>Ga0209640_10002295_pt1 | contig 16630 bp, 6 predicted proteins | sample RifCSP10_1_FD_184018 | JGI IMG/M metagenome (GOLD analysis project Ga0209640, IMG submission 184018) | Soil microbial communities from Rifle, Colorado - Rifle CSP2_sed 10_1 (SPAdes) (version 2) | ecosystem: Environmental > Terrestrial > Deep subsurface > Rock core/Sediment | place: Rifle... | reverse complement strand
CCGAGGTGAAGCCCCTGATCCGTGACCGGGCGACGATCACTTCCGCCGACATCAGCCCCACGAGGACTTCGCCCGACTTTTTCCGGAACTCAGCCTCAAAATCCCGAATGGCTCCGTTGTCGAGGAGTTCCTTGATCATCCTCGCGCGATCTTCGGGGTCCACCCAGATGCCCAACTCCGCGGCTGTGCGGCCGACAACTTCGTCGCGCAGGTATCCGAGCACGTCGAGAAAACTCTGGTTGACGTCGATGATCCAGCCCTCGGGTGTCGTAATGGAGATCGAATCGGGACTAGCCTGGAACGCCTTCGAGAAGCGCGCTTCCGACTCCCGCAACGCGTCCTGAGCCCGCGTGCGCGCGTCGATGTCTCGAACGAAGCCCTCAAAGTAGAGAGTTTTGCCTTCGCCATTCTTGACGGCGTGGGCGTTCAGGTTCACCCAGATTTGCGTGCCGTCTTTCCTCTTCCATTGCAACTCGAGATCGCCCGCCGAGCCAATCGGTTCGTACTTGCGGATCAATTCGTCGCGCTGCTCGGCGCTGAGATAGACGTCGCTGGCAAGGTTGACTCGCAATAGATCGTCGGCCGATTCGTAGCCCAGCATCTCTGCAAGCGCGGAATTGGCGGTGAGAATCGAACCGTCGGAGAGCGACTGGTATATACCGACAGGCGCGGTCTGGAAGACATCACGATATTTTTTCTCCGACACCCGCAGCGCATCCTGGGCGCGCTTTCGGTCGGTGATGTCGTGGGCAACACCGCGGACGACCGGCGCCGCGACACCTTCAGTGCGGAGAGTGTTGTGATACGCCAGAATGCGCCTCTCGCCTGACGGGGTGACAAAGGCAGTGAGGCCTTCAGCGACTCCGTCTCTGCGAATCTTGTTCAGGTATTCGTCCACTTCGTGGCCGAACTCCGGTGCGACGATCTCCCGCAGGTTTCTCCCCTCGACGTCCGCGGACCTAATACCGAACAGTTTTGCCGCGCCTTGATTAACCGACAAAAGCCGGCCATCCAGATCGTGAGTGCACATCAGGTCCTGGGTATGTTCGACGAGGTCGCGATACCGATCCTCGCTTTGTCTGAGGGCTTCCTCGGCGCGTCTTCGCTCGGTGACGTCTCGGGCGACCGTCTGGACGGCCGGCTCGCCCTGGTAGGTGATCGGTATCGAGGTTAGTTCGACGTCGATCACCTGACCGTCGAGCCTGACCAGCTTGAACTCCTCGACGGGCGTCCCCTGGCGCTCCTCTTCCAAACGCCGGAGCCGCTTCGTGGCGAGGTCCCAACTATCGGGATGAACGATGTCGGCCACGGATTTGTCGAGCAGTTCTTCGAGGCTGGATGCCCCGAGCAATTCCGTGAACGCGGGGTTGGCGTATAGAATCTTCCCCCCGCCGTGCACCCCGATCGCGATGGGAGAGAGTTCGACCAGGCGGCGATACCTTTCCTCGCTTTCACGCAGGCGTTCTTCGGAGAGCCTCTTGTCTGCTTCGGCGCGCGCTTCCTTGATGCCGACCGAGAGGTAATCGGCTACTTCGGTCAGCACGGCGATTTCATTCGCCGTCCATTTTCGCGGCTCGCTTGAATCAAAGGAGAGCAACCCGATCAGCCCGGTTGAATGATGCAGCGGAACGTCGATGATTGCCCGCGTCGTACTCGACGGAAAGGCCCCGCATAGACTCGCAAGACCCTCATTGGGGGAGAGATCGCCGACCACGACGGTCTTGCCTTCCTGCAACGACTTCAGGTAATCGGGCGCTGTGTTGAGGTCCCCGGTCCCGCCCGACGGGCCGGGCACGCCGCCGGGATCTATCGACTGCGTTACCCTGAGGCACCCCTCTGTGTCGACCGTCGAATAGCTGACCCGGTAAGCGGGAAAATACCCGCTGATCTGTCTGAGAGCTCGTTCGATGACCTCTTCAACCTGCATGCCGGAGGTGATTCCCCTAGAGATGCCGTTTAGCAGTTCGAGCCGCATCCGGCTCTCGCGCAAGGCCTCTTCAGCGCGCCTGCGCTCGATTGCCGTTGCAATCTGCGTCGAGACGAACACGAGCATCTCCTGGTCTTCATCTTTGAATACGACGCCTTCCATGTAGCTCTGGACCGCAAGAACCCCGATCGACTTCTCCCTGACTCTGAGCGGAATGCCGAGCCAATCGACTGGCGAGGCGCCGATCAATTCGGCTTCGCCCGAGTCGATGAGTTGCTCGAGGACTTGTGGCGTTGCGCGCAGCGGAGATCCGGTCCGCAGGACATACTCGGTCAGGCCTTTTCGCAGCTTCCTCGGTTCGATGTTTCTTCGGTGTTGGTCGACAAAGTAGGGGAAGCTCAGCGTGTCGGTTTCCGGGTCGCTGAGCGCGATGTAGAAGTTGTCGGCCGGCATGAGGTCGCCGACCGTCCCGTGAATCGACCGGCACAGCGCCTGGAGGGTCTCGGCGGAGTTCGCAGCGGCTGAAATCTTGTACGTCGCGGCCTGAACCATTTCGGCGCGCTTGCGAGCGGTGATGTCGCTGAAAACCCCGATCATCCTTTCCGGCTTGCCTGAGTCGTCGAAGTAGGCCTGACCCTTCGCCGCCACCCACCGCACGCTCCCATCCGGCAACTGAAGCCGCCATTCGTAGTCGTATATGCCTCCGCTGGTAAGCGCTTGCCTGAGGCGCTCCTCAACGAGGTCGCGATCGTCTGGATGTACGCGATCCATGACCTCGGCAAGAGTCGAGCTGGATTCGGGGCTGGCGTTGGTCTGGTCAACCTGGCCAGACCACGTCACGCTCGCCCTAGCCATATCCCAGTCCCAAATGCCCGTCTCGGAAGCCTCCAGCGCCAGCTTCAGCCGAGATTCACTCTCCCTGAGCGCCTCCTCTGCTCGCTTGCGCTCGGTTATGTCGTTGCCCGAACCGATCATGCACGGCTCGCCGTCAAGCGTGATCAACTCGGCTGAAAAGAGCACCGAACGCACCTGGCCCGACTTCGTGCGAAACTCGATTTCCAGATCTCGCACTCTGCCCTGTTCCTGAAGCATCCGAATCGTGTGCTCGCGGATTTCAGGATGAACCAGTGCACTCAGCTCAGCCGAGGTCTGGCCGACGAGTTCATCTCTTGTGTATCCGCTGGCAGCCACGAAAGCACCATTCACCGCCACGTAGCGCCCATCCTTCAGCGTAGTGATCGCCATCGGCTGAGGGCTTGCGCTGAAGGCCTTCGAGAAGCGCTCTTCCGACGCGCGAAGGGCGGCATCGGCCCGTCGCCGCTCCGAGACATCGCGAGCCACCGTGTTCATGTAGACCGTGCCCGATACCTCCATTCGCCGATTGTTGAACTCGGCATCTACTTTCGTTCCGTCCTTCCTGAGGATCTTGGCCTCGCTGACGATATCTTCACCGGCCAGGATTCGCCCCTGATACTGCCGGTAGGCGGCAAGGTCGACCTCCTCATGAAGGTCGGGTATGCGCATCGTCAACAACTCATCCTTCGAGTAACCGGTCAGCTCGCAGGCGGCGCTGTTGACCGCGATCAGCCGCGACTCAGAATCGCTTATGAAGGTTGCGTCACGCGCGCCCTCGATTATCGATTCCTGCCATTCGATTGCGTGCTTCAACGCCTCTTCGGCTTCCGTGCGCTCGGTGATATCGGCGAAGATCACGGCCCCGGCGAAAATTGTGCCGTCAGCCCGACGCAGCGGCCCGGCGTTGATGCTGTGGAAGCGCGCGGGACCGCCGGCGCGGATCAAGCGGTACTCCTGATTTTGCAAAACCTCTCCGGCAAGCGCGCGCGCCATCGGGCGCTCCGATAACGGAACCCTGCGTCCGCCCAGGTGCTCCAGGATCCAGTACCGCTCGTACTCGTCGAGCGCGAGACCGGCGGGTGGGCGGCCCAGCATCTCCGAGCCGGCTCGATTGATCAAGATGGGCACGCCATCCGGCGCCCGCGCGATCAACACTCCCTCCGGCAGCTGTTCCAGGATGGCTTGAAGGTTCGCCTGATCACGTTGCGCGGCGTCGTACAGCCGCGCGCTTTCGAGGGCAATGGCTGCCTGCTGGGCGTACGCCCGAGCCAGCTCTATTTCCTCCTGGCTCGGCGCGTAAGGCTGACGATAGTAGGTCGCGTACGTGCCAAGCACCTTGCCCCGATGCGACCGGATCGGGACCGACCACACGGCGCGCAATCCGGCGAGCTCGCTCGTGGTCAGATACTGCGCCCATCTCGGATCCGAACGCATGTCTTCGATGACGACGACCTCGCCGGTGAAGGCTGCATTACCACAGCATCCGCCATCGGGTCCGATCGGCACTCTCTTGAGCGCGTCGATGTACGCATCGGGCAGCCCTACCGACGCGCCGCGGACCAGGCAGCCGGCCTCGTCATCGACCAGAAGGATCGAGTTCAAATCGGTGTTGAGCGCCTGGGCCATCGTTCGCACGAGGTGCGCGAGCGATTCATCCAACTCGCGGCTGCTGCCGAGTACGGCGCTTTGGTCGAGTCGGCGAAGCTCGGTCAGCAGCCAGGATGATGAAACAGCCGAAGGTTCGTCTGCAATGGTCTCTGTCCCCATACTTCAAAAGACCTTTCGGCCGGAGTTACCCGACCTTGGAGGGGCGTCGCGCAGGGCGGTCGGAGAGGATCGCGACAAGCAAGCCTATGTGAACTTCCGAAATGTTATCCCCAATTGGAAGTGCCTGGCGGGGAGATTCTAGCACTAACACACTCAGGATTCTAGAATTCGATTAAAGATTTTGGGCGATAGGACTTACACAACGGAAAGGCGTCGCCTCCAAATGAAGTCGGGCTTTTCGGGCGAGGCGAGGGTGATGTAGGATAGCCTTGTGAGATTGGCGCGGCATTTATTGGCTGCGCGACCATCGGCACTGGATAATCTGGAGGAGACCCGGTCAATGGGGGACGATTTCAGCAGCGATTTGGACTTTGCACTGGGACCTGAGGCTTTCCCTTCCGAGCGCGATTATCAACTCCACTGTCTCAGGCATTCGACCTCGCACATCATGGCCTCGGCTGTGCGGCAGATGTTTCCGGATGCGAGGTTCGGGATCGGCCCGCCCATCAGGAACGGCTTCTATTACGATATGCAGTTGCCGAGGCCGCTGACGCCCGACGACCTCCAGGAGATCGAAAGGCGCATGGGCGAAATCTCCAAAGCGGGGATCGAGTTTCACCGCGAGAACTGGAGCAAGGAGAAAGCCATCGAGTTCTTTGGCGGACGCGCGCAGGAGTTCAAGGTCGAGTTGATAAACGTGATTCCCGCCGACGTCGTGTCGACTTATCGTATCGGCGACTTCACCGATCTATGCGCGGGGCCGCACGTCAAGCGAACCAGCGAGTGCAAGCACTTCAAGCTGACCTCGATTGCCGGAGCTTACTGGCGCGGCAACGAGCGCAATGCGATGCTGCAACGCATTTACGGGACGGTGTGGCCGACGAGGGAGGAGCTCGACGAGCACCTGCACAACATCGAAGAGGCAAAGCGCCGCGACCACAGGAAGCTGGGCCGGGAGCTTGATCTGTTCATGATGCACGAATGGGCTCCGGGAGCCACATTCTGGCTGCCCAAGGGAACGATCATCTATCACACGCTGCAGGAGAAGATGCGGCGGCTGCTCGGGCGCAACGGATACGTCGAAGTCAAAGCGCCGCTACTGGCTGGTTCCGAGGTTTTCAAGACCTCGGGGCACTGGGACCATTACAAGGAGAACATGTTCGTCTTCGAAGGCGAGCATGAAGCCTACGCGCTGAAGCCGATGAATTGCCCGGAACACATGCTGATCTTCGGCGCGAAGCGACGAAGCTACCGCGAGCTGCCGCTGCGACTGGCGGAGCAGAGCGTTTTGCACCGCAACGAGCGCGCGGGCGTGCTCGCCGGGCTGACCCGCGTGCGGCAATTTCAGCAGGACGACTCGCACATCTTCATCACCGAAGACCAGATCGGCGAAGAGGTGGAACGCCTGCTCGGTCTCGTCGCGCGCGTCTATGAGGCTTTCGGGATGTCCTACCGGTTCGTGCTGAGCGTGCGCGACACCGACACGAGCAAATACATGGGGGACCCTGCGCTGTGGGACAACGCCGAGTCGCTCCTGCAACGGGTGCTCGAGGCCAACAAGCTTGAATACGTGGTCGCGAAGGGCGAGGCGAACTTCTACGGGCCTAAGATCGACCAGATGATTCAGGACTCGCTCAAACGCGAACACCAACTGGCGACGATACAGTTGGACTTTCAGCTTCCGCGCAGGTTCGGATTGATCTACGTCAACGAGCATAACGCCGAGTCGGTTCCGGTCGTGGTGCACCGGGCGATCTACGGTTCGCTCGAGCGCTTCATCGGGATACTGATCGAGCACTACGCGGGCGCGTTTCCGTTGTGGCTCGCGCCGGTGCAGGCGCGGGTCCTGTCGATCTCGGAAAAGACCGCGGACTACGCCCGGCGCGTGCACGAACGGCTGCTCGCCGAGGAGCTTCGCGTCGAGGTTGACCTTCGCGACGATAAGATCGGCGCGAAGATCCGCGACGCGCAACTGGAAAAAGTCCCGTTCATGCTCGTCGTCGGCGCCAAGGAATCCGAATCCGGCTCTGTTGCGGTGCGGTCGCGCGAAAAGGGGGATGAGGGCGCCGCGCCGCTTGAAGACTTCGTCGCGCGCATCAAGCGGGAAGCGAGCTTTGACTTCTGATACCGAGTTCGGAGGCGCGCCAAGCAAGGGCGGGCGCAGACCAGCAGGCTCTTGGACGGCCCTCGTCCTTCTGTCCTCTCCCTTATCTCAATGACCGAGGTTCTTCACGTAGACCCCGAGCATCCCGATCCCGAAACAATCGAGCGGGCGGCGGCGATCATTCGCAGCGGCGGGTTGGTCGCCTTCCCAACCGAAACGGTCTACGGTCTCGGCGCGGATGCCACGAACGAGGATGCGATCAGGAAGGTCTTTGAAGCGAAGGGCAGACCCGCCGATAATCCCCTGATCGTGCACATCGACGGCCGCCGGATGCTCTCGCTGGTCGCGCGAGAAGTCAGCCCGGCCGCCGAGAGGCTCATAGCGCGATTCTGGCCGGGACCGCTCACTCTCGTCCTGCAGCGGGCGGGAACTGTTTCCGCTTCCGTGTCCGCCGGACTACCTACGGTCGCGGTCCGAATGCCCGGAAATAAGATAGCGCTCGAGATGATCCGCCGCGCGCGCACACCCGTCGCCGCTCCGAGCGCGAACACGTCAGGCCGCCCGAGCCCGACGCGCGCTGAGCATGTCATGTCGGATCTCGGCGGCCGCATCGACTTGATTCTTGACGGCGGGAACACCCTTATAGGAGTTGAGTCTACGGTTCTCGATATGACCTGCGAACAGCCGGTGATGCTTCGGCCCGGCTGGATAACCCGGGAGGCGCTTGCGGAAGTAATCGGGCCGATTGGCGAGCCCGCTTCGGTCGAAGAACAGAAGCGGTCGCCGGGAACGCGTTACCGGCACTACAGCCCGCGGGCCCGAATGATAGTCGTCGAAAAGAGCACGCCGGAATTCATCCGCAAACTGTGCTCGGAGGCGCTGGCAGGCGGCCCAGTTGGTTTCATCGGCCACACTCCGATTCGGATTGATGACGACAGGTTCACCTCCGTCGTCCTCGGCGAAGACCCGAAGGCATACGCGAGTCAGATATACTCGGCGCTTCGCGAGCTCGATGAAAAGCGGCCCGCGCTGATAGTTGTGGAAGGCATATGTGACGCCGGTGAAGGCGCGGCAGTGATGGACCGTCTGCGCCGCGCCGCATCGGAAATTCTAACTACGGATGGACACAGATGAACGCAGATTGAAGAGAGAGGGCAGGACGTCGAGTCTATGAGACGATGCTCGAACCATCTGTGGTTCCATCCCCGGGAGACTGAATGCACGCACTAAAAAAGCAGGACCTCACCCGCGACGGGTTGCACTTCGTGACCGACGAGCCTGAGCCCCGCGTCGGGCACGGCGACGTCAAGATTCGCGTTGAAGCTGCTTCGATATGCGGGACCGACCAGAGCATTTACCAGATCACCTCGAAGCCCGGCATGCGCGACGAGATGCTGGCTTATCGTGGCGGCCAGGTCGAGAACTATCGGCCCATCATCATCGGTCATGAGTTCTGCGGTGAGGTGGCCGAGACCGGCGAAGACGTAAGTCGGGACCTCTTCAGCGTCGGCGATTACGTCACCAGCGAGATGCACATCAGTTGCGGCCACTGCCAGCAATGCCGCACGGGCCGGCGGCACATCTGCAAGAACATTCGCGTCAAGGGACTGCATCTGGACGGCGCATTCGCTCAGTACGTTGTGGTGCCGTCCGAGAATGTCTTAAACCTCGAACGCTTCGGCGGACGCGAGGTCATTCCGCCGCGGTTCGGAGCCTTTCTCGACGCGCTGGGAAATGCGGTTCACACGGTGATGGAAGGCGACGTCGCAGGTAAGACGGTCGGCATCCTAGGTTGCGGCGCGCAGGGCTTGATGGCGACGGCAGTGGCGCGAACGCTCGGGGCGACCCGCATCTACGTCACCGATTTTTCGAGTCCGGAAGGCGGATTCGATTCCGCGCGACTGGCTTCACGTTTCGCGACCGCGATGGAACTTGGGGCGGACTTCTGCTTCGACACGAACGAAGAAGCGGCGCCGGGCCGGAAGCGCGAGCTGTTCGATCGCGCTCGCGATGAGCACGGAGGCGGCTTCGACGTCGTGCTGGAGATGAGCGGCGCGGAAGCGGCTTACAACGACGCGGGAGCGCTGGTGAAGAACGGCGGCCAGATTCTATTGCTCGGAATACCGGCGCGGCCGCTGCGGTCTTTCGACTTCGGGAAGTACGCCGTGTGGAAGGGCGTAACGATTCGCGGAATATTCGGCCGGCGGATGTTTGAAACCTGGTTTGCGATGCTCGACCTGCTCGCGTCGGAGAAATCGGGATTGAAGGCCAGGCTCGAACGTATCATCTCGCGCGAGCGGGTGCCGCTGGCGGAATTCGACCGCGGCTTCGAACTCGTGCGCTCGCACGAGGCGGTAAAACTGCTGCTGCTGCCTAATGGGTGAATCCAGGCACAATCTAATCGGAGAAACGGACATGAATCCCGATCAACTATACTCAACGCTCGGCGACGAGCTTGCGAAGATCAAGGAAGCCAAGACGTTCAAATACGAAGTGCCGCTCGAGAGCCAGCAAGGCGGGGAGGTCGTCGTCGGGGGCCGCGACGTTGTGATGCTCGCGTCGAACAACTATCTCGGACTTGCGAATCACCCGCGCATTAAAGAAGCAGCCCGGCAAGGCCTGGATAAGTGGGGTTATGGGCTCGCGTCGGTCCGGTTCCTTTGCGGGACAGAGCCGATCCACTTGGAACTCGAGAACCGCATCGCAAAGTTCGTCGGGTGCGAAGCGGCGATCCTTCACTCGTCCTGCTTCGCGGCAAACGAGGCGTTTTTCGCGGGCTTGCTGGCGAACGACCTCGGACTGACAGAGTATCAAGATGCGATCTACAGCGATCAGCTCAATCACGCGAGCATCATCGACGGCATACGATTGTGCCGCGCAATCGCCAAGCAGACCGTCTCGCGCCCTTATCCGCACAACGACCTCACGCGCCTTCGCGAGATGCTCGAAGAGGATCGCGGCAAAGACTTTCGCATCAAGATCATCGTGACCGATGGAGTGTTCTCGATGGAAGGAGAGATCGCGCCGCTTAAGGAGCTTGTGGGGCTTGCTCGCGAACACGACGCATTGCTCGTAGTCGACGACTCGCACTCGACCGGCGTCTTGGGAAAGACGGGCCGCGGCACACCCGAAGAGCTCGGCGTTTTCGGACAGATCGACGTCGTCACCGGGACATTCGGCAAGGCGCTCGGCGGCGCGTGTGGAGGATTCATTGCGGGCCGCGCGCCGCTGATAGAGTTCTTGCGCCAGAAATCGCGGCCTTATACGTTTTCGAACACGATGCCGCCGGCGGTGGTCGCGGGTTCGATCGAGGCGATCGACTTGATCGAGAGCGACCCGTCGATTGTGAACCGGCTGCGCGAGAACACCGACTACTTCAGGCGGGAGATCGTGCGATTGGGATTCAAGATCATCGAGGGCCGGCATCCGATCGTGCCGGTGATGCTGGGTGAGGCCGCGCTTGCTCAGGACATGAGCCGCGAGTTGCTTGATGAAGGGGTCTACATCAAAGGCCTGTGGTACCCGGTCGTGCCGAAGGGCGAGGCGCGGTTGAGGGCGCAGATTTCCGGCGCGCACACTCGCGAGGACCTCGACAGGGCGCTCACCGCGTTTGGTAGGGTCGGACAAAGGCTGGGGGTCGTTTAAGAAGCCGTGCCCATTAGGAGGAGGTGGCGGATGACTTCGTCAGACTTACCGGATAAGGGCAAACCGCCCGGGTTTGACTTGCGAAAGGCAGATGCCAGTTACAAAGCCTTTCCGTCGTTTTCAGAGTGGGCGTCGAAGTGCGTTGTGGACACGAGACGGTGGGAACGGTACTCGGAGAGCCTCGAGTATCTGAGAAGGAGTTCACCGAGCCTGTTGCCACGAGCACTTGAGATCGTCAAGCGAGCCGCAGGCTTCGACACTGGCGCGATCGAAGGGCTATATGAGACCGACCGAGGCTTCACGCTCACGGTCGCCACTGAAGTAGCGTATTGGGAAGCAAAGGTCGAGGAGAAGGGTCCGAAAGTTCGCGCCCTCTTTGAATCCCAACTAAAAGCGTACGACCTCGTTCTGGACCTTGCCACGCAGAACGTTCCGATCGCTGAAGCGTGGATCAGAAAGCTGCACGAGGAGATTTGCGGCTCTCAAGACACCTATGAGGTTTGGACAGAGATCGGACCGCAGGTACAGCCGTTGCCCAAGGGGGAGTATAAGCATCTGCCCAATCACGTCAGGAAAGCTGATGGTTCAATACACTCTTACGCGTCGGTGGACATGACCCCCCCGGAGATGTACAGATTCTGCGAGGAGCTTCGGAGTGACGCGTTCCTGGCGGCCCACCCAATACTGCAAGCATCATATTCCCACTATGGTTTTGTCGTCGTGCATCCATTTGCCGACGGAAACGGCCGAGTAGCTCGAGCGCTCGCGTCCGTTTTCACCTATCGATCTCAGTCTGTTCCTTTGTTGGTGCTGGTAGATAATCGAAAAGAGTATTACTCATCTCTAGAAGCGGCCGACGGCGGAGACTTTCAGCCGTTCGTCGACTTCATCCTTGAGAGGGCGCTCGATGCTGTCCGGCTGGCGGAACTCAGCCTTCGCGCCGCGACCGCGCCGCGCCTCGAGAATGGCCTGACTGCCCTGAAGCAGTTGTACTTGACAAAGGGTGGCTACACGCAGCAGCAGGTTGACGAGGTCGGCGACAGCTTCTTCAACCTTTTTCTGCAGGAGCTCAATCGTAAGGGTCAGGAGGCTTCAGTAGCGGGTGTAGTCGGGTTCGGTTGCAACACACACGGAGGATTCCAGAACCCCGCAAAGGAGGGATACCGGCCGCCGGTTACTCGCGCTGCGCGAGCTTTGGTAATCACATTCAGGTCCGAGCAACCCCTACACACGTCTGTGTCGAGATCCTTTCAGTTGGAGGTCCCAAAGGACTGCGGGGATGATGACGACCTGGTGATAAGAGGTCTTAACAGCAACGAGTTGTTGGAAGCGCGCATCGCGGAACTGATGCCTGCACCAACCGCAGCGCTCCAAATGCGACTTACGATCTGGATCGACAAGATCCTCGGAGACGCAGTAGATGAGCTATCGAGAATGGCGGCGTCCCTGCTCAAGAGCCAGGGCTAGCGCAATACGTTCTGGTGCTAGGTCGCAGTAGCAGTCCTGTTTGTGCTTGGACATTGGTGCGGCGCTTTCGTCGCTGTGAATCCGTGCTTACTGTCTCGAATCGTCCAATGCTTGTATCGTCGTCGGAGTGTCAACCGGCCAGCACTTCGGGAAGGCGTGGCGGAGGGGACAGGACTCGAACCTGCAAGCGTTTTCACGCGGCGGTTTTCAAGACCGCTTCCTTACCATTAGGATACCCCTCCGGGTCAGCCGTGAAAGTATAGGTGAGCTACGCCCTCATATCAAGAATCGCAGTCCTCTGAACGCCGGGCTGACTCGGCTGCTCGTGGGGATCACTGCATGGAAGATGACGAGGGGGTTTCTCGGCGCGCGGCCGGCACCGATTTTTCACGGCGAAGTTCACCTACCGGCGCGGTCTCACGCGCCGGAGAGCGCGAGCGTCGTTCGGTGGCCCGACGCTCGCGCTATCGGATTGCGACTCCGGATTCCTCACCTGATGCCGATCTTGTAGGTTCGACTCGCGGTCAGGTTGTTTGCGTCAGTGACAGTAACGGTTATGTAGAAACTCCCGCCTACGGTTGGAGTCCCGCTGATCCGACCCGTGGTTGGGTTGATCGACAACCCGGCTGGAATCTGGCCGGAGAGCGACCATCTGTACGGCGTCGTGCCACCTGTCGCAGACACCTGAGCACTATACGCTGCGTTCTTCACGCCGCTTGGAAGTGATGTAGTCGTGATCGACGGCGGCCCGCCTGACGAAGCTACACCCACGGCGACGTTCGTGCTGGGCGTTCCAAAGTAGGCCGCCCCTTCCTGAATCATCCGCCACTGGAAGTTATAAGTGCCCGAAGCCGTCGGCGCAGTGACGTTGAAGGTGAACGTGACACTCGCGCCCGGTGCGACGCTCCCCGGCAGGCTTACTCGGTTGAGCCCCCACGTGGTGTTGTCTTGCGGGTTTTGAGATCCAAGCTTATAGCCCGCCCCGGCGCTCCAGGTGTTCGTTCCGGTATTGGTCATCGTTACCGAAACTGCGGCGCTCTGTCCGGGCGTCATCGACGAGGGAACGGTCTGGCTGACGAACGCCGCATCATTAGTCCCGCCACCGCCACCTCCGCCGCCGGTGACATCGACGGCCACGTTGGTGCTCGCCGCGCCGAAGTACGCGACGCCTTCCTGGATCATCCGCCATTGGAAGTTGTAGGTGCCCGCCGTGGAGGGAGCGACAACGTTGAAAGTGAAGGTCGCGTCGGACCCCGGCGCGATCGAAGCAGGCAAACTCGCACGGTTGAGCCCCCAGGTGGTGTTATCCTGCGGGTTTTGTGATCCTAGTTTGTACCCCGCCCCGGCCGTCCACGTCGTAGTGCCGGTGTTTCTCATGACAACCGACACGCTGTATGTCTGGCCTGCGGTCATCGACGAGGGAACGGATTGCGAAACGAACGCTGCTCCGTTCGTGCCTCCGCCCCCACTGGAGCCCACTTGAACAGCGACGTTCTGAGAAACGCCTCCGAAGTAGCCGGTGTCCTTCAACATCCTCCACTGGAAGTTATATGTGCCGGGCGTCGAAGGCGCCCTGACAGTAAAGGCAAAAGTCCACTGAGAACCAGGCCCTATGTACTTGCTCATTGAGACGCGGTTCAAGCCCCAGGTCATGTTGTCGGTGGGGTTCTGCGATCCAAGCTTAAAGCCGCCTGTTGAAGTCCACGCGCTTGTGCCGGTGTTCTTCATCGTCACCGACACCGAGTAGGTCTGACCCGGCGTCATCGTCGCCGGCACCGACTGAGTCATGAACTGGGCGTTATAAGGTCCGCCTCCTCCTCCCCCGCTGCCGACACTGATGACGAGGTTTGTGCTGGAAAGGCCGAAGAAACCGGTCCCGCTCTGCAGCATCCGCCACTGGAAACTGTACGTTCCGATGGTGGACGGCGCGGTCACATTAAAGACGAAGGTCACGTTAGCGCCCGGCGCCACCGTCGTAGGTACATTGACGCGATTCAATCCCCATGTCAGGTTGTCCTGCGGGTTCTGGGATCCAAGCATGTACCCGCCCGCGGCCGTCCACGTCGAAGTCCCCGAGTTGTTCATCGTGACCGATACGGCGTAGGTCTGCCCGGCCGTCATTGATAGCGGCGCCGACTGCGAAACGAAGGCCGCGTCATTGGTGCCCCCGCCGCTCGTTGCGACCTGGATGGCGACGTTCGCAGACATCTGGCCGAAGAATCCAACGCCGTTTTGCTGATACAACTGCCACTGGAAGTTGTACGTGCCGGGAGTTATCGGCGCGGTCGGCGTGAAGTTCAAATCGAGCTGCTGTCCGGCCGCTATGGAATAGCTGGCGAGGGACACCGCATTGGCTCCGCTCGCGCCTCCCCACGTCGTGTTGAATGCCGGATTCTGGGTGACAAGATAGAACGTCGTGCCGCTCCATGTCTGGGTGCCGCTGTTGCGGAATTTCATGTTGACGCTGAACTGCGCACCCGGCTGGACGGTGGTCGGTACGGTCTGGGACACGAACTGCGCATCCAAGGGCGAACCGGTAGAGTCGGCGACTGCGATCGAGAGCGCCTTCTGAGCAATCGCCGAGGCCGAGTCCTGAACCTGGACCGTAAAACTGAAGTTCCCGCTTGCCGATGGTGTGCCGCTGATGACCCCTCCGGTGCTGAGAGTCAATCCGTTCGGCAACGTGCCAAGCCCTGCGACCAGACTCCAGGTGTATGGGCCAGTGCCGCCCGAGGCGATCAATGACTGCGAATAGGCGGTGCCGACCGTGCCGCTTGCCAGCGATGCGGTTACGACCGAAAGAGGACCGCCGCCGCCCGTGCCCGGATAGATGAACTTGATGCCGTTCTGGTCGTCCGTTCGCGTCGAGGCGCAACGCCCATCAAAGTGCGCAAAAGCGTACATCGTCGCCGTGCTGTCGGCTGTGTGCCCAAGCCCGAGCGCGTGGCCGAGCTCGTGAGTGGTGATCTCCTGAACGTTGCAGTGGTCTCCGAAGGAGCAACTCGCGTATGGATTGAACGATATGAACCCCTGCGTGATCTCGTATTGAAAAGTCTGGCCGCTTACGACCTTCGGGTTAAATCTGGCTCTGGTGTAACCGCCCCACGCGAGAATGCTGGCGCAGCCCGTGCTTGGTGAGTTCCTGCCGTCGCAGTTGTTAGACACAATATTAATGCCGGGCGTCAGCGTCTCGGTGTAACAATCATTCAGAAGGCCCGCGGACGCGAGCCGCAAGGAACAACCCGACACGATGGACCACGCATTCGCCGCCGCTGCGACGTCGTTGGGATCAACGACCACCTGCGGAGCCGGCGCGGGCGCGGGATTCGGATTGTAAGTATAAGTCACCGGCTGTCCGCTGTCCGGCTCGGGCCATCGGGCGCCGCTCGATGTGATCAGCGTGAATTGAGGTTCGAAGCCGCCATTGCGCACGACGCCCTCGTACTCGGGCGGCTGGGCCAAGGTCGGAACTCCGGTGTAGTACGTCTCCTCAAAAGCCTGCGACCGCTCGAGGTTTGCCGCGAGCCGGCTTCGGATCATCGCGACGTAGGCGGAAAGCTCCATTCGCTCGGTCGATCTTCCGCGCGATCCTTTGTTGAGCGACTTGGGCAGCACTCTGACGTTTTCATCGGCGGAGCTTCTCACCGCCATCTGCTGACCGGTCGCTCCGTCTCTCTCGATGTTGAACTTGCCCAAAAACATCTGGTGAGTACGCAGGCTGCCGTCGGCCCACGTGTCCAGGTAGAGCAGCACCTTCTCGCCGCGCTTGAACCGCGGATTGCCGAAGATCACGCTGATCTGGTCCCCGACCTGTCCGCCCAACTCCTTGATCACTATCTTCCGTTCGGTGATGTGTCCCTTGATCACTTCCTTAACTTTGAGGGTTATATACGTATAAATGCGGTCGTGATCGCCTATGGCGGAGTCAACCGAGAGCACCTTGCCGCGCACGATCACGCGAGCGCTCATGATCATGTCATCGTCAGTTGGGATGATGACGGTGGTCGCCGAGACGGAGCTCGCGCTGAGCAGCAGGATAACCGGGACAACGAGCGACTTGAACCACCTCTGTGTTAGAACGCTTTTCATAACCTGCCTCCTGCGAGAGGGACTGCGATGGTCCACTCTTCAACTAATCCGATACAAGCTGGAATCCTGCCTGGAGTTCGGACGCGTTCCCACACGCCGGCAAGCATTCTCAACGCTACGGGGAGATTCGCAGCTTGCTTGCCGTTGTCGCCTCTAACTACACAAAGCCGGCGCTTGATTTCGATATGCTCGACCTTCACTTAATCGGCTTTCGAGCGAATCCTGCTCAGGGGGCTGCACGATCGTTAACGCATTCAAACATAAGACCATAGGCTTGTCAAACGCGAACACCCGCTAACTGTCTCATTTGTGGTCCTGTCACGCCCCGAACCCAGCCCGCCAGGCCGGACCAGTATCAAAATGTGCCGATTAAGGTAACAGATTTTGTAAGACCTGCTGGGCGCGGCACACCGTGCGCGGGCTCCGGCTTTCGTTATTCTGGGAGACGAATGACTCAGGAACCGTGATCAGTTGCAGGGGTGGGAGCCGTCCGCCCCCGATCTAATCAGAGTCAATCGTCAGAAGCACGACATTCGACGCGAAGCCGCTCGAGTTCATGAACTGCACGCGGTACTCGCCCGGCGGAAGCACGAGAGAGTTGACGATGACCTTGCCCGACTTGATCTTCGCAGCAGTTACCGTTCCGTTGATGAGCAGCCCTCCCGCCCTGTCGAAATTGTCGCCGTAAACCAGCAGCTTGTCCGAGCCGCGTTTGTATTTGACGCGTTCAATCAGCGGAATCTCGTCCGGACCTACGATGACAATCTCCAAAGACC
>Ga0209640_10002294_pt1 | contig 16635 bp, 15 predicted proteins | sample RifCSP10_1_FD_184018 | JGI IMG/M metagenome (GOLD analysis project Ga0209640, IMG submission 184018) | Soil microbial communities from Rifle, Colorado - Rifle CSP2_sed 10_1 (SPAdes) (version 2) | ecosystem: Environmental > Terrestrial > Deep subsurface > Rock core/Sediment | place: Rifle... | reverse complement strand
ATCGCGAACACGGTCTCGGTCAGCACCGCGCCGCCCAGCAGGGTCCCGAACTGCAGCCCGATCACCGTCACCACCGGGATGAGGGCGTTGGCCAGCGCGTGCTTGTACACGAGCGCGGCCCGGCGGACGCCGCGGGCCCGCGCGGCCTTGACGTAGTCCTGGTCGAGGACCTCCAGCAGGCTCGAGCGGATGATCCGGGCCACCAGCCCCGAGAAGAAGGTGCCGAGGGTCACCGCGGGCAGCACGAGCCGCCAGAGGCCCTGGGAGAGATCCGTCCACGGGTGCACGTAGCCCATCGCGGGGAACCAGCCGAGATACACGCTGAAGACCCAGATCAGGATGATGCCCTTCCAGAAGGAGGGCATCGAGTAGACGAAGATGGCGAAGCCCATCGACCCGTAGTCCCAGGCCGAGTCCTTCCGCATCGCGGCGATGAGGCCCGAGGGCACCGCGATCAGGATGCCCACGATCACGCTGGCCACCACCAGGGTGAGGGTGGGGACGAACGCGTCGAGCACCAGCGTGGAGACGCGCTCGTGATTGAGGAAGGAGTCGCCGAGATCGCCGGCGAGGACGCTGCGGATCCAGATCAGGTACTGGACGACGATGGACCGGTCGAAGCCGAGCTCGCCGCGGAGGCGCTCGTAGGCCTCCTGGGTGAAATCGTCGCCGAGGCGCATCAGGACGGGGTCGCCCGGGATCATCCGCATCAGGGCAAAGATGATCACCGAGACCGTGAAGAGCACGGCCAGGGTCTGCCCGAGACGAGAGAGGACGAATCGGATCATGGTCTCTCCGGCCGATCCAGCCGAACCCGAGCGGATATGCGGGCCAACGCGTCCCTCGGGACGACATCGGCCCGCAATTGGGGAGCGAGTATACTGCGCGCCCGGGACCGCCGCAAGGCGGCCCGCGGGACTTACCGGGCGTGGACGAGCTGGAGGCGGTAGAAGCCGAGGGTCAGGTCGTCGGTGGCGCCGCGGCGGGCGAGGGCCTCGGCGCCGAGCAGGTCCCGGCAGGTGCCTTCGAGCGGGGCCGGGTCGGTGCCCTCGACGAGCACGACCCAGCGCACCAGTGCGTCGGGCATCGCGAGCAGCTTCTTCTCGTCGCTCTTGGCCGCGGTGCTGACCGCGGCGTCGCCCTCCAGCAGGTGTCCGGCCACGATGCCGGGCCGCTCGGCGGCCGCGGGCAGCGCGGTGGCAATGAGCCAGGATCGCAGCTCCTCCTCGTGCCCGGGCCGCGGCCCGAGCTCGAGCGTCGCGATCACCCCGCCCAGCCCCGGGCCCACGCTCGCCACCACACGGCAGGCGGTGCGCTTGTTGTTGCGCACGAGCGGCATGGTCCGGCGGGTCCAGGGCGTCGGGTCTCCGAGGCGCGCCAGATAGGCCGGGCTCTGGAGCGTATCGAGGGACTCGGTCTCGTAGAAGTAGAAGTACTTGGGCGGGTCCCCCAGCGTGACGTAGCGCCGGGCGCGGAGGAATCCCGGCACCGCCACGCGCTCCGGGATGTGCTCGCGCAGGTGCCACCGGTCGAACTCTCCGTCGCCGCCCGGCGCCACGTCGTGCCAGAACGCGAGCACGCCCTTCCCCGCCATGGTCATGGCGCCGACGGTAACGGCCCCGGGGCTTCGCGTCAAGGAGTCCCGCGTGGTTGTGGTGCGCTAGACTGAGGCCATGCCGGAGCCCGCCGAGACCGAGACCACGGTCGCCCCCCCGCGCCGCGCCCTCCTGCGCGGCATCCTCGGCAACGTCCGCCTCGCCTACCTCCCGGTGCTCGTCACGTACTTCTGCTACGGGGCGAGCGGGATCACGAGCATCGCGCTGCTCTACTTCCAGAAGGACGCGCTCGGCATCACCCCCGCGGAGGCCGCGGCGATCGCCTTCTGGGTGGCCCTGCCGTGGAGCACCAAGATGGTGGCCGGGGTGGCCTCCGACGTCCACCCGATCCTCGGCAGCCGTCGCGTCTCGTATCTGCTGCTGGGCGCGCTGCTCGCGCTCGCGGGCTACGGGTGGCTCGCCACCACCGTCTCGACCAAGGGCGCCTACCTGGCCGCGATGGTGATCATCGCGCTGGGCTTCATGGTCCAGGACGTGGTGGCCGACGCCCTCACCGTCGAGCTGGCCCGCGACGACGAGGAGGTGAAGCAGATCCAGACGCTCGGCCGCATGGCTCTCCTCGCCGGCACGATCAGCGTGGGCTACCTGAGCGGCTGGCTCGCGGGCGCGCTCGGGCCGCGCCCGGTCTTCGCGGTCGCCCTCGTGCTCCCGTTGCTGGTGATGGGGGCCGCCTGGCTCGTCCCGCGCGAGACCGCCCGCCCGGCCGCGCCCGGGGAGGAGGCGAACCCGCTCGGCGCGGGCAAGTCGCGGCTCGTGGTGCTGGTGGGGCTCAGCTACGCGGCCCTCGGCGTCGCGCTGGAGGCGCTGTCGGTGCCGTTCGGCCAGGAGATCATCCTGATCGTCTCGGGCGGGCTCATCGTGATGCTGCTCCAGCGCGTCGGCATCTCCCGCGCGGTCGCGGTCGCCGCCTTCGCCATCTTCTGCTTCCGGGCGGTGCCGGGCGCCGGGCAGGGGTTCAACTACTGGGCGATCGATCGCCTGGGGTTCGATCAGCACTTCCTGGGCATCCTCGCGCAGGTGAGCTCGGTCCTGAGCCTGGCGGGCCTCATCGTGTTCCGGAAGCCCATCACCAGCCGCCCGGTGAGCGACACGCTCTTCTGGGTCACGATCGCGGGGGCGGTGCTCTACCTGCCGACCATCGGGCTCTTCTACGGCGTCAACGAGTGGTTCGGGCTGAGCCCGCGCACCTTCGCGTTCATCGACACCACGATCTCGGCGCCGCTCGGCCAGCTCAGCATGGTGCCGATGCTCGCGCTCATCGCGCGCACCGCGCCGCGCGGGGCGGAGGCCACCATGTTCGCGATCATGGCCTCCCTCATGAACCTCGCCCTCTCGGCGAGCGAGCTCGGCACGCGCTACCTCAACACGTTCTTCGGCGTCACCCAGCAGGACTATTCCAGCCTGGGACGCCTGCTCGTCTGCGTGGGGGTGATCGGCCTGCTCCCGCTGCTGGCCCTGCCGCTCCTGCGGCGCGTGGAGGCGGAGACCGAGACGGCGTGATAGTGTGTCTCCCGTCATGGCCGTGAGCGCCCCCTCCCGCACGCCCTGGGCCGGGCTCTTCCGGCCGCTCGAGCGGGACGAGCGGCTGTTCGCGGTGCTTTTGGCCTTCGTGATGGTGGGCGGCCTCGCCACCCTCGGGCTCGTGCCGCTGCGCCCGCGGCACCGGGTGGACGTCTACTCCCTGGTGATCTGGTTCGGCCTGTACAAGGCGGGCGTGCTCGCGCTCGTCACCGTGAACCCGCGCGCCACCCGCCACATCTTCATCGCGGCCCTCTGCATCGACCTGCTGCTGGTCTTCCTGCTGCTGTTCCTGACCGGCGGCGGCGACAGCCCGTTCGTGAACCTGTTCTTCCCGCTCGTCGCGGTCAACGCCTACTACTTCGGGCGCTGGGTCGGGCTGTTCCTCACCCTCGTGGCCGGGCTGCTCTACTGGGCCGCGGCCAGCCTGGCGCTCCCCGCCGCGACGTGGACCGCGGTGCTGATCCTGATGGCCCTGGTCGGGCTGCCCGCCTTCGCGCTTGGCCACGTGGCCGACCGCGAGCGCCGCGCCCGCTCGGAGGTGGAGCGGCTCAACGCGGAGCTGACCGGCACGCTCACCCGGCTCCGCGCCGCCCAGGAGGAGCTGGTGGAGGCCGAGCGCATGGCCACGGTGGGCCGGCTGTCCCTGAAGGTGGCCCACGAGGTGCGCAATCCCATCGCGGCCATCGAGCTCAACGCGGAGCTGCTCGGCGACATGGTGCAGGGGCGGGTGAGCGAGGACGGGACCGAGGCCACCGCGCTCGTGGGGGCGATCCGCGATCAGGTGGCGGCGCTCGACGCGCTCACCGAGGAGTACCTGGCCTTCGCCCGCTTTCCGCGTCCCCAGTTCGAGGAGGACTCGGTCAACGACATGGTCAGCGCGGTGGCCGAGTTCGTCCGCCCGCTCGCCACGCGCCAGGGCATCGGGGTGAAGGTGGCGACCGATCCCTCGGTGCCGCCGATGGAGATCGACCGCACGCTGCTCCGCCAGGCGGTGCTGAACCTGGTGAAGAACGGCATGGAGGCGGTGTCCCAGGGCGGCACGCTGACCCTGACCACCTCGCGGGTGGGCGAGACGGTGGAGATCTCGATCTCGGACACCGGGCCCGGGATCTCGCCCGAGGTCGGCCGCCGGCTGTTCGAGCAGTTCTTCACCACCAAGCCGCAGGGGACGGGGCTGGGGCTCTCCATCTCGCGCCAGATCGTCGAGGAGCACGGCGGCAGGATCCGCTGGCTCAGCACGCCGGGCGCAGGCGCGACCTTCACCATGGCCCTGCCCATCAAGAAGGCGGCGCATGCCTGAGCCCGGCCCGCCGCTCGCGACGCTCCTCGTAGCCGACGACGATCCGGCGGTGCGCCAGAGCCTCGAGCGCACGCTCACCCGCGAAGGCTACGCGGTGGTGCTGGCGCCCGACGGACAGGCCGCGCTCGAGCGGCTGCAGGCGGGCGGGGTGGACCTGGTCCTCTCGGACCTCAAGATGCCGGGGCTCACCGGGCTCGAGCTGCTGCGCGAGGCCAAGGCGGTCGCGCCCGACGTGGACGTGATCCTGCTCACCGCCTTCGGCACGGTGGAGGAAGCGGTGCGGGCGATGAAGGACGGGGCCACCGACTTCCTGACCAAGCCGTTCCAGCGGGCCCAGCTCACCAAGGTCGTGCGGCAGGCGCTCGAGCGCCGCGACCTGATCGCCCAGAACCGGGCGCTCCAGAAGCGGCTCGACGATCTGCTGCGCCAGGGCAACATGATCGGCGCCAGCCCCGCCTTCCGCCGCCTGATGACGCTGGTCCAGCAGGTGGCGGACAGCTCGGCCACCGTGCTCATCCAGGGCGAGAGCGGGACGGGCAAGGAGCTGGTGGCCCGCGCGATCCACGAGCGGTCCAGCCGGCGCGACGGGCCGTTCATCGCGGTCAACTGCGCGGCGCTGCCCGAGACCCTGCTGGAGTCGGAGCTCTTCGGCTACGAGAAGGGCGCGTTCACCGGGGCGGCCGGGCGCAAGGAGGGCCGCTTCGAGCTGGCCGACGGCGGGACCCTCTTTCTCGACGAGATCGCCGATCTCTCGCTCGTGACCCAGCCCAAGATCCTGCGTGTGCTCCAGGAGGGCGAGTTCGAGCGGGTGGGCGGCACCCGGACCCTCCGGGCGGACGTGCGCATCGTCACCGCCACCAATCAGGACCTGGCCACCCTCGTGCGCGACAAGCGCTTCCGGGAAGACCTCTTCTACCGGTTGAACGTCATCACGATCCAGGTGCCGCCGCTGCGGGAGCGCCACGAGGACGTGCCGGTGCTCGCCCAGCACTTCCTCCGCGTGTACGCGGCCAAGAACAACCGGGCCCTCGACAGCTTCACCGACGACGCGCTCGGCTGCCTCGAGGCCTACTCGTGGCCCGGCAACGTGCGCGAGCTGGAGAACGTGATCGAGCGCGCGGTGGTGCTGGCGCGCGGCACGCGGGTGGACGCGGCCGACCTGCCCGACGCGGTGCGCGAGCGCCCGGTGATGCTCCTGCGGGGCGGGCCCGGCGCGACGGCCGAGAGCCCGGGCGCCGTGGCCATTCCCGAGGGCGTCTTCCAGATCCGGGTGGGCACGCCGCTGGCCGAGGTCGAGCAGCGGCTCCTCGAGGAGACGCTGCGGCTCAACCACGGCAACAAGACGCTTACCGCCAAGATGCTCGGCATCGATCCCAAGACCGTCTTCCGCAAGCTCAAGCAGGGCGAGGCCGAGGACGGGGCGCCGTGAGCGCCCGGACCTTCGAGGCGCTCCGCTACGAGGTGGCGGACGGCGTCGCGACCGTCACCCTGAACCGGCCGGACAAGCTCAACGCGCTCGACCCCGTCATGCTGGAGGAGCTGCTCGCGGTGCTCGATCAGGCCGACGCCGACGACGCGGTGCGGGTGTTGATCGTCACCGGGGCGGGCCGCGCCTTCTGCGCGGGGGCCGATCTCTCCGGCGGCGGCAAGACCTTCGACCGCGTGGCGCGGGGGCGGGGTGAGGCGCCCGGCGAGCATCGCGATGGGGGCGGGCGCGTCACCCTGCGCATCTTCGACATGAAGAAGCCGCTGATCGCGGCCATCAACGGGCCGGCGGTGGGCTTCGGTATCACCATGACGCTGGCCATGGACATCCGGATCGCGTCGACGGCGGCGCGGATCGGCTTCGTGTTCGCGCGCCGCGGCGTCGTCCCGGAGGCGGCCAGCACCTGGTTCCTGCCCCGGCTCGTGGGCCCGAGCCAGGCCGCGGAGTGGGTCTACACCGGGCGCGTGTTCCCGGCGGAGGAGGCGCTCGCGGGCCGGCTCGTGAGCCGAGTGGTCCCGCCCACGCTCCTGCTGCCGGTGGCCCGCGAGCTCGCGCTCGAGATCGCGCAGAACACCTCGGCGATCTCGGTGGCGCTCTCGCGGCAGCTCCTGTGGCGGCTCCTGGGCGCCGATCATCCGATGGAGGCGCATCGCCTGGACTCGCGCTGCATGGACTGGACCGGCCGCTCGGCCGACGCCTACGAGGGCGTGACCTCGTTCCTGGAAAAGCGCCCCCCGCGCTTCACCCAGCGGCCGAGCACCGACATGCCGCCCTTCTATCCCTGGTGGCCCGCGCGCCGCTTCGAGCCCTGAGCCGCCCCCGGCGGTGAGCGGATCCTCTCTCTCGAGCACCGGGCTGCTGTGCCTGGTCGTCTTCTCCAGCACGGTCTGCGTCGGCGCCTTCGGCCCGCTGCTGCCCGAGATCGCCCGGGCCCAGGGCCTGCCCGACTGGCAGCTCGGCCTCCTCGCCGGCTCCTTCGGCTTCGCGCGGATGGCCGCGGATCTGCCGGCCGGCGCGCTCGCCACCCGCCGCCTCGGCACCTCGCTCACGCTGGCGCCGATCACGCTGCTCGCCGGAATGCTCCTGCTGTCCACCGCGGGGCCGTTCCCGGTCCTGGTGCTCGGGCGTCTCCTGACCGGCCTCGCGCACACCCTCGTCATGGTGGGAAGCCTCACCGCGGTGTTGCAGGATCAGCCGGGCCCGGGCGCCTCCGTGCGGCTCAACACCCTCGAGTTCGCCGGCATGCTCGGGGTGCTCGGCGGGCTCGCCGCGGTCGGCTTCCTCCCGGAGCGCTGGCCCTGGAACCTGACCCTGCTCGCCGCCGCCACGCCGGTGGGGGTGGCGCTGCCCGCCGTGCTCGTGCTCGCCCGTACGCTCCCGGGGCGCCTCGGTGCCGCGCCGCCCGCCGGCGGACCGGCGATTGCCGCGGGAGCGGCACGGGCGCGGCCCGCGGCCCTGCCGCCGGTCGTGCGGCTGATGTTCGCGCTGGGCGTGGTGATGGCGCTCGCCTGGTCCGCGGTGAGCCAGTTCGTGATTCCGCTGCGCGGCACGCGGGAGTTCGGGCTCGACCGCGCCGGTATCTCCGGCCTGCTCTCGCTGGCCCAGCTCGTGGACCTGATCGTGCTGCTGCCGGTGGGCTGGCTGGCCGACCGCATCGGCCGGCCGCCGGTGCTGATGGCGGTGGCGGTCACCCTCGGCCTCGGGCTCTTCGCGGTGGGACTCGGCTCGCTGCCGCTCCTCGTCGTCGGCTGCGCGCTCTTCGGCCTCGGGATGGCGGGCTGGATGCTGCCGCTCGGGGTGATCCGCGAGCACACCGACGTCGCGCGGCTCGGCTGGCGGACGGGTGCCTACCGCGTCGGCGTGGACGGGGCGATCTTCCTCGGGCCGCTCATCTGCGGCCTGCTCGGGGAGACCCACACCCCCGTCTTCATCGCGCTGGTGGGGGTCGCCGCCTTCGCGATCGCGGTGCGGCTGGGGCGCGGATAGGCCCCGCTAGCCTTTGAAAGCGATCTTCTTGTGGGCGCCGTCGCAGAAGGGCTTGTTGCCCGAGCTGCCGCAGCGGCAGAGGAAGATGGCGTCGCCGCCCTTGCCGGGGATGGCGTTGCCTTGGCCGTCCTGCACCTCGCACTCGCCCTTCACCATCAGGGGGCCGTCGGTAATAACCTTCACGGTCACGGGCATCGACGCTCTCCTTTTCGCGACATCGTCATGATCCGGCTACCGCGGGGCCGAGTATACTCCAGGTCGAGATGGCCCCCGCGCCCGTCGGCATGACCGACCGCCTCCTCGACGCGATGGCGCGCTCCGCCGCGCGCCGGTACGGGGCCGAGCGCGTCTCGGAGCTGGCCCACGCGCTCCAGTGCGCCGAGCTGGCGCGCGAGGCGGGGGCGGACGAGGAGCTGACGCTGGCGTGCCTGCTCCACGACGTCGGCCGCTTCGCGGTGGACCCGGCGCTGGTCTTCGATCGGGTGGGCGGCGGCCGCGCGGGGGCCCGCGGCCATCACGAGGTCGGCGCCGATCTCATCGCGCCCTTCGTTCCGGCGCGGGTGGCCTGGCTCGTGCGGATGCACGCCGACGCCAAGCGCTATCTCTGCTCCACCGAGCCGGGCTATCACGCCACCCTGTCGCCCGCCTCCCAGCACACGCTCACCCTGCAGGGGGGGCTCATGGGGCCCGAGGAGATCGCCCGTCACGCCGCGCATCCCTGGATCGGCGACGCGCTGCGCCTGCGGCGCTGGGACGACCTGGCCAAGGTGGTGGGCAAGCAAACCGCGCCGCTCGCGGCCTGGGAGCCGCTGCTCCGCCCCTGCTTCCGGTGACCCACGACCCGCCCCTGCCGGCGCCCTTCGCCGAGCGCTTCGCCCTCCTCGCCGAGGTGAAGTTCAGCGGGCCCCGCTCGAGCTTTCACAACTGCTTCGGCTGCGGGCCGCACCACGACATCGGCCTGCACGTGCGGACGTTCAGCGGGGAAGACGGGGGAGTACTGTGCCCGATCGCGATCCCGCGCCGCTTCGAGGGCCCGGTGGGCATGGCCCACGGCGGCATCGTGGCGGCCTATCTCGACGAGGTGCTGGGCGGCGCCGCGGTGAACCATACCGGGCGGCTCTACATCACCGGCGAGCTGACCGTGCGCTACGTGAAGGGCGCGCCGCTCGAGCGGCCGCTGCTCGGGCGGGGCCGCGCGCTCCTCGACTCCGGCAAGTACCTCGATCTGGAGGCCACCATCGAGGACTGGGAGACGCGCGAGATCGTGGCGAAGGCCACCGGCCGGTTCTTTCCGATGAAGAGCGGAGATCCCCCTCCGATGATCTAGTCGGCGCGCGTGAACTTCTGGAAGGACCGCATCTCCCGCGGCGGCTTGAGGAACTGCCCGTAGCCGGTGTAGGAGACCTCGCCCACGTAGACGTCCCCGCGCGAGTCCACCACGAGCCCGTGGGGCGCGATGAACTCCCCCGGCTTCTCGCTCGCGAACCGGCCGCCGAAGCGCGCCACCCGCTGGCCCTTGGCGTCGAGCACGCTGACCCGCGGGCCCAGGTTCGGGGTCTTCTCGGTGACCGGCATGCCGGAGCCGAGCTCGCCCACGAAGAAGAGCCCGCTGGCGGCCCGGTCCACGAAGAGGCCGCAGGGGCGGTGGAGATTGTTCCACTGGCCCTGGTACCGCCCCTTGCCGTCGAAGATCTGCACGCGGTGGTTCTCGCGGTCGGCCACGTAGACGAGCCCGTCGTGGTCGGTGACGAGGTTGTGGGGCAGGTTGAACTGGCCGGGGTCGGTGCCCGCCTCGCCCCACGACATGACGTACGTGCCGTCGGGCGCGTACTTGTGCACCCGCGAGTTGCCGTACCCGTCGGAGACGAAGAGGTAGCCGCTCTTCGGGCAGATCGCCACGTGGGTGGGCCGGTTGAAGGGCCGGCCCCCCTGCAGCTCCGCGGGCTTGTCGGGATCGCCGATGGTCAGCAGCAGCTTGCCGTCCGGCGTGAACTTGCGGACGGTGTGGTGGAGGTCGTCGGTGAGCCACACCATGTCGTCGGCGTCGATGGTGATGCCGTGCGCGCGCCGGACCACGCCCTCGCCCCACGAGCGCAGGAAGGTGCCGTCGCGGTCGAAGACGATGACCGGGTGCTCGCTCCGGGTGAAGCAGAAGACCCGGTCCTGCCGGTCCACCGCGGCGCCCGCCACCTCCTGATAGCGCCAGCCGTCCGGCAGCTTGCCCCAGCCCTCGATGACCGAGAACTTCATTTCGACTCCTCGATGGCCTGCGCCATGCGCTCGAAGCGCCGCTTGAGGGGCGTCAGCCCTTCCTCGTGGGTGATGACGTAGAGGCGGTTGGCGTAGATGGCGCGCAGCACCCGATCGGCCACGTGCTCGGGCGGGAGGTAGCGGCCGATCAGCTCGACCGCGCCGCCCTCGCGCTCGGTCGCCGTGTTGCGGAGCGCGGGGGGCCGGTTCCGGTCGCTCTGGCGGATATTGGTGCGCACGCCCATCGGACAGAGCACCGAGACGCCGATGTCGTAGCCGCGCAGGTCCTTCTGGAGCGTCTCGGAGAGGCCCACCACCGCGTACTTGGTGGTGTTGTAGATGCCGAGGCCCTGCGAGGCGATCAGGCCGGCCATGGAGGCGGTGTTCACCACGTGGCCCGGCTGCTTGCCGGCCACCATGCGCGGCACGAAGGCCTCCACGCCGTGGATGACGCCCCAGAGGTTGACGCCCATCGCCCACTCCCAGTCCTTGTGGGTGGCCGACTCGAGCCCGCCCCAGAGCGCGACCCCCGCGTTGTTGCAGACCACGTGGACCGCGCCGAACTCGCCGAAGGCACGCTCGGCCAGAGCGTGCACGTCGGTGAGGCGGCTCACGTCGGTCTTCACGGCCAGTCCGCGGCGGCCCGCCTTGCCCACGCCGGCCACCGTCTCGGCCATGCCCGCTTCATCGAGGTCGGCCACCACCACGTGGGCGCCCTCGCGCGCGAAGAGCAGGGCGAGCGCGCGTCCGATGCCGCTGGCGCCGCCGGTGACGACCGCGGTGCGATCTTTCAAGCTGGTGAGAGGCACGGGGCAGAGTGTCGCGCTCCCCCTCGCGTGCTGTCAACCCTCATCCGCGGCGTCGCGGTCCAGGCGCCGGCGGGGAGTCGCGGGCGGGGCGCGGCGATCTGGGTGGCCCCGCGGGCCGCCCGGCGGTGGTATCCTTCGCGAATGGATTATCGGCTGCCCACCACGGTGGTGCCCTCGCGGTACGACATCCGGCTCGAGCCCGACCTCGAGGCGGCGACCTTCGCGGGGGAAGAGACGGTCGCGATCACCGTGAAGGAGCCGGTCACCGAGATCCTCCTCAACGCGGCCGAGCTGGCCATCCACTCGGTGCGCCTCGCGACCGCCGACGGGGCGGAGGTGGAGGGGACCGCCGCGCTCGAGGAGGCGACCGAGCGGGCGCGATTGCTCTTCCCGACGCCGATCCCGGCCGGTGAGCACCGGCTCACGCTCCGCTTCACCGGCACCCTGAACGACCGCCTCCACGGCTTCTACCGCAGCACCTACAAGGACGCGCCGGGCGCCTCTCACACCATCGCGGCCACCCAGTTCGAGGCCACCGACGCGCGCCGCGGGTTCCCGTGCTGGGACGAGCCGGCGCTGAAGGCGGTGTTCGGGATCACCCTGGTGGTCCCGGAGCGGCTGGCCGCGATCTCGAACTCTCGGGTGATCAGCGAGACGCCCACCGGCTCGGGCAAGAAGACCGTGGTCTTCGCGGACACCATCCGCATGTCCACCTATCTCGTGGCCTTCGTGGTGGGCGAGCTCGAGGCGACTGCCCCGGTGATGGTGGGCCCGACCCCGCTGCGCGTCTGGTGCGTGCCGGGCAAGCTCCACCTGACCCGTTTCGCGCTCGAGATCGGCGCCTTCTCGCTCGACTTCTTCGAGCGCTACTACGGGATGCCCTATCCGGGCGACAAGCTCGACATGCTGGCCATCCCCGACTTCGCGGCCGGCGCCATGGAGAATCTCGGCGCCATCACCTACCGGGAGACCGCGCTCCTGGTGGACGAGACCGCGGCCTCGCACACCGAGCGGGAGCGCGTGGCCGACGTGGTGGCCCACGAGATCGCCCACATGTGGTTCGGCGATCTCGTGACCATGCTCTGGTGGAACGGGATCTGGCTCAACGAGGCCTTCGCCACCTTCATGGAGCTCCTGGCGGTGGACGCCTGGAAGCCCGAGTGGAAGCGCTGGACGACCTTCGGGGTCTCCCGGGCGGCGGCGATGGGGGTGGACGGCCTGCACAACACGCGACCCATCGAGTTCGAGGTGCGGGCGCCCCGCGACTGCGAGGCGATGTTCGACCTGCTCACCTACGAGAAGGGTGGCTCGGTCCTCCGCATGCTCGAGCAGTATCTGAGCGGCGAGGTCTTCCGCGACGGGGTGCGCCTCTATCTGGAGAGGCACCGCTTCGAAAACGCCGAGACCACCGATCTCTGGAAGGCGCTCGGCGACGCCTCGCGCCTGCCGATCCCCGAGGTGATGGACGCCTGGATCTTCCGGCCGGGTTACCCGCTCGTGATCGTCGAGCCCGAGGGCGGGGGGATCAAGCTGAGCCAGCGCCGCTTCACCTATCTACCCCTCGAAGGCGCGGCCGCCGAGCGCTGGCAGATCCCGGTGCGGCTGCGGGCCTCGGTCAAGCGCGGCTTCGTGGACAAGCCGGTGCTGCTCGGCGACGAGGACCTCACGGTAGCGCTGCCCGCGCCCCCGGACTGGGTGGCGGTCAACGCGGGGGGCCACGGGTTCTATCGCGTGCAGTACGCCCCCCCGCTGCTCAAGAAGCTGACCGGGGCGCTCAAGAAGCTCGCGCCCATCGAGCGCTTCAACCTGGTCAGCGACGCCTTGGCGCTCGCCCAGGCCGGGGCGATGCCGACGGCCGACTACCTCGATCTCACCGCGCGCTTCACCGACGAGACCGACCGCAACGTGTGGACCGCGCTGGTCGGCTCGCTCGGCTACGTCAACCGGCTCATCGCGGAGGACTCGCGCCCGCATCTCGAGACGCTGGTGCGCCAGCGGGTGGAAGGGGCGGTGGAGCGGCTCGGCTGGGAGCCCCGGCCCGACGAGGACGAGCTGGAGCGGCAGCTACGCGGCGATCTGCTCCGCGCCCTCGGCACCCTCGGCAACGACCCGGAGGCGCAGGAGCGCGCCCGGGCCTTCTACGCGCGCTATCGCGAGGACGAGTCGGCGGTGGACGCCAATGTGCTGCCCGCGCTGATCGCGATCGTGGCCGCCGCGGGCGGCGAAGCCGAGTACGAGGAGTTCCTGCAGCGCTTCAAGGCCGCGCGCACGCCCCAGGAGGAGCAGCGCTACCTCTACGCGCTCGCCGGGTTCCGGCAGCCCGAGCTGCTGCGGCGCACGCTCGAGAAGACCACCAACGGGGAGGTGCGCAGCCAGGACGCGCCCTTCCTGATGCGGACGTTGCTGATGGGGGTGCACAGCCGCGCGCTCGCCTGGGACTACGTGAAGGCGAACTGGCAGCCGATGGCGCGCCAGTACCCGGCCAGCGCCTATCGCCGGATGTACGAAGGCGTGACCGCGCTGGTCAGCCCGGAGTGGGAGCAGGACGTGAAGGCCTTCTTCGAGACGAACCGGATCGAGCTCGGCGGCAAGACGCTCGATCAGTACGTCGAGCAGCTACGGATCGCGGTGCGACTGCAGGAGCGCGAGGCGGCCGCCCTCGCCGCCTATCTCGCCAAGCCGCCCCGCCTCCCGCGCCGCTAGCCTCCGAAGAGGTCGACGAAGAAGTCGCGCACGCTCGAGCCGAACGCGACGGCGCCTTCCTTGGTGCGGTCCCACGCGGTCTTGGCGTCCGGCCCGGCGGCCCGCCCGGCTTCCGCGAGCTTCTGGCCGGTGAACTTGGCGCCTTCCACGACGGTGTTGCCGACGCCCTTGGCGAGCTCTCCCGCCCCGGCGAGCACCTGACCCCGTCCGATCTGATGGGCGCCGCGCTCCACCTGCTGGGTGGCCGCGTCCACGTGGGTGCTGTCGGCCGCCTGCACCGGGCCGTACCCGAGCCCGACGAGCGCCGAGAACGTGAGGGTGACGATCCGCGAACGATGCCTCAGAGCCATCTCCACCTCCCTCGGTTGGCTTGATCGCGGATTCATGGTACCACCGTGCCTTGACGGATCCGGCATGATCCCGACCGCCAACCGCCCGAACGAGGTGACGACATGAAATACGGCGTGTTCCAGTTCTCCACCGACTACGCGATGCGCATCGACGATCTGGCGCGGGAGACCGAAGGGCGCGGCTTCGAGTCGCTCTTCGTGCCCGAGCACACCCATATTCCGGCGAGCCGCAAGAGCCCCTGGCCGGGCGGGGGCGACCTGCCGCGCGAGTACTGGCACACCGTCGACCCGTTCGTGGGGCTCGCCGCCGCGGCCGCGGTGACGACCAAGCTGAAGCTCGGCACCGGGATCTGCCTGGTGGTCGAGCGCGACCCGATCGTCCTCGCCAAGGAGGTCGCGAGCCTCGACTATCTCTCCCGGGGCCGGGTGCTCTTCGGGATCGGCGGCGGGTGGAACGCCGAGGAGATGGCGCATCACGGGACCGATTTCGGGACCCGCTGGAAGGTGCTGCGCGAGCGCATCGCCGCGATGCAGGAGATCTGGACCAAGGACGCGGCGGAGTATCACGGCAAGTTCGTCAACTTCGACAAGCTCTGGTCGTACCCGAAGCCGGTGCAGAAGCCGCACCCGCCGATCCTGATGGGCGGCGCCGGCCCGCACGCGCGCCAGCGGGCGGTGGACTTCGGGGGCCACTGGCTGCCGATCGGTGGGCGCTCCTACACCGAGCCCATCGCGGAGACGATCGCGGACCTCCGCGCGCGGGCCGAGAAGGCGGGCCAGGATCCGGGCGCGGTCACCGTCTCCATCTTCGGCGCGCCCACCGACGAGGCGCGCCTGGCCGGCCTGCGCGACGCGGGCGTCCAGCGCGCGATCTTCGGCCTGCCGCCCGCGGGGCGCGATCAGGTGCTGCCGCTCCTCGACAAGTACGCGGCGCTCGCGGCTCGCATCGCGTAGTCTTCCGCGACCCTCGGGCGGGGTGCCGCGCAGGGGGCGGGGGTGCGGCCTCTGACCACGACCGGCGATCTCGACTCCCTGCGCGAACAGGAGTTCCCAATCTGGGTTCTTGGCGGTGCCGCCGACCCTCGGCGGGGAACGGGTCACCCGGCCGCACCCCCGCCCCCTGCACGGCACCCCGCCGGCGCTTGGCGAAGTCGTGGCGGTGGCTACAGGCGCGAGGGGCCGCTCGCTCGTGTGGTCAGGGTGAAGACCGTGAGGGCGGTGAGGCCGAGGAGGGCGATGGCGAGGGCCCAGAGGTAGATCGCGAGGTAGCCGCCGGTGCGATCGAAGAGGGCGCCGGAGAGCCAGGGGCCGAGCGCGGCGCCGAGGTTGTTGCCGATGCCGAGCAGGCCGAAGATGAAGCCGTAGTGCGCCGGCGGCGCGATGCGGCTCAGCAGCACGGTGACGATGCTCGCCCGCGAGCCGAGCGGCACGAAGAGAAAGAGCACGTAGCCCGCGGCCAGGATCCAGAGCGGGCGCACTTCCATCCCGATCAGGCAGAGCATGCCCAGCAGCGAGCAGGAGAACGAGAGGAAGCCCGCGGTGGGCCCGCCGAAGCGATCGGCCGCGAGGCCCGCCAGCGCCCGGCCGCCGCCCGCGAGGACGCCACCGATGGCGAGCAGCAGGGACGCCTCGCCCGCCGTAAAGCCTCGCTCCGTGAAGTACAAGGTGTGCTGGGTGGTGGCGAGGTAGCCGAAGAGCGGCGGCGTGGTGAACATCACCAGGAGGCTCCAGAAGCCCACCGAGCGGACGATGCTCGAGGTGGTGACCGCGGTCTGCCCCGGCCCCACGCGCCCGCGGTCCGCGGCGGACGCCAGACGTGTCGGGTGCGTGTGCCAGGCCCAGGGGATCAACGCGACGATGGCCGCCGCGTAGCACCAGAAGGCGGGCCGCCAGCCCCAGTGCGTGATGATCGCCTGGGCCGGGGCCGCCAGGGCGTAGGCCGCCATGGACCCCCCGAAGGCGATGCCGCTGGCCAGGCCGCGGCGCCGCACGTAGGCATCGGCGATGAGGGCGGCGTGGGTCGTCATCCCGGTGAGCCCGAGGCCGATGCCACCCCCCAGCCCCATGGCCGCCAGGAAGAGGGGCAGGGTCGGGGCCAGGCTTCCCAGCAGCATGCCGAGCGCCACCAATCCGAGACCCAGGCTGACGAGCAGCCGCGGGTTCCACCGGGAGACCAGGTAGCCGGCGACGGGGCTGAGCAGGGCGCCCCCGAGCCAGAGCAGGGAGGCGGTGGCCGCGGTGGCCCCGCGGGAGCCACCGAACTCGGCGAGCAAGGCGGGCAGGAACACCGGGAAGGTATTGGTGATTCCGGCCACGAGCAGCATCGTGGCGAAGGCAAGCCAGAGCCGCTGGCTGGCGAGGGACTCCCGGGCTACGGTCACCCGAAGAAGGACAGCGGGGAGGGGGCCGGGCCCGAGGGGCCCGGAGCGAGGCTCAGTCGTCCGACTCGGCGCGCTTCATGGCCTTCCGGCGCTTCTTGCGCGCCTCGGCCTGCTTGCGCTTCCGCTTGACCGATGGCTTCTCGTAGTACGCGCGCTTCTTCATCTCCTTGAAGAGCCCATCCTTCAGCATGAGCTTCTTCATGGTCTTGAGCGCGGACTCGACCTGATTGTCG
>Ga0209640_10002292_pt1 | contig 16641 bp, 13 predicted proteins | sample RifCSP10_1_FD_184018 | JGI IMG/M metagenome (GOLD analysis project Ga0209640, IMG submission 184018) | Soil microbial communities from Rifle, Colorado - Rifle CSP2_sed 10_1 (SPAdes) (version 2) | ecosystem: Environmental > Terrestrial > Deep subsurface > Rock core/Sediment | place: Rifle... | reverse complement strand
CGAGCCGGTGCCCTGGGACCGCATCGAAGCCAACGAGCAAGTCGTGCTCATGGATTACTCATTCACTGCCGCCGACATGCAGCGGCTGAAAGACGGCCGGCGTTTCGTGTGGGTCGATCATCACATCTCATCGATCGGGCCGCTGGCCGCAGCGATGGCCGGCGTCCCGGGCGAGCGCTCGACCGAAGAGGCGGCCTGCGTGCTGGCCTGGCGCACTTTCTTCCCCGGCGAGCCGGTCCCCCAGGCCGTCGCCCTGATCGGAGACCGGGACACCTGGCGCATGCAGTTCCCAGAAACCCGCCCGTTCGGCGAGGGGCTGATTCAAGAGGAGCTCGACCCGGCGAACGACGCGCTGTGGGCCCCGCTGCTGGATGACGATCGCGGCCGGGTGCAGCAGCTCATTGAGCTTGGCCGCGTCCTATACGAGGCCCGGCTCGCCAGCCTTGCGCGGATCGTCGCCCACTACGGGTTCGAGACCCGCTTCGAGGGCCATCGCACGCTGGCGGTCAACCACCGCGGCAGCGGCGACATGGGCGAATACATCCGCCAGGCCGGCTACGCGATCGGATACTGCTATGTGGAGGTGGTCCGGGCCGGGGTGCTGCAGACCACGGTGACTCTCTATTCGGATGGAGTGGACGTCTCAGAGATTGCGCGCAAGTTCGGCGGGGGCGGGCACCGGGGAGCCGCCGGTTTCCAGTTCTTGCGGTCCGATCGGCCGTTTCCGCCGGGCAGCGAGGGCCCGGCCTCCTAGGAGGAACTGGCAAGCGTGAAATCGACGACCACCGGGAGGTGATCGAAGTACCCGGTCAAGGGGTCGAGCAGCACATCGTTCAGCCGCAGGCCATGCGCGGCCAGGACCTCATCCGCCAGCAGCAGCGTGTTGAGCACGAAGCCGTTCTCCATCACCAGCGCGCTGTCCGAGAACAGGATCCGGTCGAGCGCTCCCTGCGAAAACGGCAGCGTGTCGTTCCTCCAGGTGTAGCTCGCCCCGCCCAGGTCATTGTGGGTCGGCAGCGCATCGCTGAGCGCGGTTCCATCCCAATCCGGCTGCACATCCTCCCCGAATTGGTCTTCGTTGGTAATGTCCCCCCGCAGCAGCGTGCGCAGGTGCAGGGCGGGATCGGTGTCATACACGTTAAAATCCCCGAGGATCAGAAAGGGTGTGTCATGAACCAGATCGAGCTCGCCGGCCGGGGTGGTGAAATCGCCCACGTGCGCCGCAATCGCGTCCGCCTGCCGGCCACGCAGCAGGATGTCGGCCCGCGTGCCGCCGGCCTTGAAGTGGGCGCAGATCAGGTACAGGTCGGTCGTGCCATATTGCCCATCCGGCAGGTCCACCAGTCCGGCCGCCTGATCCAGATCCGGCAGGACGCTGCCGGTGATCAGCTCGTACCCCTCTTCAAGCAGCCCAAAGCGGCTGGCGATGACGGTGTCCCGCACATTGATGACTGACCAGCGTTCGTCAGGCACATCCAGTTCCGCGTTCAAGAACTCGCCCAGATCCGACGCGCCGCGCAGGTAGTTGATCTCCTGCAGGCAGAGGATATCCGGCCGCACCGCCCGCAGGATCCGGCCGAAGGCCCCCTCCCGGCTGAACTCCCGCAGCTCATGGTTCTGGGGATCGTCCTCCGGAAAGATCGAGTCCCAGTTGATGTTGTAGGTCATCGCCCGGATCGCGCTCGGGCTCGGCCGCTCCAGGAATCCGTCCGAGGCGCTGCGGGTTGGAGTTGGATCTGGTACAAGGCTGGGCCGAGCGGTCGCCGCCGGACTGGCTGTGCGGGTGCGCACGATCGGTGCAGTCGGGGTCGGTACCGGCACCGGGGTCACGCCGCCGGTGAAGCTGCAGGCTCCAATCAGCAACCCGACCAACCCAAGCGCACGAATGCCACTGAGCTTCATCTTGATCGCCGGTCCATTCTACAAAGGCTTACACCCCGCGAAAGCAATCTCCCACCGGAGGACAGCCGGTGGGAGATTTTGCACACTCTACTTCGAGGCGGGTGCTAGGACTCGGCCACCAGATCGGCCGCAGTGGTGTTCAACGCCTCGAGCAGCGTTACGATCGCCGCTTCATCGGCGGCATCCAGAACCGCAAAGTAGGTGTCCCGGATGGCGCCCCGCACCGAGCCATGGGCAGCCAGGTTCGGTTCGGCCTTGCCAAACTCCAACAGCGCCAGCGCCCCGGCCCACAGCGGGTCGTCCGTTGGGCGGGTGCCGACGTCGGTGGTAGTCTGGGACGGGAAGAACCCGGTGATGCTGATCCAGGTCGCCTGGGTCTCTGCCGAGGTCAGGTACTTCAAGAAGATCCAGCTCGCCAGGTCTTGATCCGCGTTGGTGGGCACGATCCCGACCATTTGGCCGAAGGCGTCCACGAACTTGCTGCCGTCCGGTCCGGGGAAGGGAATGGCGCCCCACTCGTCTGCATTGGCCGCTTCTTCCATCGCCGCCTGCTGGAACGGAATTCCGGCCGTCGAGCTGGTGGCGAACAGCGCCAGCCGTCCGGCGAACTCCGGATTCGGGAAGCTCGGCGTGAACAGAATGCAGCCGTTGTCCGACAGGTCCTTGAAGAACAGGGCCACGTCCAGCGCGGCCTGGGAGTTCAACTCGTAACCGGTGCCGTCGGCGTTCACGATCTCACCACCGAAGGCCCAGATCCAGGGCGACACCATGGAGGCATCCGGGAAGTACACGTAGCCGCCGGTGCCGTCGTTGTCGGCGTTGTCATCGGCATTGTTGGCTGCCGCCGCAGCGCAGGCCTGTTCCTTGAACTCGCCCGAGGTTTCCGGTGGGCCGTCGAAGCCCAGTTCCTGGCCCCAAGTGTGGTTGTAGAAGATCACCTGTGCCGACTGGTGCATCGGGATCCCAACCTGATTGCCATCCGGCAGCGTGCCTGAGCTGTAGGGGCCGGGATAGATGGCAGCCAGCGCGTCGGCCGAGAGGCCGTAGACCGGATCGCTGATGAAGGGGGACAGGCTGGCGATGACGTCCAGGCCGTACCAGCGCACCAGGCCGTTGGGGAAGCCCATTGTCAAATTCGGGAGCTCGCCGGTGGCGATGGCCCCGTTAACGGCCGTCTCGAGCTCGCTCTGGCTGCCCTGGGCGATCGCCTCGACCGTGATGCCAAACTCGTTGCTGGCATTGAACTCATCCACCACCGCGGTCATGCCCTCCAGGTTCACCCCGGAGCTCATGGCGTGCCAGAAGGTGATGGCCTGTCCGGTCGGATCGCCTTCGAGCATCGTGACCGGTTCGGTCGGGGCGGCGGTCGGTGCCGCGGTCGGCACTTCGGTCGGTGCCGGCACGGGGGTTGCCGTCGGCTCGGCAGCCGGCGTCGCGCAGGCCCCAAGCAGTCCGGCAATCAACAACCCGACAACCACTCTACTGATCAGTCTTCCACTAAGCATTCTCCACTCCTCACTCACTGTTGGATTTGGTCGGTCAATAACGCCTCGGCGTCTCAGTTCGCTCTCTTGCTCTGCCGCTCCTCCTCTCAGGATTCACCGTATCTGCTCGCTGTCCTGATTCTACCCCGGCCCCTACCCCTTCAGCCCACTGCGGGCGATGCTCTCGGTGAACTGCCGCTGGGTCAGGAAGTACAGCACCAGGATCGGCACGATGGTGATGAATGACCCGGCCATGATCAGGTGCAGCCGGCTGCCTTCGTCCGAAACGAAGTTGTAAAGCCCGACCGAGATCGGCAGCCACTTGTCGGAATTGGTGACCAGCAGCGGCCAGGCCAACGCGTTCCACGAGCCGATGAAAGAGAGCACGATGATCACCATGATCGGGGCGGTCGAAAGCGGCAGCACGACCTGCAGCAGGATCCGCAGGTGCCCCGCCCCATCGATCGTGGCCGCGTCGAACAGCTCGTCCGGCACCTGGGCGAAAAACTGCCGCAGCAGGAAGATCGAAAAGACACTGCCCATGAAGGGGATCGTCAGCGCCGGCCAGTTGTCGATCCAGGCGAACGGCCCCACCCGTCCGAGCCAGGTCACCGTCAGCAGGTTGGGGATCATGGTGACCATGGCCGGGATCATCATCGAGCTGAGCAGCACCCCGAAGATCAGGTTGCGGCCCGGGAACTGCATGCGGGCAAAGGCGTAGGCTGCCGGAATGCTCAGCAGCAGCTCACCGCTCAGCGTGATCACCGTGATGATCACGCTGTTGAGCATGAAGTGCGAAAACTGAGCTCCGGTCCAGGCTTCGAGAAAATTCTCGAGATGCACTTCGGTCGGAATGAACCGCCCCCCGATCGCCTCCCCCAAGGTCATTACCGAGGTGCTCATCATCCACAAGAAGGGCACCAGCGAGATCGCCGCGCCGAGCAGCAGCACTAGGTAGATGGCGGCCCGCCGGACCGCCTGCCAGGGGAAGCTCAGCGGCGCCACCCGCTCGCGGGCCTCGGCCAGTTCGCCGGGGGAGGTCACCAGGTCAGCCATAGAACACCCGCGCTCCCTGGATCCGGTTGTTGGCAAAGGTCAAGCCGAGGATGATGACGAACAGCACGAAGGCCAGCGCCGAGGCGTAGCCGTAGCGGGTTTTGACGAAGAACTCTTCGAAGATCACGATGCTGATCGTATTGAGGGTTCCCAATCCGGATCCCACCGAGCCGCGCAGGAGCCAGATTGTGTTGAACGCCTTGAACGTCCCCATCACGGCGATCAATGAGAGAAAGTAAGTGGTGGGCGAGAGCAGGGGGAACGTAATGCGGCGAAAGACCTGCCAACCGCTGGCCCCGTCAATCTCGGCCGCTTCGGTCAGCTCGGCCGGGATGTTTCCCAACCCGGCCAGGTAGATCACCACGTTGTAGCCGACGAAGGTCCAGATCGAGAGCATGATCACGACGGTCAGGGCCTGGCTCGGGCCGGCCAGCCAGTTGGACAACAGCGAGGTCAGATCCTCATGAAACCATCCCGGCAGGATCGAAGCGGGATAGCCTTCAATCCCCAGCGTCCTGGCCAGCATGGTCAGGATCCCATCCGGCTCGCGCAGCCAATCCTGCGGTCCGATCCCCAGCCCCTGCAGCCATCGATTCACCGGCGCCGACTGGCGATCGGAGAACAACAGCCGGAACACGGTCGCGCTGGCCAGAGCCGGCGTGACGTACGGCAGGAAGTAGATCACCCGAAAGGTACTGGCGCCCCGCACCTTCTGGAAGAGCAGCACCGAGAGCAGGAGGGCGATCGTCAGCTGCACCGGCACGGTCCCCAATGAGAAATAGACGGTAACTTTAAGGCCGTTCCACAGGTCCGGATCGCCAGAGGCGACGACGGTCGGGATCTCGACAATCAGCAGCACGCCGCCGACCATCAACACCGCGGCGGTGAACAAACGGAAAGCGAAGCTTCGGGTGGAGAGATCGCCGTGGGCCCCGCGCCACAAAACCCAGGCCACTCCCAGCAGGAGCAGGCCGGAGAGAATGACGATCAGCTGCGGCCAGATCCCCGGGTCCTCCCCGGTCTCGACCGCCGCCGCGTATACCTTGCCGATCTCCGAGAAAGTTAGGGCGAACAGGGCGAGGCCGATCACAGCTCCCAGCCAGGCGATCGTGAGGGAGGCCTGATAGGTGGCCGATTGGGGGGAGCGGCGCAGCAGGCTGATCAGCAGGCCGACCGCCAGAGCAGCGAGCGACAGTTCGACGAATTGCCGCCAGACCGGGAACACGGTCTCGGCATGGAACGCCTCCGACAGCAAGCGCAGGAACAGCGCCCGGGTCCTTTCCAATCCGCGCATCTTCGCCGCAATGTCGAGGATCTCTGGGAGTTGATAGAAAATCCATCGAAAGAAGGCCAGGGTGGTCGCCGCATAAAATGCGGCCGGAACCGCGTACGGCCACGGATTGATCCGCTCGGCGCGGGCCTGGCGGGTGACCCGGCGCAGCATCAACCCGGCGCCGATCAGCGCGCCGAGCCCCATGGCGAACAGCCCCACGTAGGCCAGGTTGTCGACCGCATCGACATAGTTGGCGATGCCGCGGAACTCATCCCGGATGATCAGCCAGCGGTGCAGGCTGACGTAGAGCGCAAACCCGACCGGAAAGATCCCGAAGGTGAAGATCAGCGTCAGGGCCGGGGCGAGCATCAGGTACGCAGTGAGTGACTCGCGCACCTTCCGCCCGCGGCGGCCGCTGAACAGCTGCCGGAGCCCCGCCCGTTCAGTCCAAGGAATCGCCGCCATAGGGCGCTCCTCGCGACTGGCGCTCGCCTGCTCTGAATTCGGTTGTCAATAACTGGGGAACTGCTGCGTTCGCGACTCGATCCGCCATTGCCCGGAAGCCGGCCCTAGGATACCACCTTCGGTGGCCCCTCAGGCCGGGGGCTAATGCTCTACGAGCGGCACTGGTCCTCCGCGCGCTCGACTTGTGCTTGGAAAGTCAACCAGCACCCTAGCCAGACTTCATCCCAGCAATACGCTTAGCACCCCAATCAACGCGCCGGCGAAGACGAGTATGGTGGAGTTGAATTTGAAGCGGACCAGCGCTAAGAAGGCGAGGAGGGCAACCAGGAAGGTCAGGCCGTCAACCAGCGCAGCTCGCCCCAATTGCCAGGTCACGGCCGCCATCAGAGCCAGCGAAGCCACCGTGACGCCGTCGAGCAGGCCGCCGATCCACGGCGAGCTGCGCAGGCGCGGGATCAGCGGGTTGGAGATGGCGACAAAGACGAACGAGGGGAGAAAGATCCCGAGGGTTGCCAGCAGCGCGCCGGGCGTGCCGGCGAGCAGGTAGCCAATGAAGGTCGCGGTTGTGAACACCGGCCCCGGTGTCAGCTGGCCGATGGCCACCGCGTCGAGCAGCTGCTGATCGGTAAGCAGATGTGCCCGAACGACCAGATCCGCCCGCAGATAGGCGAGCAAGACGTATCCGCTCCCATACAGCACCGCCCCGATCTTCAAGAAGGTGAAGAAGAGAAAGGGCAGGTTGGCAGAAACGGAACTCTGCAGTAGCCCACCTACCCCACTTAGCGGCAGCAGCCAGGCCGCCTGAACACGCCCTCGAAGCTCCTTGAGCCCGCTGGACAGCATCACGAAGATGCCGCCCGCGAACAGCAGGGCGATCTCGTTGACCCCAGCAAAGTACAACCCGAGCACGGCGATGGCGACCAGACCCGTCAGGGTGCTCTTGACCGCTGACCGCCCCAGGCTCAAAAGCGCCTGGACGATGATCGCGATGATCACCGGCTTGATGCCATAGAACAGCCATCCTGCCTGGGGCGCCGTGCCGTAGCGCACATAGCTCCAGGCTAGGCCCAACACCAACACCGCCGCCGGAACGATGAAACAAGTCCCGGCGATGATCAGGCCAGGCCAGCCGGCCCGCTGGTAGCCGAGATGGATGGCCATCTCGGTTGAGTTTGGACCAGGAATCAGATTGGTCGCCCCGACCAGGTCGAGGAATTCGGCTTCGCTCAGCCACTTGCGACGCTTGACCGTTTCGTCATGCATCATCGCGATGTGAGCGGCGGGTCCGCCAAAGGCGGTGAGCCCGAGCCGGAGGAACAGCGTGGCTACTTCACGAAGATTACCGGGCACGGCCCATGGAGGCGCTTGACTCAGGGACCATACCCACCTGCCCCCGACCCGGCCGAACCCGCGAAGCGCACGACGACCAGCCTGTCGACCCCCGACTCCGCGCCCCAAATTTCTCCCGGCCGGCCCAGGATCTGGCGCACCGCGGCGCCGGGGCTTGGGAGCGGGAACACCTCGAACCGCTCGGTCCCTGGGTCAAATCGGACCAGCGCGTTCGCACCAAAGTCGCTCAGCCAGACGAAGTCGAGCTCATCGACGTACACCGCATAGGCTTGTGGGTTCGACCCGGGCAGCCGCCACTCCTCCCAGGCGCCGGCCGCCGGATCGTACCTTCCAAGCTGGCTGGCGTCCCACTCGCTGACCCAGATTCGCCCCAACGAGTCGGACCAAACCCGGCGCGCTCCCTGATTTGGCGTGGGAGGCTCGATGACGGTCGCTGCGCCGGTCACCGAATCGATCCGGGCGATGTGACTGCCGGCCAGGGAGGCGTAGAACACCGTCCCATCCGGCGTCGCGGCAATCCCATACGGCCCACGGCCGCCGGGGGCATCGAAGACCTCAACCGTACCAAGCGCCGGCTCCAGGCGGCCGTACACGCCGTTCTGGCCGGTGAACCACAACACGCCGGCGCCATCGAAGGCCGCCGTATTGAGATTGGCCCGGCTCGCCCCATAAGGCAGCCGGAAGACTGTCACCGCCTCGGTCAGCGGATCGACCCGCACAATGGCGTTCAGCCCGCTGTCGGTGACCCAGGGCGCGCCGTCCGGCCCGACGATCACACCGTGGGGCGCGGAGCCCGACCCGAGAGGAATCTCGCGCGTCGCTCCGCTGGTTGGGTCCAATCTCCCCAGGGCGCCCGAGTGTTGCGCGGTGTACCAGACCGTCCCGTCCGGCGCGGGTGCCACGTCGTGCGGATGGGAACCGGCCGGGACCGGGTATTCCTGGATATGTGTCACGGCAGGAGGCAGCGCCGGCTCGCTCGAAGCACCTGGCTGCTCGGCCTCAGATGCGGTCGCCCCGATCGATGCATCGACGGCCGGCGTTGAAGTCGATCCCACCTGGCGTTGGGCGTACAGGTCAACGACCTCAGCTGGCGACTCGCCCCCAGGGACCCCGGCACAGCCCGCCAAAAGGAGCGTCGAAAGTAGTGCCTCGCCCAGATTGAGTAGGACTTGCCGCATTAGACCACAATCATACGCCAGGGCTCGACTAAGACCCGCCACCGTGGCAATGCGGGTTGGCGGTCGATTGTGCCGCGGCCGAGTACAATCGTCAGCCACCGCAGCCAAGGACTCCGTGGATCCCTACCGCTTACCCAGCTCGATCATCCCGTCCCGCTATGACATCCGGCTCACTCCGGACCTGGAGGCGGCCAGCTTCGAAGGACAGGAGAGCATCGCCCTCGAGGTGCTCGAGCCGGTCGACGAAGTCGTGCTCAACGCGGTTGAGCTGCAGATCCGTTCGGCGGAGTTGGAAGACGGCGCCGGCCAGCGTTGGACGTGCGCCGTGCGCCTCGACGAGACCACCGAGCGGCTCCACCTCAAGCCTCCCCGGCCGCTGACCCCCGGAAGTTGGCGTCTCAGCCTAGCTTTCCGCGGGGCGCTCAACGACCGGCTGCGCGGCTTCTACCGCGTTAGCTATAAGGATCCTGGCGGACAGTCTCGTCAGTTGGCCGCCACCCAGTTCGAGTCCGCCGATGCCCGCCGCGCCTTCCCCTGCTGGGACGAGCCCTCCTTCAAAGCGGTCTTCTCGCTGACTCTGACGATCGATCCCCGGCTCGCGGCGGTCGCCAACACCAACGTCATCTCAGAAGCGGTCGAGAACGGCCGCAAAGTGATTCGCTTCGCCGACACCATCCGGATGTCCACGTACCTGGTGGCCATCGTCGTCGGACGGCTCGCAATCCCTCCCTCCACCCTGGTCGGGAGAACTCAGACCCGAGTGATCACGCTGCCCGGAAAGGAATCGTTGGCCGGCTTTGCCCGGGCAATTGGTGAGCACTCGCTGCGCTACTTCGAGGACTACTTTGGCCTGCCCTATCCGGGGGACAAACTCGACCACATTGGTCTGCCCGGGTTCGCCTCCGGCGCCATGGAGAACTTCGGCCTTATCACCTACCGCGATTCGGCCTTGCTGCTTGACGAGCAGCACTCCGCCCTCACTGAACGCGGGTTCGTCGCCGATGTGGTCGCCCACGAGATCTCCCACATGTGGTTTGGTGACCTCGTGACCATGGCCTGGTGGAATGGCATCTGGCTCAACGAGGCCTTTGCCACCTTCATGGCGGTCAAGGCCGTGGACGCCTGGCGGCCGGAGTGGGAGCGCTGGACCGAGTTCGGGGTCGCCCGGGCCACCGCCCTTCAGGCGGACGGGCTGCACCACAGCCGCCCGATCGAGTTCCCGGTGAAATCGCCGACCGACTCCGAAGCGATGTTCGACGTGCTGACCTATGAAAAAGGCGGATCGGTGCTGCGCATGCTCGAGCAGCACGTGGGCGAGGGGGTTTTCCAGGAGGGAGTGCGAGAGTACCTGCGCAGGTTTGCCTATTCCAATGCCGACACCGACGACCTGTGGCGGACGCTGGGCGACGTCGCGGGTCAGGCAGTGCCCAAGCTGATGAACGGTTGGGTGTTCCAGCCGGGTCATCCGCTGATCGAAGTGAGCCGGGTGCCGGGCGGACTCCACTTGCGCCAGCGGCGTTTCACTTATCTGCCGCCGGAGGAGCGGCCGCAGGGCGCCTTGCCGCCCGATCAACGCTGGATGGTTCCGCTGCAGCTCCGATTGCACTCTTCGGACGGCCCCACGCCGGTGCGCCATCTGCTGGACGCACCCGAGACCACCCTCCCCGCCCCGGCTGACATCAAATGGGCGGTGGTCAACGCGGGGGGACACGGCTTCTACCGGGTCCGCTACTCCCCCGACCTGCTCGAAGCGGCGCTGGATCACCTCACCGAGCTGACCGCGCTGGAGCGCTTCAACCTGCTCAACGACGCCTGGGCACTGACCGAAGCCGGCCTGGTCCCAATCGTCGAGTTTCTCGAACTGACGAAGCGCTACGAGGGCGAGACCGATCGAAACGTCTGGGCCGTCCTGCTGGGCGCCCTACGCAGCCTGCGCAACTTGATCTACCCGGACCTGGAGCAGCCGTTGGCTGCATTCGTACTGGACCGGTTGGCTGCCGCCGCGGCCCGGCTCGGGGTCCAGCCGGTGGCGGGCGAGAACGAGCTCACCCGCCAGCTGCGGGGCGAGTTGCTCCAGACGCTGGGGACGATCGGCGAGGCCGCCGAGGTCCAGCGCTGGGCGACCGACCTCTATTCGTTGGGGAATAGTCGGGGAGAGGTCGACCCGGACTTATGGCGGGCGGCGCTCACCATCCGGGCCCATACAGGCGACGAAGGTCACTTCGAGGAGTTCTTCCAGCGGTACGAAACGCATCCCGATCCGCAGGAGCAGCGGCGGGCGCGGGGCGCCTTGCTTGCCTTCCGGCCGGAGCCGCTCGTCCTTCGCAACCTCGAGCGAACCTTAGATGGTCGTTACCGGCTGCAGGATGCGCCGACCCAGGTGGCAGCCGCGTTGATGCAGCCTCACAGCCGAGGGCAGGCCTGGCAGCATCTGAAGAACCGCTGGCCGGAAATGGCGGAGAAGTACCCTAGGTTCATCTTCCGTTGGGTCTGGGTGGGGATCACCGCCCTCACTCGGCCGGACTGGGAGGCGGAAGTTCGCGAGTACATCGCAGGCATCAAGCTCGATCTGGGCGGTAAGGTCGTTCAGGAGTACCTCGAACGGCTGCATGTGGGGGTTCTCCTGTATCAGCGGGAGAACGCCCAATTGCGCGCGTACTTGACCTCGCGTTTCGGAACCGGCTGACCGCGGGTCAGACCAGGGCGCGGTGGGTCGGGTGTGGCGGCTCAGTTCTAGTGGACCGCTCTAACCCTACGCGTGAAAGCTGACTTCGAAGCGCTCGATGGCTGGTGGAGTCGCCACAAAATCCCCGAACTTGGCGACCACCTCCTGGAGCAAACCGCTGGTTTCGGTCGCTTTCATGTCCGCTTCCGTTTCCCAAAGCGTGACCACCGTGTACTTGTCCGTGCTGCGGTCGGTCAGCCAGTACAGGCCTTTGAACCCTTTTTGCTTCTTTAGCATCGGAAGCACCGAATCGCGATACATCCCGATTGCTTCGTCCATCTTGCCAGACTTCATCTGGGAACTGCCGGTTCTTGCGTGCATGGTTTCATCTCCTCGAAGACTTGGCTGCGACCGGATGCCGCATCCAGACGTTGGTGAAAGTCTCGAAGTCCGCCTCTAGTTCTTGAACCTGCGCCGAACCACATCGCTCTGAAGCTCTCGCATCGCGTCCGCCGCCACCCATCTGGAGGCCTTCGAGTCCATTCGCTGAATATCCTTGGCCAGCTTCACTGCCGCTCGGTTCAGCTTGGGGTTTCGCTTCCCGATATTCCGGATGGCCCAGCTGACCGCCTTCTTGACGTAGTTGCGGTCGTCGTCGGCTCCCTTCATTAAGATCGGGAACAGGTCGGTGAAGCGCTGATCGGCCGCCTGCTTGTCGTGCCAGGCCAGTCCGGCAATCAGCGCAAATGCCGCCCGTTTGACAAACTCCTGCTCCCGCCCGGCCCACCTTGGAATCTTCTGCCAGGCAAGCGGCGACTTGTCGAACAGGCTCAGGCAAGCCTGATCGCACACGTCCCAGGAGTCAAAGTCCTTGACCCAGCGGTCCATCTGAGCCGAGGTCACCGCGGCCGGATCGTCAACGAACGCCGCCACGATCCGGGCCTCCGCGATCCCGGTCTTCCAGAGCGACTGCGCGAGCCGGTGGTCGCGGCCGACCTCCTTGGCGAGTTTCCGCAGCTCGGGCACCGACACCCCGAGCCGGCCCTCGACCGACATCCCAAACTTGGCCATCCCGGCCACGTTCTTGGGATTGGCCTTCGCTTCGAGTTTGCTCAGGACGTCAGCGACGGTGGATGGGTGGGCGATGGCCGGTTGCTACACTCGCCGGGTAGCGCGAACTTTCGGTGCGGTCATTGCAGAAAGGATACCCCGTTCACGGTGCTGCTTCTCGCTGAAGTTCCGCCGGACGCTTCTCCGCGTCGACCTCCTTACCGATCCGAGAGACGATCCCTGGCAGAGCCTCGAGCTCTGGATGGGTCTGAGCGATTTCGAACAGCGCCCGTGCCAATCGGATGTCATCCGACATCATTTCCTGATAGCCCTCGCGTCCTACCTGGCGCAGGGCAAGCCAGACCTTGAGGGCCCGGAAGCCACGCGAATTCTGAGGCCCATACTCATAGTAGTTCAGCCCCGGCTGCTCGCTCTCTATATCGAAACTGCGATAGACCGGATGGTAGCTGAAGGTGTCACGGAAAATCTTCGGATCCCGCACCAGCGCGCAGCCCGCCTCGAGCGGAGCGTAGAGCCACTTATGAGGATCGATGATGTTAATGTGAAACGTGCCGCTGCCTACCGTTCTGGGAGCACAATCAGTCAGAAAGCGACCATGCCCCGGGCGTAAAGCAGCGGCACAAGTGTTCTTTGCAGTCGTCTAGGACCAGGTTAGGCTGGGGCCTGCCCAGGCGGGGGCATCACCCCCAGCGAGACCAGCATTCCCATCTGGTCAACGACCGCCCAGTGTTCAACGACCTTGCCACCGTCGAAGCGGGAGATGTGCATCTCGTTCCACATCCCGTGCTTCCCGGTTGCTGGCATCCCCTGAAACTCACCTTTCATAGTGCCGTGCCCCGTCACACGGTGGATCACCTTGTCCCCGGCCGCGATCTCGTCCTCGATGGTGTAATGCAGGTCAGGAAAAGCAGCCCGAAAACCGGTGAAGAGCATCTTGAGCCCCTCGCGGGTAGGCGGCACGCCGGGCGGCAGGTCGTGATCCACAAAGTTGGCGGCGAAATACTCATCTACCGCGGCCAGGTTACCCTTGTTGAGAACTTCATCTACGAGCCGATGGGCCAAGGCCTTGTTGTCTTGGTCGGACATGGAGATACCTCCTTCATATGAATAGAGGGCGCCTCGCGCCCAGCGGTCGCCAAACGAACTTGGCGAGAACGGATGCGGTCCTTTGACTCATTCGCACTCCTCTCTGCACTCGAGGCAAATGATAACACCTCCCTATGGACTTTGACCCGACTGCGTCCGCCATTGGCAGCGGTTAGACCGATTATGTTACGCTTCAGTTGGCGCAAATTCGGTGAGCGTGTGTTCCCGCATAGGTGAGGAGTTCTCAAATGCCAAGGTATCTCATTGAAGTTACCCACGAGAACAAGAAGGAATCCTGCGACCAGGCCGTCCGAGCTTTCCTGGCCACCGGTTCCCACTTCATGACCAATGCCGACTGGGGCTGTGGCGACGACGTGCACAAGACCTGGTTCATTGCCGATCTGGAAAACAAGGAGGAGGCGCTCCGAATCCTCCCGCCCCTCTTTCGCGAGAACGCCAAGGTCACCGCGCTCAAGCGGTTCAGCATGGTGGCCCGCGACGAGATCCGGGAGGAGCATCAGGACTAGCCGCGGCCAGAGTCTTGCCCAGCCCAGCGGTGAGCAGCTCATTGGACTACGACGTCGTCATTGTCGGTGCCCGAGTGGCCGGGTCGATTCTGGCGACCCTCCTGGGCGAAGCCGGACATCGGGTGTTGCTGTTGGACCGCACGAGCTTCCCCAGCGACACGCTGTCCACTCACTTCTTCCGAGCCCCTGCCTTGAGCGCGCTCGACCAGATCGGGGCGTACGACGAAGTCCAGTCGGTTGCGCCGCACCTCACAGTCAACTTCAACGCCGTAGATGGGATCGTGTTTCCCGAGCCGGTGGACCGCCCGGCGGATTACCCGTTCTATCTGTGCGTCCGCCGAATCACTTTGGACGACATCCTGGTGCGCCGCGCCCGGGAGACTCCCCTGGTCGAACTGCGGCAGGGTGCCCAGGCGAAGGGACTGCTGCGTGAAGGGGACCGCATCGTCGGAGTGCGCTGGAAGGAGTCGAATGGCTACGCTGAAGCGCGGGCCCGAGTGGTGGTCGGGGCCGATGGGGTTCGCTCGTTTGTGGCCGGTGAGGTCGAGGTCCAGGCAGAGCATGAAGAGCCGGTCCATCGGGCGATGTACTATGCCTACTATCGCGGCATCGAGCCCAACGAGGGCCCCGCGGCCGAATTCCACTATCGGGGAAACCACCTCGTCTACTGCTTCCCCTGCGACGGTGGCCTGACCCTGCTGGCCTCCTCGGTTCCAATTGCCGAATTCTCGGAGTACAAGCGCGATCCGGAGAGGAAGTTCCTCAGCGAGCTGGAGGCGATGACAGCTCTGGCTCCCCGCCTGGCCCACGCCCAACGCGAGGGCCCGATCCGGGGCACCGGCAGCATCCCGGGCTACATGCGGACTCCGTACGGTGAGGGTTGGGCCCTGGTGGGCGATGCCGGGATGGTGATGGACCCATGGTCAGGCCAGGGGATCGACCAGGCCTCGACGCATGCAGTCACCCTGGGCCAGCACCTGTCTGATTATCTGACGGGCAAAACGGATTGGGGAGCGGCGATGTCAGCCTATCACCGGGGGCGCAACGAGTTCAGTCTGAAGACTTACCGGCGGACGTGCACCTACGGGGTCGATTTGCGGCCGATGACTCTCGCCGCGCTGGAACGTCGTGGGCTGGGATGAGGCTTAGGCGGAACGACCGTCTGACCGTCTTCGCAGCTGCCAGTAGCAGGACCGCTTCAATCTTCCCTATAGATGAAGATGGGCGTTGGCGTGAGGGGGAGCGTGACCAAGCCCCCAACGGTCGGCAGAACTGTGCGGTTGGGGGTGGATTGGCCGAACTGCGTGACGAGCGGTTCGACCGTGATGATGGACACGCCCACATCCAGTTGCACGGTTGTTTCGGGTACCGGGTCGTCGGGCAGGATAAGGCGCCCCGGATCGTACCAGGCGATCCAGGTGCGCTTCTCCGGCTGGGCAACCTCGTAGACGCGGAGGCGGTTGTCGTTGAGAGCGAGGCGCGTAATGCTTTCATAGCCGTTGAGATGATCAATGAGCTGTTGTAGGGCATAGAAGCTGGCACGGTACTCGCGGTTTTCGACATCTATCAAGCCCGCCCAGGCCGATGTGCCTGCGCCGGCCTGAAAAAGCGGCAGTTTCAGCCAGGACAGGTCTTCCGTGAAGGCGGTGTTGATTAGAACGATGCCCTGATCAGCCGATACCACCACCTTCTTTACCGCATCCTCGGCCGCAAATGCCTGTGTCCAGCGCAGCGTATTCTCATCCCCAGCCAAGAGTTCACTGAAGTAGTTCGCCAGACGACACCTGTCCGCCTCGGCGGCCGGCGGGATGATCCGGCCCATCAAACTAGGATCCCTGTCGCAAGCGATAGCTGGTCCATAGCCGATAAAGGGTGTGGTAGCCGTGTCGCTGATGATGATGCCCTTCTGGTAGCCGCGCCGTGCCATTTCATAGTTCAGCCAGGAAACGATGGCCTCGATCTCGTATGGGTCTCCTAGCGAATGCATGTTGACGACGTCGAAGAAGTCTGGGCGGTCAAGAACCTGACGGATGTCCGCCAGGCTGTGGGTCTGGTCGGGGAGTCCGGCAAAGGCAGTCTCATATTCACTCGGGTCAGGGTTATCTGCGAATGCAAGTGTCGTGAGGAAAGCCGCGTGAGCCACGATGACCGCCTCATTGGCGCGGTGTGCGGCGGCGTGGGCATGCTCCAGCATCTCAAGATAGTCTTCCACCGGTTCCGGTTCGTAGCTGGAAAACTCTGAGCCGATTTCGTAGTAACGCACCGGAAATAGCAGCCCTGGCATATCCTCTAAGCCATCCGCGTCATACCGCTCTACGACCGAGTAGATCCACTGCTCATAGGTTGCCATGTGGGCCGGCTTTGGTGTCAGGTTGCTTGAGCTGAGTGCGGAGAAATCCTTCGAGCCCCATGAACTGCCTGATTTCAAAGCGATCAGGAATTCCCTGAACCCGGCATCCTGGAACTCTTTGACGAAGACATCCAATCTGCCGAAATCAATTGGTGCATCCGGGGCTGTTTGCATATTCCCCCACGCGAAGTTTTCAGGCAACGGCTTTGCCATCTGTAGTCCGATCGGGGCCAG
>Ga0209640_10002289_pt1 | contig 16645 bp, 13 predicted proteins | sample RifCSP10_1_FD_184018 | JGI IMG/M metagenome (GOLD analysis project Ga0209640, IMG submission 184018) | Soil microbial communities from Rifle, Colorado - Rifle CSP2_sed 10_1 (SPAdes) (version 2) | ecosystem: Environmental > Terrestrial > Deep subsurface > Rock core/Sediment | place: Rifle... | reverse complement strand
AATGAAGACTGATGCATTTGAGTATCATTTAGGAGCATTTGATTATGGTGTACCTCCTCACGCTGGATGTGGTATTGGGTTGGAGCGATTAATCATGGCCCTTACAGGCACAGAAAATATCAGAGATGTCACATTTTATCCAAGAGATGTTGACAGATTAACACCATAGGTGATTTGAATGGTATCTAGAGAAGAAATAGAACATGTTGCAAAATTGATGCGAATTGAAATTGACGATCCTACAATCTATGAACGTGTAGATAAAATGATAGGATATTTTGATATTTTAGATTCAGCAGGTGTGGAATCTGAAGAAATATCTGTCAGAGAAATCCCAATTACTAACCTGAGGGAAGACAAGTATATTCCATTTGATGAAAAGCTAATTGAAAAACTCAATTCCTATAAAGGAACCTATGTTAGGGCTCCAAAGATGGTTTAATTGAACATAAAAATTTCAGCTCTGCAATTTACTAGAGAAGTAAAATCTGGAAATATCTCTGCTGAAGATTTCATTGCAAAAACTATGGAACAAATAAAAAAAATTGATGGTAATCTACATGCATTTTTATCATTAAATGAAAAGGCAGTTGATCAAGCAAGAGAGATTGATAAAAAAATAAAATCAGGAGAAAAAATTGGACAATGTTTTGGTATGCCAATTTCCATTAAAGATAACATTTGCATCAAAGACACTAAAACAACATGTGCATCAAAGATGCTTGAAAATTTTATTGCTCCATATGATGCTACTGTAATTACAAAACTAAAACAACAAGATGCAATTTTTGTTGGTAAAGTAAATCTTGATGAGTTTGCAATGGGACTTTCTACTGAATTTAGTGCATATGGTCCGAGTAAAAATCCATGGAATACAGATTATGTTCCAGGCGGTTCTTCTGGAGGTAGCGCAGTATCTGTTAGTACATTTGAATGTGTTGCCTCATTAGGTTCTGATACTGGTGGTTCTGTTAGAAATCCTGCCAGTTTTTGCTCAACTGTTGGATACAAGCCAACTTATGGATTGATTAGTAGATATGGCCTCATTTCTTATGCAAATAGCATCGAACAGATTGGACCTTTAACTAGAACCGTGGAAGATGCAGCATTTATGCTAAATCTCATTGCAGGAATTGATCCTAATGATAACACTACTATAGATAACAACAATGAAGATTATCTCAAAGAGATTAATTCAGGCATAGAAGGCAAAAAAATAGGCATCATCAAGGAGATGATTGGAGAGGGAATAGACCCATCTGTGCTTTCTGCAACAAAAGATGCAATATCAAAATTAGAAGGATTGGGGGCAACATGTGAAGAAGTCTCCCTTGATATGGTAAAATATTCAGTTGCAGCATATTATACAATTACTGCAACTGAGGCAGGTAGTAATCTTGCAAGATATGATAATTTACGATATGGCTATGATTTTTCTGTAGAAGGATACGAGTTTAATTCCTATATTGAAAAAGCAAGAAAGAAACTTGGTCCTGAAGTTACAAGACGAATGATTCTTGGAGGCTTTGTTCCATCTGCAGGACACGCAGGCAAATATTTTCTCAAAGCACTCAAAGTAAAAAGTAAACTCACCAAACAAATCAATGATGCATTTAAGAAATTTGATCTATTAATCTCACCAACAGTTCCAATTTTGCCCTTTAAGATTGGTGAGAAAATAAATGATCCTGTTGCGTTATTTCTTATTGATATCAACACAGTAACTGCCAATCTTACTGGAAAACCTGCAATATCCATTCCATATGCAATATCAAATGGTCTACCAATTGGAATTCAGCTTATTGCAAATTCGATGAATGATAAATTATTACTGCAAGCAGCACAGGCATTAGAAAAAACTGTAAAATTACCAGAGGTTCCGATTTGACAAAAATTGGATTAGAAATTCACAGTCAACTTACAAAGTTAGAAAGTAAATTATTTTGTTCATGCAAGGCAAATTATAGAGAGTTTGAACCAAATATCAATATCTGTCCCATTTGTATGGGGTTGCCAGGCAGTCTTCCTAGATTGAATCAAAAAGCTGTTGAAAAAGCAACAATGATTGCAATGGCACTAAATTGTAGTACTCCTGAAAAAATTGCCTTTTTTAGAAAAAATTATTTTTATCCGGATTTGCCAAAGAATTTTCAAATTACCCAACTAAACATCTATGGAGATACTAGTGTTGGAGGAACTGGAATTCTCATGGTTGGAGAGAAAAAGATACGTATTACCCGAATTCAACTAGAAGAAGATCCAGGTAGGCTAATTTATGAGGGTAGTTCTGAAAAAAACCTAGTAACATTGGTGGATTATAATCGTGCAGGCACACCTTTAGTGGAGATTGTAACTGAGCCTGACTTTGAAAATCCAAGAGAAGTAAGGGAATTTCTAAATATTTTATCTGATTTATTGGAAAATCTTGGTGTATCAGATCCTAGCCTAGAGGGAGCAATGAGGGCAGATGCTAATGTATCGATTGAGGGTGGAAACAAAGTTGAAATAAAAAACATTGGCTCATTTCACGATTTAGAAAAAGCAGTTCATTTTGAAATTACACGTCAACAAAGCTTACATTCACGTGGTATCCCAATAATTCAAGAAACACGCCATTGGGACGATAAAAGAAAGATTACTGTTTCTTCAAGATCGAAAGAAGAAGATTTGGATTACCGATATTTTCTAGAGGGTGATATCCCATGGATTAAAATTGGAAATGAAGTTAAAGAAAAATTAAAATCTGAAATGCCTGAGAGTATTAGTTCTAAAAAACAACGATATATTTCAAAATATGATATGCCTGTTCAAGTTGCAGATGTTCTTTCATCTGATAAATTTTATTCAGATTTATTTGAAGATGCACATACTAAAGAAAATGCCAAAGAAGTTGCAAATATTATAACAACTGATTTAATGGGTTTGGTAGACACTAGAGAAAAACGAGAGTCCTCAAAATTAAAACCGTCTCACTTACAAGATATAGCTGATTCAATACAATCGGGTAGGATTACAAGAAATTCTGCCAAAAATGCATTGTATGAAATCGTAAAAACAGGCAAGAAATTATCTGATATAATATCTGAACTCGATCTAGGTAACGTTTCAGATGAATCTGAATTATTAAAAATTATTGAATCCGTAATTTTTGAAGAGCCTCAAGCTGTGGAACAAGCAAAATCCAATCCTTCTACTATCAATTATCTTGTAGGAAAAGTAATGCAAAAGACAAAAGGAAAGGCAAACCCCAAACTGACTCTGGATTTATTAAAAAAGAAGATTCAATAATTTTATGAGTGACCTTTCTTTAGAAGATATTGAATTTATCAAAATACTGGCAAATTCTGATTCTACTATTTTACAGGCAGGTATGAATGAAGCAACAAGATGCAGACTAGATGCCCAAATAGGCGTGATTTTACGAGAATATTACAAAGAAAATACAATGAACACAAAAACAGGATGGATAGAAAAATTTGAAAAAGCTGGTATTACTGAAGATATCGGTAAAACCGCAATTGCATGTGTTAGAAGACTAGGAATCTATATCTCTTGATAAATTTATTTTAATTTATTGATTATTCAAGATTATTTTTTACTCTTTATTTTGATTGACTGATTTTAAGAATTATTTGATAAAGAAACTCAGTAAAAGATCGCCATATAATAATTGCATGATAAATCCACCTGTAATTAACAGAAGATAGGGTATCCCAGGAGTAATCCATGTGTTAGGTTTTGTACAATATTCTTCATTTTCGGCATGATGAACTGTTAAATTTATCTTCTTTCTACCTTTTTCAATTTTTTCAATAGAAAAACAAAATTTTGGGTTTTTCGCTTTATATCCAATTAACATGGCACCAATTTTTTTAAATTTGCTTTCTTCAAATCCTTCAAAAATATTCTCATGTTTTACAATTGATATCACATTTCTAAGAAGATTGATACAAAATGGTACTATAAATAAAATTGCGGCATTGGATAATGATGTAAACGGTGTTACAGGATTTTCAGAAAGTGTTGCCATTGGTGCAATTACTGCTAATGCAATTAATGCAAATGCATCAGCTCCTCCAAATAACCCAATCCTCCAAATAAAAATAACAAACGGTGCTATGATTAATGCTATTCCAATATTAAGTAAATATGATAAGATATCTGAATTTATAAAAATTAATAAAAATCCTACACTTCCAAATACAATCCAGTAATAATCATGAATTTCTCTTTTCCAAATATCTATTGCAGAACCGATTATCAACATGGCAAGAGCCAATCCAATTCCAATTATGTTGTAATTTAGTAACGATTCAATCAATTCATTTCCCCAGTTTTTGATATTTTATGTTCTATATTTTTGATATAGTATTCCTGTTGTTTCATGTCTTTAAAATTAGTTTGAGATTAACGATTTCTTATACCTGAGATCTTTTCTTTGATTTCTTCAAATTTTTCTCCCATACCTAGTTTTTCAGTGATTATGTCTAATCTTTCAGTACGCTTCAAAATAAATAATACTGCACCTATTGCCACTGGGATTATGATATAGATCATATTTGAACTATTAATAGTAAAACCTTGTTCTACAGGTGCGTCTATTGGCATGTTTAGTATTTGTGCAGTTTTTGAAATTGTTGATGAACTAAGACCATTACCTGAAACTGTTGCTGAAACAGTTATCGTATCTTTATCATTGGCAAGAATATTCATTATTGCAATTCCATCACTGTTTGTAACATCATCCATTTGTAATACTTCTCCACCATCTGTAGTCCATTCTACATTAAATCCATCTAACGATGTTTCTATTTCTGGAATTGTAACTGATAGTTTTGCTTCAACTCTCTCATTCCAATTTAGACCTCCAAGTAGATCCAGTGATATGACCGGACTGACATCTACTATGTTAATATCGTATTTTGATAAAGGCAGATCTTCAGATAACAATGCAAGTTCTATCTTCCCTTCATTGTGGGATTCTAGTTTGAATGTGTTGAAATATTCTCCTTTTTTTATTATCACTTCATCTGGAATTTTTAAAACAGATTCATCATTTGAAACTATTTTTATTAAGATCTCTTCTTTTGCATAAACTGGATTTCCTACAGAGTCTAATAGTTGAATCGTAGCTAAACTTTCAGTATTTGCCAAGAGATTTTTTGCAAATGATAAATGCATCTCTGCAGGATCTGTGGTGTGGCTAGTCATCGCCATGTTTCCTTCAAATTGACCTGCTTGAAAAGATAATTCAGTATCTCCTACTTCTTTCGTTAATAAATTCAATAATACATATGGCTGATTCTGTTTAATTATTTCAGGTTCCGCCTCTACAAAATCATTTGCTGATAAAGTTAAAACAGAATCTTCAATAAATGGTGTTATTCCAATTCTGCCATTCTCATCCTCTGTATCTTCCGTTGTAGTAGCAGTTTCTTCACCTTCAGATTCTAACAAATATGCTATAACTGGAAACTCACTTCCTGCTAAAATCATTGGCACTAATGGCTCTGCTGTTAAATTGATGTCCTCTTTTATTGGTCCTATGGGTGTGCCTGTTACTGTTTTTACGCCTTCATTATCTGTAATGTAAAATGCTACAGAGTCATCGGGGGCAATAGTTCCCGTATTTCCAAATACCAATGCAACATTTTCTCCTTTTTTCATAATTGGATTAATTGGTTTAACAGTATCTGATTCTGATGATGCAAAATTAATCTCATAATCTTGTTTGGCAGTAACTGGAACTGTAACAGTAACAAGTTCTCTATCTGTTGTACCTAATGTACTGCTTCCTGTTTGTCTTGAAACTTCAATATCTGTTTCAAAATAAGTTACAGCTATGATCTCTTTCTCACCTGTAGTTAAAAATGGAAGTACCGTTGTAATTGATGGTCCTTCTCCTTCCAAAGCCCCTACTTCGTCATGGGATATAGTAAATGAATCTCCATTTGTAAGATAGTTATTAGTTGAAATAAACATGTTAAATGTTTGTTCACTATCGGTGGTAATGTCTCCAAGATTTGGTCTAGGTGTGAATGTTGTATATGCGGAATACGTTCCTTTTTTAATTATTAGTTCCTTATTACTAAACTGAATTTCTTCAAAATCATTACTTGTGTTAACTGATACATCTGGATTTTCTACTCCCAATTTCATATGAATATCTTCTTCTGCTTTAACAGGAGCCCCTTCCCCATCAAGTAATTCTACTATTGCATATCCTGTACCGCCACTGTAACTGCTATATCTTTCTGGAATGACAAACAATTGAACTTGTAATGGCTCTACGGGTTTACGTATGTGGACAAATTCACTGATTTTTTTCATATTTTCGGCGCTTGCAAAAATAATTGCATCGCCTGAATTTACCAAATTAAATTCAGTTGTGGCAAAATACTCTCCTTTTTTAATTAGCAGTTCTTGATTCTTTAGACTAATCGTATCTTTATTTGGAGTTTCTATGTGTATTGTAATATCTTCTGGTGCAATTGTTGGCAATCCCCCAGTAGTTGCTAATTCAACAGTTACATATCCAAATCTTGGTCCATCTATTGGAAAATCATCTGGTGTAACTTTCATTAGAATTTGAGTGGGATGATTATTATTGTTAAAAACTTCTAGTGTGATTTCTTTTGATGAAAATCCTGGGGCTGCTAACGCAATATTAGCAATTCCAGGTTTTATCGCCTTGATTTGTACATTCTTTGTGTATCCGCTATTGTTTTCTTGAATGTCAATTATCTGTATGACTGAATTATCTGAACTTATCACTTTAAGATCATTTATTGATCTTGGTACCATCATTTCATTTGAAGTAACAAAAATCTGCAATGTTCCCACTGTGTTTTCTAATAACTTCTCAGGATGTAATTGATATCCAAATTCTGCTGGTGTTTGAGCATTAATGGGCATAACAAACATACTACAAATCACTACCAATAACAACAAAATGACTTTCAATCTATGAAAAATTGTGATATTTTTGTTATATCAAACAGTATGAAACATTACAATACATACTGTTTCTAACCAAATATTGCAGATACGCTGAATATTTTTGATTGAATTAGCATGATTGCTCCTATTGATATTATTATTAGGATTATAGAATATCTGAATCCTGCTGAATATGATCCTGTGGTGATTTTACCTAAAAATAGCCCAGATAGCCAAGATTGAGCCAAAATTGCTATGCCTAATAATTCAAAGCGAGAGTCTGATTCAAGTTGTAATGTGCTTTTCTGTGCCGCATCTTTTTCTAGTTCTGTTCCTATGCCAGTAAGTGAATCAATTACCAATAGTGTGGTAAATCCCGTAATCCCCATAATCATAAATCCCACCAATACATATGGCTTTAACATCTCCCTTTTTGATTTTTCAATATTTCGAATTTTTTCTGAAATGCCTGCCAATGTATCCAAAGTGTTAACATTGCCACCTCCTGATGAAATTATCTCAAATAAAACTCTGAAATTAATTAAAATTTGAAAGTCCGTAGTTTCTTTTTTAATAAATTGGAAAATATCCTCTAATGTCATGCCCCATTCTAGCTTGTTTGAAATTCCATTTGCTACTTTGTTAAATAATCCAAAATCTTTTCTTTTTGTTGCCTTAATCACACATTTTTCAGGACCCAATCCTGCTTTTCTTGCTTCTGCAACATCTCTGAGAATTATAGCCGATGCTGCTTCAGCATCAAGGGAAAATTTGTATTTGTTTTGGAATTTCAGTGCAGGCCATAATGCAGATAAAATTAATGCTACTCCAAAAATATACAAATTATAATCTGGCATTAGTTTTAGAAAAATTATTGAGGCAGCTACAATAATTCCTGGAATTCCAAACATTGTGATTTTTTTCAAATCCATTTCTTCCACTTTTGACTTGTTTACTGATTTTGCAAGAAACAAAAATAATCCTGAAACTAATGGAGGCATAATAATTACCAAGTAAAGAGGATCAATGTCAGTTTTTAACGGTGGTGTACCTATACCTCCTGTTGTGGTTGCAGTAATTATGATGTATACTGCTAAAATGACAATTTGCATTGTCATGTATGTGTCTACAAGTGCTTTGACTTGCTCAACCAATCCTTTTTGAGCACTTTCATAAAGATCAAAAGCACCATTCATTTTAGTTTTAAGATAATTTACTACATCTCCACCACTTTGAATTGCTGATACATAACCACTGAGAAATTCTCCAAAATTGGACGGCCCCTTATCTTTTACCTCAGTCATAACAGTTAATGGATCCATGCCTAACATGTCAATTTTTTTTAAAATTTTCATAGCTTCTTTTTTGACATTCGGTAAAAGTTCCATATCTTTGATTTTAATAAAAATTGAATATGGTCCAAACCCACTTGTTGCAAGCAACGTAACTATTGTAATAAAAAAAGGCAGTTCTGAATCTATTTTTTTATTTAATTTTTTCTGCTTCTCTTTTTGTTCAGTATTTTTTAAAAAAGACATCTATCCACCATATTCAATTTTTTTCATCAGTGTTTCTGGATCTCTATAGTATTTTCCGATATTCTCTGCAACTTTAGCATAACTTCTAATTCCTCGTTGTAGCAACCATTTCAAAACAATCTTTCTTTTTTCATATTCATCAAATATCTGCTCCATATCCCTTCCTGTTTGTTCAGCAATTCTACGTAACATTACACTGTCTTCTAATCGTGCATCAAAGTAATCTGATTTTGGATCCCATTTGAATGCTAAATGGTATGAATCTACTGTGTTGATCTCTTGAACAGAGATTGCTTTTCTAGCACTTTTTCCATCCTGTCCTTTTACTCTTCTAATTACTATGGCACAATTCATCAAGGATAGATAGGATGGTGGAATATCCATTGGTTTTTGTTGTAATCTTTTACCTGCAGACTCTAAACTATCTGCATGCATTGTACAGAGACCACCGTGTCCTGTTGCCATGGCTTGAAACATGACATATGCTTCTGAACCTCTAATTTCTCCTACCACAATATAGTCAGGTCTGTGTCTTACCCCTGATTTTATAAGATCATATAATCCAATTTCTCCTTCCCCACTTGGACCAAATCCTGTTCTGGCAACTAGACTAAACCAATTTTCATGTTTGATGTTAATTTCTGCTACATCTTCAACAGAAAATATTTTGTAATCTGGATTAACTAGTCCTGTTATTGCATTTAGGATAGTAGTTTTTCCACTGCCTGTAGAACCAATGACCATAATTGACATTTTTGCCTCCATTAGCATCCACAAGTATGCTACAACATCTACACTGATAGTTCCAAATGATATTAAATCGATAACTGAATATGGGTCTTGTTTGAATTTTCTTATTGTAAAACTTGTTCCTTTTGGTGTGACTTCTTTTTGATATAGTACAGAAATTCTATGATTCCCCTCCAATGCCAAATCTGAAATAGGATAAGCGGAACTGATATGTTTTCCTGCTCTGAATACTATTCTTGATACAAATGAATTGAGCTTTTTATCTTCAAATTTTATGTTACATGGAATGCTGTCGTATTTTCTATGCCATACATAAATTGGGGTTTCTATCCCACTACAACTCACATCTTCTATATTTGGATCATGCATAAGTGAGTCGATTAATCCAAAACCTGCAATATCTCGCTCTAAATAATATTTTACCTTCTCCATACTTGCAAGTAGATAGTCTTGAAATAGTTTTTCATTATCTTTGAGAATTTTATTTACAAATGACATGAATCCAAAATCTTTTTCAATGTTTTCTGGCGAATCTAGGTTTTCTTCTATTAATCGGTATAGTTGATTGTAAATAATTTGTTCTGATTGATTTAGTTTTGTTTCATCTACTTGATATGAAATACTTCCACTTTCTTGATCTTGTAAAATATTTGCATAACTAAATGGTGCTTTTAATGGATAGTTCTCAATTAAAGTTGTTCCTTTTTGTGTTTGATTTTGAAGTTCACTTAAAAAATCACTTTTAAGAAAACTTTTCAATCCTGGCTCTTCAGTTTTCTTTCCCATTTTTTTACCTCAAAAAGATATTTGTGGATAAGATTTCAAAAAAAACCCCTTATCCTAGGATTTGCCTTCCACAGTTACGCTTAGGGGTGAACCTGTTTTACCAGCAAATATGTTAACACTTGTATTTACACCAGAGTCTAATGATGATAGTGTGCCGTTAATCAATTTGAAGTAGATGATTGCCGACGAACCGGGTGTTAGTGAAACTGGTCCAGTACCTGCATTTGCTGCAATACATTCAGTTATAGCACCAGAAGTATCTGGATCAATAGCTAAAGTCTCGGTCGCTGTAGTACAACTATCTGTTTTAGCAATTCCTCCAGCAACTCCACTCCAACCTGTATGTTGGTGTGCTTGTGCGAAGACAGCTGTACTAGTTGTACTATCTGTATACCATTGTGAAAATGGAACTTCTGCACCTCGAATTTGAATTTTATCTATTGCGACTGTTTTGTCTCCTGTGTTTCTAACTCCTGCTGCACCCCAAGCTAAACCATTTGCATCTGTAGCATGTACCCATACTTTTACCCCTGTTACAGAAATTGATTCTTGCTGAGTACCGCCTTGGAAGAGGCTTGCACCATACAACACAACTCCTGAACCAAGTACAACGGATGCCACCAAGATGATGACTGTTGTAAGTACCGTACTTAATGCACGATTTTTGCTTAGTTTGGTGTTCATTTTACTGATATGTATCTTGATTGGATAGTTATCTAGACTAGTATGTAATTTTATTGAATTACATATTATTCCATTTACACAGAAAACAAAATTTAATCTTAAAATACATTACATGATAATGTAATATCTTCATACAAAAACATGTGTGCTTAATTTTTATTTGTTAATTTTAGAGATTATCTGCAGATATTTTGGTGTATGCAGCTATGAATTTAGCTACTGTCTTGTGTAGATTCTCATAAGGCAAACAAAGATTAAATATTTTTGTATTTCCCTGAGGGAATCCTATGGCGATAACTGTAATGCCTTTCTTTTTTGCTTCTATTACTGCATCTTCTAGGTCTTTATTATTCCCTAATGTGCCTACTTGTTGCCCATCTGTAACTAGAAAAATATATTTTCTTTCAATATTTTCTCTTTCTAATATTCTAGTGCAAAGTTTTACTGCATCGCCAATAAAAGATAATCCACTGATCTCTATTCCACCAACTCTTGCTTTTGCTGTACGATCATATTCTTCATAATGATCTTTTATTATTCCAAAATTATTGTTAAAAGTAAAAAACCCCCACTTGCCCTTTTTTGAGTTTACTTCATTTGCAGCTTCACCAAGAGATACTGCAAATTTTTTTATCTCATCAAATTTTAATCGCATACTAGAACTTGTATCTAAAACTATGGCCCATTCTTCTTCTATTTTTCTATAATCATCTTGCTCAAAAATCTGAATGTGATTATTTGGAGATGCAACTGCCTGAATTGCAATCTGTAGTTGCAATAATCCCATATCTTCAGATATGCCTTCATCCCTACTGTTTGGAATCAACTTAATTTGTCTGCTCATTTTTTTCAAAAACGTATGTGTAGTGTTTCTTAATCTTAAATATTCCCCGATATTTTCTGGACCAAATTCAACTCTGTCAAAATTGAGATCCTCTGTTAAACCCCCGTATTTTTTTCGCACTTTTGCTTTATGTTTTAATTGCATAAACCATATGTTGATAAAATTCTCTACATTTTTCTGAACTAATCCTTCTGGATTTATAATGATATTTTGTTGCCAATCAGATATTTTCTTTAGATCAAAATAATGGTCAATATATGGTATTTTCTCCTCAATTATCACACTTTCATTATAATATAATAAATCTGCGATCTCAATTAATTTATCAGTTGTTTCATCACTGGATTCTAGAATATTTTGTTTAATTTTATCTATATCTAAACTCTTAAAATTGAATTTTTCAACAAATCTTTTCTTTATGTATTTGTGATTCTTTTCTTTTTGATTTCTTTCATTGATTATTTTAAATGTCTCATCTATTTTGTTGATTTCCTGAAAATATTCTGGAAATGATTTTGCCAAAAAGTCATTAACTTTGATGTCTTCTATGAATTCTATTACTTTGTATGCTTGTTTTTCATTTTTTCCTTTAATCCATTTCCAATATTTATTAAAATTTGTTACCTTTGCATGTCCTGCAGCATGACAAATGCTTGCAAAAAACAAATTCCAAATTGTTTCCTTTCCTGATTCATAATCTGAAAAGACAATTCCTTCATAGATAGTATTTTTGTTTATCTCTCTTGGCAAAGGACAATACACTGTCATCCTTGGCAAATAATCTATCTTTGGAAAATGAATTCCTTCTAAAAAGAAGATGTCTATATCTGTAGGATTCCTTTCACATATGTCAAAAAAGATCTGATGGGCTACATCCTCTACTGTCTCTTTCATTTAATCACACTTGACAGTTTCGTTGTGCCATTTCATTTTCAATTACCCTGTATATTTTCGTGATGAAAGCGTTGAGATGTAATTGCTACTTTTAGACTCACTTTCAATTACTTTTTTGATTATCTGTCTTACCTCTTCTTGCACCTCTTGGTCATCACTAGTCATTGGAACCAGTGTTTCATTTCCGCCAGTAGGAATATCTACTCCATCAGAACAAATCTTTGCCCAATTTACTAAATCTCCTATAGATGGACCATAAGGAAGATCACCTGTTTTGTATTCTTGTCTTAGCTTGGCACCTATTTTCACAATTATCTCTGCATCTTTTAAAGAAATACCACCTCTTTCTGAAACCATCTTGAATTCTTTTTCATCAATATTGTCTCCAACACTCATGTAATCAAAATTCAACCAAACACTCATTCTCCTCCTCATTGCAGCATTGATTGGTTTTGTACCTGCAAACTCTGATGATACTGGATTCATACTAACTATCAAGTATGCATGTTTGTGTCTGTGGATAATCTCACTATCTTTTTCTGTGAGTACCATATGCCCTCTTTGATCCAATAAGGGGTTTAGTTTTGTTGCAACGTCTTGTTTCATCATATTTACCTCATCAAGATATAATATTCCGCCCTTTCTACACCATCCAGTAATTAATCCGTCAATCCAATTCTCTTTTCCTAATCCAATATATCTTCCAAAAAGATCAAAAACAGATGTTGCTAAACCACAGTTAATTTCCCACATTGGAAGTCCAGCCAATTCTGCAACAAGATACACGATGTGTGTCTTTCCTGTTCCACTAGGGCCAACCAACGCACATTGCTTGAAAAATTTCAGCGCTCTTCCAATTCTTTCCACATAATGTTCCCCATTATCCAGATATGGTGGTGTATCTTTTGGTATCATTTCATTCATTTCTGGAGGAAATATCATATCTGATGAATCCATGTATTTTTTAAAATCATACATTTTGGATAGTTTATGGGTGTCTTTTTTTATCTTGGATATGGATACTGATAGATTTACCTTTTCTGAATTTATTTTTGAATGATTAATTGATGATATTACTCTATTCTGCTCCATGCGCACATTATTACGTAAATTATGTGCTTAATGCTGTCATGTGTGTGTCAATATTACATACACATTGTTTAATGAATTCTGAGACTCCAATTAATCAAATTGAACATCCACATTGATTTGAACTCTATATCTATGAGTAAAAATGATCCAAAAAACACAGTATTTCACAAATATGATGTGGAAGCATCAATTGATGAGATTGAAAATGCAGACACTTATTCTACTTTCAAGTATGGATTTACCATTTTATCAAACCCAAAAAATGTTCGTCTATTCATCGAAGGCATGATCAAAATCATAGGAGACTCAAAAGAACGTGATAATGTTCTCACCAAAGATGAAAACAATGTTCCAAAAATTCTCTCTGTTATTTATCAAGAGTTATTTCCTACATTTTTCTTGCTTTCAAAAAGCCTTGATGTATCTTGCCCACCTCACCAGATTGGCGGAATTGGTGCCGGCAACATATCTTCTGAAATTGATGAAATGAAAGATATTACATTAGTACAAGAAAACATGTCATCTCCAGAAGTTGTAAAACAGGAACTAACAAGTGAACCAGAATTAGAAAATCTAGATATTATCCAACCTAACATGTAATTATGATTTCTTACATACTATCAATAATAGCACAAATAACAGGCAAATTTTGATAATGCGCAAGACATATTGGAAAAATAACAAGCAATTCAATTTGATCAATAGACGTGCACTTGCAAATGTTGTGACTAGTGCCATAATTTTGTCTGCGGTAAGCATAATGGGTGTGATGATGCTTGGATGGTCAAATAGTAGCTTGGCTACACAAAAACAATCAATCGAAGAAGTATTTTCCACACAAACAAACAAAATACACGAAGACATTATTTTTGATAATATTTGGTTCTCTACTACTTGTCCAGGAAATTGTGTTAATGTTACAATGTCTAATGTCGGAACATTGGGACTAAATGTAACTGAGATAAAATTTATTGATGGAGGGACTTTGGCAGAATTAGAAATTTTTACATACACTAATGCTGGAATTATGCCCTCAGAGTCTTTTTCAACTAATGCAACATATCCGTGGACATCCGGAGACGACATTGACATTATTGTATTTACAGAAAGAGGAAACCAATTCACCACTCAAGTGATAGCACCATGAGAAAACACCGAGGCCTAAGTGCAGTAGTTGGAGCCGTATTTCTTGTTGCAGTAGTTGTTTCTGCACTTTCTTATGTTACTTATAGCATGAATGTATTAGGAACTTTTTCTGAATCGCTAATAACAGAAGAAAAAAGACAACAAGACAAACAAGATGAGGAATTTGAAATAATGTCGGTGAATATAACGCCTGCAAACAAACTAGATGGGATTGTTAAAAACACAGGCCAAATACCTGTAGAAATAAAATCACTTTGGATTGAGGAAGTCGATGCACTTGATTCAGTTAAAAAATTTAATATTGGCACAGTAATCGCTCCTGGAAATCAATTATCTTTGATTAGCAGTGTTGATTTTGATATGGATCCTGCTAAAGGATATGCCATGAAGATGGTTTCAGGTAGGGGGCACATCAAATCTTTTTATGTAAACTCTCCTTCGTCGCAAAATCTTTTGCTAAACATTCATGCTATTCCAGAATTTGTGCCAAGCGAATTTACTACAACTGTTTTATTTACTATTGTAAATAACATGTCAAATAACAATATTTTGTATAATTTGATTCCTTCAGTGAGTACGACAGCTATTGGTGCTGCAACAATTGATCAACTTTCTGGACCCACTCCAGCATCTTATCCTTCATTAGGTCCAGGGGAGATTGCAACTTTTGAATATGTTTATCAGTTAACTGGAGATGTGGATGAAGGTGCGATATTTGATGCAACAATTGCAAATGCGGTTGCTGAAAACTTTGTTACAACAACAACATTAATCAAAGAAGTTACTATTGCGTCTAATGCAAATACTGCTTTTGAGTCTTTTATGTTATCTTCTGTTCAGACAGGAAATGATATTTTATATTTTCATGATAACACTGAACTGACTCCAGGTGGATATCAAATGGATGGCTCTGATCCTATTGGTGGCGGTTCAACAGGAAATCCTAGTATCACTGCTCTACCTTTTTGGAGCACAAATGTTACATCAAGCACTGTTGTTATAAATGGCACATGGAATTCCCGTCTTGCATATTATAGTAATCTAGTTCCTAATGGAATTTCACAACCATCATTTGCATTTATGTTTGAGTGCAATAACTGTAGAGGAACAGGACATACTTCTGAGTCTACTGGAAACATTAGTACTGATGATTTTGTAAAATCAGGAGGTCCTACATGGCATTCTACTGGCGGTCCTCACAATGATGGGTATTTTAGCTATGATGGAAATGATTACCACAGTGCAGAATGGGATGCAGCAAATGAATATCTGGCATATCAGGATATTTCTACCAATCCTGCATATACTGCCATCTGGGTAAGAATTCCTGCAACCACTGATAATTACATGCCAATTGTAAGATGGGGTGATGAAAATGAAAGCAATGAAGATGAATATGAGATTGCACTTGGTGACGGAACACTAGGAAACCACGGAAAAATTGTTTATCGATTCACCACAAATGTTGATACTGATGTTACTACATGTGTAAGTACTGGAAGTACTGTTTACGATACTAATACCTGGTTTCATGTAATCGGGGTTAGGCCAGCTGATGATCAATGTACTTTATACATTGATGGCATTCTGCAAGAATCTCAAAGCCATGCCCCTGATAGCACTAGTGATGTAGACGTTGATGACCCCGATGATATTTTCATAGGATTTAATGGTGATGCTGATTATTTGATAGGCGATGTTGCAATGTTTATGCATTGGAATAATGTGGCTGCACTTGATGCAACAGACGCATATGATCTATACAATACAAATTATGGCACAAATGGAACTAGAGCTCATTTTACACTTCAGAGAACTACAGGTACAGGTATTGTACAAGAGACAATTTATGATGACAATTTTGATTTGAATTTTCACGATCCTGCAAAAAACTCTGATACAAACATGAGGTACAATTTACAAACAAATGATGATACATATGAAAAATATTCATTTTACAATTTTACAACAA
>Ga0209640_10002288_pt1 | contig 16646 bp, 13 predicted proteins | sample RifCSP10_1_FD_184018 | JGI IMG/M metagenome (GOLD analysis project Ga0209640, IMG submission 184018) | Soil microbial communities from Rifle, Colorado - Rifle CSP2_sed 10_1 (SPAdes) (version 2) | ecosystem: Environmental > Terrestrial > Deep subsurface > Rock core/Sediment | place: Rifle... | reverse complement strand
CCCTCCACCAGCCCCACGACAGTGAGGTTCCGCATTCCTTGATCGTGGGTCAGAGGAGACGCGGCGGGGCGAGTGGGGCGGCCCCCGAGCCCGCCGCCTCGATGGAAGGACCATAGACAACCCTCCGCGAATCGAGTAGGCTAACATTCGATAGGCGACCATTAACGGTGCCCCGGGAGGGACCATGGTTGCGGAGATGAGGTCTGCAGGCGCGCGAGCCCCAGAGCCCGGGGGCTCGTTTTTTATGCCTGTGCCGTTTGCATCTTTATCCACTGGCCAGTATGATTATTCAATCCCCTGGCTGGAGGATGGGTGGCGGTGAACGGGCGGCAGGGCTTCCTGGTCCTGGAAGACGGCGCAATCTTCTCCGGCGTGCGCATCGGCGCGCCGGGGGACGCCGCCGGCGAAGTCGTGTTCACGACCAGCATGACGGGGTACCAGGAAGTACTCAGCGACCCGTCCTATCGCGGCCAGATCGTCGCGATGGCGTACCCGCTGATCGGCAACTATGGGTTCAGCCCGCAGGCCTGGGAGGCGCCGAGGCCCCACGTCGCCGGGTTCATCGTGCGCGAAGCCTCGGACGTGGCGTCGCACTATCTGTCCACCGAGCGGCTCGACGGCTTCCTGCGGGACCACGGCGTGAGCGGGCTGGGCGGTGTCGACACGCGCCGGCTGGTTCGCCACCTGCGCACCAACGGTCTCCAGCGCGGGGTCATCGCCGACGCCGGCGGCGCCGACGCGGTGGCCAGGGCCCGCGCACTGCCTCTGCTGCACGAGCAGGATCTGGTCGGTCAGGTCTCGCGGCACGCGCCGGCCGTTCTGCCGGGCGCCGGCCCGCGCATCGCGCTGATCGACTGCGGCGTCAAAGCCGGCATCGTCGACGCGCTGCGGCGCCGCGGCTGCGAAGTCGTTCTGTTCCCGCATACGGCGACCGCAGAGCAGGTTGCGGCGGCGTATCCCGCGGGGGTCGTGCTGTCGAACGGCCCGGGGGATCCGGCGGTACTGACATCGACGATTCGCACGGTCGCCTCGGTGGTGGAGCAGTATCCAGTGATGGGGATCTGCCTGGGCCACCAGCTGCTGGCGCTCGCGCTGGGCGGACGGACGTACAAACTGAAGTTCGGCCACCGGGGGAGCAACCAGCCGGTGGTTGACCTCACCACGGGGCGGGTCACGATCACCACACAGAATCACGGCTACGCGGTGGACCCGTCGCTGCCGCCGGCCGCTGAGGTGACGCACGTCAACCTGAATGACGGCACCGTCGAAGGACTGCGGCACCGGGTGCGGCCGGCCTTCTCGGTGCAGTTTCATCCGGAAGGCCGACCGGGCCCGGCCGACGCGGAGTTCCTGTACGACCGGTTCCTGGCCCTGGTGGTCGACACCGCACGGGTACCCAGCGCCGTGGACGGAGCCTGATGCCCACAGGCGATGGCATCAAGAAAGTTCTGGTCATCGGTTCGGGGCCCATCGTCATCGGCCAGGCGGCGGAGTTTGACTATTCCGGCACGCAGGCATGCCGTGCGCTTGCCGAGGAAGGCATCGAGGTCGTCTTGGTCAACAGCAATCCGGCGACGATTATGACCGACGTCGAAGTCGCCGACCGCGTGTACGTTGAGCCCCTGACCCTCGAGTACCTCACGCAGATCATCGCGCAGGAACGCCCGGACGGGCTGCTCGGCACGCTGGGCGGTCAGACCGGCCTGAACCTCACCCTCCAGCTGTCGGACGCGGGCGTCCTGCACCGGTATGGCGTGGTCCTGCTGGGCACGCCGCTGGAGGCGATCCAAAACGCGGAGGATCGCGAACGGTTCCGTGACGCGATGGTGGGCATGGCAGAACCCGTGCTGCGCAGCGCGATTGCTACCGACCTCGCCGCGGCCTTGTCCGCCGCCGCGGCGATCGGCTATCCGGTCGTCGTCCGGCCGGCGTTCACCCTCGGCGGCACCGGCGGCGGGATTGCGCCCGATCCCGATGCGCTGGCCGCGATCGCCCGCCGCGGCCTGGCCAGCAGCCCGATCAGCCAGGTGCTCATCGAGCAGTCGGTCGTCGGCTGGAAAGAGATCGAGTACGAGGTCATGCGCGACGCGGCGGGGACGTGCATCACGGTGTGCAACATGGAGAACCTCGATCCGATGGGGGTCCACACCGGTGACAGCATCGTGGTCGCGCCCTCGCAGACCCTCAGTGATGCCGACTACCAGCGGCTGCGCTCGGCCGCGCTGCGGATCATCGACGGGCTGAAGATCGCCGGCGGCTGCAACATCCAGTTCGCGCTCGACCCGCGCAGCGACGCCTACTACGTGATCGAGGTCAACCCGCGGGTGTCGCGGTCGTCCGCGCTGGCCAGCAAGGCGACCGGCTATCCGATCGCGCGCGTGGCCACGAAGATCGCCGTCGGGCTGCGCCTCGATGAGATCGCCAACCGGGTCACCGGTGTCACCATGGCCGCGTTCGAGCCCGCGCTGGACTACGTGGTCGTAAAGATCCCGCGGTGGCCGTTTGACAAATTCCCCGCGATGGACCGCCGGCTCGGGACGCAGATGAAAGCGACCGGTGAAGTGATGGCCATCGGCCGGACGTTCCCGGAAGCGCTGATGAAGGCGGTCCGCTCATTGGATCTGCGCCCCGGGAGCCTGGCATCGCCGGAGGCGGCCGACTGGACGGAGGCGCAGCTCGCGCGGGCCGTGGCGGAACCCTCAGACCTGCGGCTGTTCGCCATCGCCGAGGCGCTGCGGCGCGGCTGGACGACCGACGCCGTGGCGGGCCTGTCATCGATCGATCCGTACTTCATCGCGCAGATCATGCGCCTAGTCGCCTGCGAACGGGCCCTGGCCGCCGGCACGGCGTCCCTCGCCGACGCGAAACGGCTCGGGCTGTCCGATGCCGTCATCGCCACGTGCACCGGGCAACCCGAAGCCGCGGTGCGGGCGCAGCGGGTGGCGGAGGGGCTGACGCCGGTCTACAAGGTCGTCGATACCTGCGCGGGGGAGTTTCCGGCGGCGACGCCCTACTACTACTCGACGTATGAGGAGGAAGACGAGCGTCCCCTGCCGGCCCGGCCACGCATCATCGTGCTTGGGTCGGGGCCGATCCGGATCGGGCAGGGGATCGAGTTCGACTACTCCACGGTGCACGCGGTGTGGGCGCTGCGCGAGGCCGGCTACGAGGCGGTCATCGTCAACAACAATCCGGAAACGGTCAGCACCGACTTTGACATCTCCGACCGGCTGTACTTCGAGCCGCTGACGTTTGAAGACGTCCTCCACGTCGTGGAACGCGAGCAGCCTGAAGGCGTGCTCGTGCAGTTCGGCGGGCAGACGTCGCTGAACCTGGCCGCTCCGCTGGCGGCCGCCGGGGTGCGCGTGCTGGGCACGCCCGTCGAGGCGTTGGATATCTCCGAAGACCGGCAGAAGTTCTACGACCTGCTCGAACGGCTGGGCGTGCGTTGTCCGGTCGGCGGCGCCACGATGACGCTGGAGGGTGCACGGGCACTGCTCGATCGCACCGGCCTGCCGGTGCTGGTCCGTCCCTCGTACGTATTGGGCGGCCGGGGGATGGAGATTGCCGAGACCGGCGCGCAGGCGCTGGCCGCGGTCGCGGGCGTGCTCGCGGCGGACGCCTCGCATCCGGTGCTCATCGATCGCTACCTGCCAGGGATGGAAGTGGAGGTCGATGCGATCTGCGACCGCGAGGACGTCCTGATCCCGGGCATCATGGAGCACGTCGAGCAGGCGGGCGTCCACTCAGGCGACAGCATCGCGCTCTTTCCCGCGCAGCATCTGCCCGACGCGGCCGCCGAGCGGATCGGCGAGATTGCGGCGCTGCTGTCGCGCGTGCTGGGGGTGCAGGGGTTCCTCAACCTCCAGTGCGTCTACTATGAGGGGACCGTGTACGTGTTCGAGGCGAACCTCCGCGCCAGCCGGACGGTGCCCTTTGTCAGCAAGGCCGTCGGCCTCCCGCTCGTGCAGATTGCGACGCGGGTCATGCTCGGCGATGCGCTGGCCGACCTCGGGTATTCCGGTCTTCACCGGCTGGCGCCGCCGTCGCGCGTGGCGGTCAAGGCGCCCGTGTTCTCGATGGACAAACTCTACGAGGCCGAAGCCGCGCTGGGGCCGGAGATGAGATCGACGGGCGAGGTGATGGGCCGGGATGCCGACCCCGTCGGCGCACTGTCCAGGGCGCTGCTCGCGGCCGGCGTGGTCGTGGGGCCCGGCGCCGTCTTCGCGGCGATTGCCGACCGCGAAAAAGGGCGCGCCGCCGGGGTGCTGGGGGAGTTCGCCCGCCTGGGATTTCCGATTCTCGCGACGCCGCAGACCGCCGCGGCCCTCACCGCGGCCGGGCTGTCGGTGCAGGTGGATGATCCGATGCGCGCGCTGGGCGCCGGCGGTGTGGCGCTGGTGATCAACACGCCGACGGTCGGTCATGATCGCACCCGCGCCGGTTTCGCGCTGCGCCGGCTGGCCCTCGAACGGCGCGTCCCGTGTGTGACGTCCCTCGACACCGCCGCGGCCATCGCCCGCGTCCTGGCCGCCCGCCGCGAGGGTCCCCCGATCGTCGAACCGCTGGCCGGACCCGCGTCCAGTTAGAAACCGCCTCCCAGGGTATTGCATCTTTATTCAATCTCGAGTATCATTATGCGCACTTTCCCCTACGGAGGAGACGGGTGGCGGTTCGTGTCAGCATCATCGGGGCGTCGGGATACGGGGGCGGGGAACTGGCCCGCCTGCTGCTCGGGCATCCTGAAGTCGTACTCGCCCATCTCACGGCGGAGTCAAAAGCCGGGGAGCCGATGGCCGACCTGTACCCCAACCTGCGTGCGTTCACTGCGGCGCTGACAGAATCCACCGACGTCGAGCGGATCGCGCGCGATTCGGATGTGGTATTCTTCGCGCTCCCCAACGGCAACGCGATGGACCTGGTCCCGTCGCTGGTCCCGCACACACGCGTGATCGATTTGGGCCCGGATTTTCGATTCTCCGACCCCTTGATCTACGAGCAGTGGTACAAGGTCTCCCACCGCAGCCCGGACCTGCTGGAACACGCCGCCTACGGCCTCACCGAGTACCGGCGGGCCGAGATCCGGCGGGCCGACATCGTGGGCAATCCGGGGTGCTACCCGACGGCGGCACTGCTCGCGATGCTGCCGTTCGTCCAGGGTGGGTTCGTCCGCCCCGGCGGGATTGTCGTCGACGCCAAGTCCGGCGTCTCCGGCGCCGGGAGAGGCGCCGCGCTGGCCACCCATTTCTCGGAACTCAATGAGAATGTCAAACCCTACAACGTTGCGGTACACCGCCACGCGCCGGAAATCGAACAGGAACTCGCAGTCCACGCCGGCACGGCCGCGGCGGTGACGTTTGTGCCGCATCTCATTCCGATGACCCGGGGCATCCTCGCCACGGCCTACCTGCCGCTGGGCAAGCCGCTGACGACGGCCGCGGCGACCGCGCTGCTGCAGGAGACCTATGCCGGCGAACTGTTCGTACGGGTGCTCGCCGACGCGCTGCCGCAGACGAAGGCGACCTACGGATCGAACTTCTGCGACGTGGCCGTCCGGGTGGACGAGCGCAACGGTGTGGTCATCGCGATGGCGGCCCTCGACAATCTCGTCAAGGGTGCGAGCGGACAGGCCGTTCAGAACATGAACGTGATGCTGGGTTTTCCGGAAGATCTGGCCCTGCGGCAGCCGGGGCTGTATCCCTAGAACGACGGATCGCGAAAATGCGACAACGCGGAAACCATTCGACTCGCCCGGCTGCGCCGGGCTCGCTCATGGCCTGCGGCGCGCGAGTCGAATGCCCTGAGCGAGCGGAGCGAGTCGAAGGGGAGGGACCACGATGGTGATCCAGGCGGAGCAATTCCAGAAAGTCGAGGGTGGGATTACCGCACCGAGGGGATTTCGGGCCGCCGGCGTGCACTGCGGCATCAAAGCCGCGAAGCCCGACCTGGCGCTGCTCGTGTCCGACACGCTGGCCACGGCCGCAGGCATGTTCACGACGAACGCGGTGCGGGCCGCTCCGGTCATCGTGTGCCAGGAGAAGATCCAGCTCGGGGCGGCGCAGGCCATTGTCGTCAACAGCGGCAATGCCAATGCCTGTACGGGTGCGCAGGGGCTCGCCGATGCCCGTGAGATGGCCGCGCTGGCCGCGGCGGCGCTGGGGATTGCCGAGGAATTCGTGCTCGTGGCGAGCACGGGCATCATCGGAGCCCCGCTGCCAATGGATTCCATCCGCCGCGGGATGCCGGCCGCGGTGAGGACGCTGGGCCGGGACGGCGCGGCGTCCGCGCAGGCCATCCTCACGACCGACGCGTTTGCGAAGACAGCGGCGGTCCAGGTTGACATTGATGGGACCGCGGTGACAATCGGCGGGATGGCCAAGGGCGCAGGCATGATTCACCCGCAGATGGCCACGACCCTGTGCTTTCTGACGACCGATGCCGCCGTCTCCCCGGGCCTGCTGCGGACGGCACTGCGCGCGGCCGTCGACCGGTCCTTCAACTGCATTTCCGTCGACGGCGACACCAGCACGAACGACACCGTACTGCTGCTGGCCAACGGCGCCGCCGGCCAGCCGGTGCTGGCGGACGACGGCGCAGACTTCGCCCGGTTCACGACCGCGCTGACCGACGTCGCGGCCTCGCTGGCCCAGATGGTCGTGCGCGACGGCGAGGGAGCCAGCAAACTCGTCACCGTGCGCGTGCAGGGGGCGCGCTCACGGAGCGACGCGAAAGCGGCCGCCGCGGCGGTCATGACGTCTCCGCTGGTGAAGACGGCGGTCTACGGCGCCGAGCCGAACTGGGGGCGGGTCCTCGCCGCCGTCGGCCGGTCGGGCGCGGCCGTCCGGGAAGACCGCATCGCGGTATGGATCGGCGGACACCAGGTCGTCGCCGGCGGGACCGCCGCGGGTGATCCCGGGCCCGCCGCCGCCACCATGCGCGCGGCGGAGTACGAGCTGGTGATCGATCTCGGACTGGGCGACGGCACGTTTACCGGGTGGATGTCCGATCTGAATGAGGCGTATGTGAAGATCAACGCGGGCTACATGACCTGAGGTGTACGGATGGTGATCGAAACGAAAGCCGCAATCGACTTGGGCGCGTCGCTGGCTCAGGCTCTCCGCTACGTCAATGCCTGGAAGAGCAAGACCGTCGTCGTAAAGTACGGGGGCAGCATCATGGATGGTCAGGTCGATGAAAGTACGGTGATCGACGATCTGGTGCTGCTCAAAGGAGCGGGAGTCGACCCGGTCCTCGTCCACGGCGGAGGACCCGAGATTACCAGGACGCTCGACCGGCTGGGAAAACCAAGCCGCTTCGTCGACGGCCTGCGCGTGACCGACGCCGAGACCATGGAGGTCGTGGAGATGGTGCTGGCGGGGCGGGCGAACAAGGCGCTCGTGTCGTCCATCGCGGCCGCGGGTGGAACGGCCGTCGGCATCAGCGGCAAGGATGGAAACGTGTTCCGCGCGCGGCCGCTGGCCGCCGCGGAAGACCTCGGCCACGTCGGCGAGGTGGAAACGGTCGATACGCGGCTGGTCCAGCTGCTCTCAGGCTCCGGATACATCCCGGTCATTGCCTCTATCGGCATCGGCGCCGACGGGGGGAGTTACAACCTCAATGCCGACCACGCGGCCGGGGCCCTGGCCGCCGCGGTGGGCGCCAGCAAATTCATCCTGCTGACGGACGTCCCCGGGGTGTTCGGGGACGGCGACGACCCCGGATCGTTGATCTCGGTGCTGCGCGCCGATGACGCCGCGCGCCTGATCGCCGACCGTGTCATCTCGCGCGGAATGATCCCCAAAGTCGAATCGTGCCTCGCCGCCCTCGCCGCCGGCGTCCCGACGGCGCACATCATCAGCGGCCGAATTCCCCACGCGCTGCTGGTGGAGCTGTTCACAGAAGAAGGCGTCGGCACGATGTTGGTGCCCTAGACTCTGGAGGCGGTATGAAGACGCAGACGGCCGTTGAGATGAGTGAGACGTACCTCATGAACACCTATCGCCGGCAGGGAGTGGCCTTTGCGTCCGGACAGGGCATGCGCCTGACCGACGTGGACGGCAGGGAGTATCTCGATTTCGTCGCCGGCATCGCGGTGAGCGCGTTGGGGCACAGCCACCCGGCGCTCGTGGAAGCCATCCGCTCACAGGCCGGACGCGTCCTGCACGTCAGCAACCTCTACCTGATCCCTGAGCAGGCGCTCGTCGCCCGGTGGCTGGTGGAACACTCCGTCTTCGACCGCGTCTTCTTCTGCAACAGCGGCGCGGAGGCCAACGAGGCGGCGATCAAGCTGGCGCGCAAGCATGCCAGGCGGTTCGGGCCCGGGCGCTATGAGATTATTGTGGCCGAGCACTCGTTCCACGGACGCACGCTGGCCGCGCTGGCGGCGACGGCTCAGCCCCGCTATCAGCAGGGATTTGAGCCGCTCCCCGCCGGCTTTGTCGCCGTGCCTCTCAACGACATCGCGGCCCTGCGCGCGGCCGTCTCGGCGGCCACCTGTGCGGTCCTGCTGGAGCCGGTGCAGGGCGAGGGCGGCGTGCTGCCGGCCGAACCGGACTACCTGCGGGCCGTGCGCACCCTGTGCGACGAGCGCGATCTGCTCCTCATCTTTGATGAAATCCAAACCGGTGTCGGGCGCACCGGACGGCTGTTTGCCTACGAGCATGCGCGGATCGAGCCCGATGTGATGACGTTGGCCAAGGGTATGGGCGGCGGGGTGCCGATCGGGGCGCTGCTGGCGAAGGACGCGGTGGCGCAGGCGTTTCAGCCGGGAGATCACGGGTCGACGTTTGGCGGCAGTCCGCTGGCCTGCGCCGCGGCGCTGGCCGTGTTGACGACGATTGAGCGTGAGCACCTGGTAGACAACGCCGCCAACGTCGGCAGTTACCTGCTCCAGCGGCTGCGGGCCCTGGCCGCCGCACATCCGCTCATCACCGGGGTCCGGGGGCAGGGGCTGATGGTCGCCGTCGAACTTGGCGCAGACGCCGCGCCGGTCGTCGACGCCTGCCGGAAGTCCGGCCTCCTCGTCAACGCCGTGAAACCGTCGACACTGCGGCTGGTGCCGCCGTTGATTGTGACGCCGGCTGATGTGGATGAGGCCATCGCCATCCTGGAGACGGTACTGGCCTCGCTGCCGGAACCGGCGAAGGCCTGAGACGATCGGATGTCAGTGAGGAGAGACACCATGGGATCACCCAAGAAGGTCGTGCTCGCCTACAGCGGCGGCCTGGATACGTCCGTCATCATCCCCTGGCTCAAGGAACACTACGGGTGCCAGGTCATCGCGGTCGTGGTTGATGTCGGGCAGCCCGAGGACTTCTCCGCGATTCGCGGCAAGGCCCTCGCCAGCGGCGCGGATGCCGCTTACGTGCTGGACATGCGGGGTGAGTTTGTGACCGATTTCATCTACCCGGCGCTCCGCGCCAACGCGGTGTACGAGGGGCAGTACCTGCTGGGCACCGCCCTGGCCCGCCCCTTGATCGCCAAGACGCAGGTCGAGGTCGCCCTCGCCGAGGGCGCCGACGCCGTCGCCCACGGCTGTACAGGGAAGGGGAACGACCAAGTGCGGTTTGAACTGGCGTACCAGGCGCTCGCTCCGCACCTGACCGTCATCGCGCCGTGGCGGGAGTGGGCACTCTCTTCCCGCGAAGACGAGATCGAGTACGCAGCCGCCCACGGCATCGCGGTCCCCGTCACGAAAGAGAAACCCTACAGTATCGATCAGAACCTCTGGCACCGCAGCGTGGAAGCGGGCATCCTCGAGGACCCCTGGCGTGAGGCCCCGGCAGATGTCTACACGCTGACCGTGTCACCGCAGGCGGCGCCCGATGAACCGGGGTATGTGGAGATTGATTTCGAGCACGGGACGCCTGTCGCCGTGAACGGCAGCCGTGTTCCACCGGTTGCCCTCGTCGCGGAGTTGAACCGGCTGGGCGGTCTCCACGGTGTGGGGCGCATCGACATGGTGGAAAACCGGCTGGTGGGAATCAAATCCCGGGGGATCTACGAGACCCCGGGGGGGACGATCTTGCAGGCGGCGCACCGCGGGCTGGAGTCGATCACCCTGGATCGGGACACGCTGCACCACGCGGCGCTCATCGGGCCCCGCTACGCGGAGCTCATCTACTACGGCCAGTGGTACTCCCCGCTGCGGCTGGCGTTTGACGGTTTCCTTTCCGCCGCCCAGCACACCGTGACGGGCACGGTCCGCGTGAAACTCTGGAAAGGCACCTGCGCGGTGGTCGGCCGGCAGTCGCCGTTCTCGCTGTATGATCCCAATCTGGCCACGTTCGGCCGGGACACCGTCTACGAGCAGAAGGATGCCCGCGGGTTCATCAATCTCTGGGGTCTGCCGACCCGCACCTACGCGGCCGTGAATCCAGATCCGATCCGCAAGCACCTGCGGCATCCGGTCAAATGATCGTCTGATGGACGAGCGGGAGCGAGGCCATCGCATGTGGGGCGGCACGTTCACCGAACCCACCGACCCGCGCATTGTGGCGTTCACCGCCTCCTTCGCAACCGACCGGCGCCTCCTGCAGTGGGACCTGGCCGGCAGTATCGCCCACGCGATGATGCTCGGTGAGACCGGAATCATTCCCGCGCAGGACACGGCGGACATCCTCGCCGGGCTGCGGTCGATTGCCGCCGACGCCGCGGCGGATCGGCTGCCGGTCGACGGGGTGTTCGAAGACGTCCACTCGTTCATCGAAGCCGCGCTCTATGCCCGTGTCGGCGATGCCGCCGGGCGGCTGCACACGGCGCGGAGCCGGAACGACCAGGTGCTCACGGCATTCCGCCTGTTCGCAAAACAGGCCGCGATCGACGTGGTCGCCGCGGTGCTGCGCCTGATGGAGAGCCTCCGGACCCGCGCGGCCGCCTCGATCGAGATCATCCTGCCCGCGTTCACCCACCTGCAGCACGCGCAGCCGGTGCGCCTGGGGCACTATCTCCTTGCGCAGTTCTGGGCCCTGGCGCGCGACACCGATCGCTTCGCAGCGTGTTATCGGCGGGCGGACGTGCTGCCGCTTGGCGCCGGCGCCGTCGCCGGCGTCCCGTACCCCATCGACCGCCGGCGCATCGCGCAGCTCCTGTCGTTCAGCGCCATCAGCGACAACAGCATCGACACCGTCGGCGACCGGGACTGTGCGGTGGAGCTTGCGGCGGCGGTCGCATTGCTGATGGTGCACCTGTCGCGCTGGAGCGGCGAGATCGTCCTGTGGGCGACCGATGAGTTTGGGTACGTCCGGCTCCCCGACCGCGTGGCCGCCGGCAGCAGCATCATGCCGCAGAAGAAGAATCCCGACGCCGCCGAACTCATCCGCGGGCGCGCCGGCCGGGCGATCGGGGACCTCGTCGCCCTGCTGTCGATGCTCAAGGGCCTGCCGTCAGGCTACCACTCGGACTTACAGGAAGACAAAGCGATCGTCTTCGGCGCGGTGGATCTCGCCCTGTCATCGGTCCAGGCGATGACCATCCTGGTCGATGCGCTCGAGTTCGATGCGCAGCGGATGCGCGACGCGGCCGGCCGCGGTTGGATGACCGCGACCGACGTCGCGGACTACCTGGTGCGCAAGGGCGTCCCATTTCGCGACGCGCACCGCCTCGCCGGCGCCGTGGTGCAGGAGGCGGCGGCCCGGGGTCAGAGGATTGACGAACTACCCATGGACGTGTTCCAGTCGGTCAGCCCGCTGTTCGACACGGACGTGCTGGCCGCCGTCACAGTGGCGGGCGCGGTGAATGCGCGGGAGACACCGGGCGGAACGGGCCGGGCGGCCGTCCTGGACCAGCTCGCGGCCGCCCAGGCGGCCGAAGGGCAGATCCGCGGGTGGCTGGAGGCCGCGTCAGCGGCCCTCGCGCCGGTGCGCGCCCTGCTGGAGGGATAGCGGTGCCCGGGGGAGAGGGGAGAATCAAGAGGATCCTCCGCGCCATCGAGCGGCAGCCGATCCGGACGCAGGGAGAGCTCGTCGCCGCCCTGCGGCGGGACGGCATCGCCGTGACACAGGCGACGATCAGCCGCGATATCAAACGGCTCGGGCTGGTCAAGGTCCCTGCGGCCGACGGCGGGTACCGGTACGCGCTGCCGACGGCCGCCGCACCGCCGCCGAGGACGGCCGAGCATCTGGCCGCGGTCATGGGCGAGTTTGCCACGTCCGTCGAGCCGGTGCTGGATCTGGTCCTCGTGAAGACCGTTCCGGGGGGCGCCTCGCCGGTCGCCCAGGCCATCGACGACGCGCGGTGGGCCGAGGTCGCCGGGACGCTGGCCGGCGAAGACACGATCATCGTCGTGCCGCGCCGTAAGACGCATCAGCGTACGGTGGCCAGGCGTCTGGGGCAGCTCCTCGGGGTATAATTTGACCACAATGAAGGCCCTCCGCCGGCCGCCGCCATGGCTGCCGAAGGCGCTGATCGGCTTCGGTACCTTCCTGGCGCTGACGGTCATCCTCGGCGTGCCTCAACTCCCGATGCGGACTGAACTAGGGGAGGGGCAGGTCAGCCCACGCGACATCGAAGCCCCGCGGACCGTGGACTTTGTCGACACCCTCGCCACCAACGCCCGGCGCCGGGAGGCCGCCGAGGCGATCCGGCCGGTGACCCGCGCGTCGTCGGCTGACACCGATGCGGCCAAGGCGGCCGTGACGCGCTTGTTCGACGCGATCAGCCGCGTCCGGTCCGGTCCCGGCTTGGAGGAGGATCGGGCGGGCGAGCTGGCACGTCAGGCGCCCGTGCCGCTCAGCGATCCGGCCATTCTCGCCGCCCTCAGCCTGCCGCGGGCGGACGTGGAAGTGGCGCACCGGGTCGCAACGCAGGTCGTCACGCAGGTGATGGAGGAGGGCATCCCGCCGGACGGCCTCGCCCAGGCTCAGGAGTCCGCCAAAGTGCTGCTGCGGAGCCAGGGGCCGCGGGGGCGCACGCTGACGCTGGCCAGTGCGGCCGTCGCCGGGGCCCTGCGGCCGAACCAGATCATCGACGAGCGGGCGACCGAAAACCTCCGGCGCCGCGCGCGCGACGATGTGAAGCCGGTCACCGACCGCATCCTGCGCGGGGAGGTGATCGTCCGCCGGGGTGAGGTCATGACCGCCGCGCACATGCAGAAGCTGGCCGCCCTCGGCCTCACGGCCCCGCCGTTCTCCTGGCCGCGGCTGGTCGGCATGGGCGTCATTTCCCTGCTCCTCCTCATGGTCACGGCGATTTACCTGCGCCAGTATCATCCCGACATCTGGGCCCAGGACAAACTGCTGCTGGCCTGGAGCCTCGGCGTGGTCCTCACGCTGGCGCTGGCCCGCATCATGGTGACCCGCTTCAACCCGTACCTGATGCCCATCGCCGCCGGGACCACGCTGATCGCCGTGCTCCTGCGGCCCCGGGTCGCCCTATACACGGCGGCGGTCTTGAGCCTGCTCTTTGCCGTGACCGCCGGCGGGGACGTGCGGCTGGGCCTGGTGGCGTTCATCGGGGCGACGGTAGGGGCGTATGCCATCAAACGCATCAACCATCGCACCGACCTCATCATCGCCGGCCTGCGCGTGGGCGGGGCGAACGCGCTCGCCATCACCGCGCTCGGGTTCGCCGATCAGGTCCCCCTCTACCCGGAGGTGCTCGGCGACGCCATGCTCGGGGTAGGCAACGGCGTCCTGGTCGGGATCATTGCGATCGGTGCGCTGCCCTACCTGGAGCATCTGTTTGGCCTGGTGACACCGATCAAACTGCTGGAACTCAGCAACCCGGGCCATCCGCTGCTGCGCCGCCTCCAGATGGAGGCGGCGGGCACGCACCATCACAGCATCATGGTCGCTAACCTGGCTGAAGCAGCCGCCGAAGGCATCGGGGCGGACGCCATCCTCGCGCGCGTCGGCACGTACTATCACGATATCGGGAAGATCAAACGCCCCGCGTTCTTCGTCGAGAACCAGATCGGCATGGACAACCCGCACGACAAGATGTCGCCGAGCCTGTCCGCCCTCACGGTCATGGCGCACGTCCGCGACGGGCTGGAGTACGCGCGGCAGTACAGCCTCCCCCAGGCGGTAGCCGACTTTATCCCGCAGCATCACGGCACCAACCTGGTCGCCTACTTTTACCAGCGTGCGCTGGACCGCGGCGACGCGCCCGACCCGGAGGCGTTCCGCTACGAAGGTCCCCGGCCGCAGACGAGGGAGACGGCGATCGTGATGCTGGCCGACGCGGCGGAGGGCGCCGCGAGGGCGATGACCCGCCCGTCGCCCGACCGGCTGGAGCAGATGGTGCGGCGCATTATCCGCGAGAAGTTGGAAGACGGGCAGCTGGACGAGTGCGACCTTACGTTCCATGACCTCTCCGTCATCGCCGAGACGTTCAGCCGGCTGCTGGCAAGCATGTTCCATCCCCGCGTCGAGTATCCGGATCTCGAACGGGATCTGTCCGGCCGCCGGCGCTCCGCTGCGCAGGCGCGCTGACACCCGCGTCCGCCTTGCGTCTTGTGGTCACGGTCACCACCGCGGTGCGTCGCCCGGGCATTTCGGTGGGCCGGCTGAAGGAGATCGTCATCGGGGCACTCCGGCGCGAGCGGGTGACGCCGGGGACGGCCGTCAGCATTGTGCTGGTGGACGATCCGACGATCAGACGGCTGAACCGCCGGTTTCTCGGGAAGGACCGTCCGACCGATGTGCTGTCCTTTCCGCTCGCAGATGTCGGTGGTCGCGCGCGGGAACGGGGCCGCCATCCGTCGAATAACCCTCATCGGCTGCTGGGAGAGATTGTGATCTCGATCGACCGCGCACGACATCAGGCGAAGGTGGCCGGGCACCTGCTTCGGACGGAAGTGGCCCTGCTGGCCGTCCACGGCATCCTGCATCTGACGGGGTATGACGATCGCTCCGCCGGGCGGGCCGCGGCGATGGACCGCCGCCAGCGGCAGATCCTCCGGGCGGTAGGGGAGGAGGCTGAGGCGTGAGCCGGCCGAAAGCGCGGCGGCGCATGGCCGACACCTTCACGTACGCCTTCGCCGGCCTCCGCTACGCGACCCGCACGCAGCGGACCTTCCGGATCCATCTGGGCATTGCCGCCGCGATCGCCGTCCTGATCTTCGTACTGGACCTCAGCGCCATCGACGCCGCGGTGGTCGTGCTGGCGATCGCGGTCGTGATCGCGGCCGAGCTGTTCAACACCGGGATCGAGGCGGTCATCGACCTGCTGGTGGAACGGAATCATCACTCCGCGGCCCAGATTGCCAAGGATATCTCGGCCGGGTCCGTGCTGACGACGACCGTCGCGGCCGCGATTGTCGGCAGCCTGGTGCTCGGACCTCCGCTGATGCGGGTGTTGGGCTTCCCGCCCGCCCTGGCCGCGGCGTTCCCGCGCTGGCTTGCCGCGGCACTCCTGGCGGCCGGCGCAGTTGGCTTCATCCGGCTGCTTCAGCACCCGCGCGCCGACTCTCGGTTGGCCGCCCCGGACGGCGGAACTCCCAAGCCCGGAGCCCAGGTCCGGTAGCGGACGGTTACCGGCTGCCGGTTTCCGGCCCGGAAAGGACCCTGTCGCTTCGCGTCGTACACGTTCCGGTGACAACCCCGGTGTGATCATCAATTCAGGAGGTGGGATCGTGCGAAAGACGTTAGCCTTCGCACTTGCGGTGGCGCTGACCGTGGCGGCTGTCTCCTACACGGTGAGCGCGCAGCAGCGCGGCCGGCTCGATACAGTGATCGCCCGCGGGCGGTTGATCTGCGGCGTGGGCGGTAGCACGCCCGGGTTCAGCTTCCCCGACCCGGCGTCGGGCCGGATGACCGGGTTCGACGCCGACTTCTGTACCGCGGTCGCCGCGTACATCGACGTGCCGAGCGTCGAGTACGTCAACCTGACCTCGGCCAACCGGATCCCCGCTGTCGTCGCGGGATCCGTCGACGTTGTCTTCCGGACGACGACGGTCACCGTGTCGCGCAACGAACAGGTGGACTTCGGTCCGGTCACGTTCTATGACGGACAGCGCCTGCTGGTGAAAACCGGATCGCGCATCCGCGACCTGGACGACCTCAACGGTGCGCGCATCTGTGTGCACTCAGGCACAACCTCGGAGAAGAACATCAGCGATCAACTCCGCCAGCGGAACATCCGGTTCCAGCTGATCACATTTGCGGAGGCGGCCCAGGCGTTCCAGGGACTTGCGGCCGGGCGGTGTGACGTATTCACCACCGATGCGAGTCAGCTGACCGCCTTCCGGGCGACCGCGCCCAACCCGGCGGACTTTCAAGTGGTCGGGCGAGAGTTCAGCGATGAGCCGCTCGCGCCGATGTACCAGCAGAACGACTCGCGCTGGGCGGCGGCCGTAAACTGGACGGTCTGGGGGATGATCCTCGCCGAGGAGCTCGGCATCACGCAGGCCGTCGCCGGCAACCCGGCCCGCCTCAACGAGATCATGGCAAGAGACCCAGTGGCGAAGGGAATGCTGGAGTGGAACCGCGGGGCGATGGTGCGCGTCATTCGCCTCGTCGGGAACTACGGGGAGGTCTACAATCGGTACTTTGGCCCGCGCTCCCGGACATCCATTACCCGAGATGGGACGCGCAACGAACTGGCAAAGACCGGCGGTGCGATGACGAGCCGACCGTTCCGCTGAGAAGGTTTTTTCGGCAGCAGTGAGCGACGGGCCCGGGCGTGCGCTGCGATGCGCACGCCCG
>Ga0209640_10002286_pt1 | contig 16660 bp, 15 predicted proteins | sample RifCSP10_1_FD_184018 | JGI IMG/M metagenome (GOLD analysis project Ga0209640, IMG submission 184018) | Soil microbial communities from Rifle, Colorado - Rifle CSP2_sed 10_1 (SPAdes) (version 2) | ecosystem: Environmental > Terrestrial > Deep subsurface > Rock core/Sediment | place: Rifle... | reverse complement strand
GTCTTCTCGATCGGCCTGGCGGGCGGGGCGTTCGCGCAAGCGCCCGTCACGCTTACGCACGTGCACGGACTTTCATACAGCGCCGACGGCAAGCGGCTGATGCTCCCGAGCCATCACGGGCTCGCGGTGTACGAGAACGGAAAGTGGTCCAAAGCGCCCGGCCCGCAGCACGACTACATGGGATTCTCGGCGACGGCCAAGCACCTCTACAGCAGCGGGCATCCGGCGCCGGGTTCGGGCCACGTCAATCCGTTCGGCGTGATCCGAAGCCGCGACGGCGGAAAAACCTGGGACAAGCTCGGGTTCGAAGGCGAAACCGACTTCCACCTGCTTGCCACCGGCTGGAACACGAACGCGATCTACGTGTGGAACCCGGCGCCCAGTTCCCGCATGCGCGAGCCGGGGCTGCATTTCACGCTGAACGGCGGTTTCACCTGGAAGCGCGCCGCGGCCGCGGGCCTGGATTCCGAGCCGCGGGCGATCGCGGTGCATACCGACGATCCGGCCACCGTGGCGATCGCCGCTTCGAAAGGCATCTACGTGTCGCGCGACTCTGGCGAACGGTTCGCTGCGGTCGCCGCCGGCACCGAGGGACTGGCGGTGTTCTTCGACCTAGACGGCAAGCACCTTTGGTACGGCGCGTTCAACGGGCGGGCGCGCCTGGCGCGCGTTCCCGTCTCGGGCGGCCTGCCGACGCAGTACGAGCTGCCGCCTCTCGCGCGGGACGCGGTCGCCTACATCGCCCAGAACCCGAGGGTTCGCACCGAATACGCGATCGCGACCTTCGGGCGCAACGTGTATCTCGCGAAGGACGGCGCGCGGAGCTGGAAGCCAATCGCCGAGCGGGGCGAGGGAAGATGAACCGCGCGCAATGGCCATGTGGAGCCTGTAGGCAAACCGTGACCTGGAACGGATGATGGAAGCAGGCGCGATGGGGCTGGCGGCGGCGTTCGCCGCCGGGCTTGTCTCCTTCCTGTCCCCGTGCGTGCTGCCGCTCGTGCCGGCGTACGTCTCGTACGTCGCCGGGCAGAGGCTGCGCGTGGGGGCGGGGAGGACCGATCGGCACGAGCGGCTCGCGGCGCTGGGCATGAGCGCGTTCTTCGTGCTCGGATTCAGCGCCGTGTTCGTCACGCTGGGCGCGAGCGCCACGTTCCTCGGCCGCCTGCTGCTGCAGTACCGCTACGAGGCGAACATCGTCGGCGGCGCGATCGTGATCGTTTTCGGTCTACTGATGATCGGCATGACGCGCGGCCTGCCGTGGCTGATGGGCGACTTCCGCTTCCATCCGCGGCTGCACGGCGGGCGACCGCTGCCCGCCTTCGTTCTGGGTCTCGCGTTCGGCTTTGGCTGGACCCCGTGCATCGGCCCGATTCTCGGCGCGATCCTGACCGTGAGCGCCATGCAGACGTCGGCGTCGGCGGGCGTCAGCCTGCTCGCGACGTACGCCGCCGGGCTCGGCGTGCCGTTCCTGCTGACGGCGCTTTTCACGCGCGAGCTGGCCGCGCGGCTCAGGGCCCTGCGCCGCTTCGGCGCCGCGCTGCAGATCGCCGCGGGGATCATCCTCATCCTGATGGGCGTCGCCATGGTCACGGGCCAGCTCACGCGCTTCGGCTTCTGGCTGCTGCAAACCTTTCCGGTGCTGGGGCGGATCGGGTGACGCACGCCCAATCCCCGCGCCACTGGTACGCCGACCGCGCCGCCTGGCGACTGATCGGCCTGCGCTACCTGCCGTGGCTCGCTGGACTCAGCCTCGCGTGGGAGATCGCGCAGCTTCCGCTCTATACGTTGTGGACCGAAGGCTCGTTGGCGTACATCGTTTTTTCGGTCGCGCATTGCACGCTGGGCGACGTGATCATCGGCGCGGCGGCGCTTGCCGTCGCGCTGATTGTCACACGCTCGACGGAGCTGGCGCGCTGGCGTTGGGGCCGCATTGCCATCGTGGCCGCGCTTACCGGCGTCGTCTATACGGCATTCAGCGAGTGGTTGAATACGGTGGCGCTGCGCAGTTGGACGTACTCCGATCTGATGCCTGTCTTGCGTGCGGCCGGCGTCGAGTTCGGCCTCGTCCCGCTCGCGCAGTGGCTGCTGCTGCCGCCGCTCGCGCTGGGGATTGCGCGGCCGGGGGATTTTCTTTCGCCGGACCGCCTCATTATCGGGCGGGACAGCAAGGGCGATGCGCAGTGAGGTCTCGCCGAGTTGAGATGGATCAAACGGCGAACCGCGCCGCGGGCTATCCTGCTTGAACTTTCCGGCCAGCCGGCTGACCAATCGTCCGTACCTGTGGGGGACGGCGCCCGGCACCGGTAAAATTACCCTGGACGATCGATGAATTTCCGGATCAAACGCAGGGTGGCGATGTTGCTGCTCGCTGTTCTCGCCTTCGCGCATGCGAGCGTGTCGTTTGCCTCCTGCCCGATGGGGCGCGGCGCCCTCGCGCAGGTGATGGCGCCTGATCCGGCCGAAGCCTGCCAGGACTGCGCGACCTCCATGAGTTATTCGGGACCCCAGTACGCGAACCGTTGCGTCGCGCATTGCACCGCGGACCTCCAGATGGCCGGCCTGCCGGTTGCAATCCTGCGCGCCCCGGCTGACGCTCCGGTGTTGATGACGCCAGAGGCTGATCCGCGGCTGTCTGCGCCGACCGGGCTCTGGATGCCGCCCGCCGGCACCCCGCCGCCGCGAATCCTGTTGCACTCCTTCCTCATCTGATTTTTCCGGGGCGCCGGTGGATCGGCGTTCCCGATGCAGCATCGTTCCCGCGACGCCTCCGCGCGCGGGCGTCCAACGCGATCTGGAGATCGAGATGTCGAAGTTTCGCAAGTTGATTTTGTGTGCCGCATTCGTGCTCGCCGCGACCCCGCTCGGCGCGCAATCCCTGTCGTTCGAGGAAGCCCTGCGTTCCGGAGAGGCGCAGTCGCCGCGCCTCGCCGCGCAGCGGTCCATGGTGAACTCCGCGGACCACCAGGCTGGGCGGGCCGCAGAGCTGCCCGATCCGAGGTTGCGTCTCGGCATCGAGAACCTGCCGATTACGGGCGCGGACCGGTTCCGGTACGACCGGGACTTCATGACGATGCGCTCGGTCGGCTGGATGCAGGAGTTCCCGAACGGCGCCAAGCGCGCGGCGCGTAGCGTGCGTGCCGAGCGTGCGCGCGACGTGGAGCAGGCGATGCTCGTTGCGCAACGCGCCATGCTCCAGCGCGACGTTGGGCTCGCATGGTTTGACCTGCACTTTGCCGAGCGCGCGAAGACCGCGCTCGAAAAACTCGTGGTGCAGTTTGCGGCGCAGGCCGACACGGTCGCCGCAGGCGTCGCTCGCGGCAGGCAGGCGGCGGCCGACAGTTTCATGCTGCGCGGCGCCGTGGAGCAGGCTCGCGACCGCGTCATCGAACAGGATCGCTCGATCGCGCGGGGGCGCATCGCGCTCGCTGCATTCCTCGGCGACGGCGCCAAGCGGCCGCTCGGTGCGCCGCCCGACACCGCGCGGTTTGCGCTGCAGCGCGCGGACCTGATCGAGCGGCTGCAGGAGCATCCGCAACTCAGGGTCTTTGAGGTGCGCGAGGGTCTGTCGCGCGCGGAGGCGGAGCTGGCGAAGACGGCGAAGATCCCGGACTGGAGCCTGGAAGTCGGCTACGGCCAGCGCCGGCCCGTCTTCGACAACATGCTGACGGTCATGGTGGCGATTGACCTGCCGTGGCAGGCGCCCCGGCGCCAGGACCGCGACATTGCCTCGCGCCTCGCGGAGCTCGATCAGGTACGCGCGCAGCGCGAGGACGCACGCCGCTCGCACGAAGCCGAGCTTCGCGGCTGGCTCGCCGATCACGACACGGCGGTGAAGCGCATCGAGCGATTCGCGTCCGTGCTCCTTCCGCTTGCACGGGACCGCGTCGACGCGGCGCTCGCCGCCTACCGCGGCGCCCGCGGCGAGCTTGCCATGGTGCTCGAGGCGAACCGCGCGATCACTGAAACGGAGCTTGGACTGATCTCCGCCGAAGCCGAGCGCGCAAAGGCCTGGGCCAACCTCAGCTTTCAATACCCTCATGAGGCCACGAAATGAAACGACCAATCATCTTTCTGGCGGTCGCAGGAATTGCGGCGGGTGCGGCGTACGGAGGTTATCGCTACGCGATGCATCGCATGGCGGCGGGTCCGGCGCAAACCTCGGCCCCGTCCGCCGAGGCCCCGCCGCCCGCAGGCGAGCGCAAGGTGCTGTACTGGTACGACCCGATGGCCCCGCAGCAGAAATTCGACAAGCCGGGCAAGTCGCCCTTCATGGATATGCCGCTCGTGCCCAAGTACGCCGACGAAGCTGCCGACCAGGGCACCGTCACGATCAGCCCGCGCATCGTGCAGAGCCTCGGCGTGCGCACCGCCGAAGCAAGACACGGGGCGATCGAGCAGCGTTTCGAAACCGTGGGATCGGTCGCCTACAACGAGCGCGGCCTGGTACAGCTCCAGGCGCGTGCGGCGGGTTTCGTGGAGAAGCTCTACGCCCGCGCGCCACTCGATCCGGTGGCCAAAGGCGCGCCGCTGGTGGAGATTCTCTATCCCGAGTGGGCAGGCGCGCAGGAGGAGTATCTGCTGTTGCGGCGCCACGAGTCTCCCGAGCTGAAGGCGCTCGCACAGGCCGCACGCCAGAGGCTCGCGCTCCTCGGCATGAGCGAGTCCGAAATCGCTGCGATCGATCGCGAAGGGACGACGCGAGCGCGCTTCACGCTCGCCGCTCCGATTTCCGGCGTGATCGCCGAGCTCGGCGTGCGGGAGGGCATGACGGTCATGCCCGGCATGACCCTGTTCAGGATCGTCGACCTGTCCACGGTATGGGTAAACGCCGAAGTTCCGGAAGCCCAGGCGGCATGGCTGCGCCCGGGCGGCAAGGTGGAAGCGCGCGTCACGGGTTATCCGGAAACGATTTTCGATGGGCGCGTGGGCGCGATTCTTCCGGAGGTCAATCCGGCCACGCGCACGCTGCGCGCACGCATCGAATTGGCGAACCCCGGCACGCGCCTCAAGCCGGGCATGTTCGCAACGCTCTCCTTTGCCGGGAACCACATCAGGGAGAAGGTGCTGGTGCCGAGCGAGGCCTTGATTCGGACGGGCCAGAAAAGCGTCGTGATTCTGGCGCTTGGCGGCGGCAAGTTTCGCTCCGCCGAGGTGGAAGTCGGCCACCAGGCCGGCGGCCAGTCGGAGATCAGGAAAGGCCTCAACTCCGGAGACAAGGTCGTGCTCTCGGGCCAGTTCCTGATCGACTCCGAAGCGAGCCTTTCGGCGACCCTCGCGCGGCTTGAAGGCGTCGGTGAAGCTTCGCCCGCGCCTGAGGCCAAGGACGGGCTCCACAAGGGTCGCGGCAAAGTCACCGAGCTGGATCCGATCAACGGCCGGGTCGAACTCGAACATGAACGAATTCCGTCGTTGCGGTGGCCGGGGATGACGATGAGCTTCTTGGTCGAGGACAAGGGCCAGCTTGGTTCGCTCAAGAAGGGCGATGCGGTTGAGTTCGAGTTGCGCGGAAAACCGAACAACGGCGATTACGTCATCACCCGGATCGCGCGGGGAGGCGCCAAGTGATCGCCGCGCTCATCCGCTGGTCGGTCGGCAACCGGTATCTCGTGCTGCTGGCGACGGTGCTCGTCACCGCGTGGGGCGTCGTCTCGCTGCTGCGCACGCCGCTCGATGCGATTCCCGATCTCTCCGACACGCAGGTGATCATCCGTACGCCTTTTCCCGGCCAGGCGCCGAGGATCGTCGAGGACCAGGTCACCTATCCGCTCGCCACCACCATGATGTCGGTGCCGGGCGCGAAAACGGTGCGCGGTTATTCGATGTTCGGCGATTCATTCGTGTACGTGCTGTTCGAGGACGGCACCGATCTGTACTGGGCGCGCTCGCGCGTGCTCGAATACCTGAACCAGGTGCAGTCTCGGCTTCCGGCGGGCGCCAAGCCCGCCCTCGGGCCCGACGCCACCGGCGTGGGCTGGATCTACCAGTACGCGCTCGTGGACCGCACGGGCCAGCACGACCTGGGACAACTGCGCGCCCTGCAGGATTGGTTTCTGAAATATGAGCTGAAGGCGGTGCCGAACGTGGCCGAGGTCGCTTCGGTCGGCGGGATGGTCAGGCAATACCAGATCGTGCTCCTCCCGGAGCGCTTGCGTGCCTACGGCATTTCGCACGCGCGCGTGATCATGGCGGTGCAGAACGCCAACCGCGAAACCGGCGGCTCGGTGCTCGAGCTGGGCGAGGCGGAGTACATGGTGCGCGCGAGCGGATACCTGAAGACGCTCGAGGGATTCGGAGCGATTCCGCTCATGACGACCGATTCGGGCACGCCGGTGATGCTCAAGGACGTGGCGCACATCCAGATCGGACCGGAGATGCGGCGCGGCATCGCCGAGCTCGACGGCCTGGGAGAGGTCTCGGGCGGCGTGGTCATCATGCGCCACGGCAAGAACGCGCTCGAAACGATCACCGCGGTGAAGGCGAAGCTCGAAAAGCTGAAAACCAGCCTGCCTCCCGGGGTCGAAGTCGTGGAGACCTACGACCGCTCCGGATTGATCGAGCGCTCGGTGCGGCACCTGGCCGAAAAGCTCGTCGAGGAGTTCATCGTCGTTGCCCTGGTGTGCTTCGCCTTCCTCGTTCACCTGAGAAGCGCGTTCGTCGCCATCGTCACGCTGCCTCTCGGCGTGCTGGCTGCGTTTATCGTGATGCGTTACCAGGGGGTCAATGCGAACATCATGTCGCTCGGCGGCATCGCGATCGCGATCGGCGCCATGGTCGACGCGGCGATCGTGATGATCGAGAACGCGCACAAGAAAGTCGAGGCCTGGCACAACGCGCGCCCCGGGGCACGGCTGGCGGGCGAGGAGCGCTGGAACCTGATCGCCGACTCGGCGGCGGAGGTGGGGCCCGCGCTGTTCTTCTCGCTGCTCATCATCACGCTATCGTTCGTTCCGGTGTTCGCTCTCGAAGCGCAGGAAGGAAGACTCTTCTCGCCGCTCGCCTTCACCAAGACCTACGCCATGGCGGCGGCGGCAGCGCTTTCGGTGACGCTGGTGCCGGTGCTGATGGGATTCCTGATCCGCGGCCACATCCCGAGGGAGAAGAAAAATCCGCTCAACCGCTGGATGATTGCCCTCTACCGGCCGCTGCTCGCCGCGGTCCTGCGCGCGCCGTGGGTAACGCTCGGCGTCGCGGCGCTGCTTGCCCTCTCGATGTGGATTCCGATCCAGCGCATCGGCACCGAGTTCCTGCCCCCGCTCTACGAGGGCGATCTCCTGTATATGCCTTCGGCGCTTCCCGGGCTCTCGCCCGGCAAGGCGGCCCAGGTGCTGCAGCAGACCGACAAGCTGATCGCCACGGTCCCGGAGGTGAAATCGGTGTTCGGCAAGATCGGCCGCGCCGAGACCGCGACCGATCCCGCCCCGCTCGAGATGGTCGAAACCACCATTCAACTGAAGCCGCGCGAACAATGGCGCCCCGGCATGACCCCCGACAAACTCGTCGAAGAACTGGACCAACTGGTTAAGTTTCCCGGGCTGTCGAACATCTGGATCCCGCCGATCCGCAACCGCATCGACATGCTCGCGACCGGCATCAAGAGCCCCCTCGGCATCAAGGTGTCGGGCAGCGACCTCGCCGAGATCGAGCAGGTCGGGGCGCAGATCGAGCGCGCAGTGAAAAACGTGCCGGGCGTGTCCTCGGCGCTCGCGGAGCGCGTGCGCGGCGGCCGATACATCGACGTGACCATCGATCGCTACGCGTCTGCGCGTTACGGCCTCAGCATTGCAGACGTTCAATCCGTGGTGTCGGCCGCGATCGGCGGCGAAAACGTCGGCGAGACGATCGAGGGCCGCCAGCGCTTCCCGATCAACGTGCGTTATCCGCGCGAGGTGCGCGATTCGGTGGAAAAACTTCAAACGCTCCCGATCGTGACCGAGCGCGGGGCGCAGATCCCGCTCTCGGCGGTGGCCGAGATCGGGGTGTCCGACGGCCCGCCGATGCTGCGCTCTGAGAACGCGCGCCTCTCGGGTTGGATCTATGTGGACATCCGCGGCCGCGATCTCGGCTCCGTGGTCGCCGATGCGCAGCGCACGGTGGCGCGCGAGGTGAAGCTGCCGGCAGGCGTCTCGCTCGCCTGGTCGGGGCAGTTCGAGTACCTCGAGCGTGCCAAGGCGCGCCTGGCGCTCGTCGTGCCGTTCGTGCTGCTCGTGATCCTCGTGCTCCTTTATCTCGCGTTTCGCCGCATGGACGAGGCGCTGCTCATCATGGTGACGTTGCCTTTCTCACTCGTGGGTGCCCTCTGGTACGTCTACGCGCTGGGGCACAACCTGTCGGTCGCGGGGGTGGTCGGCATGATCGCGCTCGCCGGGGTCGCGGCGGAAATCGGCGTCGTGATGACGCTCTTTCTCAAGCAGGCAATCGGGCGGCAGCGCGCCGCGGGCGTCGCGCTGAGCCGCGCCGAACTCGAGCAGGCGATGTACGAGGGCGCGGTGCTGCGCGTTCGCCCCGTGGCGATGACCGTCGCGGTGATTATCGCGGGCCTCATTCCCATCATGTGGAGCGAGGGCACGGGGGCGGAAGTGATGCAGCGCATCGCCGCGCCGATGATCGGCGGCATGGTCACCGCGACGCTGCTCTCGATGTTCGTGATCCCGGCGGCGTTTTACCTGATGCGGCGGGGGCGCGCATGAACCGGAGACGTTTCCTTTCCCTTGCGGCCGCGCATTTCACGAATTGCATCCGGCGCACGCGATCCCGCGTATGGTCTCGAAAGGTCGGCGCGCAAATCCGGATCGCGTAAGGTTTTCGTACGCCGGCGCGACGCAACCGAATATGTGGCCGCGCATCGTTTCGTTCGCCTTGGGCGAAGGGCCCAAGGGCACCCCGCCCGAGCGGGTGCGCTGGCTGATCGGCGAGCAGCAGGTCCACAGCGAGATCCTGATCGGCTGGGTGCAGTTCGCGCTCGTCGTCTTTTTCCTCGTCCTGTATACGGTTTCGCCCAAGACCTCCGCGGGCACGCAGTTCCTCCCGGTGCCGTGGGTTCTGGGCGCGTTCTCCGCTTTCACCGTGCTGCGGCTGGCGCTCGCGCACCGGCGACTGCTGAGCCCGGCATTGCTGGTGGCCGGCGTATGCATCGACATGGCGCTGCTGATGGGGCTCGTCTGGAGCTTTCACCTGCAATACGAGCAGCCCGCGCCCTTCTACCTGAAGGCCCCGACGATGCTCTACGTCTTCATCTTCATCGCACTGCGCGCTCTGCGCTTCGAACCGCTTTACGTGGTCGCCGCCGGGATCGCCGCGGCCGCCGGATGGCTTGCGCTGCTTGCGTACGCGGCGCTCTCGGGGGAGATGGTGGTCACGCGCGACTACGTGCGCTACATGACCTCGAACTCGGTTCTCATCGGCGCCGAGATCGACAAGGTGATCTCGATTCTCATGGTGACTGCCGTACTCGCGCTCGGCCTGGTGCGCGCGCGGCGCATCCTGTTCCGTGCGGTCCTCGACAGCGTGCTCGCGAAGGATCTCTCGCGCTTCGTCGCGCCCGAGGTCGCCGACCGGATCAGCACCTCGGACCGCGCGCTGCAGCCGGGAGACGGCGAGGTGCGCGTCGCCTCGGTCCTGTTCACCGACATCGAGGGTTTCTCGACGATCTCGGAGAAGGTCACGCCCGAGCGGTTGGTGAGGCTTCTCAACGACTATTTCGAGTCGGTCTCGGGCGCGATCGACCGCCACCGGGGCGTCATCACGCAGTTCCAGGGGGATGCGATGCTCGTCACCTTCAACACGGTGAAGGACGACCCCGATCACGCGGCGAATGCCGTGCGCGCTGCGATCGAGATCCAGGCAGCGACACGCGAGCGCGCTTTCGGCGGCGGCATCAGGTTGCGCACCCGTTGCGGCATCAGTACCGGGCGCATCGTCGCCGGCGCGGTCGGCGCGAAGGACAGGCTTCTCTACACGGTGCACGGCGACGAAGTGAACATCGCCGCGCGGCTCGAACAGCTCAACAAGAGCTACGGAACCTACGTGCTCGCGACCGAGGCGACGGTTCGCGCCGCCGGCGGGACGTTTTCGTTCGAGCGCGTCGGAGAAGTCATGGTGCGCGGCCGCAGCGCTTCGACCACCGTCTTCACCCTGGCGCGCGGCTCTGGCGTCGATGCCGCAGCGGGCGGCAGCGAAGGTCGGCGCGAGGACCCGCGACGGCAGGGCGACGTGATGTAAGGAATCGCCTGCCGGGCGGGTCTTATGCGCATGCTGCTGGAGCGGCGCCAGGCGGTATTCGGGAGCACGGTGCAGGGTCATATCGACGATCTGTACCGCTACGCGTACTGGCTGTGCCGAAATCGCTGGCGGGCCGAGGACCTGGTGCAGGAAACGCTCACGCGGGCCTGGCGCGGCTGGGCGGACTTGCGCGAAGCGCGGGTGGTGAAGTCGTGGCTGTTCACGATTCTGTACCACGAATTCGCGCGCGACGCGGCCAGGCCGCAGGCAGAGCCGGGCGCGCCGGAGGAGCTGCAGGAACCGTACGTGAACGATGATCCCGCGCTTGCGCTGGACCTCGGCCGCGCGCTCGAGGGAATCGGCGAGGAATCGCGCCACGCGCTGCTGCTGCAGGTGCTCGGCGGGTTCAGTTGCGCCGAGATCGCCGGGGTGCTCGGTTCGACCGAGGGCGCGGTGATGACGCGCCTGTCGCGCGCCCGCCAGGCGCTGCGGCGCGCGCTCGAACCGTCGGATTTCGGCAAGGAGGCGAAGGACGCATGAGCTGTCTGGAGTTTCGCAGGGCGGTCACGATCGATCCGCGCAGGCTCGATCCGCAAGCGCGCACGCACGCGGAAACGTGCGTCGCATGCCGCGAGTTTCTCGCGCGCTCGCTCGCGTTCGAAGACCGGCTGGCGAGCGCGCTCAAGATTCCGCTGCCGCCGGGCTTGAGCGAACGCATGGCGCGCGCTGCGACGGTGTCCCCGGGCAGCAGGCGCTGGTTTGCACTTGCGGCAAGCCTGATCCTGGCGGTCGCGCTCGCGGCGTTTCTCGCCTGGCCGCGCAACGATCCGCTGGCGCTTGCCGGAATCGATTTCGTCGTCTTCGAGGAGTCGCAGGCGATCGCCGACGCGAAACCCGCGGATGCCGCGGTGCTGCAGCGCGTCGCGCGGGGCATGGGTGTCGCACTTCCCGCGCAGCTTGGCGAGGTGCGCTACGTCGGCACCTGTCCGTTCGCGGGCACCACGGCGTACCACGTTCTGGTCAAGTCTCCGCTCGGGAAGGTGACGCTGCTCCTGATTCCGGACCGGCCGCTCGCTTCGCGCGTGGCCGCTTCCGCCCGTGGGTTGGAGGCGGCGGTCGTGCCGGCCCTCGGCGGCAGCGTCGCGATCATCGGCGGCACCGCGCGCGGCATCGTGCGCGCGGAGACCTTGCTCAAAACCGGCTGAGGCCCCGTTTCCGTCAACCGATGTCCGTTTCACCCGTCCAAAAGGAGGAGATCTCATGAACCTGAATCTACGACCCGTCGTCGCCTCGATGATGTCCTCGGGGCTCATGCTCGGCGCGCCGCTCGCGGCGGCCGCCGGCCCGTGCAACCCCTGTGCGCCGCGCTCGAGAGAAAGAGTCGAGCTCGCCCAGAACCCGTGCGCCGCGAAGAACCCCTGCTCGGCCAAGAAACGGCGTCCGTGCGCGGCCAAGCCGGCCAATCCGTGCGCCGCGAAGAACCCCTGCGCCGCCAAAAATCCATGTGCGGCGAAGAATCCTTGCGCCGCCAAGAGCCCGTGCGGCGCGAAGAGCCCCTGCGGCGCGGGCAAAGTCGATGTCAGGCAAGTGACGCGGCCGAAAGGCAGCAAGGCGTACGAGGCGCCGAAAGCCGAGCTGACGGGCGCGGGCGAGAAGCTCTGGAGCGACACCAAGCTCAGCACCAACGGCATGGCCTGCGCGAGCTGCCACAAGGGCAACGCCGCGTTCGCACCGTCGTTCGCCAAGCCCTATCCGCACCAGGTGGCGATGCCGCAGGCGCAGTCGGGCCTGAAGCGCGTGACGATGGAGCAGATGGTGCAGTTCTGCATGATCGTGCCGATGGCCGCCAAGCCGCTCGCCTGGGACTCGAAGCAGCTCGCCGCGCTCACCGCTTACACCGGCGAGGTGCAGAAGGGTTTCATGAAGATGGCCGCGAGCCCGTGCGCCGCCAAGAAGGCCAAGAGCCCGTGCGGGGCGAAGAGCCCCTGCGCTGCCAAGAACCCGTGCGCAGCCAAGAACCCCTGCGCGGCGAAAAATCCCTGCGCGGCCAAGAATCCCTGCGCAGCGAAGAATCCGTGCGCCGCGAAGAAGAAGTAATCCGGCTTGCCGGGGCGGCGGAGCCGCAGGCGAGGGACCCGTGGCCGCCCCCGCTCGCGGCACCGCAGATCGTGCGCCTGCCGCGCTCGCAGCTCGAGGCGATGCGCGCGGCGGGGCGCGAGATCGAGGAGTGTTACCGCGTCCTGCGCAAGGGCGGGCTCAACGTGGTCGGCGAAGTGCTGCGCGGGCAGGGCGAATTCCGCGAATACGACCACTACCCGCACGAGGACGTCTTCGACGCCGACACGCATGCGCAGTACTACTACCACGCGCACCGCGGCCTCGCCGGCGAGCACGGCCACTTCCACACTTTTCTGCGAGCACCCGGCATGCCGCAAGGCGCGAAGCCCTCGGAGGCGGCGCATTCCGAGCCCTGGCCCGAGGGCGAGCAGGCGATCGCGCACTTGATCGCGATCTCGATGGACGCGTACGGCTATCCGATCGGCCTTTTCGCGCCCAACCGCTGGGTGGCGGGCGACACCTGGTACCCGGCCGACGACGCGATCGCGATGCTCGACCGCTACCGCATCGACCACGCGTTTCCGTCCTGGCCGGTGAACCGCTGGATCGGGGCGATGTTCGTCCTGTTCCGCCCGCATATCGAGGCGCTGCTCCTCGAGCGCGATCATGTGTTCGGCGCCTGGCGCGAGGCGCTGCCCGAGGAGGACGTGTGGGAGCGCCGCGAGGTCGAGATTCTTTCGCACATGCCGATTTCGGTGGAGCGGACGTTTGCGGAAGTCAGCACCGCGCTCGACCGGCGTCGCGACTGAGGAGCAGACCATGAAACAAAGCGTGTTCGGTTTCGCCGTCCTGGCGCTGGCCGCGCATTCGGCGAGCGCCGCGGCGCAGCCGAAGGTGATCGAGCTGACCCAGGTACCCTGCCAGTTCCTCGAAAGCGAGGGCGGTACGGACCGCGGTTTCAAGTCGACGAAGTTCGCCGACTGCGAGGCGGTCAACAAGCGCACCGGCGCCAAGCGCCTCGCCGCGTCGAAGACGATCGAGCTGGCGCCGGGCAAGTACGTCTTCCGCGTCGCCAACAAGAACGTGCCCTACGAGCTCGGCTTTTGGCTGCGCGGCGAGTCGCTGGTCGACCGCGCCCGGCTGCCGAGCGTCTCCGGAGGCGGCCTCACCACGGGCAAGACGCAGGACTACGCGATCGAGCTCAAGCCCGGGAGCTACGTGTACTCCTGCCCACTCAATCCGACACCGGACTACAAGCTGATCGTGAAATGAGCGGTCCATGAGACGTCCGCTGAGAATCGCGGCGCAGCTCGTCGTTCCCGCGTTCCTGCTCTTTGCGGGGAGCGCGGCGACCCTCGCCCAGAGCACCCCGTTTCCTGGAACGGTATCGGTAAGGATGCCGCACGGGTTCGATGCGTCGCTCGCGCGGCTGGAGAAAGCCATCGAGAGCAACAAGATGGGCCTCGTCGCGCAGGCGAGCGCGAGCCGCGGGGCCGCGGCGCGCGGCGTGAAGATCCCCGGCAACGCCGTGCTGATGGTGTTCCGCAACGATCTGGCGGTGCGCATGCTCGCCGCAAGCGTCCCGGCGGGGATCGAGGCGCCGCTGCGCATCTACCTCACCGAGAACGCCGACGGAACGGCGACCGTGACCTATCGCAAGCCGAGCGCGGTGTTCGCGCCGTATCGCAGCGCGGAGCTCGACCGCATGGCGCGCGAACTCGATCCCGTGCTGGAGAAAATCGTGAAGGATGCAATCGGCGGCTAGCACGCGGCTCACGCCGCAACCACGCGCGCTCGCGGCCGCGGGCGCGTTCGCGATCGCGCTTGGAGCAGTCGCCTCCGCGCAGGGGCCACGCATGCTCGCGCTCCTCGCGATCGGAATCGCGTTGGGCGCGACGCTGTTTCTCTCGGCGTTCGGGTTCGCATCGGCGTACCGGCGGCTGCTCGAGGGCCGCGGTGTGCGCGCGGTGCAGGCGCAACTGCTCATGCTCGCGGCGGCGACCGTTCTTTTCGCGCCGGTCCTCTCGCAAGGGCCGTGGTTCGGCCGCGAAGTGGCCGGTGCGGTCGCCCCCGCGGGGCTGCAAGTCGCGGTGGGCGCGTTTCTTTTCGGCATCGGCATGCAGCTCGCGGGCGGCTGCGGGTCGGGCGCCCTCTACACGGCGGGCGGGGGGCAGATGCGGATGGCGGTCGCGCTGGCGACGTTCGTCGCCGGCTCGTTCTGGGCGAGCCTTCACATGGACGCCTGGAGCACGCTTCCGGCGACCGAGCCGATCGCGCTCGGGGAACGGCTCGGCTGGCCGGCGGCCGTGGCGATCCAGCTTGCCGTGCTTGCGGCGCTGTATGCGCTGCTCGGCAAGCTCCCGGGCGCGGGAGCCGATGCGCCCCCGGATCGAAGCATCGGCCCGCAGCGTATCTGGCGTTTGCCCTGGGCGCTTGCGGCGGGCGCGCTCGTCCTCGCGGCGCTCAACCTGCTGACGCTCGTCGTCGCCGGACACCCGTGGTCGATCACCTGGGCGTTCGCGCTCTGGGGAGCGAAAGCGGCGCGCGCGTTCGGCTGGGAGCCGGAGGCGGGCGGTTTCTGGAGCGCCGATTTCCAGAGCAACGCGCTCGAGGCGAGCGTGTTCGCCGACGTGACCTCGGTGATGGATTTCGGCCTGGTGCTGGGCGCCTTCGCCGCCGCGGGCATCGCGGGCGGATTCCGCCCGCGCTTCGGTCCTTCGCCGCGCGCCATCCTCGCCGCCGCGCTCGGCGGGCTGGCGATGGGCTACGGCGCGCGCATCGCCTACGGGTGCAATATCGGCGCGTTTTTTTCCGGCGTGGCGAGCACGAGCCTGCACGGCTGGCTGTGGATCGCGGCGGCGCTGCCCGGATGCTGGGTGGGACTGCGCCTGCATCGATTTCTTGCACCGCGATGATCGCGCACGCCTTGCCTGCCGCCGTGCTCGCGTTCGGGCTTGCCGCCGCGGCGGCGCTCGCGCAGTCTCCTTCCGATCGCGCCGAATGGCCGAAGACCGATTTCGCGAAGCGCACCGTCGACCTTGCCGAGATCGAATCGGGCGGGCCGCCCAAGGACGGGATCCCCGCGATCGACCGGCCGCGCTTCGTCTCGACACGCGCGGCGCACGCCTGGCTCAGGCCCAAGGAGCCGGTGATCGTGGTGCGGCTCGGGCGCGAAGCGAAGGCATATCCGCTCCAGATCCTGATGTTCCACGAGATCGTGAACGATGTCGTCGCCGGCGTTCCGGTCGCGGTCACCTTTTGCCCGCTGTGCAACGCCTCGCTCGTCTTCGACCGGCGCGTCGCCGGGCGAGTGCTCGATTTCGGTACCACCGGAAGGCTGCGGTTCTCCGACCTCGTGATGTACGACCGCCAGACCGAATCGTGGTGGCAGCAGTTCACCGGCAAGGGAATCGTCGGGAATTACGCGGGGACCGAGCTCGTGCGGCTCCCTTCGGAGATCGTCGCCTTCGAGGACTTCGAATCCGCGTACCGCACGGCGCTGGTACTGTCGCGCGAGACCGGCCACGCGCGGCCGTACGGCCGCAATCCGTACGCCGGCTACGACCGCATCGACCAGAGCCCGTTTCTGTTCTCCTCCACCCTGGACCGGCGCCTGCCGCCGATGGAGCGCGTGCTCTCGGTCTCGGTCGCGGGCAGGCACCGGCTCTATCCGCTGACGCTTCTCGAGAAGCGCCCGGTCGCCAACCGCGAACTTGGCGGCGTCCCCTATGTGGTGTTCGCGAAAGGCGGCATGGCCTCGCCGCTCGACCGCGTGAATATCGAGGAGGGCCGCGCGATCCCCGCGGCCACCGCGTTCGAGCGGCGGCTCGACGCCCGCGTGCTCGAGTTCGCATGGCGCGATGGGCGCTGGGTGGATACGGGCACCGGATCCGAATGGAACATTCTCGGCGAGGCGGTCGCCGGCCCGCTCAAGGGCAGGCGGCTCGCGGCGATGGAAAGCGGCGTGCATTTCGCTTTTGCCTGGCTCGCGTTCAACCCCGGGAGCGAAATCGTGCGCGAGCTGCGGTAGCCGGGGTCTATCGGGCGGATTGCCGTGGCGGCAACTCGCACGCAGGCAATACGGATCGTTGCATCGGGTTTCGAGTGCTGCGCGCGTCGCACCACGGATCGAGGAGACTTTTCATGCGCAACACGCAACTGGATCGAATCTCCGAGGCGATTCTCGGAATCCTTCCTGAGTTGGACGAGGCTGGACAGCGCCTCTCGCTCGCGCTCTACCGCTTGCTTGCCGCCGGCGAGGCTGTTTCGACTGACGCCTTGGCGCGCGCGGCGGACATCGAGCGCGGGCGGGCGAACGCCGTGCTCTCGGCCCTGCCGGGGGTATACCGCGATGCCGAGGGCCGCGTGATCGGCTACTGGGGCT
>Ga0209640_10002285_pt1 | contig 16664 bp, 14 predicted proteins | sample RifCSP10_1_FD_184018 | JGI IMG/M metagenome (GOLD analysis project Ga0209640, IMG submission 184018) | Soil microbial communities from Rifle, Colorado - Rifle CSP2_sed 10_1 (SPAdes) (version 2) | ecosystem: Environmental > Terrestrial > Deep subsurface > Rock core/Sediment | place: Rifle... | reverse complement strand
GTCCCCCACGCAGTTTCCTGTACGGGCCCGCAGAGCCTGGTGCCGCGAGCGGCGTCAGGCCGCGACGGAGGCCGGCTCTTACCCCAGGAAGTGCTGCGCACTTCCTGGGGGCCCCGAGAAAGATGCCGGCCGGGAGCCGTGGCCGGCCCAGGGGTGTTTGCGAGGCGTGATCCGCTCCTGCGGATCACGCCTCTGCGCAAAGGCGAGGGGCGCGCGTGAGCGCCGTCGCGGTCGTCGGGAACCTCAGCCGCGACATCGTCGCCGGCGCGGCACCCCGGCCGGGAGGTGCCGTCTACTACGGGGCGCGCGCGCTCTCTCGGATCGGCGCAGAGGCCCGGATCGTCACGCGCTGCGCCGCCAACGACATCGAGGACCTCCTTCCCCGGCTCGAGGCTTTCGGGCTCCCCGTCTCGTTCCATCCCGGAGAGCGGACGACGGCATTTACGTTTCACTACGAAGGCGACCATCGAGTGATGCACGTCGACGACATCGGCGACCCGTGGACGGTCGAGGACGCCACCGGCTGGGTCGCCGAGGCGATCGGGGACACGGAATGGGTGCAGGTCGGCTCGCTGCTCCGGTCGGACTTCCCCGCCTCGACGCTGTCCGCACTGGCGGGCGGCCACCGGCGATTGCTCGTCGACGCCCAGGGACTCGTGCGGCTCGCCCGCATCGGCCCGCTCGAGCGAGACGCCGACGTCGATCCCGCGGCGCTTCGGCCACTCGCCGTTCTCAAGCTGAACGAGAACGAGGCACGCATCCTGGCCGGCGGCGTCGAGCCCGATCACCTCCGGGCTCTCGGCGTTCCCGAGATCGTCCTCACCCTCGGGTCGGCGGGCGCACTCGTCGTCACCGAATCCCACGCTGACCGAATCGCGCGGGTTCCCGTCGAAGGAGTCGTCGATCCGACGGGCGCGGGAGATGCATTCTCGGCTGCCTACGTCTCGGCTCGAGCGCAAGGGGCAACGCCCGTCGAGGCAGCGCGCGCTGCGAACACCCTGACAGCGGAGCTCATCTCAGGGGAAGCGCGGCCTAGCGCCGATTGACTGCCCAGTCGGCCGGCACGTCCGACCCGCCCTCCTCGGTGATGCGAGCCCCGAAACGGACGAGCTCCGGATGCGACGCGATCTTCCCTGCGACGAGCGCTTCGCCGAGACCGAAGTCCGTCGCCGATGCGAGAAGCGCCGACGGCACGAAGGAGAAGAGCTCAGCGACGTATGCGAGGTCCGACCGGGAGTTCATCCGCATGAGGACGAGGTTGTCGCACTGCGAGACGACCTGCTCGTCCACCTTCTGCGGGCGCTGGGTCGAGACGAGGAGGTAGAGGCCGTACTTGCGCCCCTCGGCGGCGATGCGAGCCGCATGCTCGGTCGCTATGGCCGTGATGGGGTCGGGGGGATTGCTCGGACAGACGTTATGGGCCTCGTCGATCACGATCAGCGTGGGCTCACGATCTGCGCGGTGCCTCCACAGGGTTGCGAGAACAGCCTCCGACACGACCGCCTTCTCCTCGAGCGTCCGCAACGACCCGAGATCGACGACGAGACTGCGGGCCGTGCGTGCTGCAACGTCGGCCACGACCGAGCCCGGATCGTCGCGTGACCAAACCTGCCAGCGGTCGATTCCGAGGTTCCTCAGACGCAGGGCGAGCGCCTTCGCCTCGTCCCCGCCTCCAGCAAGGAGCTCGGGCAGGGAGGTCCGCCCGCCGCTCGCCGCCCAGGACTCGAGGAGCGCGACGAGCTCCGCGTACTCCTCGCGGTCGGCGATCGGGTCGAGCCTCAGCGACGCAGCCTGGACGCGCTTGTCGAGATCGGCGAAGCGCAGGGACAGGCGCTCCGGGCCCTGGTCAGCTGCCTGGCACACGACCACGCCGGCGTTGGACGCGTGGCGCCGCGCAACGCCCTCGTCGACACCGGCTCGCGTCTGTCCGAGCCGTACGAAGTCCGAGTTGGGGTCGAGAACGACGATGCGCAGGCTCGTCTCGAGCAGCAGTTGCTCGAGCATCACCCCGAGCGAGTAGGTCTTCCCCGACCCCGACTGGCCACAGAGAAACGTGTGACGATCGAATCCTCCGGCGTCGAGGCGGAACGGGGCGCCAGGTGCGAGCCGGAGCTCGCCGATCTCGAGCTCCGCACGCGCCGGACGAACGTGCTCGAGCCACGCGTGGACCTCCGCGGGAACGGCCGGGCGCAGGAGACCGTCGTGGAACGGAGTCGCGTCGCCGCTGCGGATGACACCCGACCCGCGAACGATGCGGAGCTTCACGGTCGTCGCGATCTGCGCGTCCGCCTGCTCGGCGCCGACCCCGATCTCCGGCCCGTCGACGAGCTCCAGCTCGAGGTCGAGCAGCTGGCCGAGGCGGGACACGCCCTCCTCCTCGATGACCACGTACCCGCCTGCTCGCAGAGCGAGCGCGTGGGCCGACACCTGACACGTGAAGTGCCGGCCGTCGACCGACGTCGCCAGCGGAAGGATCTCCTCCTCGATCTGCCGTCGCAGCTCGCGATACCGCTCGCGGTGCAACTGCATGGCATCCGGGGACTCAGCCACGCCGCCGTCGCCGTCAGCCAAGGCGGAACTCCCCGCGTGCGACGACGACGGCGCGGCCGCCGACCTCGACGCGTTCGATCCCAGCGTCGCTTCCGTCCGCCCGCGCGTACAGGGTCGACGGTCTCCCGATCTCGTCCCCCTGCGAGATCTCGATCTCGGTTCCCCAGTGAACGAGACCGTGGCGACAGACGTGGCACACGAGCGGACCAGCCGCGGAGCCGGTCGCCGGATCCTCCGGAACACCGAGCGACGGGGCGAACGTGCGCGACTTCCAGGACGTCCCCGAGCCCGCGATGCAGCTGACATTGGCCTCGAGATCGGCGAGCACGCTGAAGTCGGGCCGCAAGGCAGCGACGGCCTCGGGCGAGTCGAACACGACGAAGGTATGGAGCGGTCCGTTGTCGTAGCGCTCGACGGGGAGCGCCGACCCGGAGATGCCGAGCGCTGCAAAGAGCGCGTCCGGATCCGGGAACGGCTCGACGGTCGGGACGGGCTGCAGCATGCGTCCGAAGACGAGCGCACCCGACTCGTCCCGCTCGATCTGGACGGGAACGATCCCCCGCCCCGTCTCGAGCTCGATGACCGCTCGCTGCAACGGCATCGCAAGCACCCAGGCCGTGCCGAGAATCGGATGACCCGCGAACGGGAGCTCGGTCCTCGGGGTGAAGATGCGGATGCGAGCGGTGCCCCCCGCTTCGGCCGGCAATACGAACGTCGTCTCCGAGAAGCCGATCTCGAGCGCGAGCGCCTGCATGGCTTCCGAGTCGATCCCCCGCGCATCGGTGAAGACCGCAAGCTGATTTCCCGCCAGCGCTCGGTCGGTGAAGACGTCCACGATGACGTAGCGGAGCGTCGGCACGGCGCCACCCTACCCAGGCTTCGCGGTGCGCATATCGTCTCCGACCGTGTCTCACGCGATCGTCGTCAGGGACCTCCGGAAGTCGTACGACGGAGTCGAGGCGCTCCGTGGCATCAGCTTCGAGGTCGGAACGGGCGAGGTCTTCGGGCTCCTCGGCCCGAACGGCGCCGGCAAGACGACGACGGTCGAGATCCTCGAGGGATACCGCTCGCGTGACGAGGGCCAGGTCTCGGTGCTCGGGCACGACCCGGGCAGTCATGCACCGCGGGCGCTCAGGGAACGGATCGGCGTCGTCCTCCAGCACACCGAGCTCACTCCCGTCCTGACCGTGCGCGAGATCCACCGTCTCTTCGCCGGGTACTACGCGCATCCGCGCGACGTCGACGAGGTGATCGAGGTCGTCGGCCTCGGGGAGAAACGGGACGCCAGAGTGAAGACCCTTTCCGGAGGCCAGAAACGCCGCCTCGACCTCGGCGTCGCCCTCGTCGGCGACCCCGACCTCGTCTTCCTCGACGAGCCGACGACGGGGTTCGACCCCACGGCGCGGCGTTCTGCCTGGGAGATGATCCGCGCGCTGCGCTCACTCGGAAAGACGATCCTCCTGACGACGCACTACCTCGACGAGGCGCAGCAGCTCGCGGATCGGGTCGCGGTGATCCGTGCCGGGGCGATCATCGGCCTCGGCACGCCCGCCGAGCTCATCGGCGACACCCGTCGAACCGAGATCCGCTACCGCAAGGACCGGGAGCAGATCGTGATCGAGACGGACGATCCGACTCGGATCCTGAACGAGCTGACGTCGCAGGCGCTGGCTGCCGGACAGGAGCTCTCTCACCTCGAGGTGCGGCGGCCTACGCTCGAGGACGTCTACCTCGAGCTCGTCGGCGACGAGAAGCGCGCGTGACCCACCTGGCACACCAACTGGCGTTCGAGCAGCGGATCTTCTGGCGCAGCCGTGAAGCTGCGGTGTTCATCTTCATCTTCCCGCTGATGCTCTACGCCCTTCTCAGCTCGGTGTACTCGGACGAGATCAACGGCGTCCCCGCCGCCGACTTTCTGCTTGCCGGGCTCTTCGGCTACGGCGCCGCCAACACGGCGTTCGGCGGGCTCGCAATCACCCTCGTCATTCGCAGGGAGGCCGGCATCCTCAAGCGCCTACGCTCGACCCCGCTCCCGCCCTGGACGTACATCGCGGCGGTGCTCCTCTCCACCCTCCTGGTCTTCGCGCTCCAGGCGGCTGCTCTCCTCGTCCTCGGCAGCGTCGCCTTCGGCGCGAGCATGCCGGCCAACTGGCTCGGCTTCGCCGGCGCGATCGTCCTCGGGGTCGCTTGCTTCGCCGGCCTCGGAGTCGGTGCGGTCGCCCTGATCCGCTCCGCCGAAGGGGTCTCCGCGGTCGTCAACGTGATCCTCCTGCCGATGGCGTTTCTCTCGGGGTCGTTCGGGCCGACCCGCGAGTTCCCCGCCTTCCTGCAGGCGATCGCAGACGTCCTTCCCTTGACCTACTTCCTCGACATCGTCAACGGCGTCTACCTGGAAGGCGAGTCGCTGTTCGCCGATCCGAAGGCGCTCGGCATCGTGGCCGCCTGGGGGATCGCAGGATTGACGGTCGCCCTCCGGCGCTTCACCTGGATGCCGCGCGAGCGGTAGGCGCTACCGGTTCTGCAGCATCGACAGGTAGTACAGCAGCATCGCCACCGCTGCCAGCGCACCCGCGACGTACGTCCAGGCGGCTGCCTTGAGGACGCTCTTCACGCCAGCGCCCTCGACCGCGGCCACCAGGCCGAGATCGCCGAGCTGGCGCTTGGCGCGACTCGACGCGTCGAACTCGACCGGGAGCGTGACGATCTGGAAGAGAACCGCGATGGAATAGAGCGCGACGGCGAGGACGACGAAGCCGGTGATCTGGAAGAAGATGCCGCCGATCAGGAAGAGCATCCAGATGTTGGACGCGAACTGCACGGCCGGGAACATTGCGCTGCGGAACCTGAAGAAGGCGTAGGCCTGCGCGTGCTGGATCGCATGGCCGACCTCGTGCGCGCCGACCGCGGTGGACGCGATCGAGACACCACGAAACACCTCGGGTGAGAGGTGGACGGACCTGCTGCGCGGGTCGTAGTGATCCGAGAGGGACCCCGGTGTCTCCTCGATCGGCACCTCGTTCAGGCCGTTCGCGTCGAGAATCCTGCGCGCGACCTGGGCTCCCGTCATGCCGTTCGCGACGGGCACTTCGAGGTTGCGCGCGAACGTGCTCTTCACCCGATGCTGGGCCCAGAAGCCGATGACCATCGGGACGATGAAGGCGATCAGGAAGGTCACGCCGGGATGGTAGCTCCCGGGCTCGCCGGGTCCGCAAGTCCTCGGCCGCGATTACGCGTGTTCTTAACTATCGGCTTGGAGGGGCTGGCACGCCGGCGCATCGGCGAACGCCTGCTCGAGCTCCGCCTTCGCATCCTCCGCGACGTCGGCGTTCTGCAGGTCGTCGACCGTCGTCGAGATCGCGTCGAGGAGAGCCTGGAACTGGGGTGCGAGCGCCGCCAGCGCCGGGATGAAGTCGGCGGGTGACTCGGCATCCGCTGCGTCCTCCGCACCCTCCTTCAGCGTCTCGAAGCTCGCCTCGAGCTCGCTCGTTGCCGAGTCGAGCTCCTGCTTCAGCTGATCGCCGGCCTCGAGGTCGGGCGGGCCGATGTCCTTCAGCTCCGTGACGAGCTGCGAGGTTGCGTTCTCGGCCTCGTCGAGCTTGTCCCCGAGCGACTCGGGAGTCAACTTCTCACCACCTACGTCCGCCAGCGAGCTGATCGACGCGCTCCAGCTAGCGAGGCTCGTGCAGACCGAGTCGGCCCACGCGCTCGTCGACACGGACTCGCTGTCGTCCTCCTTCAGCCGGGCGATGAGCGCAGCTCCCGCGATGGCCACGATCCCGATCACGATTGCAGCGACGAGCCAGTTCCGGCGCACGCTTGCGAGTCTAACGCCGGCGCAGCACTGCCTTGCGCGCCTCCTCGGCGAAGAAGACGACCGGCGCCCAGACGAAGAGCACGAGCCACCACCACCACGGGATCGGCGCCTGGTGGAACGCCCGGTTCAGGCCGGGAACGTAGACAAGGGCGACCGCGAGCGCGAGCTCGAACGCGATTCCGACGAGGAGGAAGCGGTTCGACGTGAGCCCGATCGAGAACACGGACCGCCGCTCCGTGCGCATCGCCTGACCGGCGCCGACCTGGCCCATCACGATCGCGGTCTGCGTCATCGTCGTCGCCTGGTAGTACGCCGTCCCCGCATCGGGAAGAGCCGAGGGCGGGCGCCACCCGCCGAGGAGGTACGCGACGAAGAAGCTCGTCATCGCGCCGATCCCCTCGAGCAGGCCGACAAACCCGTAGACCCGAGCGAGCACCCTTCTCGACAGCAGCCGCTCGCCGCGGGGGCGGGGCGGCCGCGTCATCGTTCCCGGCTCGGCACGCTCGGTGCCGAGGGCGATGGCCGGCAACATGTCCGTCCCGAGGTCGATTGCGAGCACCTGCATGACCGTCAGCGGGAGCGGGATGGCGCCTCCGGCGACACCCCAGGCGAGGAACGGCAGGAGCTCACCGACGTTGGAGCAGAAGTGGTACGCAGCGAAACGGCGGATGTTGTCGTAGACGGCGCGCCCTTCCTCCACCGCCGCGACGATGGACGCGAAGTTGTCGTCGAGGAGCACCATGTCGGCGGTCTCGCGCGCGACGTCCGTGCCGCTTCGTCCCATCGCGACTCCGATGTCCGCCTCCTTCAGGGCGGGGGCGTCGTTCACTCCGTCCCCGGTCATCGCCACGATCTCGCCCCCCGCGCGGAGCACCCGCGCGAGGCGGAGCTTCTGCTCGGGCGAGATGCGGGCGAAGATGACGTCCCGCTCGGCAAGGCGGCTACGGAGCTCCTCGTCGTCCAGCTGATCGAGCTCGCTCGGCCCGATCACGTGCGCGTCGTCCCGAACGAGCCCGATGCGACGGGCGACGGCCTCCGCCGTGTAGCCGCTGTCGCCCGTGACCATGATGACGCGGATTCCCGCCACCTTGCAGCTTTCGATGGCGGCGGCGACCTCGGGTCGCGGCGGGTCGAGCATGCCCGCCACGCCGAGGAGCTCGAGCTCACCCTCGACCTCACCTGCCACTTCAACGCCGTCGGGGAGAACCCGCCTCGCGAAAGCGAGAACGCGGAGCGCGCCTCGCTCCATCTCCTCGGCGGCGGCGAGAGCGCGGACCTGTTCGTCGCGACCGAGCGTCGTCCGTGGGACGACGACTTCCGCCGCACCCTTCACGTACGCGACCCGGCGGCCGCCGACGAGATGCACCGTGGTCATTTCCTTCCTCGTCGAGTCGAACGGGATCTCCGCAACACGAGGCCTGCGGGCGACCTCGTGCGCGTGCCTGAGGCCCCCCTTCTCGGCGACCACGACGAGCGCGGCCTCGGTCGGGTCGCCCACGATCTCCGTGCCGGACGGACCGGTCGTGAGCCGGGCGTCGTTGCAGAGGAGCGCGCACCGGAGGAGCTCACGGAGAGGATGGGCGCTGGCCACCTGGCCGTCCTGACGAAAGCGCCCGAACGGCTCGTAGCCGGCGCCTTCGACCTCGAACCAGCCGTGCTCGGGCGACCACACTCGCTCCACCGTCATCTCGTTCTCGGTCAGCGTCCCGGTCTTGTCCGTGCAGATCACTGTCGTCTCGCCGAGCGTCTCCACCGCCGACAGTCGTCGCACGAGCGCGTTTCGCTTCGCCATCCGCTGCGTTCCGAGCGCGAGCGCAAGCGTCACGGTCGGAAGCAATCCCTCGGGCACGTTCGCCACCGTGACGCCGATCGCGAACACGAAGCGCTCCTCGAGCCCCATGCCCAGGAAGCCCGCGACCACGAAGAAGAGAGAGCCCAGGCCGAAGGACACGAGCGCGACCACTCGAGTGACACGGCGGAGCTCGAGCTCGAGGGGGCTCGGCTCCTCCTTCCCGCGCTGGGTCAGCTCCGCGATCCGACCGAACTCGGTCGCCATGCCGGTCGCCACGACGACGGCCTCGGCCGTCCCGCGCGCGACGTGCGTCCCCGCATAGACGAGCCGCTCCGGCTCGACAGGCCGCGACTCCCCCGTCAAGGTCGAGTTGTCGACGCGAAGCTCGTGGCGAGAGAGCACCTCGGCGTCGGCGCTGACGCGGTCGCCCGGCTGCAGCACGACCACGTCACCGGGAACGAGCTCCTCTGCCGGGATCTCCCGTTCGTCGCCGTCCCGGCGCACACGGGCCGTCTGCGGAAGCACGCGGCGCAGCGCCTCGCTCGCCCGCTCGGCGCGATACTCCTGCGCGAACGCGAAGACCGCGTTGACGATGATCACGACGAGGATCGCCGCGGTCAGCTGTGGGAATCCGCCGACGAGCGCGAGCGCTGCTCCCAGCCAGAGGAGCAGCGCGAAAAGGTGGACGAGCTGGCTCCCGAATTGGCGTAGACGCGAGGGCTTCGGAGGCTCGACGAGGACGTTTGGGCCGAACTGCGCCCTTTGCGAAAGGACCTCTTCGCTCGTCAGGCCGAGAGCGGATGACGCGTGCTCGGCGTCGTCAGCCGGACCGGTGCCAACGTCCACTACCCCCGATGCTGGCAGCGCGCAGCGAAAGGCGCATCCGCGCGCTCACCGAGAGACGAGTGCCGAACTACGCAGTGGGGGCTACCACTTGGAGCGCCGGCCGCGGCGGCCCGAGTAGACAAGCCGTGGCTTCGCGGTGCGCAGTCCTGCCTGCTCGAACTGCTCGCGGTGCCCGAGACGGTTCGCAACGCGGCTCGTCTCGTCCTGCTGATCGGGAAGGACGAACGTGATCGCCGTCCCGCTGCGCCCGGCGCGTCCGGTGCGCCCGGTGCGGTGGACGTATCCCTTGTCCTCCTCGGGCGGGTCGTAGTTGATCACGTGGGCGATGTCGTCGATGTCGAGGCCACGCGCGGCGACGTCGGTCGCCACCAGAACGGGCACCTTGCCGCTCGAGAAACGCTGGAGCGCTCGCTGCCGTACCGACTGCGAGAGGTCGCCGTGCATCGCGACCGCGTCGACCTGGTGGAAGGCCAGCTTGCGGGCGAGCTTGTCGGCGCCTCGCTTCGTCCGCACGAAGACGAGCGTCAGCCCGTCGGTCTCGCGGATGTGCTCGACGAGGGTCTCCAGCTTGGTGTCGGGTCGCACCGCCACGAAGCGGTGCGCGATCTCGCCGGCCTCGCGATCGGTCGGGGGCTCTGCCTCGAAGCGGGACGGGCTGTTCGTGTACGACTGGGCGAGGATGCCGACCTCGCCGTCGAGCGTCGCCGAGAAGAACATCGTCTGCCGGTTCCGCGGCACCAGCCGCAGGATCCGGTCGACCTGCGGCTTGAAGCCCATGTCGAGCATCCGGTCGGCCTCGTCGAGAACCAGAATCTTGATCGCCGAGAGATCGAGGAGGCGCCGATCGGCAAGATCCTGGAGCCGGCCCGGCGTGGCGACGAGGATGTGCGCGGCGCGGGCACGCTCCGCCTGCGAGCGAAGCGGCGCACCCCCGTACACAGCGGCGACGCGGAGACCGTTCGCAGGTGCGATCGCCGCGAGCTGTCCGGTCACCTGCACGGCGAGCTCGCGGGTCGGGACGAGCACGAGCGCGCTCGGACGCCGATCACGATCGGTCGTTCGCTCGACGATCGGGATGGCGAAGGCAAGCGTCTTGCCCGAGCCGGTCTGCGACTTCGCGAGAACGTCGAGCCCGGCGATCGCGTCCGGGAGGACGAGCGACTGCACCGGGAACGGAGAGTGGATGGACTGAGCGGCGAGCGCGTCAACCACGCGCTGTGACACGCCGAGCTCACGGAAAGACTGGTGCGACAAGTTGTTCAACTCCTTTTCGAACGTCGAGATTCGCCTGCCTCGAACGTCCTAAGGAGGAACGAGAAGCTCATCTCACGGGCCGACGGTATTGCCGACCGTGCCCCCACGGTAGCAGTCGCGGGTCCGTGACTCGCGGTCTGGGGTGAAAGCGGCCGCGGTTCCCCCAGCATCAGCCGGCGACCGGAGTCCGCTCGAGCGGATTCCGGTCTTGCGCCCAACCGCTAGACCGGTGCGAGGCCGCGTGCCTTGCGGCTGGCAGCCGTCTGGCGGCGCTGCGCGGAGAGCTCGACCTTCCGCAGGCGGACGTTCCCGGGGGTGACCTCGACACACTCGTCTCCGCGGATGTACTCGAGCGCCAGATCGAGCGAGAGCGGTCGCGGGGGAATCATGCGAACGTGCTCGTCGGCGGTCGGCGAGCGCACGTTCGTCATCTTCTTCTCCTTGGCGGCGTTCACGTCGAGATCCTCGGCGCGCGCGTTCTCGCCCACGATCATCCCCTCGTACACGTCCACCCCGGGCCCGACGAAGAGCGAGCCCCGCTCCTGGAGGCCGAGCAGCGCGAAGGTCGTCGCCTTGCCAAGGCGATCCGCGACGAGAGCTCCGGTCGGCCGCGTGCGCAGCTCTCCGAACCACGGCTCGAAGCGCTCGAAGACGTGGTGCAGGATCCCCGTGCCGCGCGTCTCCGTGAGGAACTCCGTGCGGAACCCGATCAAACCGCGTGCAGGGACCACGACGTCGATCCGCACCCACCCGCTGCCATGGTTGACCAGCGCCTCGGTACGTCCCTTGCGCAGCGCGAAGAGCTGCGTGATCACGCCCAGGTACTCCTCGGGCGCGTCGATCGAAACGCGCTCGACCGGCTCGTGCAGAACCCCGTCGATCTCGCGGGTGACGACGCGCGGCTTCCCGACCGTCAGCTCGAAGCCCTCGCGCCGCATCTGCTCGACGAGGATCGCGAGCTGGAGCTCGCCGCGGCCCTGCACCTCCCATGCGTCGGGCGATTCCGTGGCGAGAACGCGCAGGGAAACGTTGCCCACGAGCTCAGCGCGAAGCCGGCTCTCCACGAGGCTCGCGGTCAGCTTGTCCCCGTCGAGCCCCGCGAGCGGCGAGGTGTTGATCCCGATGGTCACGGAGAGCGACGGCTCGTCGACCGAGATGACAGGCAGCGGGCGCGGGTCGGCGGTGTCCGCGAGCGTCTCGCCGATCGTCACCTCGGGAATCCCGGCGACGGCGATGATCTCGCCCGGTCCGGCTTCCTCTGCCGCTACGCGGTCGAGCGCCTCGGTCACGTACAGCTCGGTCACCTTCGCCCGCTCGATCGTCCCGTCGGAGCGGCACCACGCGACCTGCTGCGCCGGCCGGATCGTCCCGTGCAGGACGCGGCAGAGCGCCAGCCGGCCGACGTACGGAGACGCGTCGAGGTTCGTCACGAGCGCCTGCAGCGGATGACCCTCGTCGTAGGTGGGCGCAGGGATGCGCTCGAGGATCACGTCGAGCAAGGGCCGGAGATCCGGCTCGAGCGCGTCAGGGTCGGGGTCGAGCGATGCGCGGCCCGCCTTCGCGTTGCAGTAGACGATCGGGAACTCGATCTGGCTCTCGTCCGCGTCGAGGTCGAGGAAGAGCTCGTAGACCTCGTTGACGACCGCGCCGATCCGCGCGTCGGGTCGGTCGACCTTGTTGACGACGAGGACCACGGGCAGCCGCGCCTCGAGCGCCTTGCGGAGGACGAAGCGCGTCTGCGGGAGCGGCCCCTCGCTTGCGTCGACGAGCAGGAGCACGCCGTCGACCATCGTCAGCCCGCGCTCCACCTCGCCGCCGAAGTCGGCGTGGCCGGGAGTGTCGACGATGTTGATCTTGGTCCCGGCGTACCGGACCGCGGTGTTCTTGGCCAGGATCGTGATGCCCTTCTCGCGCTCGAGGTCCATCGTGTCGAGGACGCGCTCGGCGACCTCCTGGTTCTCCCGGAAGGCGCCCGATTCCCAGAGGAGGGCATCGACGAGCGTCGTCTTGCCGTGGTCGACGTGCGCGACGATCGCGACGTTGCGGATCTCGGAGCGGACGGACACCGACCGAGGGTACAGGCCCGATTCGCGCGACCCCCTACGACTCGCTCGACGCGGCCCAGATGTTGATGTCGCTCTCGGTCGCGTGGCGGTCGATCTCCGCGAGCTCGTCGTCCGAGAAGTCGAGGCGGTCGAGCGCGGCGACGTTGTCCTCGAGCTGGGCGACGCTCGACGCGCCGATGAGCGCCGACGTGACCCGCGAGTCGCGGAGGTCGAGCTCGATCCAGGGGTTCAGCATCGAGCTCGCGAGCAGGTACTTGCGGGACGCGCGGTCTCGGTACGGGCCGGGCCACGTGTCGTAGCCGGCATTGGTCCAGACGACGAGCTCGTCGCGGAAGAGCCGGAGGTCCTGCCGCAGCAGGCGACCGAAGTTCTGACGCCACCTCCTACCGCACGACGAGCACGCTGCAGTGTGCGTGGTGGAGCACCTTCGTGCTCACCGAGCCGAGCAGCCAGCGCTCCCCCGTGCTCAGGCCGCGCGTGCCCATGACGATGAGATCGGCGTGTGCCTTTTCGGCCTCGTCCAGAATCGCCGTCGCGGGGTCCCCGCGTCGTTCCACCAGCGTGGTCGCAATGCCGTGCTCAGCGAGCGCGGTCTCCGCCTCGACGAGCTGGTGGTGCCGCTCCTCCTCCTGCTCGGGCGAGGGCAGAGTCCCGGCGTATCCGAAGAGAGGAAGTCCCTCCGCCGAGCTGACGACCGTCACGGTTCCGCCCTCGTGATGGAGTTCGGCCACAGCTTCGAGCGCGCGCTTGGCCCCTTCGGAGCCGTCATACGCGAGCAAGACGTTCTTCATGTCGCCGCCTTTCGCTTGCCGACTCCACAACTGTGAGCCGTCGTTCGGGCCACCGCATCCGTAGGAACAACCTCGTTCGATCCCTCTTGCGCAATGCGGGGATCCACTGACTGCTATTGCGCCGAAGCCCCGACGCCACCCAGCACCAACGTTCCTAGGCTCCAAGAGACCTCTATCCGGGAGAACGTGTGCACACGAAGCTGCTGGGCCGCGAGAGCCACGTCGTCGACGCTCAGGTGCTCGAGCGGGCCGTCGATCGGCTGCGGGAAGCGAGGGTTGCTCTGCCGACGTTCGGCCAGCTTGCGAACCCCGGCCTCGTTCCGCCCAGTGTGCGTGAGACGCTCGCCGGGGTCGGAGCCGACGCTGCCGATCCGCTGAACCTGTTCCGAGTGCACTGGTACAACGCCGCGAACCGGGTCGACGTCGTCGACGTCCCCGATCACCTCGTGCTGCCCCGCGAGCTAACGGGCGTCGACGCCAGGATCGTCGTGGCGCTCGGTGATCGGTTCCCCCTGATCCGGGCGCACAAGGTCCTGGCTGCCTACGGGTGCCTGGCTCCGCGGCTCGTCAGTGGGCAGTTCGACCCGACCCGCCAGCGCGCGGTATGGCCCTCGACGGGCAACTACTGCCGCGGCGGGGTTGCAATCTCCCGGCTGCTGGGATGCCGCGGCGTCGCGGTGCTCCCCGAGGGTATGAGCCGCGAGCGCTTCGACTGGCTCGCGCAGTGGGTGGCCGACCCAGGTGACATCGTGCGAACGCCGGGCACCGAGAGCAACGTCAAGGAGATCTACGACAGGTGCAAGGAGCTCTCGACCGACCCGGACAACGTCATCCTCAACCAGTTCGCAGAGTTCGGGAACTACCTCGTCCACTACCTCGCCACCGGGGCGGCGCTCGAGCGGGTCTTCGAGTCGCTTCGCGAGCAGGAGCCCAGGCTCGAGCTCCGGGCGTTCGTGTCCGCGACAGGCTCGGCGGGGACGATCGCGGCCGGCGACTTCCTGAAGGAGCGGTTTGGCTCGCTCATCGTCGCCTGCGAGGCGCTCGAGTGCCCGACCTTGCTCTACAACGGCTTCGGCTCACACAACATCCAGGGCATCGGGGACAAGCACGTCCCGCTGATCCACAACGTCATGAACACGGACGTCGCCCTGGCGGTGTCCGACCGGGCGACCGACCGCCTCGGGGTCCTGTTCGGTACCGAGGTCGGACGAAGCCACCTGAGCAGACGCGGCGTGACGGACGGCGTCATCGAAGGCCTGCCCTCGCTGGGGCTCTCGAGCATCTGCAACGTGCTCGGCGCCGTCAAGACGGCCAAGTACTACGGCCTCGGGCCCGGCGACGTGGTCGTCACGATCGCCACCGACGGTGCCGCGCTGTACGACAGCGAGCGCGAGATCGCGCTTTCCCGGTACTTCCCCGACGGGTTCGACGAGCTGGCGGCGGCGGAGGTGTTCGGCGAGCATCTGCTCGGGACGACCACAGATCACTTCCTGGAGCTGGGACGCGTGGAGCGCGAGCGCATCTTCAACCTGGGCTACTTCACCTGGGTCGAGCAGCAGGGCGTCTCGGTCGAGGATTTCCAAGCGCGGCGAGATCCCGGCTTCTGGGCGGGCGTGCGCGAGGTCGTCCCGGCCTGGGACGACCTGATCGGCGACGTCAACGCTCGGACCGGCGTTCTGGAGGCTCTGTGAGACCGGACGCCTCCCGACTCGTATGCGCCGGGTGCGGCGCGGAACCGGACTGGTCCGATCCGTACCCGTTTCGGTGCCGCAATGCGGGGAGAGACGACGACGTCGACCACGTCCTCCGGCGCGAGCTCGACCTCTCGGCTATCCGCTTTCCGGCGAGCGACGCCGAGCCGAACCCCTTCATTCGCTACCGCACCTTGCTCCACGCGTACCACGTCGCGCTGCGCGGCGGGCTGTCGGACGATTCGTTCTGCGCACTCGTGAGGCAGCTCGACGAGAGGGTGGCGGAAGTCGACGGGCACGGGTTCTCGGTGACCCCGTTCTCCCGCAGCGCTGACCTCAGCGACGCGCTCGCGTTCTCGGACACCGGGGGTGTCTGGGTGAAGGACGAGACGGGAAACGTCTCGGGCTCCCACAAGGCGCGCCATCTCTTCGGGGTGCTCGTCTACCTCGAGGTCGCCGAGCGCCTGGGCCTCACGGAGAGGGACGAGCGTCCCGAGCTCGCGATCGCGAGCTGCGGCAACGCCGCCCTGGCGGCGGCCGTGATCGCGGCCGCCGGCGGGCGCACGCTTCGCGTGTTCGTCTCGGCCGACGCCGATCCGGTCGTTCTCGGCCGCCTGGAGGAGCTCGGTGCTCGCATGACCGTGTGCCACCGTGACGGGTCTCCGGGGGATCCGACGTACCGTCGGCTCCTGCGCGCAATCGACGAGGGTGCCGTGCCCTTCACGTGTCAGGGCAACCTGAACGGGCTGGCGGTCGAGGGAGGCGAGACGCTCGGGTGGGAGCTCGTCTCCTCCGGCGCGACCGTCGACCGGCTCGTCGTGCAGGTCGGCGGGGGCGCGCTCGCGAGCTCCTGCATCCATGCCTTCGGGGAGGGCGTCGAGCTCGGCGCGTTCACTACGTCGCCACGCATCGACACGGTGCAGACCGAGGGTGCGTGGCCGCTGAAGCGAGCGTTCGACGCCGTGGGGACGCGAGGCGAGCCGGAGCACGCGCTCCGCTTTGCCTCGCACCACCGCTCGGCATTCATGTGGCCCTGGGAAGAGGAGCCGCGGAGCATCGCCCACGGGATCCTCGACGACGAGACGTACGACTGGCTGGCCGTGGTCGAGGGGATGCTCGCCACCGGCGGCCACCCGCTCGTCGTCGACGAGGAGACGCTCGAGCAGGCCAACGCGCTCGCCCGCGGGGCGACCGGCATCGGGGTCGATCACACGGGCTCGGCAGGTCTCGCCGGTCTGCTCGAGCTGCGAGCGACAGGCCAGGTCGCCGACGACGAGCACGTCGCAGTGCTGTTCACCGGAGTCGTGAGAACCGCCCCGCCACGAAGGAGGAACCGAGATGAGGAGTTTCCTCGGACGAGACATTCTGTCGCTGAAAGGCTTTGAGCGCGCCGAGTTCGAGCGCGTGTTCGAGGTCTGCGACGAGCTCGCTCCGATCGCAAGGAGCCGGCGAAACGCGGACCTGCTCGCGGACAAGACGCTGCTGACGGCCTTCTACCAGCCAAGCACGCGCACACGGCTGGCCACCGAGGCCGCGATGCACCGTCTCGGAGGCCACGTTCTCGGTTTCTCGGACGCGAAGATGACGCGGGCCGGGGACTTCTACCAGGAGTCGATCAAGGACACGGTCCACATGCTCGAGTACTACGGCGATGTCATCGCCATGCGCCACTTCGAGCAGGGCGCCCCCGCCGAGGCGGCCAAGTGGGCGTCGGTGCCCGTCATCAACTGCGGCGACGGCTGGGGCGAGCATCCCACTCAGGTCCTGACCGACCTCTACACGACGAAGAAGGAGCTCGGCACGCTCGACGGGCTCACGTTCCTCCTCGTCGGCGACATGCGGATGCGGACGATGCACTCG
>Ga0209640_10002284_pt1 | contig 16667 bp, 21 predicted proteins | sample RifCSP10_1_FD_184018 | JGI IMG/M metagenome (GOLD analysis project Ga0209640, IMG submission 184018) | Soil microbial communities from Rifle, Colorado - Rifle CSP2_sed 10_1 (SPAdes) (version 2) | ecosystem: Environmental > Terrestrial > Deep subsurface > Rock core/Sediment | place: Rifle... | reverse complement strand
CGGCTCGAGGACGGTTCATACCAGAACCCGGTTTGTGCGATGGTGGCCAACTTCACCAAGCCGACGGCTTCGGCCCCGTCTTTGCTCCAACACGGAGAGGTGGAGACACTGTTCCACGAGTTCGGCCATGTTCTGCATCAGAACCTGGGACGCACCGAGTTGGCGAGGTTTGCCGGCACCAACGTGGAGCAGGACTTCGTCGAGGCTCCAAGTCAGATCATGCAGCACTGGGTCTGGCGTGCCGACGTGCTTCGCCGCTTCGCACGACACCACAAGACCGGAGAGCCGATTCCCGACCAGCTCGTCGAGCAGCTGGTGGCGGCTCGTCAGCTGAACGTGGCGATCCATCAACTGCGACAGCTCCAGTACGGGTGGTTGGACCAGGAGATCCACGGCACGGCCAGCGAGGTCGACCTCGACCACGTTCTCCGTCAAGGTTCGCGCCTGGGTCTCATGCCGTTCCACGAGGGAACATTCGCACTGGCCTCCTTTGGCCATCTGATGGGTGGTTACGACGCCGCCTACTACGGATACATGTGGTCGGAGGTGTATGGCGACGACATGTTCTCCCGTTTCGAGGAACAGGGAGTGAACAACCCGGAAGTCGGAATGGCGTACCGCCGTGAAGTGTTGGAGAAGGGTGGATCGGTGGATGCCGATGAGATGCTCTCCAGGTTCTTGGGCCGCCAGCCCCAGAACACGGCATTCCTCAGGAAACTCGGGATCGAGTGATCCTCATGTTTTGGCGCTCACGACCGAAGACATGAACATGCCCATCGTTTCGATTGGCAGTTCGCGACGGTTGAGCATCTAAACTGGTGATCACGGGAACCGAGCGTGCGTTCCCGACGTCTCAATCCGGTGAGCGGCGATCGTTTATTGTCGATTTATCGGTCGGACCGCACAGTAGGAGTGCGAACAGGGGGGTCGAGGACGACCCGGTCCCAGGAACCAGACGGGGCACCCAGAGGTTTTCAGCTAACAGGCCCAGGTCAAGGAGGGCCCAAATGACAGACATAGTCAAGGGAGCAGCCATCAAGGGCATGACACGACCTTCGAGACGATTCAACGAAGGCCGGGTATGCGCCAAGAGCGGGTGCTCGACCAAGCTTTCCCAGTACAACAAGGCGGAGTACTGCCACGCCCATGCTCCCGTCCGCTTCCCCAGGGTGCGGGGCAAGATCATGGATGGGCAGGACGCCTGAAGAATCTGGCCGGGACAGGTCCTCTCCCCCTCCCCGTCCCAAGCCAGAACCGAGAGCCCCGGTCACAAGCCGGGGCTCTCACTTTGTTCACGTTTAGTTCACGTTGGGTTGCCTTCCAACATGTGGCGGGAATACTGGGATCAGATGGGGCGTAGACTCAGATGACATGAGAGAGGTCCTGCTTCAAGCACCCGAGATCCACTGCGACCACTGCAAGATGAGCATCGAAGACGCGGTTGGGTCGCTAGACGGGGTCGGGTCGGTTGATGTGGCCATCGCCGACGCAACAGTACGTGTCGACTTCGACGAGTCGCAGCTCGATTTGGGCACTATCAAGAAGGCCATAGAGGAGCAGGGTTACGCCGTCTTCGGCTGACCCCCGCGGCTCCCAAACCATCCTGTTCGACGTTGATGGGATGACCTGCGCAACATGCGCGGTGAGGATCGAACGTGTGCTTGGCCGCCAGGATGGGGTAGAGGCGGCCAATGTCAATCTGGCCGGCGCCTCGGCGATGGTTCGGGTCGGAGACGGCATCGATGTCGAAGCCCTCCGGGCCGCCGTCGGCAAGCTCGGCTACGCGATTGCGCCGCACACGGCTGACGACCAGCCACGCGACATGGTCGAGCATTACCACGACGACGCGAGGGTTCAGTGGCGCAGGTTCTGGATCGCCGCAGCCCTCACCCTGCCGGCAACGGCTCTGGCCATGTTGGGTCCCGACGCGCTTTGGAATCGGGTGGTGCAGGGGCTCCTGGTGACCCCGGTGGTCATCTGGGTTGGCTGGCAATTCCACCGTGTGGCCGCCAGACAGACCCGTCACCTCAGCGCCAACATGGACACTCTCATCTCGCTTGGATCACTTTCGGCCTACCTGTACTCGATCTGGGCACTGTTAAGCGATGAGCCCGTCTTCTTCGAGACTGCCGGTGTGATCGTCGCATTGATCACGCTCGGCCGCGCCTTCGAGGCCAGGGCCAAGGGACGCGCCTCCCAGGCGGTCCATCGTCTCTTGGAATTGGGAGCGAAGGAAGCTCGGGTGATCGTCGACGGCGAGCAGCGAATGCTCCCTGCTGACCGCGTCATCCCCGGTGACCTGATCGTGGTATTGCCTGGGGAGAAGATCCCCACCGATGGTGTCATTGACTCGGGTAGCTCCTCGGTGGACGAATCGATGCTCACCGGCGAGTCGCTTCCCGTCGACAAGCAATCAGGTGACATCGTCTACGGCGCAACGGTCAACCAGACAGGGCTGCTCACCGTCAGGGCGACGGCAGTGGGCGCGGACACGGCCCTGGCCGGGATCGTGCAGATGGTCGAGGAAGCCCAAGGTTCGAAGGCGCCGATCCAACGGCTGGCCGACCGGGTCTCGTCGGTGTTCGTGCCGATCGTGATCCTGATCGCAATCGGGACCATCGTGACCTGGCTCGCGCTGGGCAACGAGTTCTTCGACTCGTTCCGGGCCGGGGTCGCAGTGCTGATCATCGCTTGCCCGTGCGCGCTGGGATTGGCCACTCCCACCGCGATCATGGTGGGCAGCGGTCGGGGCGCTGAACTTGGCATCCTCTTCAAGCGTGCCGAGGTATTCGAGCAGGCGGGTGTGGTCGACACCGTCGTCTTCGACAAGACCGGCACCTTGACCACAGGGGTCATGACCCTCACCGACGCCATCACCGACTCCGGGAGCGACGAGTTCATCCGCCTCGTGGCTTCGCTCGAAGCTGCATCGGGGCACCCAATTGGGAAAGCGGTGGCCCTCGGAGCCGACGAACGTGAGATCGATCTCGTCCAACCGGACCGGGTAGAGAGTCTCGCCGGTTTCGGTGTTGTGGGGTCGGTAGAGGGTCGTGAGATGGCCGTGGGTAAGGCCAAGCTGCTCGCCGACAACGGCATTGTGGTCGCCGACCATTGGCTGGTGGAGCTGGCTCGCCTCGAGGAGGAAGGGAAGACGGCCTTCCTCGCCGGTTGGGATGGCGAAGCCCGGGGTGTGATAGCGGTCGCAGACAGCATCAGGGAGGGGGCCGGCGCAGCCGTCACCCGCTTGAAGCTGAGAGGGATCACCACGGCAATGATCACCGGTGACAACCATCGCACTGCAGCCAGGATCGCCGAGCAAGTCGGCATCGACGAGATCCACGCCGAAGTCCTTCCCGGGGAGAAGGCCGCCGCCGTGTCACGACTCCGTGCTCAGGGCAGGGCTGTCGTGTTCGTAGGTGACGGGATCAACGACGCCCCGGCTCTCACCGAAGCCGACCTGGGCATTGCGATGGGATCGGGCACCGGGGTGGCGGTGGAGGCGGGAGATGTGGTTCTCCTCAACAGCGACCCGCTCTTGGTCCCGTCGAGCATCGATCTCGCCGGGGCGACGCTGCGCACCATTCGACAGAATCTGTTCTGGGCTTTCGGCTACAACACCGCAGCCATTCCGATTGCGGCTTTGGGACTCCTCAACCCGATGATCGCCGCCGGCGCGATGGCGTTTTCTTCGGTGTCGGTGGTGCTGAATGCGCTGAGACTCCGGCGCTTCACACCGTGATCGGCACGACCTCTACCTTGGCGCAGCGAGTAGGTTGAAAGTCATGGCCTCGCTGCAATGGCTTGACAGACCGACGTTGCAGAACCCGGTCGCCCTCATCGCCTTCGAGGGTTGGGGAGATGCCGGAGAGTCTGCGAGTCAGGCCGCTGCCGAATTCCTGGACAAGCTCGATGCGGAGATGTTCGCGATCATCGACCCTGACGACCACTTCGACTTTCAGGTTCGTCGCCCGATAGTGGAGCTGGACGCCACCGGGATTCGGTCCATTTCCTGGCCTCGCAACGAGCTGTACGCGGTCCGTGGCTCCGAGCGTGACCTGGTCGTCCTCCTGGGCGAGGAGCCGCACTATCGATGGAAGTCGTTCACCAACGACGTGGTCGATGTGATGAAGGTCATGGGAGTGAGCCGTTCGGTGACCATGGGCGCATTCATCGGCCAGGTGGCTCACACCCTCCCCGTCCCTTTGGTCGGCTCGGCAAATCGTCCCGACGATCTGACCATCCACGGTCTGCTCCCTTCGGGTTATGAAGGCCCGACCGGGATCCTCGGTGTCCTCAACCATGCTCTGGGAAATGCCGGGATCGACGTGATCTCGGTGTGGGCCGCGGTGCCCCACTACCTATCCAACCAGGAATATCCGCCCGCCACCGAGGCGCTGGCGGTCAAAGCCTCGGAGTTGTGCGGGATTTCGATCGACATCGGTGAGCTCGCCAGCGCCTCGAGGCAGTTTCTTTCGACGGTCGACGCCGCCATCGAGGGCAATACCGAGTTGGAGGAATACGTGGAGCGCCTGGAGCAGGAGGCAGACGACGATCGCGGGGACCGCTTGGTCGACGAGATCGAGAAGTTCCTCCGGGGCCACTAGGAAGCCCCGTTGAAAGTCGTCGCCTATTTCCACCTGCTCGGTGCCGCGGTCTGGGTGGGAGGGCTCATCCTGCTGGCGGCCACGATGCCAGCCGTCCGCAACGTGACCGACGATCGCCGGGTGATCGGCGCCATCGCCCGTAGGTTCGCCGCTTTGTCCTGGATCGCCCTGGCGGTTCTGGTGGCGACCGGTTTGATCCAGGCCACCGAATACGGATGGACGGGATTGTTGATGGTCAAGGTCTCTCTGGTCCTGGCCGCGTTGATCCTCATCATCTGGCACACGTTGGGGGCGCGAACCCAGCTGCCGGCGATCAGAGGAATGATCCAAGGATCGATCTTGATCCTGGGCCTGGTCATCCTGGGCCTGGCCGTGGCCCTGTGACGGCCTAGGTCATGTGAAAGGACCGGCAGCTGCCGGTCCTTCACGAAGTCACTTCCGCTTGTGGCGATTCGCCTTCAGACGTTTGCGGTACTTGTGCTTCGACATCTTCTTGCGACGCTTCTTGACCAACGATCCCATGCAAAAACCTCAAATCCGTGGTGGGAGAGGTCAATTGTCGTGCCGATCGTGAGCTAAATCAAACCGGGTCGCGGGTCAGGAAGCGATCGGCTCGACCGACTCGGCGATGCGAAGCGTCTCCTCGAGCCCAACCGCGGTTTCTATGCGGTGGGTGACATCATCGCTCTCCCACATGAGCACATTCCCGGCCAGTCTCAGAGTCTCCTCGATCCGACGCCCCGATTCATCCTCGCGGGAGATGACATGGACACCCTCGATCCACAAACCACTCGCGCCGGCTACCTCGACGGCGACCACGGTGGTCTCCGATCCCACTCCTTTGACGAACCTGTCGCCACCACTCTCGGACGGGAATTGGGTGTAGAGAAGACCGACACCGGTATCGCCGGCCGCTGGCAGGCTCTCTCCACCCTCCCACACCATGTTCACTTGACCTTCGGAGAGGTAGACCGCGTCCGGTTCGCCTGCGAGGGCCGGCACCGAGACGGCGAAGCCAGCCGATTCGACCACCTCACCAATCGCCACCTCCCGGCCTAGGTCGAGGCCGGCCCCAACCGCTTCCTCCAACTCCGGCCGCAGCTCGATCTGGATCCCGGCCACCCCGAGGAGGTCGGCCACGGCCTCACGGGCCTGTGGTGAGAGGACGAGCAACGCCGCTACCAGAACAACCAGCGTGGCCGTGACCGGGATCCACCGACGTCGCCGAGGGGGCTTCGGTTGGGGATCGGCCAACCGCCCCGGTACGCGATCTAGGACCGGCGCCTGCGGCCATTCGATGTGATCGGCCAGGTCGACAAGAAGAGTCTCCACGGTTCGGCGAGGACTATTCAAATTCCAGCCCTTCGATGACACCTGCCAACGCCTGCTCGAGACGGGTCAGGGCGCGGGCGGTCCGAGACTTCACCGTCCCCGCGGGAATCCCAAGAGCGGCGGCGGTCTCGGCCTCCGATAGACCGAGCAGATAGCGATGGGCCACGACCTGGCGATAACGAGCGGGCAGCTCGTTCACTGCGTCGAGGACCGCCTGACGATCGGCTCCGATGATGACCGTCGTCTCGGGAGATGGGGCCGCACCCCCCGAGACGGGGTCATTGGCCAGACGCAGGCTGAGCCGCTCCTGGCGTCCATGACGACGTCGCTGGTTCAAGGCTTCGTTGCGGACGATGCGCAACAACCATGGACGGAATGGGCTGTCCTGTCGGAATCGGTTCAGGGCGTGATAGGCCTTCACGAATGCCTCCTGGGCGACGTCGTCGGCTGCGTCCCGGTCACCGACGACGAGAAAGGCAACCCGCACTGCGATCTGCTGGTGGATACGTACCAACTCTTCGAACGCCTCGACGTCGCCACGCTTCGCTTTCCGGATCAGGTCTTGCTCGATCAGTGGGCGGCCCTCCACCGACACTTGTCAACCCTCCTTACACCGAGCGAGACGCATCGGTTCCCCCCAAAAGCGGGAACCCGGCGCCGGCGAGGGGTGTAGGGACTCATAACAGACCACACAAGGAGCTCGATTGATGAGACGCACCCTTCGCATTCTGACGGCAACGGCTGTGTTGGTGGTGGCCACGGCGGCGACAGCGCTCGCCGGCAGCATCACCGTGGTCACCTTCGACGAGGTCCCAGCCCAGTTCCAAGCCGGTACCAGCCACAATCTGAGCTTCTCGATCCTGTCCCACGGCAAGGAGCCGATCGATGCCGGCCCGATGTCGGTTCGGTTCCAAGGACCCGATGGCGAGACACTCACCTTCGAAGCCCGACATGACGAGGGCCGCTATACCGCCGAGGTGACCCTGCCCACGTCGGGTCAATGGAGTTGGGTGGTCGCAGGTGACTTCGTCCGGCAGGAGCTGGGGACCGTGTCGGTCGCCCCGCCCGACGGCATCTCCGGTCTGCTCACCGCTCTGCGGGTCGGATTGCCCATCGCCACCCTGCTCGCGGTGATCCTGCTCATCGCCCAAGTGAGCCCGGTACTGCGCGTTTGGAGACGGCCGGCCCCGGTCACCGATGTGGTCTGAGCGGATCCGGATCCTCCTGACGGCCGCAATTGTCGTTCTACTGGGCGGCGCGACGGTGGCGGTGTTCGGCATCGAAATACAACCAAGACCGGCGCAACCGCAGGCGATCGATGGACGCAACGTGTTCCTGACCACAGGTTGCACCAGCTGTCACAGCATCGAGGGTGTGGTCAACGGAAGACAGATAGGGCCCAATCTGCTCGGTCTCTCCGATCGCGCCGCCGACCGAATCGAGGGCCTTCAAGCCGAGGACTACATCCGCCAGTCGGTGCTCGACCCGGAGGCATTCATCGTCGAGGGGTTCGGCCCTCTCATGCCGACCTTTGCTCTCAACACCGAGGAACTGGACGCCCTGGTGGAATTCCTCTTGAGCGAGACTTAGGAGTCCGTTGAATAATGCCGTTGCCCGGATTGGCGGCCAGGCGCGCCAGTCGCAAGGCCGAGGTTTCGGCACTCCTCGGGCCGGAATGGCGGAGCCGAGAACGCAGCGAGTGGTGATGCATGGTCGTCAAGACGGGTGACATGCATTTGTTCAACGGGCTCCTTACCGGGTTCGCATCTGAGGTCGACCTCAGGAGCCGGCCCGCAGCAGTCCGACCATTATCCCCTCGCTCAAGGCCTGCCAGGAGGCCTCGATGATGTTCTGGTGGACACCGACCGTGCCCCAGGCCGTCTCACCGTTGCTGGTCTCGATCAGCACCCGGACCCGGGCGGCGGTGCCGTCCGAGGAGTCCAGGTCGCGCACCTTGAAGTCGGTGAGTCTCAGCCGTGCGACCTCGGGGTAGGTATCGCCCAGTGCCTGGCGAACGGCTTGGTCGATGGCGTTGACCGGGCCGTCGCCCTCAGTCGACACCTCGATCAACTGATCCCCGACCTTCAGTGTCAGGTTGGCCTTTGCAGTCACTTCACCATTGGCCTGGATGTGCACCGAGAGGGACTCCAACTCGAAGAGCTCCTGGTAGCCCTCGGTGGCCCTTCGCACCAGCATCTCGAACGAGCCGTCGGCGGCTTCGAACTGGTAACCCGCATGCTCGAGGTCCTTGACCTTGGCCACGAGCCCCTGCGCAGTCTCCGGGTCCATGGTCCAGCCTTTCTCGTTGGCCACCGACATCACCGTGGCTCTGCCCATCAGCTCACTGAACAACATTCGGGCCGAGTTGCCCACCGCACTGGGATCGATGTGCTCATATGCGCCCTCCAGCCGGGAGAGACCCGAGGTGTGAAGACCTCCCTTGTGGGCGAAGGCCGAAGTGCCGACATAGGGCCGTTTCGAGTCGATGGGAGCACCGAGAATGTCCGCGATCTGCTGTGCGATCGGATAGAGGCGGGCGAGCGACTCCTCGGGGATGGTCTCCACTCCTGACTTGAGGCTGAGGTTGGGGATCACCGAGCACAAATCGGCGTTCCCGGTCCTCTCTCCGTACCCGTTGATACACCCTTGAACCTGATGGACCCCAAGGGAGAGGGCGGTCATCGAGTTGGCCACCGCACAGTCCGAGTCGTTGTGGAAATGGACCCCGAGGACGGAGTCGATCCGGTTGGAGACGGCGTCGATGGCTGGGGCGATGTCCGACGGAAGAGCGCCGCCGTTGGTGTCACACAACACGACCCGCTCCGCTCCGGCACGTGATGCAGCATCGAGAACCGAGAGGGCATACTCGGGGTTGTTCCGGAAGCCGTCGAAGAAGTGCTCGGCGTCGAAGAAGACCCGCTTCCCTCGCTCCCGGAGAAACTCGATCGACTCTCCCACCATCTCCAGTCCCTCATCCAGCGTGGTGTTGAGAGCTTCGGTCACATGACGATCCCAGGACTTGCCGACGATGCAGATGTAGTCGGTGTCGGCGGCGAGCAATGCCTGGAGCTGGGGATCTTTGCTTACCTCACCCCGCGCCCGTCGCGTGGAGCCAAACGCAACCAGCTTGGCTCGTTCCAGATCGAGCTCGCCTTTCGCCCGGGCAAAGAACTCGTCGTCCTTGGGATTGGCGCCGGGCCAGCCACCCTCGATGAAGTGGACCCCCAACTCGTCGAGAAGCCGCACCACCCGCAGCTTCTCGCCCACGGTGGGAGACAGCCCTTCGGCCTGGGTGCCGTCCCGAAGAGTGGTGTCGTAGATCTCGGCATTCGGTCTCATGGTTATCCGCCTGCATAGAAAAGACCCCCGCAGTCTGCGGAGGTCCGATGCAGGGGCAGCGCCTATCTGAGGCGCCGGCCCCTAAGGAATGATGATGCGTGCGCTCGGTTGGAACGTCCTTCTCATTCGGATCAGCAGTATGGGAGGGGTCTTCGAGTTCGTCAAGACGCGGAAGAGGAGAGACCCTCACCGGTCTCTCCTCTTCCCTCTCCGCAGCGGAGGCTCAGCTGCCGAAAGCCTCCTCGAAGGCTGAGCGCAACTCAGGCGTGCTCGGACCGCTGAACCCGCAATAGTTGACGTTGCCGTCGGTGGCGGTGATCAGGTATTGCTCCCCCAACTCGAGGGGGAAGCTGTCGATCAAGGCCTCCAGCCCTTGTGGAGCGTTGATCACCACCTGGCTCGCATCGCCACCCTTGAACCAGTGGTCCGCGGTCAGCGTCACCGTGTCGCCTTCGACCTCTGTCACAGTGCCTTCGAAGGCAAGGGGCATCGGACGGAGAAACTCGACGTCGAACACGATGCACATCGCCATTGAGTCGTTGGCGCCCGCGTTCAACTCGAGTGGTGGGCCGGCGACGACGGTGGGATCGGCAGACCCCCCATCGGAGAGAGCCAACGCTCCTCCCACCGCCACTACCAAAGCGGCGGCCGCGGCAACGCCGAGCAACCATCGGCTCTTCTTCGGGGTAGGCCCGGTTTCGGGTTGTTCGGTCACAGGTGTGCTCATGATGTCCTCCAGGAGCTGGCGGGACGACGGGGTCGTCACTGATTCGGTCGGCACCTCGGAGTGCATCGGATCGAGACGGGCTAGGCGTTCACGAAGTTCGTCTGTCATCGTCTTTGCTCCTCGGCGTGTCGATCCCCTTTGTGTCCAGACTCGGGAGGATTCTGTCGAGACATGCTCTCGGAAAGCTTCTTCTTGGCTCTGCTCAGACGGAGGCTCACTGCGTTGGCCGTGCTGCCCAGGATCTCGGCAATCTCTCTCGGCTCGAGCTGCTCCCAGGCCCAAAGACGAATGATCTCCTGGTCCGCGGCGGGAAGCGTGCTGAGCGCGGCAGCGAGTTCGTCGTCCTCGAGCGCCTTGGCGGGATCGAGGAGCAATGCCGACGGCGGCTCCGACTCGAGCCTCTCCACCAAACGCAACCGGCGTCGTATCCCACGTCGGTGATTGGACAGCGTGCGCCGGGCAACGCTGTAGCACCACGGAAGCGGAGATTCGCCGGGAACGTCATCAACCCTCCTCCAGATGGTGAGCAGCACGTCTCCCAACAGATCACCTGCGTCATCCGGAGACGCCCGGCGCCGTAGATAGCGTTGGAGCGGGTCGTACACCTCGGCGGCAATCGCCTCGAAGCGCTGACGCCGCGAGAAATCGGAGCTCACGTGTCTCTTCTGTCCGGCAACGAGGTGATTCTGTCACCCATCGTGGTCGAAACTCGGCCACCCCGAAGGGTGGCCCCGAGTCGTTGTACCCTGGCAGCTGATATTCAGTCTGGAGTGCATTGTGGAAACGGATCGGGAGGCGGCAGACCGCCATGAGCGGGAGCGCAAGGAAGAAGGCGAGCGCTACGAGCGGGAGCGGAAAGAGGCCCACGCCAAAGACGAGGAGGAGCGCAAGGAAGAAGGCGAACGGCACGAGCGCGATCGGCACGACTCCTGAGCCCTGAGTCGGTGCACTAGGGACCGGGTCGGCCGACCCAGACGAATGGGGGTCGCCAGACCTATGCAGATTTCGTGAGCACGGGCCGATTCAGGTTGCAGCAGCAAGGCCAAGTGCCAAGAAAAACCGATCGGCCCCCCCGATCGAGCCTCCCTGAGAAGCAGGTGCGTTCCCACCATCCGCACCTGCTTCTCATTTGGCCCGGGTCGTAGCCTGGACCGGTCATGGCCGGCCGCATCCTCGACACCCGCACCCTGAATCGGGCCTTACTCGCACGTCAACTGCTCCTCGAACGCCGCAACCGCTCGATCACACGCGCCATCGAGATGGTGGGAGGCCTCCAGACGCAGTACGCCCCTTCGGCCTACATCGGGCTCTGGTCCCGTCTCGACGGCTTCTCGCGACCCCAACTGACCCGGGCGCTCGAGCAGGGCAAGATCATTCAGGGAACACTGATGCGGGTCACCATCCACATTGTCTCCGCTCGCGATTACCCGCTGCTGACCGAGGCGGTGCGGCGCTCGCGACAGGAATGGTGGCTACGAATCGCTCGCGGCCGAGCCCTCGACCCTGCCGGTCAGATCGAAGTCGCCTCGATCTTGCGCGACGCCCTCAAGGACGGCCCGAAGACCGGAGTCCAGCTGATCGAGATCCTCGTCGCCAACGGTTTCAGCAGAGACATCTGGGAAGGGGCAGGGCTCTGGATCGACATGATCCGTGTTCCTCCCTCCGGCACCTGGGAACGCAGGCGCGCCGACCTCTACGGACTTGCGCCGTCCGGGTCGGTGAGCGAGGCGGAAGGTCTCGAGTACCTCGTGCGTCGTTACCTGGGCGGATTCGGACCGGCCACACTCAAGGACGTTTCGCTTTGGGCCGGCGTCCCGATGACCACGTTGAAACCGGTGGTCGAGGCCATGAGTCTCCGCCGATTCCGCGACCGCGAAGACGAGGTGTTGCTCGACCTCCCCCGTCAACCCATCCCCGAGGCGGGGGTCCCAGCTCCTGTACGGTTTCTGCCCACCTGGGACGCCAGCCTGCTGGTACATGCCCGCCGCACACAGATCCTCCCCGAGGAGTACAGGAGTGCAGTCTTCAACAACAAGAACCCACACTCGGTGCCGACCTTCCTCGTCGACGGCGCGGTGGCCGGAAGCTGGCGCCACGAAGGAGGCAAGGTGCGACTCCATCCCTTCGCTCCACTGCCACGTGGGATCCGGCGCGAGCTCGAGGAGGAAGGAGGACGACTGGCAGTCTTTCTGTCCGACTAGTGCCGCTACACGAGGCCGGTGGTGGCCAGTTGGGGGGTGAGGACCTCCACTCCAGCCTCGGTGTAGGCGGTGACAACTCGCTCTCTCGTCTCCGAGGTGCAGAATGCGATCACCGAAGGGCCAGATCCCGATCGGGCGGCGTGGAGCGCGCCCGCCCGTTTTCCGAGATCGATCAATCCCGCTACCTCCGGTGACATGCCATCCCGTGGCTGCTCGTGTATCTCATCTCCATGGGCCGCGCCGAGAAGGGCGGGGTCACCGGTCAGGAGCCCGCTGGTCAAAGCAGCGACTCGGGCCAGACTGCGCTGGACACGATCTTGTGGATGGACGGCTTCGATGACTCGGCGGGCCTGATCGGTGGGCAGACTCCGTTGCGGAACGCCGATGACCAATTGAAGCACCGGGTGAATCGGGAGGCGGAGTGGCATTCCCTCGGCCGGGACCAAGACCAAGCCGCCATAGACCGCGGCTGCGACGTTGTCGGCGTGACCCTCGATCTCGACTGCGAGGCGGTAGACATGGTCGGGCGTTGCCTCGTCACCCACCACCCGAAGGGCAGCTGCGGTCCCGGCCACCGCGGCGGCTGCGGACGAGCCAAGACCCTTGCCGATGGGAATGTCGGTGTCGACCTGGAGAGACAGCGGATGTGCGTCACCCAGCACCCGGCGTGCCGCGCTGAGGACACCGTCACCCTCCCCGACGCCGGGCTGGTATCTGCCCACGTGCTCGATGCTCCATGCTTCGGCCCGGCTCACCTTCACCGTGCAGCGGATCTCGAGACCAATCGCCATGCAATCGAAGGCCGGCCCGAGGTTGGCGGAGGTGGCCGGGGCGGATGCCATCGCCGATCGGAAGTCCTGAGTCACCCCAGAAGCCTATTCAGGGTTACCGTGGCTCGGAGTGGGCGACCTCTTCGACATCGAGAATCTCTTCCCGGAGCTGGTGATCGCGCTGGGGTTGGCCTTGTTGGTGGGCAACGGGCTGGGCTGGTGGAATCATCGCCGGGGGAGGACGCCGAAGGGGGTCGAGGATCCCCAGTTCCGGGCGGGTCGGGTGGCGTTCCTTGCCGTGGTCGGCTTGCTGATGACTGCTTGGGGTCTACTAACGCTCCTCACCTGAGGAACCGCGAAAACGCCGGCTTTCGGGCGGGAAGTCCGCCTCGAGCGGTGGGGATGGGTCAGGTGTCGGTCACGCCAGCGAGGCCGGTTGGGAGTCTTGGGTTCATGAATGTCCGTTCCGGATCCTGGTGGGCGAGCTCAAAAGTCGCTGAGTCATCGACACCGTGCGTCCGGATCCTGGTGACTTCGCCGCACCAGACCTACAGGTGGGCGACCGCTGGTACTCTCGCGGGAGGATTTTGCGGGTGTAGTTCAATGGTAGAACACGAGCTTCCCAAGCTCGGGGCGAGGGTTCGATTCCCTTCACCCGCTCCACGATTTACCTTGTTTAATCGTGTCTGATGCCGGATGGAGGCCCTCAGACGCGATCGGCTTTCGACTTGCAACCTCGATCGGACAAAACGCGATGGACATCAACCCGGTGGACGAGTATCTGAAGCAGGCACCGGAGCCACATCGGAGCACCCTCCTCGCCCTGCGGGCGACATTACGAGAGATGCTCCCCCAGGCGGAGGAGGTGATCTCTTACGGCATGCCTGCGTTCAAGATGAAGGGGAAAGCGGTAGCCGGCTATGCCCACTTCAAGAACCATTGCAGCTACTTCCCCCATTCGAGTTCGGTGCTCCCGGAGCTCGACGACGAGTTGGCCGACTACCAATGGTCCAAGGGAACGCTCCAATTCCCCATCGACAGTCCCCTGCCCGAGGCGTTGGTGCGGCGACTGGTCGAGACCCGGCTGCAACAACTCCGCATATAGAGGCGAGAGAGACGGTACGGGGCCATACCACCACGATGACGGCATCAGTGCTCCTGGGCAACTCACTCACTGATACTGGGCTCTACGATCATCGCCAAGCGCCCAGGAGTCTTCTTTGATCTTTTCCGACCGGTCAATCCGGGAAGCCATCGAATCGGGGCTGATTCAAATCGACCCCTACGACCCTGGATTCGTGCAACCCTCATCGATCGACCTCAGAGTGGGCAACGGCTTCCGGGTCTTCGTCAACCACAAGTACAGCCAGATCGACCCCCGTGACCCACAAACCGACTTGACCCAACTGGTGGAGGTAGGCGAGGACGAGCCATTCATGCTTCATCCGGGCGAGTTCGTCCTCGGCTCAACCTTGGAACGTGTCAAGCTGGGCAACGATGTCGTGGCCCGTCTCGAGGGAAAATCATCGCTGGGCCGCCTCGGGCTCCTGATCCATTCGACCGCCGGATTCATCGACCCCGGCTTCGAAGGTCACATCACTCTCGAGCTCTCAAACGTCGCCACTCTCCCCATCGCCATCTACCCGGGCATGAAGATCGGGCAGATCAGCTTCTACCAGATGACCACCGAGGCCGACTTTCCCTACGGGTCCCCGGAGCTGGGCTCGAAGTACCAGGGACAGAGCGGACCGACCGCGAGCAGGTCACATCGGGACTTCGGTCCGACACCGGACGGTAACTAGCGCGATTGCACAGAACTTGAAATGAATCCGCTTCGGCCCAACCTGGCGGATCGGGCAAGTGCAGAATTGGATTCAGGTCCCTCGGGCCCTAATTGAGTCCCCCTCGAGAAGCTTCCCCGGCTTCACAGGGCATCGATGGAACCCCTCCATGCGGCAACCTTCGGGTTGCCGCTCGCCTTGACCGGTTCAGAGCGCGACTTGTCTCCCGATCTCGATCACCTGCTCCGGGGGGAGACTGAAGTACTGGACCGCACTCGACGAGTTGCGATGCATCAAGGCGAACAGAGCGGCCCGCCATCTCCCGATCCCGCGACCCTTGGTGATGATCGTCTCCCGACCCAGGAAGTAGGCCGCGTCTTCGGAGTCGAACCCGAACTCCGGATCGACGATGTTGGACAGGGCTCTCGGCACATCTGGCTCATCCATGAAGCCGAAGTGGAGAACGACCTGGACGAAGCCCTCCCCCAACTCGTGAACCGTGGCTCGGCGTACCTGAGGGACGCGGGGCACATTCGACGTCTGCACCGATACCAGGACCACCGTCTCATGAAGAACTTCGTTGTGGCGAAGATTGGCAAGGAGGGCCGGTGGGGTCACACCTGGATCAGGGAACAGATAGGCGGCAGTACCCGGAACGCGCAACTGGGGATGGGTCGTTATCGACCCGATGAACCGCTCTATGGGGAGATCGCCCCTCTTGAGGGCGGCTGTCATTCTGGTCCGACCTAACTTCCATGTGGTCATCACGAAGAACATCACACCGCCAACCACCAGCGGGAACCATCCCCCCGCCGGGACCTTGACGATGTTGGCGGCAAAGAACGAAACGTCCACCACCAGGAACAGCGCGGTGAGGGACAATGACACCGTCGGTGTCCACTTCCAGCGCTCACGCATGACGAAGTAGAGGAGCATGGTCGTGATCACCATGGTGGTGGTGACCGCCACCCCGTATGCCGCAGCGAGGTTGGTCGAGCTGCGGAACGAGACCACCAGGCCGACACACGCGATCATGAGACTCCAGTTGATCGATGCGATGTAGACCTGACCGATCTCCCGGGGCGAGGTGTGGTCGATATCGAATCGGGGCAGGTACCCGAGTTGGACGGCCTGCATGGTCAGGGAGTAGGCACCGGAGATCAACGCCTGTGAGGCGATCACCGTCGCCATCGTCGCCAGGATCACCATCGGAAGCACAGCCCAATCAGGTGACATCCGAAAGAAGGGGTTGTCGATCGTGTCGGGCTGGGCGATGAGCATCGCTCCTTGCCCGAAGTAGTTGAGAAGTAACGCCGGGAACACGACGGTGTACCAGCCGATGCGAATCGGCCGCTTTCCGAAATGACCCATGTCGGCGTAGAGCGCCTCGCTTCCGGTGACGACCAGGAATATCGCTCCCAGCGCGAGGAAGGCGAGTCGCGGCTGCTCGCCGATGAAGCGGAACGCATGGGTGGGGTTGACGGCGGCGAGAACCCCGGGATCCCGGATCACGTGGTATCCGCCCAGCACGGCGAGCACCGAGAACCAAACGATCATGACCGGTCCGAAAACCGCCCCCACCTTCGCTGTCCCCTGACGCTGGATGGCAAAGAGTGCGACCAGGATGGTCACTGCGATCGGAATGACGTACGGCTCGAGGGTAGGGGTGACCACCTCCAGCCCTTCCACCGCGGATAGAACCGATATTGCCGGTGTGATGATCCCGTCGCCGTAGAGGAGAGCAGTGCCAAAGAGACCGAGCAGGATCAATCCCCAGCGGAGCCCGGTGGGGCGAGTCTTGTGAGCAGGGACGATGAGGGCGGCCAAGGCGAGGATCCCGCCTTCACCATGGTTGTCGGCCCGCACCACGAAGATCAGGTACTTGAGCGAGACCACCAGGACCAGGGCCCAGA
>Ga0209640_10002283_pt1 | contig 16670 bp, 13 predicted proteins | sample RifCSP10_1_FD_184018 | JGI IMG/M metagenome (GOLD analysis project Ga0209640, IMG submission 184018) | Soil microbial communities from Rifle, Colorado - Rifle CSP2_sed 10_1 (SPAdes) (version 2) | ecosystem: Environmental > Terrestrial > Deep subsurface > Rock core/Sediment | place: Rifle... | reverse complement strand
CCGGCGAGCATGTGCTGCGGTTCGTGCCGCCCCTCATCATCACCCAGCTGGAAATCGATCAATTGCTCCATACGCTTGCTGAGATTTTCAGCAAGCAGGCGGCGTAAGGTGTACTCACACCGATTAGACAAGACAAGTATGACGAAGCAAGCGACAAGAATGCGGGCCGGCAAGAAAGACCTCGTGGATGTTGCGGCTATCAGCAAGGCGGAGGTGGAGAGTTTGCTGGCGTCGGCGGCTCTGTTGAAAGACAAGCAGCGGCGCGGGGTTCCTCATCCACTGCTTCCTGGGAAGACGTTGGGGCTCCTATTCCAGAAACCGTCGACGAGGACGCGGGTGTCGTTCGAAGCGGGCATGAACCAGCTGGGGGGCCATGCTCTGGTTCTGCCCATGGCCGATATCCAGCTCTCGCGTGGAGAAAGTGTCGCCGATACGGCGCGCGTGTTGTCGTGCTATCTCGACGCGATCGTCATCCGCACCTATGACCATTCGATTGTGGAGGAATGGGCGCGGGAAGCGACGATGCCGGTGATCAATGGGCTGACCGACCTGAGCCATCCTTGTCAGGCCCTCTCAGACCTCCTGACCATTCGCGAGAAGAAGGGCCGGTTGAAGGGAATCAAAATCGCCTATATCGGCGACGGCAACAATGTGGCCAATTCACTGATCGAGGCGGCGGCGAAGATGGGGATGACCATCACCCTCGGTTGTCCGGTGGGGTATCAGCCGGAGCAGCATGTTGTCGATAGGGCAAGGTTAGAAGCCGCAAAAACCGGCGCGGTGATCGAGATCGGGCACGATCCCCATGTCGCGGTGAAAGAAGCGGATGTCATCTATACCGACGTCTGGATCAGTATGGGACGCGAGCGGGAGCATGCGCGAAGACTAAAAGTCTTGGCTCCTTATCAAGTGAACAGCCGCCTGTTGCATCGCGCCAAGCCCGATGCGATCGTCATGCACTGTTTGCCTGCCCACCGGGGTGAAGAAATCAGTGCCGAGGTGCTGGATGGTCCGCAGTCGGTTATCATCGACCAGGCGGAGAATCGGCTGCATATGCAGAAAGCCATCTTAACGAACCTATTAGGCAAGAGGAGTCGAACGAGACGATGAGTCGTGTCATTAAGAAAGTGGTGCTGGCCTATTCAGGCGGGCTCGATACCTCCGTGATCTTGAAGTGGCTCCAGGAGACCTACGATTGCGAGGTCATTGCTTTTTGTGCCGATTTGGGGCAGGGGGAAGATCTCAAGGCGGTTAAGGTTAAGGCGCATCAACTTGGCGTGAAGCGTGTTTATATTGAGGATCTGCGGGAAGTGTTTGTCAAAGACTATGTGTTCCCGATGCTGCGCGCCAATGCGGTGTACGAGGGCTCTTATCTATTGGGGACGTCCATCGCCCGTCCGCTGATCGCCCGTCGGCAGATTGAGATCGCCAAGAAGGAAGGGGCCGATGCCGTATCTCATGGAGCGACGGGAAAGGGCAACGATCAGGTTCGCTTCGAGTTGACCTACATGGCGTTGGAGCCCAAGATCGCAATCATCGCCCCTTGGCGTGATTGGACCTTTCGCTCACGCCGGGAGTTGATCGAATATGCCGAGCAGCATGGTATTTCCGTGACGGCGACGAAGGCGAAGCCGTATAGCATGGATCTCAACTTGTTTCACGTGAGTTACGAGGGCGGCATTCTCGAAGATCCCTGGAAGGCCCCGCCGGATGAAATTTTCCAAATGACGGTGTCGCCGGAACAGGCGCCCGACAAGCCGCGGGAAATCGAGATCGACTATGCCGGTGGCGATCCGGTGGCGGTCGACGGGAAGAAAATGAGTCCGGCCACGCTGTTGGCGCACCTCAACAAGTTGGGTGGCGCACATGGCATCGGCCGCGTCGATCTGGTCGAAAATCGGTACGTCGGCATGAAGTCGCGCGGGGTCTATGAAACACCGGGCGGGACGATTCTGCATGCCGCCCATCGGGGACTCGAATCGCTCACGATGGATCGCGAGGTGCTGCATCTTCGGGACAGTTTGATTCCACGCTATGCCGAGCTGGTCTATTACGGCTACTGGTTTAGCCCGGAACGAGATGTGCTCCAGAAAATGATGGATGAGGCGCAGAAGGATGTTTCGGGGACCGTGCGTGTGAAGCTGTACAAGGGCAACTGTACGGTGGTCGGACGGAAGTCCAAGAACTCACTGTACCGTCTCGACATTGCGACGTTTGAAGAAGACGACGTCTATCGGCAAAAGGATGCCGAAGGCTTTATCCGGTTGAATGCGCTCCGTCTGGCGATTCGAGCCCAACGGCGAAAGGCTTCTTCGTAATGGGGCGACAGAGCGGACGTTCACCGCGGCGTCCAGCAGGGGAGAAGGCGTGGGGTGGACGGTTTCGGCACAAGACGAACCGTCTTGTCGAGGCCTTCACCGTTTCGGTGGCGGTCGATCGCCGACTCTATGCCTATGACATTCAGGGCAGCATCGCCCATTGCAAGACGTTGGGAAAGGCGCGCGTGTTGACCACCTCTGAAACCAGGACGATCGTGCGGGGTCTGGAGTCGGTGAAGACGGAGTTCGATCGGGGCCGCTTTCGCTTTACGCCTGAGGATGAAGATATTCACATGGCGATTGAACGCCGATTGACAGAATTGATCGGTCCCCTCGGCGGCAAGCTGCAGACGGGACGCAGTCGCAACGACCAGGTCGCGCTGGATGTCCGGCTCTATTTACGGGATCAACTCAGTCAGCTCTTGGCACATCTGGAACGCTTTCAGCGGGTCTTGGTGGCGAAGGGCAAGGCGAATCGAACGGTCGCTATGCCAGGCTATACACATCTACAGCGTGCCCAGCCGGTGCTGTTGGCTCATCATCTATTAGCCTATGTGGAAATGATCGAGCGGGACAAGGGGCGGTTTCGCGATGCATCGGTGCGCTTGAATGTCATGCCGTTGGGATCCGGTGCGCTCGCGGGGACCAACTACCCAGTCGATCGCCTGTTCACCGCCGGGCTGTTGGGCTTTCCCGCCGTGACGCAAAACAGTCTCGATGCCGTGTCTGATCGAGACTTCATGATCGAGGTGGCCTCGGCGCTGTCGATCACGATGATGCACCTGTCCCGGCTCAGTGAAGAATTGATTCTTTGGTCGTCCCAGGAGTTCCAATTCGTCGAGCTTCCCGATGCCTTCTGTACCGGTAGCAGTATGATGCCGCAGAAGAAGAATCCCGATGTGCCGGAATTGGTGCGGGGCAAGACCGGACGTGTCTATGGCCATTTGGTCAATCTGTTGACGACACTCAAGGCCTTACCCTTAAGCTATAATCGAGATCTTCAGGAAGATAAGCCGGCGCTCTTTGATGCCCTCGATACCGTAATTGCGTCGGTGGAGGTCTTGACGGAACTGATGCGCCGACTCATCGTCAATCGGGACATCCTCAAGCAAGCGGTTCAGGGTGGTGGTATGCTGGCCACGGAGGTGGCGGACTATCTTGTGACCCGAGGAGTGCCTTTTCGCGAAGCGCATGCGATCACGGGCCGGCTGGTACGGGCCGCATTGGATCAAGGTCGTGAACTCACGGACTTCTCGCTCGAGGAGCTGCGGACATTTTCCGAGCGAATTGAAAAGGGCCTGTTCCTACGGGTGACGGTCACTGCCGCGATCGATCGGAAGTCTCAGATAGGCGGAACTGCCCGAACGCGAGTGGAGCAACGCATCAAAGAACTCGAGCGGATGCTCTCGTGAAGGTGCGGATGCCGAGAGCGATGTCCATCGTGGCTGGTGTGACGGCGGGGATGTTGGTGGCCTGCGGGATCGTGGGATCGCCGGTTCCTCCTGAAAGTGTCGGTGTGAATCCGACCATTGAGCGGCAAAAGAAGTTAGAGGCGCTCGAAGAGAAACAGCGTGAGGCCGCAGCGGCAGACGAATCCGCCGAGCCACAACCGGACCCAATGCTACAGGGGCAGGATGTCAACCTTCCCCCGTTGCAACCGGTGGGAACCCGGTAATGTTAAAACCACCCTCTGCTGGACCTGTGTAGCCAGATAAAGCTATACTGCCCAGGGAGTGCGCTGCTCCAGTGGCTGCCGAGGACCGCTGTGGCTTCACGGCGAGGGGCTGTGCAAGCGCGTGAACGGCTGCGCAGGGATGGCGAAGGTTCTCGCGACCGGCGAGGCCGAGCATGCGGAGCCGCAGTCTGCTCCGACGAAAATGGCGGCGTAGACAGCCAGAGGCGCCGCTCAGAACATTTCAACGAACTTATAGACAGCCTCAGATGGATGGCCGGATAGAGGTGAGGAGGATCAATTCATGGAACTTATTCAACCCACGCGGCATAGTCTGTCCGTTGGGCAGGCACCGATGGTTAAGCACGGACCAGGCAAGCGGCTGTTGCTGGTCGATCCCTATCCGCGCAATAACCCCTATCGGTTGACCGCGTCGGAACGACGCGCGGTGTGGTTTCCCAAGCTGAGCTTGCCGGTGATTGCGGCCTACACGCCCGAGAATTGGGAAGTAAGTCTGGTCGATGAAGCGGTTCAAGATATCGATTTCGACTATCCTTGTGACATGGTCGGCCTCTCCATTATGACCTGCTATGCCCCTCGCGCCTACGAGATCGCAACGGAATTTCGCAAGCGAGGCAAGACGATCGTCATGGGGGGCGTCCATCCCACCTACTGCCCCGACGAAGCGCTTCGGTATGCCGACGCGATCGTCTGTGGAGAAGCTGAAGATCTCTGGCCGCAGTTGGTCGCGGACTATGAGGCGGGGAATATGCAGCGCATGTATAAGATGACATCGTTCCCCTCTCTGGAGAAGTACAAGAGTCCCCGTGTCGAATTGCTGAGCCCCGACTCGTATATGACGAGACAGTGTAGTTTCACCACCCGCGGATGCCATTTCGACTGCGAGTTCTGTAGCGTGTCCCCGTTTAACGGAAAGACCACGCGTCGTCGGCCGGTGCAGGAAGTGGTCACGGAACTTCGAAATGTTCAGCGATGGATTCGCAGTGAGCTGGTCGAGCGGTTGCGCGACGAGCCGATGTGGAGCGCCTTCGTCACCGCGCTTCGGATTCGGGTGGGAATCGAGGATGGCAGCATTGTCGCGTTTGTCGATGATTTGCACAACAGCAACCGTACCTATTGTCGTGAGCTCTGGGCCGCGCTGAAGCCGCTCAAGATCAAATGGGGCTGCCAGTCCACGATGTTCCTGGCTGACGACGAGGAGATGGTCAAGCTCGCGGCCGAGAGTGGCTGCGTGTCGGTCTTCGTCGGCATGGAATCGCTCGATGAAGACGCTTTGGATGAAACGAACAAGCCGTTTAACCGAGTCCTGAAGTTCTCCCAGGAGATCAAGATGTTCCACGATTACGGGATCATGGTGAATCCCGGGATCGTGTTCGGATTCGATAGCGACGATGTAACCGTGTTCGAACGGGCCGTCGACTTCTTGACGAAGAACCAAGTGGAATTGGCGTACTTCAACGTGCTTACGCCCCTTCCTGGCACGGCGTTGTTCGACCGATTCGAAAAGGACGGTCGCATCTTCGATAAGGACTGGGCGAAGTACGACGGCAAGCATGTGGTATTTCAGCCGAGCCGGATGACGACCGAGCAGCTACAAGACGGCTTCCACTGGGCCAATCATCAATTCTACTCGATCCCTTCGATCTGGAAACGGCTGTCGGGCACGAGTCAGCGGCTTATTCCGCGGTTTGAGATGAATCGAGAGTTTCGAAAATTGGTCAAGCGAACCTGCCCCAAAGGATCCGTGCCTCCGCTCGCGGGGGTGTTGAGGAATCTCCAAGCGAAGCTCCCGGTGTTGGACAAGGAGCAATTGATTCCTAGCGCGCTGCATGCTCTGAAACAGCGCTTCGATCCGAACGCGCTTTCGGCACAACAATTGACGTTCCACATCAAGGCCAAGCGGCATGACAAGTTTGCAGCTCTGTTCGTGGACCTTGATGGCACCCTCGATCGCCTGAATGCCCTGGAATTAATTAAGCGGCTCAAGGAAGCGGCCAATCAGGCACGCATGGACATCATCGTCAACTTCGAACACATCAAGCTGGCGACGCCCGACGCCCTCAAGGCGTTGTTGGATTCAGACGCGATGAAGGTTGCAATTCCGCATGTAAAGGTCCGCTATCGTAAGTTCAAGGATGCTTTCGAGGCCTCCTTGCAGGGTTTCTCGCTTGTAGGTATCGAGCATCTCAATGAAGATTTGCGGGATGCATAATTTTGAGTATCGACACGGCGAACTCTATTGCGAACAGGTGCCGGTCAGCCGGATTGCGAAAGAGGTCGGCACGCCTTGCTACATCTACAGCCACGCGACTCTCGTTCGTCATTTCCGGGCATATGATGGGGCCTTCAAGAGCCTACCCCATGTGATTGCGTTTGCCATGAAGGCCAACTCCAATATCGCGATCCTCCGTCTCATGGCAAAGGAGGGGAGCGGGGTGGATATTGTGTCAGGCGGGGAACTCTTTCGAGCGCTTAAGGCGGGTGTTCCTCCCTCAAAGATCGTATTCGCGGGCGTCGGCAAGAACTCTGAGGAGATCCACGAGGCCTTGAAGGCCGATATCCTCATGTTCAATGTCGAATCTCCGGCTGAGCTGCAGGCGATTAATGAGGTGGCGGCTTCCGTCGGGACCAAGGCGAGGGTCGCCCTGCGCATCAATCCAGACATCGATCCGAAAACACACCCCTACATTTCGACCGGTCTCAAGAAGAGCAAGTTCGGGATCGCCGCGGATCGGGCGCTCGAAGAGTTCACGCTGGCTTCCTCGCTTTCCAACATCGAAGTCGTCGGGGTTCATAAGCATATCGGGTCGCAGTTGACGGAAGTCACGCCGTTCGTCGAGGCGGTGAAGAAGGTGGTGAAGCTGGTCGAAGCCTTGAAGGCCCAGGGCATCAACATCCGGTACGTCAATATCGGTGGCGGTCTTGGCATTACTTACTCGGACGAAACGCCACCGCTGCCGCAGGACCTTGCAGATGCCGTGTCGCCGCTTCTGAAGGATTTGAATGTGACCCTCATCATGGAGCCGGGCCGCGTCATCGTCGGCAACGCCGGCATTCTTGTAACCAAGGTCTTGTATCGGAAGGACGGCGAAGCGAAACGGTTTATCATCGTCGATGCGGCGATGAACGACCTGATCAGACCGAGCCTCTACGGGGCCTATCACGAAATTCGCCCCTTGTCCGAGGCGATATTGCAGCGGCCCAAGCATAATGTGGATGTGGTGGGTCCGGTCTGTGAGTCGGGCGACTTTCTGGCGAAGGACCGGTCACTGCCGGAGGTCAATCCGGGTGACATGCTGGCGGTGATGAGTGCGGGGGCCTATGGATTTGTGATGGCCTCCAATTACAATTCTCGACCACGGGTACCGGAAGTCCTGATCAAAGACGGGGAGATCCACGTCATCAAGACCAGGGAGACCTACGACGATTTGGTGAAGGGCGAAACGATTCCGGCATTTCTCGACTGAGGAGTGGGCGCGACAGACGCGGCGTCGACGAAGGAGTTACATGTTTACAGGTGCATTGATTGCCATTGTGACCCCATTCAGGAATGGCAAGGTTGACGAGCGGGCCTTCGGAGACCTCATAGAATGGCAAATTGCCAACGGAACGAACGGGATTGTGCCCTGCGGCACCACCGGCGAATCTGCCACCCTCACGCACCAGGAGCACCACCGCGTGGTCGAGTTGACCGTCGAGGTGGTCAACCGACGCGTCCCCGTGATTGCCGGGACAGGTTCCAATAGCACGGAAGAAGCGGTGTCCCTCACGAAACACGCCAAGCAGGCAGGGGCCGATGGGGCGCTGATCATTACGCCCTATTACAACAAGCCGACGCAAGAGGGTCTGTACCGTCATTACAAATTGATCGCGGAGTCGGTGGATCTTCCGCAACTTCTGTATAACATTCCAGGGCGAACCGGTGTGAACATGTTGCCATCCACTGTCGCGAGGCTTTGTGGGTTACAGTGCATTGTCGGGATCAAAGAGGGCAGTGGGTCAGTCCAACAGGCCTCTGAGGTTGCGCGTATGTGTGGAGATAGGATGACGGTTCTGGCGGGAGATGATGCCCTGACGTTGCCGATGATGGCAGTGGGAGGGAAAGGGGTCATCAGCGTGACATCGAACGTCGTTCCATCCGAGATGGCGCAATTGGTCAAGGCCTTCTCGAGCGGACGCATCGAAGAGGCGCGCCGGATTCATTTCGCGTTGTCGCCGCTTTTCAGCGCGCTCTTTTACGAGACCAATCCGATTCCGGTGAAAACCGCGTTAGGCATGATGGGGAAAATCGATCCGGAGCTGCGGCTTCCGCTCTGTGTCATGGCGACCGAGACGAAGGACCAACTCACGCGCGCCTTAAAGGACGCAGGCCTCATTTAGTGTGAGGCGTAAGGGGTAAGGTTTCGGATGATCAACGTCATTGTCGCAGGGGCTGCCGGTCGCATGGGCTGTCGGCTGGTTGCCCTTATCAAAGATTCGACCGCCCTGACGCTGGCCGGTGCGATAGAAGGGAAGGGCCATCATGCTGTGGGTGACGATGCCGGGGAGACAGCGGGCTGTGGCCGTGCGGGTCTTTTGATCACCGACGATTTCGCGGCGCTCCTTGACAGAGGCGAAGTGGTCGTCGATTTCTCCGCTCCTGAAGCGACCTTGCAACATTTACGCACGGTGGCTCAACATCGACGAGCCATGGTTATCGGCACGACGGGGTTTTCCTCTCCCCAGCTCGAAGAGTTGAAATCGCTTGCGTGCCAAGTTCCCTGCGTGTTGTCCCCCAACATGAGCGTGGGTGTCAATCTGATCTACAAAGTCATCAGCGAGATGGCGAAAACGCTGGGGGACGAATATGACATTGAGGTGATTGAAGCCCATCATCGTCTGAAAAAAGATGCGCCGAGCGGGACGGCGCTCAAGATGGCAGAAGTCTTAGCGAAAGCTGTGAGTCGCGATCTGGATCAGGTCGGCGTCTATGCCAGAAAAGGTCTCATCGGGGAACGGAAAAAAGGTGAGATCGGGATTCAAACCATTCGTGCCGGCGACATTGTTGGCGACCACACGATTCTCTTTGGCGGAATGGGTGAACGCATTGAAGTGACACATCGAGCGAGTAGCCGAGATACCTTTGCGGGAGGCGCCTTGCGTGCCGCCCGGTGGGTGGTTCAGCAGCCTCCAGGCCTCTACGACATGATGGATGTGCTGGGTCTCCGTTAGTTCTCCTTCCCTGTTCCGGTCCCCCACATCGTGAATCTGACAGGCAATCATCTGCGGTGTGACAGATTCTCTGTTGAAGCGCCGTCTGGTTTACATCAACCAGGAAGTTGGAGAGATGCGGGAGCGACTATCGTGTGGCGCGGGACATGTCCCGCTTGGGTGCGAAGTTGCGAGCAGAGGTTTACCGTGGGGTGATCGCCGCAGACAGACGGGTATAAATTTCCTGGGCGGAATCCGTCCAATCAGCATTAGGCAGATACCCAAGGAAAGCGGCTTCCGCTGCCTTATGCTCGTCGTACGTGAGCGGTGTCGGTTCTGTCATAGCGCGGTTAATGTCTCGCGGTAATAGGCCGAGGTTCCTGGTCCGCTGATTTCCGGCGACCACAATTCAAACACGCAAACACTGTGATCGCAAGCCCTGCGTTCAGATCCACTGCCCGTTCCGGCAACATCGCCCCGCGGCATTTATCACAAATCGTCATATTGGCAATTTAGCATACAAGAAAATGGAAGCATATCCATCTGAAGTACTGGGTCCTCTGGGGAAATAGGCCTTCCCTCCCCTATACAGATAGGCCGTTTGAGCGGATGGTAGGAATGGGAATCCATTAGTTTATCGGCCAGAACAGATTATGGAGTCCTTGACAGCGGTGGTGCCGTCCCATAGGATTGTGGCATCGGGAATAACCCCCCACTATGTATAGAATTATCCTCATTTTCGGTCTACTTGTAGTGCTGTATTTCCTCCTCCGGCGTGCCCTGAGAGATTTCAAAGGGCGGGGTGAGCCTGACCGTCTCCCTCCTGGCAAGAATCACATGGTGCAGGATCCCGTCTGCAAGGTATTTGTTCCAAGGGGAGCGGCGATAACGGAAGATATCGGGGGGCAGACGTATTACTTTTGCAGCCGATCGTGCGCCCACAAGTTCCAGGAACAGCTCGCCGGTTAACAGCCCGAGTAACTATAGTCGGAGAGTTTCTCTTCTTTATCGAACTTGAGCGTGATCTGGCACTGATTAGGCGAGAAGTTGAAGAAGGGTGGACCGGACTTTCCTCCGGCGATGCGATAGTAGGTCCAGGTTTCGCCACCAAAAAATCTCAGGGCCTTGCCGCTCGGCGCTCCCCAGTTCTTTTCAAACCAGGTCTTGTCCTTGCCTTGAAGCTCGGCCGGTTTGAGCGACTGTTCAAGGTAGGGGTTACTGCCGCCGCAGGCAGTCAGGAGCAGGAAACATGACAGTAGCCAGGCAGATCGTCTCATAGCGGGTCTCCTCGTCGTATGTTTCGGTCAACGCATCAACCGGCGGGCGGTTGACGATCGAATCTTAACTGCCGTGCAGAGACCTGTCAAACTGGCGGATGCCAGTAGAAGATTGCAGCCAGGTTGAGTTCTTCATAGAATAACCGATAACAAATTGATCGCAAAGATTTCTCATCCCGACATGAAAGGACAAGCCCATGAAATTCTATCTTGATACCGCAAGCGTGAAAGAAATTCAGGAAGCCGCCAGTTGGGGACTCCTCGACGGTGTTACGACGAACCCCTCGCTCGTGGCGAAAGAAGGCCGCGTATTCCGTGACGTCCTTGTCGAGATTTGCAACATTGTGGATGGGCCGATCAGTGCAGAAGTCGTCAGCCTCGAAGCCGATGCCATGGTGAAGGAGGGGAAGGAACTTGCGAAGATCCATAAGAACATCGTCGTGAAGGTGCCTTTGATTGCGGAGGGATTGAAGGCCACCAAGCGAATGGCTGCCGAGGGCATCAAAGTGAATGTCACATTGTGCTTTTCTCCAACCCAGGCGCTCCTCGCAGCAAAAGCCGGTGCCTGGTGCGTTTCGCCTTTCATCGGTCGGCTTGACGATATCAGTTCAAATGGGATGGAACTGATCCGCCAGATCCTGACCATCTACCGCAATTACGACTTTAAAACCCAGGTGCTGGTGGCCAGCGTGCGCCATCCTCAGCACGTAGTCGAGGCTGCGCTAGCTGGTGGGCATATCTGTACGATGCCCTTCTCGATTTTTCAGCAGATGGTGAAACATCCGCTGACGGATAGCGGACTCAAGAAGTTTCTGGCGGACTGGGAAGCACAAGCCAAGAAGTAAAACCTAACAGGACGCTGAAAAAGTCCGCCAGCGGTGTTCTCGCCTCGAAAGCATCCTCAACGTAGCCCGGAGGCTACGCCTCCGGTGCTTTCATCGGCTGCGGCCTTGCTGGACGGCCTTTTTGAGCGTCCTGTGGGGGGTGTTATTCTGGGGTTACAGTAGGTTTCCCGCAAGCCTGATCTTAGTTGGCCTGTGTGCGTTCCGGCTCGGCAAGTCGTTGTCGAGCGGTTGCAAAGATATGGTGAAACATCGGCCTGGTCAGTATTCCTGTGAAGGTATTTTGCTGGCTCGGATGGTATGAGCCGATCAGTGTCATGCCCCACGGAAGGGCCTGTACGATTCCATGGGAAAATTTTGGGAGCGGTGAGGGAAGTTCCAACCCTTCATCGCGACAGGCTTTCAAATAGTGATCGAACGCAATCTTACCCAGTGCCACAACCACTCGGATCTTCCGTAACAACCGGAGTTCTTCCCGCAGATAGGGGCGGCAGGCCTTGAATTCTTCGGGGGCCGGTTTATTATCGGGCGGCGCACAACGGACGGTGGCTCCAATGTAACAATCCGATAGCTTCAGACCGTCATCCCGGTGATGAGAGCTGGGTTGGTTGGCGAAGCCAAATCGATGTAAGGCGTCATACAACCAGTCCCCGCTGCGGTCGCCTGTAAATACTCGTCCGGTTCGGTTGCCGCCGTGGGCGGCTGGTGCAAGCCCGAGTACGTAGAGGCGAGCGTGCGAGTCTCCAAACCCGGGAACTGGACGCCCCCAGTAGGTCCAGTCCTCAAACTGCTTCCGCTTCTCTGCAGCAATCGCTTCCCGATAGGTGACGAGCCGTAGACAGGCGGTGCAGTGGGTGATGCGATCGTTGAGGAGGGTCAATGCATGCATAGACCGTGGCAGTCTAACACGAATCCAAAAGTCGATCATGCTTGCCGGACCTTAGCCATGCTGTTAGCATGAGCATTCAAAGTTGGGGTGTTCACCCCGTAATAGGAGATCGGATTGGCATGACGACGTGGCTTCGACGAGCACTGGTGCTTAGTGGGTTGTGGATGGTGGTTACGCTTCCGATTGCGACAGGAGCACAGCCGCAACCTGAATATTCCGAGGCGAAGGAGAGTGCGCCTCAGTCTGGGGCCAATGGAGAACCAGAGCAGGAACTGATCCTGATCGACCCCCTTGAGAACCCAGACGAGGCGGAGGACCGCCTCGTCATTCTTCCGGAAATCAAACGTGAGGGAGAGCGCTACTTCCTCAGTTCATTCAAGCTGCCTGACAAGTTGACCTTTGCTGGCCAACCAGTCCCGCTCGATAACTGGCAGGTTCGTGAACGCATTGAGTATGAGTTCTATCAATTCTTAGAAGACCAGGGCGAAAGTATCATCCTCGCCAAACGAACCGGACGCTGTTTCCCTCCCGCCGAAAAGCAGTTGGCCGATGCCGGGTTGCCGGACGACCTCAAGTATATGTTGCTGGTGGAGAGCAAATGCGTGGCGGCCGCCTATTCAAAGGCGAAAGCGTCGGGGCCGTGGCAGTTCATCCCTTCCACCGGGCGACGCTATCGTCTCAAGAGCGATTCGGTCCGCGACGATCGCCGCAATCTGGAGATGTCGACGGAAGCGGCGGTGAAGTATTTGCGCTATCTGAAAGATTTCAAGCAGAATGATTGGTTCATGGCCATGGCTTCGTACAATGCCGGCGAAGAACGAGTTCGTCGGTTATTGAAGGACCAAAATATTACCGACTATTGGAAGATGCACGGGCCACGGGAAACGATGCGCTATGTCCCGAGAATCATCGCCGCCAAGGAAATCTACTCGCAACCAGAGAAGTATTTGGGTCTGAGCAAGAAAGACCTGTATATGCCGATGGAAACTGAAACGGTCACCGTCAACGTGAAAGATTCCAAACGAGCCCTCACCTCGATTGCCGAGGAATATGGGACCTACTTCTTGGAACTCAAGATGCTGAATCCTGAATTCAAGAAGGATGCGCTCCCACGCGGGACCTATCAGATGAGAGTCCCACGGCAGACTTGTCCGACCCGTTGCTTCAAGCAGGACAATACTCCCTAGTCCGTCGCCAGCGTGATGCAGATTCCCCCTTCTCCTATCCGGCCACTTCTGAAGAAATTAATCGTTCGAGGACTGGAGGCGGTCGACGCCCGTACGGCGGTCGGTCGCGCCATCTCAAGAAACGGGGAGAAGCTGATCATCGGCCGGCGCCGGTATGACCTGCGTCACTATGAGCGTATCGTCGTGGTCGGAGCTGGGAAGGCGACGGCCCCGATGGCTCGGGCGGTAGAGCAGAGGCTAGGCCGTCGGCTGCAGGGTGGGTTCGTCGTGGTGAAACACGGCCATGGCCGGCCGACAAAACAGATCGTCGTGGCGGAAGCCAGCCACCCAGTTCCCGATCGGTCCGGTCAGCGGGCGGCCTCCAGGCTCTGCGCCATGGCGGCAGAACTCGGTCGGCGCGATCTCTTGATCGTGCTTCTGTCGGGCGGTGCCTCCAGTTTACTGCCTGCTCCTGTCGCAGGAGTTACGTTAGCCGATAAGCAGCGGACCACACAGGAACTCTTACGATGCGGAGCGAGTATCCGCGAAATCAATACCGTCCGGAAACATCTCTCGCGTATCAAAGGCGGACGTCTCGCCGAGTTGACCAAGGCCACAGTTGTGACGCTGATTCTGTCCGATGTGTTGGGTGACGACCTCAGCGCCATTGCGTCAGGGCCGACAGTCCCAGACCCCACGACCTATCAAGACGCTGTCGCGATTCTGAAACGTTATCGCATCTGGCAGCCAGTCCCTCAACGAGTGCGTCAGCATCTCGACCGTGGATGCCAGGGACTTGTGAGTGAAACTCCAAAGCCCGGCTCCTCCCTGTTCCGTCGGGTTCGCCATCACATCGTCGGGAACAACGCAACGGCCGTCACGGCTGTTGCGCGCGCAGCCAGAGAGGCAGGTCTTCGAACTCTCGTCCACCCGCTGGCCTTAACCGGAGAGGCCCGTGAGGAGGGGAAGCGGTTTGGCGCCCTGGCGAGGAAGATTGTGCGGGAGGGTAAACCGTTACAGAGGCCCTGTTGTGTGGTGGCCGGTGGGGAAACCACCGTGACCGTCACCGGAAATGGAACAGGCGGGAGGGCACAAGAATTCGCATCAGCCGCCGCTCTGGCAATTGCCGGTCTGGACAAGGTGTGGGTGGTGGCGATCGGTACCGATGGCACCGACGGTCCGACTGATGCGGCTGGAGCCGTGGTCGATGGCGATACCGTGGCGCGCGCGCAGCGCCTTTCGGTGGATCTCAAGGGCGCATTGAATCGCCACAACACCTACCCCGCATTGAAGAGGCTCCATCAGCTCATCGTCACCGGTCCCACCGGCACGAATGTGAATGATCTTTACCTCCTTCTCGTGCTCTAGCAGGATGCTGAAAAAGGGGGTGAGGTGGCCGGGACGATCCCCGTGCTCGCGCAACGCGCGGCCTCAGAAGAGCAGAAGGGGGAGCAGCCAGACCATCCTTTGTGCTCGCAGAACGCGCACGATAAAACGGTGCTCGTCCGATGCGCGCAGTGAAGGACAGTCTGGCTGCTCCCCTGAGGGCGAAGTGAGGAAGACAAGAAGGCCCTCGCCCGGGCAAATGGCACGTCTCGGCGTGTCAGTGGGTGGGCGGGTGAGAACGTTGCGCGCAGTTGGGGCCCCGGCCACCCCTTATGAAGTGACAGCTTGCTGCGGCCTTGCTTGGGACAAGGCGCGTCTCGGCGCGCTAGGGTTGGGTGGGTGAGAAGTCTGGCCTTTTTGAGCATCCTGCATAGTGTTCTTCCGATGTCACAGACGTGCGGACCAGTGAAGTTCTGGCGCACCCCCATAGTTTTTCCGCAGCCTGCTAGGTAGTATCCATTCCAATGGATCGTCCCCTCCTTCTTCCCTTGGCCGTCTGCACTCAACCATCTCTTGTTGGGGGGAAAGCTCTAGGCTTGGCGCGTCTGCTCGCAGGAGGATTCCCTGTTCCCTCCGGATTCTGCGTGACGACGGAGGCCTATGATCACGCGCTTCGCGCACCGGGTTTTTCTCCAACGGAACAGTGGCAGGCAGCCCTGCATTCCTCCGGGGCCGAACGCCAACGGATACTCTCCCACTGTCGCACCATCATTCTGAACTACGACATCGCTGAACTGACGGCTCAGATCGTCGAACAGGTGCAACGGATGGATCTGCCGTTGCTTGGACTGTGGGCGGTGAGGTCGTCAGCGACGAACGAGGATGGAGTTCGTGCGAGCTTTGCCGGAGTCTACTGCACGCGCCTCGGCATCCCGCTGGAGGAGATGGGCTTGGCGGTAAAGGATCTGTGGATGTCGATCTGGGATGAGCGGGTCCTGAATTATCATGCGACGTCTGGGTTGAGTGAACTACCTCCCGCTATGGCCGTCGTGATCCAACCGCTGTTAGAGGCTCTAGCCGCCGGTGTGGCCTATTCCGTCCATCCCCTCACAGGACGAGCGACTCAGGTGGCGATCAATGCGGTTGCGGGGCTTGCGGCAGCCCTCGTCGATGGGCGCGCAACGCCGGACCAGTATGTGGTTGAGATGGCCGAGAACAGTCATCCCATCCGGATTCGCGAGCGGATGATCACCGGGCAGACTCAGGCGTTGCGAGTGACCGGCCAGGGTCTTCGAGAAGTGCCGCTGTCGGACGACGCAGTTGGTCGCGCAACGTTGTCGGACGACCAACTGTTTGTCCTGGCCCGCACGGCCAAGCAGATTGAAAAGACATTCGGTCATCCAGTGGATCTCGAATGGCTCTACGATGAACGTGGCCTGTGGCTGCTCCAAGCGCGCCCCATCACTGGTCTGACTCGATCCCCGCAACTGACCAATGATGACTGCGAATGGTCGCGTGCCAACTTCAAGGAAACCCTGCCGGAGCTGCCGAGCCCGCTCGGGCTGTCGTTTCTCGAATTGTTCATGGAGCGCTACATTCTTTCACCCTATCGGCGTCTGGGGTGCCGAATTCCAGAAGGGATCTCATCGGTCCGCACGTTCCAGGGACGTCCCTACATCAATATGACGCTGTTTCATTCTCTCATCGTACAACTGCGGGGCGATCCCTCTTTGTTGGCGGAGCAAATGGGAGGGGAAATCATTTCCAGGGTGCCGGAGGTTCACCCGCTTGGGTGGTTCGCGCTGGCCCGTGCCGGCGTTGCGATGATGGTCGAGATGAGAAAGGCTGTGCGTCATGGGCCTGCCTGGTTTGCGGAGATGAAAGCGATGGCGGCCGAGCATCGAGCCGATCGGCTTCGGACTGTCTCGGGCGAAGACATTGCTCGGCGCCTCGATACCATCGCGAAATG
>Ga0209640_10002281_pt1 | contig 16678 bp, 14 predicted proteins | sample RifCSP10_1_FD_184018 | JGI IMG/M metagenome (GOLD analysis project Ga0209640, IMG submission 184018) | Soil microbial communities from Rifle, Colorado - Rifle CSP2_sed 10_1 (SPAdes) (version 2) | ecosystem: Environmental > Terrestrial > Deep subsurface > Rock core/Sediment | place: Rifle... | reverse complement strand
CCGCAAGCCGCGGCGGATGAGTTCGCCGGCGCCCACCAGCATCGCGGTGTTGGAGAGAAACACCGGCATGTAGCCGAACGCGGTGCCGAGGCTGCCGAACGCCACCGGCACGACGAGATGCATGACGTTGTTCACCATCACTCGCAGCCCGGACGACTCGGCGGCGCGGCCCCGTGGTGACAGCACGTAGATCAGCGACATCGACATCGGCTGGCCGCACCCCAAGCCCAACCCGAGGACGAACGCGCAGGCGGCGAGCGCGACGGCGTGCTGAAAAAACGGAAACAGCGCGAACGCGAACGCCGCGACGAAGAACGCGCCGGTGATGATGCCTTCTTCCCTGTAACGGCGGCTCAACCGCGGCAGACCGAGGCGGATGATGAAGGTCGCCAGCGCGAACACGGCGAGGATCGCGCCGATGGCGGAAGCCGAAAGCCCGATCTGGTGGCCGTAGACCGGCAGGTAGAACTGGAACAGGTCCCACGCGGCGGACAGGATGCCGCTCGCGAGAAACGTGTTGCGCAGCCGCGGGATGCGCAACAGGTCGAGCGCGCTCGCGCCTTTTGCCGCGACGTGCGGCGCGCGCTTCGGCAGGAATCCCGGCTTGAGCCATAACAGCAGCACCGGCGCGACGGTGAACGCCGCGAGCACCATGAACGCCGGCAGATGGCCGATGTGGTCGATCGCGAGCCCGGCCGAGAACGGCCCGACGAAGCCGGCGGCCGAAAAACCGAGGCTCACCAGCGCGTAGTTGCGCGCCCGGTCTTCGGGAGCGCCGATGTCCCCGGTCATGCCGTGCACCGTGACGAAGAACAGCGGGAAAGTCGACCCCAGCAAGAAGGCCACGACATAGAGCGTGGCAACCCCCGGAAAAATCGGCGGCAGCACCAGGGCGACGCCGACGCCCACGGTGCCGAGCAGCATCGGCAGCCGCGGCCCGACGCGATCCGCGAACCGGCCGATCGCAACCGCCAGCAGCATCGGCGAGAGCGCATAGAGCGCCATCAGGATGCCTACCGTGAACTGGTTGACACCCAATTCGAGCGCGTAGAGCGAGATTGCAACCCTGCTACCCCCGAAACCGGAATGGTTCAGGGCGCACATCAGCGTAATCAGGTAAATCGGCGTGCGGGACATGAAGGAGTCTGCGTGCCGCCGGTACGACTGCGGAGCGCGCATCGAGGTGTGCAGCGTGGCGCAAATTCTACCATCTTTCGCCCGCCGCGCTCCCAACAGTCCAATTTATGGACAGTTGTTCCCAGAGCAAAACTCAAGAAGCGATCGCGCTTACCACGATGTGGCCATTGTGCCCGCGGTGCGCGCGTCCGCGCGCGCCGCGACCGCGACGCCTGCGCGTCTACCCGGCGACGAGGTAATGGATCGCGAACAACCGGCCCGGGTCCGTCCAGTACCGTTCCGGCATGAAACCGGCGCGGCGGGCGAGCGCCTGGAATTCCGCGACCGAGTACTTGCATGAATTCTCGGTATGTATCGACTCGCCGGCCCGGAAGGCGAACCGATGCCCGCGGACGTTCACCTCCTGCTCCTTCAGGCTCACCAGATGCATCTCGATGCGCCCCAGCGCTGCATTGTAAAAAGCGTCGTGACGAAATGACGCGAGATCGAAGTCGGCGCCGAGCTCGCGATTGATGCGCGCCAGCAGGTTGAGATTGAACTCCGCGGTGACTCCCTGCGCGTCGTTGTACGCCGCATGCAGCAGCGCGCGGTCCTTCTTGAGGTCCACGCCCACCAGCATCGCGCCCCCCGCTCCGACGAGCGACCGGGCGCGGCGCAAGAACTCCAGCGCTTCTGGTGCAGTGAGGTTGCCGATGGTCGATCCGGGAAAGTAAATCACGTGCCTGCGGGCAGGCCGATACCCGGCCGCAGGCAAGGCGAGCGGCCGCATATAGTCGGCACAGACACCGATGACATGCAGCCCCGGGAATTCCCGCCCGAGCGCAATAGCTGAATCCTCGAGCTGCGCGCCCGCAATATCGATTGGCATGTACGCGACCGGCTCGAGCGCCGAGATGAGCACCCGCGTCTTGCGCCCCGAGCCGCTCCCGAATTCGATGAGCAGGCAATCGGGGCCGAGGCAGCGCGCCATCTCCCCCGCGTGCGCCTGCATCATGGCCATCTCCGTGCGCGTCGGGTAATACTCGGGCAATTCGCAAATCGCCTCGAACAGCGCAGAGCCGCGTTCGTCGTAGAAGTATTTCGGATTCAGCTCCTTGCGCGCGCGCGACAGGCCCGCGACAACGTCCTGCAGAAAGCTGCCGGAGTCGGGCTTGAGATTCAGAAAGGAAACGCGGGCCCGGCTCTGCTGCATGGAGATCTCTCCGAATGCGGTGGGCGAGGAGTCGTGCATGCATCCGGCGGCATCCGTCCGGTCAGGATGCCCCCGGCGCGCGGCACGAGCGGGCTAACTGCCGGGACGAGACGCGGCGCGCTCGAAGTTAAGAGTCTCCATCCAGCGCTTGATGCGATTCGCGTCGCCGATACGCGTGAGCCTGCCCCACGAGTCGAGCAGCACGATGATGACCGGCTTTGCCGCGATGCGCGCCTGGATCACAAGACAACGCCCGGCTTCGCTGATGTAACCGGTCTTCGACAGCCCGATTCTCCATTCGGGGTTCCTGACGAGCCCGTTCGAATTGCGGTAGGTGACGGTCTTGCCGTTGGCGAGACGTATCTTGTGGTCCGAATCGGTGGTGTATTGCCGGATCGCCGCATACTGGTAGGCTGCTTCCGCGAGCTTCACGAGATCCTGCGCCGTCGAGACATTTTCACTGGAGAGTCCCGTGCCGTCGACGAAGCGGCTGCGCCACATTCCCAGTTCCATGGCTTTCTGATTCATCGCCGCGACGAACGCGCGCGTGCCGCCGGGATAGGTGCGGCCTAGTGCCGCCGCGGCCCGGTTTTCCGACGACATCAGCGCAAGACGCAGCAATTCGCCGCGCACAAGCGCCGTACCCACCTTGAGCCGCGAGCGCGTGCCCTTGATGTCATCGAGATCGGCGGCGGCGATCGTGACCCGTTCGTTGAGCGGCAGCTGCGCATCCAGCACCACCATTGCCGTCATCAGCTTCGTGATCGATGCGATCGGCACCACGGCGTCGACGTTTTTCGCGTAAAGCACCGGGCCGCCGCCCTGCTCGATGACGAGCGCCGCTGAGGACTTGAGGTCAGGACCGTGAAGCTCGCCGGTCGGCCTGGATAGGGCCGCCTGCTCAGGCTCGGTCTCGTTCGCGAGCGCCATGCCAGGCGCTCCAAAGGCAAACGCGCAAAGCGAAATCAACGCGGGCAGCAGTCTGTTCAACGCAACCTCCCTGGCATGCGTGCGGGCACTTCCGTTTAGCGCTTTGAAAATACAGGGTTATTGGGAACTTTTCAAGTGGTTATTGAGTTTTGGGCCACACGATGGGCTGCTCAAGGCCGGCGCGTCGCGCGATGCGACGCTTACGCCGCGTGCGAAATACCCCGGCCCGGCCATCTGGGCGGCATTCGTCGTGATTGGGGAACGCGACTGGCGGTGTACGAAAAAACTCCGCGCGGGGCCGTGTGGGCGTCCCCGGCGGAGCGAAAGAGGCCTCACAATACCCTGTTCAGCACAGACTACTGCGACTACCAGGCCTCCGAGGAGGAAGGATCAAGCAGACTGCGATTGCAACCAACCAGCAGACCACTCGTTCGACGGCACCTTACCAAACCAGGCTTACATGAAACTTACAGCGAACGCTAAGAGTCTGCACGCGCTGTTGCCGTCCGATCGATCGTCTGTAGCCAAACGATCTACCACTGCACGTCGTGCTGTACACTAGAGGCGCTCCAAGGCAGCGCACAAGTGCAATGCACGATTTGTAGCCCCGGCATGCGCGTTCTCATTGCGGAAGACGATCCGGTCCTGGCCGACGGCCTCACCCGTTCCCTGCGCGGCGCGGAGTATGCCGTGGACTGCGTCGCCAGCGGTGACCAGGCGGATCACATCCTGATCAGCCAGAACTACGATCTGGTGATTCTCGACCTCGGACTGCCGAAGCTCGACGGTTATGAAGTGCTCAAGCGCCTGCGGCGGCGCGGCGCCAAGGTCCCGGTGCTGGTACTCACCGCCCGCGACGCGCTCGACGACCGGGTCAGAGGTCTGGACCTGGGCGCCGATGACTATCTCACCAAACCTTTCGACCTCCCGGAGCTGGAAGCGCGGGCACGGGCTCTGATCCGCCGCGGGCAGGCGGGTGGAAGCTCGATACTGGAACACGGGCCCCTCGCGCTCGACGTGAGCGGCAGGCGCGCAACGCTCAATGGGAGCCCGCTCGACCTGTCGGCGCGCGAACTCGGCGTGCTCGAGGTGCTGATGATGCGCAGCGGCCGCGTGGTCAACAAGGATCAGCTCGCCGGGCAACTCTACGGCTGGGAAGAGGAAGTGGGCCCGAATGCCATCGAAGTCTACATTCACCGGCTGCGGCGGAAACTGGAGTCGGCTGGCGTCACGATCCGCACCATCCGTGGCCTGGGCTACCTGCTTGAACGGCCCTGAGAACCTATCGCCCAAGCCCGCCACGCTGCGCCGCCAGCTGCTGCTGTGGCTGCTGCCGCCACTGCTGGTGCTGTGGGCGATCAGCGCCCATATCGATTACGACATCGCCAAGCGCTTCGTCAACCTTGCCTACGACCGCGCGTTGCTGGATGCCGCGCTCGACATCGGGCGCCAGATCCGGGTGGTCAACGATCGCATCTATGTCGATCTTCCCAGGGCGGCGCTCGACATGCTGCAGACCGCGGAACACGACCGGATCTACTACCGGGTCACCAGTCCCCAGGGCGAATACGTCAGCGGCGACCCCGACCTGCCCCTGCCGGAGTCCGACACGGAGCGTGTGAGCTATGCGGACGAGGATTATCTGGGCAAGCCGATCCGTATCGTCGCAGTGCGCGTGCCGGTGCAGCCCGGGTCCGGCAAGGGCGCGGTCACGGTGCAGGTGGCGGAACCGGTCACGGTCCGCACCGGCTCCGCGCGCGAGGTTCTGCTGCGCATGACGTGGCCGCAGGCGATACTGATCTACCTTTCCGCAGTCGCGGTATGGTATGGCGTGCGCCGCGGGCTCGCGCCCCTCGCCAGGCTGAGGCGCGAGATCCAAGGCCGCTCGGACCGCGACCTGAGCCCGTTGCCCAAGGCGCAGGCGCCTGAAGAGGTGCAACCGCTGATCCACGCGATGAATGAGTTGCTGCAGCGCCTGTCGCTTGTGCTATCCGCCCAGCAACGCTTCGTCGCCGACGCCGCCCACCAGCTGCGCACCCCGGTAGCGGGAATCAAGACCCAGACCGAGCTCGCGCTGCGGCTCACCGATCCAGCCCAACAGCAGCAGGTGCTGCACCAACTGCATACCGCGACTAGCCGGCTGTCGCGGCTCATCCACCAATTGCTCGCACTCGCGCGCACCGAACCGGGCGCTCAGGCTGCGCATGCGATGAGGCCCACGGACCTCGGGCGCGAGATGCGGGAAGCGGCCAGCGAGTGGGTGCCCAAGGCGCTGCAAGGAAACATCGACCTCGGTTTCGAGGGCCCGGACGAGCCGCTCATGGTCAGGGGCAACGCGATTCTGCTGCGCGAGATGCTCGGCAATCTGCTCGACAACGCGATACGTTACAGCCCTCCTGGCGGCCGGGTCACCGTTCAGGTGACGCGTAAGGGAACCGAGGTCATGCTCCAAGTTGAGGACAACGGTGCCGGCATACCCCAGGACGAGCGCGAGCGCGTGTTCGAGCGTTTCTACCGCCTGCTCGGTACGGATGCGGATGGCTGCGGGCTGGGCCTCGCCATCGTGCGCGAAGTGGCCCAGGCCCACGGCGCGGATGTGTCCCTCGACTCCGGCGCGGGCGGACGCGGGACGGCGGTGCGGGTAAGGTTTCCCGCTGCCGGCTGACGCAGCCGGCCATGGTCGCCTATCCGCGACGGCAGCGCCTGCGGCGTGCGTTACGTGGGGGCGGCAGCCATCGGAACGCCGTCTTCGCGGGTTTCGCGCTCGGCGTCCTCCTCCTGCTGCAATGCCCACATCTGGGCGTAGGCGCCGCCGCGCGCGAGCAGTTCGCCGTGAGTGCCGCGTTCGACGATGCGGCCGCGATCGAGCACGATGATCTGATCGGCATCCATGATAGTCGAGAGCCGGTGCGCGATTGCGAGCGTGGTGTGCCCGCGCGCGATGCGGTCGAGCTCGGCCTGGATCGCCTTCTCGGATTTCGAGTCGAGCGCGGACGTGGCCTCGTCGAAGATCAGGATGCGCGGATTCTTGAGGATCGCGCGCGCGATCGCCACGCGCTGCTTCTCCCCGCCGGAAAGCTTGAGCCCGCGTTCGCCCACGCGCGCTTCGTAACCTTCCGGCAGGCTTGCGATGAAGTTGTGGATGTGTGCCGCACGCGCAGCCTCGAGCACTTCCTCGCGGCTCGCCTCCGGGCGGCCGTAATGGATGTTGTAATGGATGGTGTCGTTGAACAGCACCGTATCCTGCGGCACGATGCCGATCGCGGAGCGCAGGCTCGCCTGCTGCACCTGCTTGAGATCCAGCCCGTTGATGGCGATGCGACCGGCGGTGACGTCGTAGAAGCGGTAGAGCAGCCGCGCGAGCGTCGACTTGCCTGAGCCGCTCGGTCCGACCACCGCCACCTTGCTGCCGGCGGGAACTTCCAGGCTCACGTCGAACAGGATCTGGCGCTTCGCTTCGTAGCTGAAATCGACGTGCTCGAATCGTATCGTCGCCGCACCCTCCGGCAGCGGCACGGCATCCGGTCGATCCTGGATCTCCCGGTTCTCGCCAAGCAGCATGAACATGCGGTCCATGTCGATCAGCGACTGCTTGATGTTGCGGTAGACGCTGCCCAGAAGATTGAGCGGAATGTAGAGCTGTATCAGCAGCGCGTTGATCAGCACCAGATCCCCCAGCGTAAGCGTCTTCGCCACCACCCCTTCCGCGGCAAGCACCATCAACACCGTGACGGCGGCAGCGATGACGGCGCTCTGGCCGATATTGAGGATACCGAGCGATGCTTCGCTCGTCACCGCCGCTGACTCGTATTCGGTGAGGCTGTCGTTGTAGCGCCGCGCCTCGTATTCCTCGTTGTTGAAGTACTTGACCGTTTCGTAATTGAGCAGGCTGTCGATCGCGCGCGCGTTGGCGCGCGAGTCGAGTTCGTTGGCGCGGCGCCGTATTCCCATGCGCCACTCGGTCACGGTGACGGTAAACAGTATGTAGAGCGTGATGGCGACGACGGTCACCGCCACGAAACGCCAATCGAACTTGGCGAGCAATACCAGTGCCACCAGCACGAACTCGAGGATGACGGGCAGGATGGAAAAAATCAGGTACGAAAGCAGGGTGGAAATGCCGTTCGTGCCGCGCTCGATGTCGCGCGACATGCCGCCCGTCTGCCGTTCAAGATGGAAGCGCAGGCTCAGGCTGTGCAGGTGGCGGAACACGTTGAGCGCGATGCGGCGGATCGCGCGCTGCGCCACGCGCACGAACAACATGTCTCGCAACTCGGCGAACAACGTCGCCGACATGCGCAGCAGGCCGTAGGCGCCGAGCAGCGCGAACGGAACGGCGACCATGGCGCGCGTGGGTTCCAGCGAGTCGACCACTTCCCTCAGCACCAGGGGAACGCCGACATTGGCGAGCTTCGCCGCGACCAGCAGCGTGAGCGCAAGCGTCACGCGCCATTTGTACTCCCACAGGTACGGCAGCAACATGGGCACCACGCGCCATTCGCCGTGCGCGCTGATGCTCCTGCGGGCCGCCGCTGCGACCGGCGCGGTATCTGTATGCGCGGTCACCGCGGGGCGCCGGCATCCACGCCGCTGCGCAGCGCGGGCGGGACATCGCTCGGAAACGATAGTGCGCGCATCGATTTCCTTCCTTGTTGCCCCCTAATCCTAACATTGCCCGCAAGATCGGAACCGCGTCCGGCGTTTCCGCTCTTATCGATGGTAATCAAGAAATTAACCGCGGGTTGACGGGCGTTACCGCGCCTTTCCGGAAGCGGGCGTGATGGGCATCCGGTTGCGCATCGGTAACATCTGTAACGAGGTGTAAATTATGCAGCACGCGTAGAGGATTTGCGATCCAATACAGGCATCAGAACCCGCAGGAGGACTGAACATGAAACTTCGTATCATCGCCGCCGCAGTGCTGACCGTGTCGGGCACCAGCGCATCGGGCATGGATTATACGGACACCGCGCCGGTCATGTCGGTGACGCCCGTCGTCGAGCGCGTAGTCGAACCGCGCCAGGAATGCGTCTCGCAAGGCGCGCCGGCCCAGCCGCAGGAGCGCAGCATGGCCGGTGCCGTGGTCGGCGGGGTAGCCGGCGGCTTGCTCGGCGCGCAGGTCGGACGCGGCAGCGGCCGGACAGCAGCAGCCGCAGCAGGCGCAATCGCCGGCGCAGTAATTGGCGACCGCGTCGACAACCGGCAAACGGCGACCGCCTCGCAGCCGCAACGCTGCCGCACGGTCGAGACCACGCGCGAGATCGTTCGCGGCTATACGGTGGTCTATCGCTACAACGAGCGCGACATCACGACGACACTGCCGTACGATCCGGGCCGTACCGTGACCGTGGGCGTAGGCGTCATCGATACCGGCCGTGACGGGACCGCGGGCATGATGGGCGGCAACGTGCGCGAGGCGCATGTCCCCGCGCCGTCACCGGTGCCCGTGAATGCCCCGGCGCGCGGCAATTATTCTTACCGCTATTAGGTGAATTCCTGCGCGCGAGCGTAGGCGAAGAAGCCGGTCGATAACCGGGCAACCCCATAGGCAAACCAGATCGCGACGCGCACTGGCAGCGGCGGACGCTGCCAGCGCTCGCGTGGCACGCGGGTCGCGCCCGTCGCCATGGCTTCGAGCAGGCGCCCGCGCAGATCCCCGGCGAAGTTCCGGTCCTGCACCACGACATTGGCCTCGCGCGCGAGCAGAAAACTCAGCGGGTCGATGTTGGACGAGCCGACCGTTGCCCAGCTTCCGTCGATTACCGCAACCTTGGCATGCAGGAAACTCCTGTGATACTCGTGTATCTCGATGCCGGCGTCGAGAAATGCACCGTACAGCGCGCGCGAGGCATAATGCATCAACACGTACTCGACTCGCTCCTGCAGCAGTAATATCACCCGTACCCCGCGCGCCGCCGCGTCCACGAGCGCGCGGCGAAATGCCAGCCCCGGTAGGAAGTACGCGTTCGCAATCAGTATCTCGGAGCGGGCGGATTCAATCGCCTCAAGATAGGCGTCCTCGATGTCGCGCCGGTGGCGCAGATTGTCGCGAATGACGAACGCCCCGCGCTGCGCGCCGCGCGGCGTCGCATCGGGCGGCAGCCCCGGGCGGCGGTGCCAATCCTGCCCGAACTGCGTGAACTCCACCAGCGCCCATAAGCGCTTGACCGCCGGATAGATTTCCGCCAGCAACGGCCCTACGACGCGCACCGCGTAGTCGAAGCGCGGCGGCGTGTGGCCGGGAGTGTGCATGTCGTCGATCACGTTGATGCCGCCCACGAAGGCGACCCGGGCATCGATCACGACGAGCTTGCGGTGCATGCGCCGCAGGCGGCTGCGCTGGAACGGCCACGGAATGATGTCGGGGCGATAGACCAGGAATCGCACCCCTGCTTTCTTCAGCCGCGCGACGAACCGCCAGCCGAGTTTCTTCGATCCGTAGCCGTCCACCAGCAGGTGCGTGGCCACCCCGCGCCGCGCCGCGCGCGCGAGCGCCTGGGCGATGCGCCGGCCGGCAGCGTCGGAATCGAAGATGTAGGTTTCGACGTGAATCTCCGATTGCGCGGCGTCGAACGCCTCCTCCAGCGCCGGAAAATATTCCCGGCCTCCGGTCAACAGCGTGAAGCGGTTGGCGGCGACGAGCTGCGTCATAGGCGCTCGAGATCGGCGGTCAACGCCGCGTGGTCGGACATGCGCGCCCACGCGGCGCCGTGATGCACGCGCACGTTATGCACGCGAAATCCGCGGGTGTAGATGCGGTCCAGCCGGAACACCGGCAACAGCGCCGGAAAGCTGCGCGCGGGCACGCCATGCGTCAGTTCGAACACCTCGTGCATACCGAGCGGATGGGCGAACTCTTCGGTCGCCTTGTGGCGCCAATGCCAGTCATTGAAATCGCCTGCGACAATCAGGGGGGCACGCGCCGGCACCAGCCTTTCGATGCGCTGGCGCAGCCATTCGAGCTGCCGGCTGCGGCCGCGCGCGGCGAGCCCGAGGTGGACGCAGATGCAGTGCACGGGCTCGGTCCAGTCCCGCACCGGAATCTCGCAATGCAGGAGCCCCCGCTGCTCGAAGCGGTGTGTCGAGACGTCTTCGTTGTCCCAGCCGGAGATCGGAAAGCGCGACAGGATGGCATTGCCGTGGTGGCCCGCGTCGTAGACCGCGTTCCTGCCGTAAGCAAAATCGCGCCACACCTGGTCGGCGAGAAACTCGTATTGCGGGGTCTCCGGCCAGTTGCGGTGGCGCGAAGCGTGGCGGTCGTGGTTGCCCAGGACTTCCTGCAGGAACACCAGGTCCGCACCCATCGCCCGCAGGTGATCCCGCACCTCGTGGATCACGACACGGCGCTTGAAGAAGGACAGGCCCTTGTGGATGTTGTAGGTTGCAACGCGCAACTGCGGCATGATCGATGCCCGAGGGTACACTGGTGAAGCAATGCGGCGCGGCCCGGATCCAGCGCCGCTGCGGGGGTGGAACTGGCCCTGGTTCGTGTCACGGCGCAGCGCGACACGAAGCGCAGCCCGGGCTACGCTCTCACGAAACGGCAAGCATGCGATCGAGCGCCACGCGGGCGAGTTCGGCCTCGCGCGCCGGCACCTTGATCTGGTTGACCACCTTGCCGGCAACCAGGTTTTCCAGCGACCACGCCAGATGCTGAGGGTCGATGCGCTGCATGGTGGAACACATGCATACAGTCGGCGCCATGAACTGGACGACCTTGCCCTGGGGCTTGTACTCCTCGGCGATGCGATTGACTAGGTTGAGTTCGGTGCCCACCAGCCACCGCATCCCCGGGGCGCTCGCCGCGACAGTCTTGATGATGAAATCGGTCGAGCCCACGTAATCGGACAGCTTGCAGACTTCGAAATTGCACTCGGGGTGGCTGATCACCATGCCGCTCGGGTGCTCCTGCCTCCAGCGCAGGATGTGCTGCGCCTGGAACATCTGGTGCACCGAACAATGGCCCTTCCACAGCAGCACCTTCGCCATCTTGATCTGCTGCGCCGTGAGTCCCCCCATCGGTTCGTCAGGGTCCCACACCAGCATCTCGGCCAGCGGAATGTCCATCAGATAACCCGTCCAGCGCCCCAGATGCTGATCGGGGAAGAACAGCACCTTCTCGCGCCGTCCGAACGCCCACTGCAGGACCTGCCTGGCGTTGGTCGAGGTGCAGACGATGCCGCCGTGCTCGCCGCAAAATGCCTTCAGGTCCGCCGCAGAGTTGATGTAGGTGATCGGAGTGACCGCCTGGTCCGGTTCGAGCACTTCACCGAGTTCGCGCCATGCGCGCTCGACCTTCGCGAGGTTGGCCATGTCCGCCATCGAGCAGCCCGCGTTCAGGTCGGGAAGTATCACGGTCTGGCTGGGTTTCGACAGGATGTCCGCGACCTCCGCCATGAAGTGCACACCGCAAAACACGATGTATTCGGACTGCGTCTGCGCCGCGAGCTTGGACAGCCGCAAAGAATCCCCGGTGAGGTCGGCGTGCCGATAGACGTCGGCGCGCTGATAGTGGTGGCCGAGTACGACCGCGCGCGCGCCCAGCGCCTTGCGCGCGGCGAGGATGCGTTCCTGACAGGCCTCGTCGGCCAGTGGCTTGAATCGCTCGAACCGGATCGTGCTCACTTCCATGGCTGCGTCTTCCCAAGGATCAAGAAGAGAGGTCGAACATTACCACAATACGACAAAATTTCCAGCATCGGGTTCACGGCCATCGCATCCCTGTAACCACGTGGGCGTCATTGACTCCGCGCAGCACGACGCCGGGCAATCGCCGCCGCCCAGACTATGCCGCCGCCGTGCGTTGCGGCAGTTCGCGTATGGCCTCGGCATTGCTCCACGAAAATGCCCTGTCCGCCGCCGCGCGCCACGGCAGCCATTCGTAACGCAGGTGCTCGCGCGGTTCGAGCGTCACATCGACGGCTTCCGGCACCAGCAACCCGAACACATGTTCCGTATTGTGGATGACGCCGGGCGCGTAGCGGCTGCGCCAGTGCCGGTAAATCTCGTAACGGTTCTGCTTCCTCCAATCGGCAAGCCGGTAGCGCACGGCGTCCAGACCGGTTTCCTCGCGCAACTCGCGCACCGCCGTCTGCTCCAGCGTCTCGCCTTCGTCCTGGCTGCCGGTGACCGACTGCCAGAACCCCGGCCGGTCCGCGCGTTCGAGCATCAGAACGTCCAGCGCCGGCGTGTGCACCACCACCAGCACCGACACGGGAATCTTATACCCCCCGCTGTTGTGTCCGTTCGCGCGCATTGGGATGAAGGCGGGCAGCGCGGGCATTGTACGCCAACGGGCGCGGGGCGCTGCGGCGCCGACGTCCCTCTGGCGATTGGCCTGGAAATCCGGCTCACCGAACGGACCGGCGCGGAACTCATCGCCACGCGGGATTTCGCGGGAACACAGTACGGCCTCGACCACGGTATCCACTACAACTTCCTTGCGGCCAGCTTGGATCGCCAGTTGACTGATCGCATGACGCTGGTCATCCCGTTCTGAGTGCCGACTTCGACGTCACGTGAGCGGTCGGATGCCTGCGACCGGCGTCTTGATTCCGCCGAACAACGTCCAGAACACTTTGTCCTGCTCGGCCCAGAATTCCGCGGCGCTCTCAAAGATCTCAATCGCCGCGGCAAACTCATTCGGCGAGTGCTTGGCGAACTCCGCGCAGTGATCAAGCAGCAGCACGAAGCCGTGTGTCTGATTGCACGGCAATTCCGTGAGACGCTCTTCGAGCGCATCCCAGTTTCCGCCGAACCACTCGGGGAATTCGAGTGCTGCCGCGATAGCCGCGAGCAGACCCCGCTTGTCCCGCACGCCTTTGATATCGAGGTGCAGGAGCGTCAGATCGGACTTGCGCACAGCATCGGCGAGCGCCCGCAGGTCGTTCGGCGCGAGATAGGGCCCGGCGCGCGCGGTGTCCCGCAATCGCGCCTCAAGCGCGGTCATTTTTCACTCCTGGATTCGCCTGAAACTTCGGTAGTGGTCGTCGGTGTAATAGTACTCGCCACCGCTACATGGTGCCGCGGAGCGCCGTACCGAGCCGGCGCGCCGCGCTTTGCCGTCCGTAGCGGTTGACGCGCCCGCCTTCCCCGCGCTTTCCACACAGCCACCGGCGACAATGCGCCGGGCGCCACGGTCGCGTGCGCCGGGCGTCTTCACGGCGTATTCACGGTAGTAGCCGCGGCTGCGCACCGGCAGGCGGCGCTCGCGATTACCGAACACAATCCCGTCGCGCTCGTAGGAAAACGGCCCGCCTTGTTTGATGAGCTTGAGCGTGTCATGCGCCTCAGCCGGAAGCGCGGCTGCCGCAATCTCGGAAACGACGGTTGTGTCGCGCGCCGTGACCGGGCTGACGAATGCGAGCAGCGCCGCCGTGAGCGCCACCCCCGCGCAGCGAAGCCACTCCGCGCCGGTCAAACTTCACCTCACGGCTGCGGATTGCGCAGCCGGATGTGCAGTTCGCGAAGCTGTCCTTCGTCCACCGCGTTCGGGGCGTGAGTCAGCAGGCACTGTGCGCGCTGGGTCTTGGGAAAGGCGATCGAGTCACGGATGGATTCCGCGCCCGCCATCATGGTCACGATGCGATCGAGGCCAAACGCGATGCCGCCGTGCGGCGGAGCGCCATATTGCAGGGCCTTCAGCAGAAACCCGAACTTGGCTTCGGCTTCCTCCGGGCTGATCGCGAGCGCGCGGAACACTTTTGACTGCACGTCCTGGCGGTGGATGCGCACCGACCCGCCCCCGATCTCCCAGCCGTTCAGCGCGAGATCGTGGGCGATGGCGCGGGCGGCACCGGGATCGGTTGCGAGCAGATCCTCGTGACCGGGCGCGGGCGAAGTGAACGGATGGTGCATCGCCACCCAGCGCTTTTCTTCTTCGTCGTACTCGAACATCGGGAAATCGAGCACCCATACCGGACGCCACCCGCTCTCCGCCAGCCCGCGCTCGTGACCGATCTTCACGCGCAGCGCGCCCAGCGCTTCGTTCACGACCTTCGCGCGGTCGGCTCCGAAGAAAATGAGGTCGCCGTCACGTGCGCCGGTGCGCTCAAGCAGCGTGGCGATCACCGGCGCCTTGAGAAACTTGAGGATCGGCGACTGCAGGCCCTCGGCCCCCTTCGACATCGCGTTCACCTTGATGTAGGCAAGCCCTCTTGCGCCGTAAATCTTGACGAACTCGGTGTAATCGTCGATGTCCTTGCGCGAAAGCCCGCCGCCGCCTGGGATCCTGAGCGCCGCCACGCGCCCGTCCTTCAACTGCGCGGCCTCGCGGAATACCTTGAACTCGACCTCCTTCATCACGTCCGTCAACTCGGTGAGCTTGAGCGGCACGCGCAGGTCCGGCTTGTCGGAACCGTACAGCGCCATCGCCTCGTCGTAACTCATGCGCGGGAACGGGTTCGGCAGATCGACGTTCAACACCTCCCTGAACACCGCGCGGATGAGTTCCTCCATCAGCTCGGTGATCTGGCGCTGTTCGAGGAATGAGGTCTCGACGTCGATCTGGGTGAACTCGGGCTGGCGATCGGCCCGCAGGTCCTCGTCGCGAAAGCATTTGACGATCTGGTAATAACGGTCGAAGCCCGCGATCATCAGGAGCTGCTTGAACAACTGCGGCGACTGCGGCAGCGCAAAGAAGTGCCCCGGGTGCACGCGCGAAGGCACGAGATAATCGCGCGCGCCCTCGGGCGTGGAGCGCGTCAGCATCGGGGTTTCGATATCGATGAAGCCGTGGCGGTCAAGGAAGCTGCGCACCGCCATCGCGACGCGGTATCTCAAGCGCAGGTTGTGCTGCATCTGCGGGCGGCGCAGGTCGAGAAAGCGGTACTCGAGCCGCACGGTCTCCGACAAAGTCTCGTCGTCCATCTGAAAAGGCGGGGTAAGCGACGCATTGAGGATCTCGATCTCCTGCGCCAGCACCTCGATCTCGCCGCTCACCAGATTGGGATTGACGGTGCCCTCGGGCCGGCGGCGCACGCGGCCCGCGACCCGCACAACGAATTCGTTGCGCACTTTGTCGGCCGTCTGAAACGTGGCCGGCGTGTCGGGATCACACACGATCTGCACCAGACCTTCGCGATCGCGCAGGTCGATGAAGATGACGCCCCCATGATCGCGCCGGCGATGCACCCAGCCGCAAAGCGTCACGGTCTGGTCGAGGTGCTGGCGGCTTATGCGCCCACAGTATTCGCTGCGCATGGATCAGGATTCTGGGTTCAGGATTGAGGGCGGGAACCCGCCTCTATTGATTCACGACTTGCGCCTGCCGGGGGCTGTCGGCGGACTTTCTCAAGAGCCGCGCGTCGGTCCTCCTGCCGTTGCCGCCGGGGGCGACGACGCCCATGGAGATGATGTACTTCAGCGCCTCGTCCACGGTCATGTCGAGTTCGATCACGTCCGCGCGCGGCACGATCACGAAGTAGCCGCCGGTGGGGTTGGGCGTGGTCGGCACGTAGATGCTGAGAGTGTCGCCGGGGAGGTGGTTGACGACATCGCCTCCCGGCGTCCCGGTCAGAAACGCGATGGTCCACATGCCCTCGCGCGGCCATTGCACCAGCAGCGCCTTGCGGAATGCCTGGCCCGTCGGGGAGAACACGGTGTCGCTCACCTGCTTCACCCCGTTGTAGATGGAGTTGACGACGGGTATGCGCGCGAGCACCCCTTCCCAGAACGCGACCAGGCGCTGGCCGATGATATTCGCTGCGAGCACCCCGCTCACGAACACGATCAGCAGGGTCAGCACCACGCCCATGCCCGGCACGTGAATGCCCAGCCAGCTCTCCGTGCGCAGTGCCGGCGGCAGCAGCAGAAGCGTCCGGTCCATGGTGCTCACCAGCAGCTCGAGCACCCAGACTGTGATCACCAGCGGCACCCAGATCACGAGCCCGGTGATGAAATAACGCTTGATCAGAGGCTTTTTAAACATGGGTCAAGGGTACGACGGCGCCGCCGTCATTTGCACAACGCACGACATCGCAAAAAGTGACGTGGGTAATGCGGCGTCGGCGTTTACCGCACCGCTTCGTGAGGTGGGAAAAGGGCCGCCGGCGCCCCGCGCCGGCAGCATCCCGCGAACATGAAACAGGTTCGTCGGACTTGGGTTAACTACACGCCGGGCACGCGCCGGTGCCGCACGACGCGTCCGGCTTGGATTCCGTCTTGGATTCCGTCTTGGATTCTTCCTTCTTGGCGCCTTCGGCAGGCTTGTCCGCATCTTTCCTGGGTTTCGCCCCGTTGTTCTTGAAATCAGTCGCGTACCAGCCGCTGCCCTTCAGGTGGAAGCCGGCAGCGGTGACCATTTTCTTGAGACTGGGTTTGCCGCACTCCGGACAGTCGGTCTGCGGTGCGTCACTCATGCGCTGCAGGTATTCGTTCTGGAACCCGCAGTCGGCGCACCGGTACTCGTAAATCGGCATG
>Ga0209640_10002280_pt1 | contig 16678 bp, 17 predicted proteins | sample RifCSP10_1_FD_184018 | JGI IMG/M metagenome (GOLD analysis project Ga0209640, IMG submission 184018) | Soil microbial communities from Rifle, Colorado - Rifle CSP2_sed 10_1 (SPAdes) (version 2) | ecosystem: Environmental > Terrestrial > Deep subsurface > Rock core/Sediment | place: Rifle... | reverse complement strand
GAATGGGATAAACTTGCAAAACTATTTAAGGAGTATGGCATTCAAGCATATCAAGATAACATGTTGCGCAATGGTATGCCGTATAGTGGATTGCGTCTTATATTTCCAGAGAATGCGCCGTTTGCTTCTTTTGAATTATTACTTAAGATTTTTTCGTTTTTTAGAACGCGGGGCGTAGAGCTTTCATTTTCTCCTGTGTTTGATAAAGCAATTGGCACCCGCAAATTTAAAGAATGGTGCAAAAATAGCTACTCACTTGCTAAATTGCTTTCAGAATCGCGAGCAGAGTTACAAGAATTTTATAGAAAAGCACTCTGCTGCTTTTTATATCAGCCATATCCAAAAATCAGGACATAAAAGAGGCGGGAATAGCTCCCGCCTCTTTTATGTCTATATCATATGCGCTATGCGCCGAAGAATCCTTTGATTGCATCAATGATAGTGGTGAAAAATTCGGTGATTTTTATGAAAATCATCATAATAAAATGTTTTACTGTACCAAATAGTTTTATAAAGATATTTGGCTCAACGGCAGCTGGATGGCTCATAGGAGCATCCATATCAACGAGCACTTCTTCTGTTATCGCATTGGACTGTACGTTTTTAGGCGCAGCGGCATTTGAGGTAACTGTAAAGTTGCTGCGTATTGTTTCTTTTATGTGATCTTTAAAGGCAGGCATATTTTGTACGCCAATCTCTTCAACTTTTTTGTCGCCATTTTCGATGTAGAGGAATGTTGGGACGCCAACGATGCCATATTTTTTGCTTACCCCATCAAGTTTGTCTACATCTACTTGTGCAAAAGTAATATGTTTAAATTCAGGGTCATTTGCGAGTTCTGCATACGGTTTGTTAATAGCATTGCAGACGCTGCACCATTCAGCAGAGAATTCTATAATCATATGCTTGTTATTTTTCATTGCAGCATTGAATTGATTTTCACTCTCAAGAGTGATTACTGCGGCTTGTAATGAGATACATGATAGGATAGTGAGCGCAAGCGCATATTTGAAATGACAATTCATAACGATCTCCTTTTTTTGGGATTTCAATTTTCGGCTTGATTCTAGCACAAACTTATTTTGCAACACAATCCAAATTTTCTGATAGATGTTAAATGTAGATTTGATCTCGTATGATTGACTCATAATTATTTATTTCGATTGTGAGTGTTCTAAAAAGAGGGGCTATATCCTCGCCCAGGCGTTGCTTTGAATTGATTGCTGCAGCATGATTTGCGTGATTCAGCTAGAAATAAAAATAATTCTTTGTGTGGAAAAAAATGAAGAATAAGTTTTTCTTAAATCTTTTTAAAAAACTGTTTGATTAAGCTTTTTTTACCCGTTACATTATTCTGTAAACCACCGCGTGTAATTTTCTTATAGTCACATTTTTTAAAATCCAATTTAATGTGTGTGGTTGCAGGGTGCGACCAAAAAAAGAGGGCCGTTGAAAAAAAACGGAGGGATTTTGCTCCCTAAAAAATAAAAAAAAGGAATATTGTTATGAGTAACCGCCTAAATGAACGAAAGGGTTCTATGAATGATACTAATTCTGTAATGGGCATGGCGTCCACCTACAGTACAAGCTCTAGTTCGCAAGTGAAGCCAGTGTCTTTCCGTGTTACTAAGCGGGATGGATCTCTTGTCCCATTTGATATGGAGTGCCTAAAGCGATCCGTGGTATGGGCGCAATCAGGGCTAGAAGAGGATACTGATACGGCCCTTTTGCTAAATGAGGCGGTGCGCAATAGCTTCGATAAAATTACTGAGTTGGAGCTATCAGATGCATTAATCATGGCAGCAGTTGCATTTATTGAGCGTGATCCTGCATATGGATATGTTGCAGCTCGACTTCTTTTTAAAAAGTTATTCAGAACAACTACGAATGTCTCTGTCTTGGGTGCGGACGTTGATCATCTTTATTGCAAGCAATTTAAAGAAGGTATTAGGTGCGGTGTTGCATTTGAAGACTTTGATCCGCGCTTATTAGACTTTGATCTTGATCGGCTTGCATTGAGTTTGGTTCCTGAGCGGGATCATTTACTTGATTACATGGGATTACGGACACTGTATGAGCGTTATTTTGCGCAGCATGAAAAAAAACACATTGAATTACCGCAAGGTTTTTGGATGCGTGTTGCGATGGGGCTTGCTATTGAAGAGCCGGATAAAAATGAAAAAGCGATTGAGTTTTATAACAATATGTCTCAGTTGCAGTATGTTTCAAGTACTCCTACATTGCTGCACAGTGGCTTGACTCGTGCGCAATTAAGCTCATGCTTTTTGGCTACCGTTACCGATGATTTACATCACATTTTTAAATGCATTGGCGATTGTGCGCAGATGGCAAAATGGTCTGGTGGCGTGGCGTATGATTGGACCAATATTCGTGCGTGTGGCTCGTGGGTAAAAAGTATTAAGACGGAAAGCCAAGGGGTTATTCCGTATCTTAAAGTTGCTAATGATACCATTGCATCTATTAATAGAAGCGGGCGTCGTCGTGGAGCTGGGGTAGTGTACCTAGAATCATGGCATTTAGAAGTAGAAGATTTTCTTGATTTGCGTAGAAATACTGGCGATGAACGCAGACGTACCCATGATATGAATACTGCTAACTGGGTGCCTGATCTTTTTATGAAGCGAGTGATTGCTGGCGGAGAGTGGACGCTGTTTTCTCCTGATGAGGTACCAGATTTACACAGTTTGTATGGTAAGGCATTTGAGACACGGTATGAAGAGTATGAGCGTAAGGCCCGTGATGGTCAGATGCAGTTGCATAAAGTGATACAAGCAAAAGATCTATGGAAAAAAATGTTGACCCGACTTTTTGAAACTGGGCATCCATGGATCACCTTTAAAGATGCATGCAACGTGCGTTCACCGCAAGATCATGCCGGAGTGGTACACAGTTCTAATTTATGCACAGAAATTACGCTGAATACATCAAAAGATGAAACAGCAGTGTGTAATTTAGGATCAGTGAATTTATCTCGTCACGTATTGCATGGAAAGCTTGATTATGATCTTCTTGCAAAGACAGTACAGTCTGCGGTTCGCATGTTGGATAATGTGATTGATATCAATTTTTATCCGACTGTAGAAGGTAAGACATCTAACTTGCGCCATCGTCCAATCGGACTTGGTCTTATGGGCTTTCAAGACGCATTGTATAAGCTGAACTTGGCATTTGATGATGCGAAAGTGGTTGATTTTGCAGATGAAGTGATGGAATTTATTTCATATCATGCCATTTTAACCTCATCTCAATTAGCAAAAGAGCGAGGAGCATATTCAAGCTATAAAGGATCAAAGTGGGATCGTAACATATTCCCTGTTGATACCCTTGCTTTGCTGGAAAAAGAGCGTGGTGAGCAGATTAGTCTTACTAATCGAACTGGAAAATTAGATTGGACGCCAGTGCGGGAGCATGTGCAAGCGTATGGTATGCGAAACTCAAATACCATGGCTATTGCGCCAACGGCAACTATCTCTACGATTTCTAACTGTATTCCTTGTATTGAGCCGATCTATAAAAATATTTATGTAAAAGCGAATATGACGGGTGAATTTACTGTCGTGAATAAATATTTGATTGAAGATTTAAAGCAGCTTGGCTTATGGGATCAAGATATGCTTGATCAAATCAAATATCACGATGGAAATCTTCAGCAGATCAGCCGCATTCCACAGCAGATGAGAGATAAATATAAAGAGGTGTTCCAAATTGATCCACATCACTTAGTGCAAGTAACTGCAGCGCGTGGTAAGTGGATTGATCAAAGCCAATCTCATAACGTCTTTATGAAGGGTGTTTCTGGAAAGCTTCTCAGTGATATTTATATTGCTGGATGGAAAGCTGGCTTGAAAACATTCTATTACTTGCGTACACTGGGCGCCAGCCAGATTGAAAAATCAACCTTAGATGCTAAGAAATTTGGCTTTACGCAAAAACGTACAACGGTTGAAACCGAGAGTGCTCAAATAACCCCGGAAGCATGCTCACTTGAAAATCAAGATTGTGAGTCGTGCCAATAACTTCAGGATACAACATGAAAAAAGATGGAATTATAAATAATTCGATGGTAGATCCCAATAAAATTCTTCCTATGCGGTATATGTGGGCGCGTCATCATTATAAAGATGGTGTAGCTAATAACTGGACGCCGGAAGAGATCTCAATGCAGAAAGATGTTGAGCAGTGGAAATCAGCAACGGCACTTTCTGCGACTGAACGTCGTATGATTTTATGGAATCTTGGTTTTTTCTCTACCGCAGAATCATTGACTGCAAACAATTTGGTATTATCTGTGTATCAGCACGTTACCAATCCTGAATGTCGTCAATACATATTGCGTCAGGCATATGAAGAAGCAGTACACACTGATACTTTCATCTATTGCTGCGATTCATTGGGTCTTGATCCAAGTGAAATCTATAGTATGTACGAGACGATTCCGAGTATTAAAGAAAAGGATGATTTTGTTGTTAATTTAACGAAATCAATTCTTGATCCAAGTTTCAAAACAGACACTACTGAAAATATTCAGAAATTTTTACATGATCTCATTGGTTTTTATGTGATTATGGAAGGGATATTTTTCTACGCAGGGTTTGCAATGATGCTTGCCTTAAAGCGACAAAATAAAATGATAGGAATTGGCGAGCAGTTTGAATACATAATGCGTGATGAAAGTTTGCATTTGGCATTTGGATGCGATTTGATCAATACGATTAAGGCTGAAAATCCAGAAGTGTGGACTGAACAGTTTCAGGCTAATATGGTTGAGCTGATTAAGCAGTCTGTTGAGCTTGAAAAGAAATATGCTTTTGATGCGTGTCCTGAAGGGGTGCTGGGAATTAACCCCCAACAATTTTCAGATTACGTGGAGTATATTGCGGATCGCAGACTTGAGCGTATCGATTTACCAAAACAATATGGCCGTGCAAATCCATTTCCATGGATGTCTCAATCAACTGATCTTGCAAAAGAGAAGAACTTTTTTGAAACGCGTGTTACAGAATATCAAACGGCCGGTTCATTAGATTGGGAATAGTCTAACGAAATAGTACAAAAGTAAATGAGGCACTCGTATAAGGGTGCCTCATTTTTTGATAGTATTTATGTATCACAATACACACTACAGCAAGGAACATGGCATGCGTTATACATTATATATCATTGGATTGAGTGGAATAGGACTGGTGAATCTTATGTGCGCTATGGATTCGGCTCTACTGAGTCCATACGATCTTCAGGATGGTGTAAAAACCTGTATTAATAGCTCTTTAACAGATCCCCAACAGATAGAAGAAAAAATTGCTATGCTCGAAGAAATATGCAAGCAGTCGCGGCAGGTATTTCTCACAGGAAAAGTAATAATGCCTTCCGGGAAAGAGCGGGTTCTTCCTAAAAGTGAGATAGCAACTCGTTCGATTTTAATTCAAAAGCTTGAAGCGCAAATTGATGAATTGCGTAAACGGCTTGCAGATATTGAGATTAAGCCGGCAGAGAAGATAGAATTAAATGTAGAACGAAAAGTGCGTAAATATTGGTGGAGATGTTGCTAAAAAAAAGGAAATAATATGAAACGAGTAGTGATGATGCTAGCGTGTCTTTTGTACCCAGCATATTTTAGAGCGATGGGATCTGTGGCATCTGATGATGACAGTGGGTGTGAGTATGCACTTTCATCTACTGATTCAGATAAAGGGGATGAAGTAGCGGACATACTATTTGGTAAGCCTGGAAAGAATGCTCGTAAATATGAGGTGAATGCGCTTGTTGATGCCCATTTATTGTCAGATGCTCTTACTCATGAGCAGCGTAGACAAATAAAAGATCATTTGAAATCTCTTTCTGATAATGAGTATCTGTCTGTGATAGGTAAGATGGATATAGTGCGTGGTAAAAGGGGCAAAAAAGCCAGTGCCAAAAAAATAGATGTGGCAACAGCGCTTTTAGCGATAGTTGATGAGTTGAAAGTGCAAAACCAGTGTATGGAGTCAAGTGGCGAGGTGCAAAAGCAGGCATATGAACAACAAGTTGCATCTGCTGAATTTGAGCGCCACAAATGGAAAAATAGATTTTGGGGAGTAATTGGTGCCGCGCTTTTAACGAATGGTGTCCAATTTGCAATTAACATGTATCAAGTAACAGATGAAAGTTCCTGCTGAGTAGGCGATAAAAAAAGGAAAAAATACTAATGCGTACGATTATTATTTTTTTTGTTTTCTCTGTTTTTTCTGTTTCACTACATGCAATGGATACATCTGACAATGTAGTGAAAGTACATGTTTTTGGAGTAGATGCAAATCGAGAAGCGGAAGTAGATTCTCTTTTTACAGATTATTTATTGCAGAATGACTTGGATGATCAAAAACAAGCGCTTTTAAAAAAGCATCTTAATGCGTTGCCCCGGGAAGATTATTTTCTACTGGTATCCCATTTGACTTGCCGAGGCGTACTTGATTCAGGCAACGCAGCTGATCTGCGTCAAAAATATAAGAATGATAAACTGATAAGTGTACTTTTTGCCATTGTTTTACAGCTTGATAAGCATAATGGATTTATGGAGCAGCAAGTTGCGCAACTAAAAGAGTTTAATGCTGGCCAAGAAAAGGATGACAACTTTGCGCATGAACAATTTCGCTTTGCAAAATACTCATGGAAAGTTGGCACACTATTGGGAGCAATAGGAACAATTATTGGTAGCGGGATTGCGATCTGGCAAGGAACACTTGCAGCAGAGTGTTAGAAATAGTTGTTGAGTAATGCAATTAAATCACGCTGACTAAGGGCGCCTGGTTTTGAATAGACTTGGTGCCCATTTTTATAGAGGCGAAGTACGGGGATACTTTTAATGCCGCTTGCAACGCTGCCAAATTGATCAACATCAACTTTTAAAAAGGTAACGTTAGGAAATTGTTTTGCTACTTGATCAATAACGGGGCTCATTGCCTTGCATGGTCCGCACCAGCTGGCATAAAAGTCTACGAGCACATTTCCAGATCGAGTGATTTCTTCAAATTTTGCAGATGCTTCACCCGCTTTAGTAATTGCTTGATGCAAGTAGATAACGTTGTTTTTTGTTTGCGTAGTTTGACGTGTCTCAACTGTTTCTGATTGGCATGAGCAGAATGAGAGACCACTAAAAATAGTCCAAGCAATTGCGTATATTTTTTTCATATAAAATCCTTTTTTTTCCCTTCCGTTCGCCCTGCGAACAGTCCGGCGAAGCGTTACGCAAAGCCTGGGAGCATGTCGAAGGGTCTCGAACATTCACAAGTTATAGAGCTTTGTAAGAAGGGGCGTATTTTTTATAAGTACGTTTCACATCATCGAAAAAAGTGACTTATTTGTCAAATATGGCTAAAAGAGTTCATGCAGTAGCATGCCAAGTGCCATTCCGGCCATAAGCATATCTTCAAAAAGGGTTACATACGTCATAGGAAGTTTGAATACCATTCCAAGGCAGGCGCACATAATATCTTTTCCTGCTGCCAATTCAATTGCAACACCAATAGCGCTAAAGAGCATGAGTAGATAGGTAAAGAGATTGATTGCCATGGGCATGAATCGAAAAAGATACGCACATCCTAAGCCAATTTCTATAAATGGATACAGGTAGCCATAGATGATGCTGCGCTTTGCAAGTAGATCATATTCTTTATAGGCAACGGCAAAATTGCGAAGGTTGATAAGTTTGAATGCACCAAATATGAGAAAAAAACTTGCCATAAAATCACTCATCGCCAGCATCATATCCCAATCGCCAGAAATGAATTGGCGGATGAGTGTAAAGAGGATAATGAGAGTGAATAGTGTGATGAGTGGAATAAAATCTCGAATGCTATAACGCATGCTAAAAACCCTTTCTTAATCAAGCAATTGCTCATAACCAAACGTGTATGGTAGCTTCAGTGTAGCACAATGATACTTAAAAAAGAGAGGATGAGAAATGAATTTACGAGAGAAAGTATATGTTGCTACTGTGCCACGAGGAATACATGCAATTTTAGGAGCTGATATTGGAGGAACAAATAGCAACTTTGGTATTTTTGAGCTTACCAATAATAAGCTGATTCTTTTGTTTTCATTGCATGCAAAGAGTCAGGAAGTGACTGATTTTACTCAATTAGTTAAGCAGGTGCAGAAGTATGTTGCTTCGAATTATGACATTTCTATTCAAGCCGCACTATTTGCTGCAGCTGGTGTGGTATCGCCTGATCGAGATCGCAGCAAACCTACCAATTTATCCTCTATTGAAATTGATGCACATATAATCAAACAAGTAACCGCGATTCCCTGCGTCTATGTAGTAAATGATTTTGAAGTTATTGGGTATGGCATTGATCTAATTGATCCGAGTGACTTGGTAAAAGTGCATAATGGTCCTGAGCGAAAATGGGCGCAAAAAGCAATTATTGGTGCAGGCACAGGATTGGGCAAATGTATTATGTTTTGGAATAATGCTGTTAAGCGTTATGTGCCTGTGGCATCAGAGGGAGGGCACGCAGATTTTGCAGCACAACGGCTTGTTGAGTTAGATCTTATCCAATTCATTCAGCGCCTTGAAGGATTTACGTGTAATGTGTCTTGGGAAGATGTGCTTTCTGGATATGGTATTCAACGCATTTATCAATTTTTTCATGCACGTACTACGAATGGCCATCATGCGCAAAATGAGCAGCTGCCGCATCCTGATGAAATTTTTAACACTAGAAATCATGATAAGCACAGTTGGGATACATTTGAACTGTATACCAAGCTATATGCACGTTGTGTAAAAAATTTTGTACTTGATTCGCTTGCTCTGGGAGGTATTTATATTGCGGGGGGTATTGCGGCACACAATCTGCCATTGTTTGAATTGCCTGCATTTACAAAGGAATTTATTAATTGCGGTAAGCAACGGCATCTGCTTGAAAAGGTGCCCGTGTATGTGATCACCGATTATAATGTGAGCTTATATGGCGCAGCACATTATTTAGTTCTTGAAGGGGTATGTAAACCGAGTTGATCAACTTGGTTTTTAAAATTCATTACTTTGTTGAAAGGGGAATATCGAGAGGAATATAATGTCCATTCAGTTCAACCATTAGCCCCTTACTTCCAAGCCCCTTTAATATTTTCAGAAAACTTTGCATGGTAAAGTCTTTTTTAGTTCCTGAGCGCATAGCTTGAACAATTGTAGGAGATACACCAGCAATCTGAGCCAGTTTTCGTACAGAGATATTGTCTTTTTCCATTGCTGCAAGAATTAGTTCTGATAAAAGGAGTTCTTGATATTCTTCATTGAGCTTCTTTTTTTCTTTTGCGCTTAAAGAATTAACAAATGAATCTATAGTCGATTTCTTTTTTTTATTCATAATAGACGCCTCCTTTAACCCGTTTTGTATAATCATCCTTAGCCTTTAATGCTTTCTGTTTTTCACGTGGTGGCATTTTTGCAGATTTTTTTTCATATGCATTAGTAACAATAACTTTTGCGCCATCAAAGAAAAAACAGAAAAATCTATTCTTTTTTCATGGACTTTTAACCTATGTTCAATGGTCCTTATATATTGAAAATTGTACCATTATTGTGATACGATTGCAATAATGGTAATCGCAGGAGGGTTGCAATGGGGACTTAGAGCTTCTATATATGCAGAATGTATTTGAGATAGGGAGAGTCTATTAGCGTATTATTTTTCGAAAGAAAAAATATTACTTTTTTACAATATACGGAGATTCTGGAATTCGCACATTAAATCGCACTTTTTCTTCTGCTTTTTCAGGGTGAGATACATCGATAGTAAAGTGTGATTTGTAATCTGATTTTGATACAAAAATCACGATATCCACTGTTTTGTACGGCTCAACAATCAGTTGCTCTTTAAGGCTATAGTTTTTAATTTCACGGCGAACCATTGTATTGTGTTTAGCTGTTTGAATTCCTCGCACTGTTGAAATGACTGGTGTCCCAACAACGAGCAAAGCAGGGATTGCAGCTAATGCAGAGCTTCCAATTACAGCAAAAGGGGCTGTGATACTTAAGCTACCAGTTGTTAAAAGGAGGATGCCGCTTGCGCTGAGCGCTATAAAACTTCCCACTGCTAATAGGCCGCCAAGAAGGAGGCTTGAAGCAATCGAACCAAATATTTGTGTAAATGAATTGTTATTTAATCGTGAAGCCACCTGTTTATAATCAACCTGTTTTAGGTCGATGTCTGAAGCTTTTAGCGAAATAAGTTTATTGCTATCGTTTGTGAGAGAAATTTGAATTGGCCAAATTGGTTGGCGTTTTCTGAATCGCTTAAAGAGTCGGGCAGATCGTTCACCAAGGAGTAATCCGCTATCATGCTTATCAAGTTTTTTCACTCGTAAAGTGATTCCTTGAGCACTATTAAAGTAATCAATGAGTGCCGCAAGTGGGCGCATCATTAAGTGTTGTTTTTCGGGACTTTTACAACTTGGTAAAAAAATAGTCACACAAAGTACTATTGGCAGCATTCGCTGTGAAAAATATCGCATGTTCATATATCTTTTGCCCCTAACCCTATTTTCTATGAGAATTGGCATAATCCAAGAAAGGATTATAGTATTTATCCTACGTTTTAGCCCTTTTTTGTCAAGTGGTCATAGGCTGAGGGGGCTTGTTTTACTTCCGAGGGAGGTTTGGCTATAGTGTGAGGATTACATAAGGAGTATTGCCCATGAAACAGATACGGTCTTCTTTTGATCATGCTACCATTTCATCACACGAAATCAACGATCTGCAGGCGCGATTGACCCCTGAGATTGGCCGCATTAAAGAGGCATGGGCAGCGGGTTATGCTACAGAATATGCTTCACTTTCGCTGTCATCAGATACTGAGCTTTTAGGGCGGGTTATGGCCCATGCTCGGCAGGCAGAATCGCTGAATCCTCGTATGGTAATCATCATTGGCATTGGAGGATCTAATCTTGGGACAATGGCACTGTTACAGGCCCTTGGCCATACTGATCGATCGGTTCATTTTGCCGATACGGTGGATGCGCCGTATATTCAAGCGATGTACGATCAGGCTGAAGCGATGCTTGAGCAAGGGGATGAGATTCTTATTATTGTCATCAGTAAATCGGGATCAACCACTGAGACGATAGCAAATGCGCAACTATTTGCAGCTTTGTTACAAAAGCATAAAAAGGAGTATGCGCGTAACGTTATGGTGATTTCTGATGAAGGATCGCCACTTGCTCGTATTGCTGCACAGCATAGTTTTTCATACCTTTCTATTCCACAACAGGTAGGGGGGCGGTATTCAGTTTTTTCAGCAGTTGGGCTTTTTCCGCTTGCGGTGATGGGAGTGGATATTGTGGCATTGCGTTCAGGTGCTGAATCGATGAAGGGGGCGTGCACGCATGAAACATTATATAAAAATCCTGCAGCATTACGTGCGGCTACGCTGTATCAGCTCTATCAAAAAGGATTATATATTCATGATACGTTTGCATTTAGCCATGCGCTTTATGGCATTGGCCAATGGTATCGCCAGTTGCTTGCAGAAAGTATTGGAAAAGCAGAGACCAAGCAGGGTGCATCAGTGCACGTTGGCATCACGCCAACTACTTCAATTGGATCGGTTGATTTACATTCAGTCACTCAGCTTTCATTAGCGGGGCCTGCTAATCGGGTAACAACATTTCTCACCATTGCAGAGCAAAAAGATATTTCTGTTCCAAGCGGAACAGCATTTGATTCCTTAGTTCCTATGATTCAAGGCACCTCATTTCGTATGATTATGCAGGCGATAGTGGATGGTACGCAAAAGGCATATGAATACGCGCACAGACCATTTATGACTATTGAATTGCCTGAACTATCCGCGTATCATTGTGGACAATTACTGCAGATGAAAATGGTTGAGATTATGTATCTTGGATTTTTATTTGATATTGATCCATTTAATCAGCCGCAAGTAGAATGGTATAAAAAAGAAACTCGAAAGATTTTATCACATGAATGATTTTACTGTCATATTGTTCGGCGTTACGGGTGATTTATCTCGCAGAAAATTGCTCCCTGCGCTGTATCATTTAATTGCTCGAAAAGAACTAAAGCAGTTTCTTATTGTTGGAGCATCGTTAGGAGCAACCGATAGTAAAGCGCTTCTTTCGATTGTTAAGAAGGATATGGGCACAGTAGATGAGGCAGTATGGAAGCAGTTAGAAGATCGTTTTTTTTGTGAAGCATTGCAATTTACCAATGAATCTGACTTTAAAAAACTGAATGCGCGAGTGACTAAACTTGAAAAGCAGTTTGGGCTTACGGGAAATCGTATGGCGTATCTTGCCGCTGCAGCAGAATTTTTTTGCCCAATTACGCATCATCTTGCCACTTGCGGGTTAATTACTCGTAAGCAATCCGATTCTATTCCGTGGCAACGCATTGTATATGAAAAACCATTCGGCCATGATCTTGCATCAGCGCATGAGATTAATGCATGCATTGAGCGTTTATTTGAAGAGCATCAAATTTATCGTATTGATCACTTTTTAACCAAAGAGCTGGTAAGCAATATCGCATTGGTTCGCTTTACGAATTGTGTCTTTGAGCCATTATGGAACAATCGATACATCGATCAGGTACAAATTGTTGTCAATGAGCAGATTGCGCTTGAAGGGCGGGGCGCCTATTACGATAAGTATGGAGCGCTTTCTGATGTAATGCAGAATCATGTTTTGGAATTACTTGCATTAATTGGTATGGAGTCGCCTAAAAAATTATCCGGTGAATTTGTACGTGATCAACGGCTTCAGGTTTTGAAAAAAGTCCAAGTCATTGATGGTATTCTTGGGCAATATGAGGGATATCAGAAAGAATCATCCGTAGCGCAGGATTCAAAGACAGAAACATTTGCAGCATTGATGCTGCGAATTGATAATCTACGATGGGCTGGCGTTCCGTTTTATTTAAAAACCGGTAAATGCTTACAAAAAAAAGAGACGGTTATTCATATTAAATTTAAATCAGTTGATTGTTTGCTGACGCAAGAGTGCCCGGTTCCTTCTAATTGGCTCACTATAGAAGTATCTCCTGAAGCAATTTTTTCATTAAGTCTGAATGCAAAAAAACCAGGCCGCACTGATCAAGTGATCCCAGTATCAATGGATTTTTGCCATAGTTGTTTATTTGGATCTCAAACGCCCGAATCATATGAGGTAGTGATTGAAGAGGTGATTCGTGGAGAACAATCTATTTCTGTGCGATTTGATGAAATAGAGCAATGCTGGAGAATCATTGATGTTGTTCGTAAAAAAAACTTTGCATTGCATGAGTATGCATGCGGTTCGAATGGCCCGGAAGAATTGAAAGACTTTGAAAAGAAACATGGTATGAGGTGGCGATCATGAACATAGGTCTTGTTGGTTTAGGAAAAATGGGATTTTCAATAGCGGTACGATTACTCAATGCTGGGCATGAAGTTATTGGCATCGATCAAAGTTCCGATACGAAAAAAAAAGCGGCAGAGATCGGTGTTGATGTGGTTGATTCGTTTGAAGCACTTGCGCAAAAAACAGATACGATTTGGCTGATGGTCCCAGTATCGCAAGTAGATACGGTAATTCATGCTATTGCGCCACATTTAAAAGCAGGCAATATCATTATAGATGGTGGTAATAGTTTTTATAAAGATTCACAACGTCGGCAGCAAGAGCTTGCGCGTGACGGTATTATTTTCTTAGATTGCGGAACTTCTGGTGGTATTCAAGGAGAGGCGCAGGGCTTTTGCTTAATGGTCGGCGGTGATGCAGCATCGTATACTAAAATTCATCCATTACTTGCAGCGATTGCGGCTCCTGGCGGACTGGGGCACATTGGCCCATCTGGAGCAGGGCATTACGTCAAGACAGTGCATAACGGCATTGAATATGGTTTGATGGAAGCATACGCAGAAGGATTACATCTTATTAAAGATGGTGTATTCAAAAAAAATGCTATTGATTTGGAAGAACTCACTCGTATTTGGCAGGTAAGCTCAATTATCCGATCATTTTTGCTGGAGTTAACGCATCGTGTAATGGCTCAGGATCAAGAGCTTCATGCTATGAGTGGTCAGGTCGCAGAAGGTGGAACTGGTAAATGGACAGTTGAGCAGGCGCATGAATCAGATATTCCTGTCCCAGTAATTGAGGCTGCGCTCAAAGTTCGCGAATGGTCTCGCCAGACGGGGGGAAATTATGCTACGAAAGTAATTGCTATGATGCGGCATGAATTTGGTGGTCATGCAGTTACAAAAATTAAAAAATAAAAAGGGGCGGCATGAAAATATATGATATTTCCTGGCCGATTAGCCAAGGGATAACAGAATATAAAAATAAGGGAACAATTCAACTGGCCGAAGCAAAGCGATTTGATACTGACGGCGTTCGTGATTCTATCATAACGTTAGGCACCCATACCGGCACGCATGTGGATGCGCCGTCCCATTTTTTACGGGATGGTAAAACGATTGATATGATTTCATTGGATCGCGTTATGGGCCGGGCGCGTGTTATTGATTTTATGATGGTGGTAGATGCCATATCAGCAGACGATCTTGAGCGGCATGATATTCAAGAGGGAGACATTATTCTTTTGCGTACTGCCAATAGCGCTCAAAATGTTACTGATTCATTTAAGGGCAACTTTATTTATCTAGACCCTTCGGGAGCTCAGTATTTGGCTCAAAAAAAGATCAAAGCAGTTGCCATTGATTACTTGGGCATCGAGCGGGGGGATCCGGAGCATACGACGCATATTACTCTTATGAAGGCAGATATCGCGATTATTGAGGGGGTTCGCCTTTCGCACGTGCCAGCAGGGGACTATTTTATGATCTGCTTGCCATTGGCTATTATTGGACTGGAAGCCGCTCCAGCACGTGCAATTCTTATGACGGAAGCGATCGATTAGGCCATAGCGCGCATCTTTTTTTTCAATTAGAAAATTTTCTCAAGCAAACTCTTTATTTTAGGGGTTCTATTTTGCTACGATATCAGTAGGAATATAAGAACCTATGCCCAATGGTGCTTAAGGGGGGAATGTATGAAGAGGATATCATTGTCTATCGTAGTAGCTGGATTATTGCTTGGCGTGAGCCCGATTGATGCAGCGGTAAGTAAGATACGGGCTTTAAAATGCTCTATTTCAAAATTCCATTCAAAATTTAAATGTACTGCTGAAGAGAAAGCTGCTGGTAAAAAATGGTTGGTAGGAACGGGAGTTGCTGTTGCAGCTGCAGCATTAGCGGCAGTTATTGGTGGCATCACGGTATCAGAAATTAAAAAAGCACAGGATGATGCTCTTGTTATTTCAGCATCTTCGGGAGTATCGGCAACGAATATTGGTGATATTTTGTCGAAATGGAATGTAGAGCTTGGGCAAGATGATAGTCCTCCTGCGCTTTTTATAAAAGCGGTAACAAATGGTGCGGGATGGATGGTGAATAGCTTGTATGATTTGGTGCCAAAAAATGTTTTGGAAGCTGGATTGCACATTGCTACAGATAGAGTGAAGTCTGCTTCTGCAATATATACTCCAATTCAAAACACGATACGTCAGGCTCTGAGCTCATTTAGTCTTTCCCAATTGCGAAAAAATTTAACGTTTATTCGTAGTGCTCTTTCTGAATTAATTGGTGAGGTGCAATCAACTATTTGTAGCGTGAGTCAGAATGCGATTGCGGAAGCTCGAGAGCAGCTTATGCGTAAGAACAATACAAGTATAATTGCGGAAGAAATGAAAAGCATATTAGAAAAAGGATGTTCTAACTAAAAAAAGGGGAATGGTATGAAGAAAAGTGTATTATCATTGGTAGTCGCTGTGGCGTTATTAGTGCCTCAAGCGGGCATGCATGCGATAAGTACGACTCAATCTTTTTATGAAAAAGCTCGTCAAGCTGCTTTAAAGTCTAAGAGCTTGCAAGCGGCAATTAAATTTGTTCAAAGAAAGCCTTTAACTGGCGAAGATAAAGCGATTCTTAAAAAAATGACATTTACTGCTGCAGTGGTAGCAATTGTTGCAGCAGTAACAGGCGTGACTGTGGCTAATACAAAAAAGAGACTGTCTACTGTAGAGCAATTTGCAGCAGAAAAGCCATTTGATCCGCAAGCAACGCATTTGGCGTTACTTTTAAAACAAGCTAAAGAGCAAGGCATTTCTTTTCAAGCAAGTGGCCCAATAGACGCATTAAGTAATAAGGCTTTTATAACAGCTATTGTAACTAAAAATGATAACGATATGAGGGCATTTTTTTGTAATGCAAAAAATGATGCTAATACCGTCGATTTAAATGCGGCTGAATTTGGATTAAAGCAAGCGCGTAGTAATGGGTATGAGTTGGGGCAGTTAGTTGCTGAATATATCAGTAATCGCATAAAGGCTCGAGATGAAGATAGCGAAATTGATAGATCACGCGCTTCAATTACAGTGAGAAGATTAGAAACGACGATTCAGCAAAAGTTCGCAGTAGAGTGTAGATAAGAAATATTTTAAATCCGCGGCAAACAGTGCCGCAAAAAAAGGGGAATGGTATGAAGAAGTATTTATTATTATTGGTAGTAGCTGTGGCGTTATTAGTGCCTCAAGCGGGCATGCATGCGAAAGAGCCCGTAACAGAGCAGAAGAAAGAGCTTTCATCATGGACTGGTGGATTTCTATCTTCTCTTG
>Ga0209640_10002278_pt1 | contig 16683 bp, 15 predicted proteins | sample RifCSP10_1_FD_184018 | JGI IMG/M metagenome (GOLD analysis project Ga0209640, IMG submission 184018) | Soil microbial communities from Rifle, Colorado - Rifle CSP2_sed 10_1 (SPAdes) (version 2) | ecosystem: Environmental > Terrestrial > Deep subsurface > Rock core/Sediment | place: Rifle... | reverse complement strand
TGGAACCCGCCGCCGCCTCTCATGGAGAGAATGAACACCGAGAGACGAAAGGGCCTCTTCGTGGACATTGCCACGTATGAGCGTGCATGCGGCACCCGGTCGAGGCGCGTGCCATGACCGACGCCGGAGAGTCCCGCCGGACCCGCCGCGCCTCCGAGCCTATCAAGCGCTACATGCTCGGCGACCAGATCAAGGACTACCTCCTCGCCCAGATCCTCGAGGGCGACCTCTTCCCCGGAGACCGCATCGTCGAGACGCGGGTGGCCCGGGACCTGGGGATCAGCCAAGGACCGGTGCGTGAAGCACTGCGCGATCTGGCCACACTCGGTCTGGTCACCCTTCAGCCGTATCGCGGCGCCCGAGTCCGTCAACGCACCCTGGATGAGCACGTCGAGGGACTGAGGGTTCGCGGCGAGCTCGAGGTGATGGCCGCAAGGGAGGCAACAGGCAAGCTGACCGCCGACCAGATCACCCATCTCCGCTGTCTCACCAAGGAGATGGCCGAGCGCGCCGCCGCCAGCGATCCTCACGGCCACGCCCTCAAGAACACGGAGTTCCACGCCGTCATCGCCCGGGCTTCCGAAAATCGCACCCTCGAACGAGTCCTCGCCATCCTCCATCCCTTCGCCCAGACCTACCTGACCGTCACCGTCGGCGGGATCAAGTCCCCCGAGTCCTACGCGCAGCGCCACGACGCGATCATCGAGGCCTTGGTGACGGGCGATCCCCTTCTCGTCGACGAGGCGATGAGGGCCCACAACGACGCCAACGTCGCCATCATCGAGGCGTCGCGGGCACAAAAGCCGCACATGCCCGATCGGGCCCCCGACGCGGCATGAATCACCAACCACAAACCAAGGAAACGAGAAGGGCGACATGACCACCGCCACCAGGAAGAAGCGGCTCTTCATGCTGCACAAACTCGGTGCTTCCGCATTCAAGGCGGCCGGCGAGATGCTGGCTGCACGGTGACGGTGATGACCCGGTACGTGTACGACTTCGACGCTCCCCCCGAGGTCGCCGCCGAACAGGTGCGCGCACTGATGGGCGGCAAGGGGGCCAACCTGGCCGTGATGACCAGCCAGCTCGGGCTTCCGGTCCCTCCCGGCTTCTCCATCACCACCGAGGCCTGCCGGGCCTATCTGAAGGACGGTTGGCCGGACGGCCTGGACGAGGAGATCCGCGACCACGTACGCCGCATCGAAGCCGCGCTGGGCCGCGCCTTCGGCGGTCCCGGCCACCCTCTGCTGGTGAGCGTCCGCTCGGGGGCGCCGGTGTCGATGCCCGGGATGATGGAGACCATCCTCAACCTCGGCCTCAACGAGGAGACCGAACGCGCCCTGGCGGACGCCTCGGGTGAGGAGGACTTCGCCGCGGCGTGTCGGGAACGCTTCGAGCACATGTACCGCGACGTCGTGGGCGTTGCCACCGTGCCGGCGGATCCGTGGGAGCAGCTGCGCGGTGCAGTCGAGGCGGTGTTCCGTTCGTGGAACGGGGACAAGGCGCGCAGTTACCGATCCCGCGAGGGAATCTCCGAGGACCTGGGAACAGGCGTCAACATCCAGGCGATGGTGTTCGGCAACTGGGGCGAGGACTCGGCAACCGGGGTCGCCTTCACCAGGAATCCGGCCACCGGCGAGCGCTGCCTGTATGGCGACGTCATGTTCGGCGCACAGGGTGAGGACATCGTCGCCGGAACCCACACGCCCGAGCCGATCGCGGTGCTCGACCGCACGATGCCCGCCGTCGCCGCCGAGTTCCGGAAGTACGCCGACCTGCTCGAGAGCCATTTCCGCGACGTGTGCGACATCGAGTTCACCGTCGAGCGCGGCAAGCTGTGGATGCTCCAGGTTCGAAACGGCAAGCGAACACCGCAAGCCGCTCTGAAGATCGCAGTGGACATGGCCGAGGACGCAGCATTCCCCCTTTCCCGGGCCGAGGCCGTCCAGCGGGTCGCTCGCCATCTCGTCGATCCCCCGATGCTGTGTGAAGGGCAGCTGGTCGGCATGCCGGTGGCGGCTACCGGCTTGCCGGCCTCACCGGGGTTGGTGAGCGGCGAGATCGCCACCACTCCCGAAGCCGCCGTGGAAATGGCCGACCAAGGTCGAACCGTGATCCTGGTCCGCGCCGAGACATCACCGGATGACGTGCACGGCATGGCCCGCGCCGCCGGAATCCTCACCTCCAAGGGGGGACTCACCAGCCACGCGGCCGTGGTCGCCCGGGGGTGGGGGATACCCGCGATCGTCGGCGCCTCAGGCGTCACCGTGAGCGACGGGACGGTGGCCATCGGCAGCCATCGCCTGAGCGCCGGCGATGCGCTCACCATCGACGGGACCAAGGGAGAGATCTACGTCGGCGCCACCGAGGTGAGGAATGTCCCGACGCCCGACGCCGCCAAGCTCCTCGCGTGGGCGAAAGACCTGGGCGTGGATCTGGCGTCGAGAGATGGGACCGGGGAGGCCGAGGCCCCCGAACATCAGCAGGGTCCGACCACCGAGACCGTGATCAGGGCACTCTTCATCAAGGGATTCGCCACCCCGCCGCTCCTTGCGTTCGCCGTTGTGGCGACCGAGGAGCATCTCCTTCCGGTGCTGCAGGCGATGGCGGACGACGGCGTCGTCGCCACGACCGCCGGTATGTACCGACTCACGGATCTCGGGCGGGCTCGCGGCCGCGAGCTGATGGCTGCCGACCAGGCTCTCTGGGGCCAGGACCGCGCCGCCGCCGCTCTCGACGGGTTCATCGTGCTCGACCACCGGACGAAGGAGATCGTGACCGCGTGGCAGATGCGGGTGGTCGGCGGTGAGCAGGTGCTCAACGACCACACCGACACCGCCTACGACCTCGGGGTACTCGCCGACCTTGCCGCCCTCCACTCCGATGCCAGCGCCTGGCTCGCGCCGCTCGCCGATGCGCTCCCCCGCCTCGGGGATTACTCCACCCGCCTCGCCGACGCCGCCGCTCGGGTGGCCGCCGGCGAGCACGCCTACATCGCGTCGCCACGCCTCGACAGCTACCACAGCATCTGGTTCGAGCTCCACGAAGATCTCATCCACCTCGCGGGACGCACTCGCGAGGACGAGGTGGCGGCGGGACGGGCCTGAGAACCAGCGGGCAGGAGGCAGCGGGCATCTCTTGCTGGTAGCGGGCAGCTGGAAGCTGGCAGCGGGCAGCTGGAAGCTGGCAACTGGAAACTAGCTGCTCTTACCCCACCTTGGCCGCGATCGCGGCGCCCACCTCGTCGGTTCGGCTGGTACCCCCGAGGTCCGGGGTGCGCACCGCGCCGGCGGCGAGCACGACGGAAATCGCACTGCCGATCGAATCGGCCGCCTGGTGCTCTCCGAGATGGTCGAGCAGCATTCTGGCGGCTTCGATCGAGGCGACCGGATTGACCCGACCCATGCCGGTGTACTTGGGCGCCGAACCGTGGATGGGCTCGAACATCGACGGGTAGCGGCGCTCCGGGTCGATGTTCCCTCCGGCGGCCAGCCCCATGCCACCCTGCAGCATCGAGCCGAGGTCGGTGATGATGTCGCCGAACAGATTCGACGCCACGACCACATCGAACCACTCGGGCTTCTTCACAAACCACATGGTGAGTGCGTCGACGAGGGCCTTGTCCGTGGCCACGTCGGGAAAGCCGGCGGCCACCTCGTCGTACACCCGGTCCCAGAACACCATCGAGTAGTTCAGGGCGTTCGACTTGGTGCAGTTGGTCACCCGGCCCACCTCGGCGCCTTCACCGAGCTTCTTGCGGCTCCGGGCGAGCTCGAAGCCATAACGGATGACCCTCTCACACCCCTTGTGCGTGAACACGCCGGTCTGCAAGGCAAAGCCGTCGGGGGAGTCCCCCTTGAAGATCCCTCCCAGCCGTGAGTACTCCCCCTCGGTGTTCTCTCGCACCACGACCATGTCCACGGTCTCAGGTGTGGCTGTCGCGATGGGTGTGGGCACCCCGGGGTAGAGACGAATCGGCCTGAGGTTGACGTACTGGTCGAATCCCTTGCGGATGCCGAGCAACATTGTCAGCGACACGTCGTCGGGGACCTTTGCGGCATCCCCGATGCAGCCGAGGAAGATGGCATCGAAGGGGGCGAGCGTCGCCAGGGCGTCCTCGGGCATCATCTCGCCGTGCTCGAGATACCAGTCGCATCCCCAGTCGAACGTCTCGGTGTTCAGTCCGAAGCCGAACCGGGAGCCGGCCGCCTCGAGCACCCGCACCGCTTCGGCGGCGACCTCGCTGCCAACGCCATCCCCAGGGATCACTGCGACGCGATAGTCCGTCATGCTCGTTCACCTCTTCAATCGGTGCCTATGGACTTCATTGGCTGCGCAGAACCGCTTCCACCACGCGTTCGGGCGACGGGATGGCGAGGTCCTCCAGCTCCGCCGCGGCCGGGAGCGGGCAATGGGGCGTGGTCACCCGGATCACGGGGCCGTCGAGGTCCCAGAGGATCTCCTCGGCGACGATCGAAGCGATCTCGGCCCCCCATCCGCACAGACGGGGATTCTCCTCGACCGTGACCAGCCGGCCGGTTCGCGCCACCGACTCCAGAAGGGTACGGGTGTCGAGCGGCACCAGCGACCTGAGGTCGATCACCTCGCAAGAGATTCCGGAGCCGGCCAGGCGGGTCGCCGCCTCCAGCGCCACCGGGACCATCGCGGCCAGAGCGGCGATGGTCACATCCGAACCGTTGGTTCGCACCGCGGCGACTCCGAGTGTGTCGACGATCTCCCCGTCCGGTACGTCCTGCTTGGTGGCGAACAGCTTCTTGTGCTCGAACACGATGACCGGATCCGGGTCGCGAACGGCTGCCGCAATGAGGCCGACCACGTCACGCGGCGTCGACGGTGCGACCACCTTGAGTCCGGGCACGGCCATCGCCCAGTTCTCCAAGCTCTGGGAGTGCTGGCCGCCGAACCTGGTGCCGCCCCCGTTGGCGGTCCTGATCACGAGCGGCAACGCCACCTGTCCCCCCGTCATGTACCGGGTCTTGGCGATCTGGTTGGCGACGATGTCCCAGCAGACCCCGAGAAAGTCGCTGAACATGAGTTCGCCGATGGGTCGCAGCCCATTCATGGCGGCACCCATGATCGCCCCGGTGATCGCCTGCTCGGAGATCGGGGTGTCGCGCACCCGATCGGGGCCGAAACGAGCCTGAAGGCCCTCGGTGGTCTTGAACACCCCTCCGGCGGCGGCGACGTCTTCTCCGATGAACACCACACTGGGATCGCGCTCCATCTCCTGGGCGATGCCGCGGGCGATCGCGACTCGGTAGGTCAGTTCCGCCATGCCGAACCTCCATCGACCCACATGTCGGTAGTGAGCGTCGCCGGATCAGGGGGCGGGGAGTTGCGCACCTGCTGGGTGGCGTCTTCCACCTCGGTGGCGGCCGCCGCCTCAATCGAGTCGAGCGCGGTCGGGTCGACACCCTCGCCGGTGAGCCGGGCGCGATAGATGGGGATCGGGTCGTAGGCCAACCAGGCGTCGACCTCCTCCTGCGGCCGATACTTCCCCGGGTCGGCCCGTGAATGCCCCTTGTGCCGGTAGGTCTTCGCCTCCACGAGGGAGGGCCCGTCGCCGCGTCGGGCCCTCTCAATAGTGTCGACCGCCATCGCGTACACCGCGTCGGCGTCATTGCCGTCGACGATGAGTGGCTCGAGCCCGTACGCAGCGGCCCGGTCGGCGGCGGGATGCTGTACGGGGGTCACCGCAGAGATCGGGGTGTATTCCATGTAGATGTTGTTCTCGCACACGAATACCACCGGCAACCGCCACACCGCCGCGAGGTTGACGGCCTCATGGAAGGCGCCGATGTTGGTCGTCCCGTCGCCGAAGAAGCACACCGACACCTGGCCGGTTCCCCTGAGCTGCGCGGCCCAAGCTGCGCCGGCGGCGATCGGGAGATGCGCGCCGACGATGGCGTACGAGCCCATGGCTCCCTTGGTGACGTCGGTGAGGTGCATCGAGCCGCCCTTGCCGCCGCAAATGCCGATGCTCCGGCCCGCCATTTCTCCGATGAGTGCCCCCATGGGAGCACCCCGCAGCAGGGTGTGGTTGTGCCCGCGGTACGTGCAGAAGGTCATGTCGTCGGACCGCATCGCCGCGGCATATCCGGCGGCGACGGCTTCCTGGCCCAACCCGAGATGGGTGGTGCCCTTGACGATTCCTTCCATGAACAAGTCGTAGACCCGCTGCTCGAAGTAGCGCGCCCGAACCATGTCGCGGTAGAGGCCGAGCCGAATCGGGTCGACGGGGCTTCCCGTCACCGATTCCTCCTTGGGCGACGCCGGGCCCCGGTGGGGTGGCAGGAGCCCGTACGACGATCCCCCGGCCGGTGCGGCGAGCGAGAACGGGTTGACGGGACCATGGCTCGATCCTTAACCTTAGTCATAATCGATTATCGAGGATACGTGTCAGAGACCCGAGGGTCCGAGGTCGGTAGCGCCTCCGGCCGCGTCGAGGCCCTCGCCCCAGGTTGCCACACCGCCGGTAGAGTCGCACCACTGTGACCCAGGCGCCCGACTCCGCCCGAGAGCCCGTCGAGAGGGAGAGCCTGTCGGAGTTGGTAAAGGACCGCATCCTGACGTGGATCCTCCGCGGCGACCTAGCGCCCGGGTCGCGCATCGTCGAGACCCGGATCGCTCGCGAGCTTGGTACCAGCCAGGCACCGGTGCGCGAGGCATTGCGCGACCTGGCGAGCCTCGGATTCATCGAGATGAAGCCATATCGAGGGTCGTGGGTGCGCAAGCCGAGCAGGGACGAGCTGATCGAGGCGATCGAGGTTCGCGCCGACCTCGAGGCACTGGCGGGACGGCTCGCCGCCAGCCGCCGTACCGCCCGATGCATCGCCGATCTCACGAGACTGCTCGCCGAGATGAGGGCGGCCGGCGACCGGGGTGACGCCCACGAGCACGCCCTCAAGAACACGCAGTTCCACGAGAGGGTCGTCGAGGCCGCCGGCAATCGCACGCTGCTGAGGTTGTGGTCGATGCTCGAGCCTTTCGCCAGGACCTACATAACCACATCGGCTCCAGGGATCGACCTCGGGTGGCTCACCGACCGGCACCACCCCATCCTCGAGGCCATTCGCGACGGTGACCCCGACCGGGCAGCCGAGGCTATGCGGAGCCACGCCGCCGACGTGGCGATGATGCTCGAGGACTTCGAGCATCCCGAGTTGGAGCGGGAGTAGGGGCCCGCTGCCCGCTCCGTCGAATGTCGGGTGTCGGATGTCGAAAGCCAGTTTCCAGTTCCCAGCGGCCAGCTGCCAGCAAGAGAGGACGCTCGACGCTCGAAAGAGTGTCTGACGTTCTGTCCCATTGCCAATCGCTGATTGCTAAACGCCTGCTGCCTGCTGCACACCGCCTGCTACACGCTCCGTCGAATGTCTAATGTCGATCGACCAAGGGGTATGACCCGATGAACTCGAATCTGCCGATCGAGACCCAGCTGCTCATCGCACAGGCCTCCGAGCGGCTGCACGGTGAGTTTGCCGGCATGTTCTCCACCGAGACGATCGAACGATTCATCGCCGAGACCCAGACCGGACTCGAGGAGCGAGCGAGCGTGCTCACCTGGCTGCCGGTGCTGATCGAGCGGTTCGCCCGCGACCGGCTGCGAGCCCTGGCCCGGGTCGAGGGACGGAGCGCCGACACCCGGCCGGCAGTCCTGTTCCTCTGTGTCCACAACGCAGGCCGCTCACAGATGGCTGCCGGATGGCTCCGCCATCTAGCCGGTGGCGCCGTGGACGTGTACTCCGGTGGCTCGGAACCCGGCACGGACGTCAATCGGGTGGCTGTGGAGGCGATGGCAGAGGTGGGCATCGACATCGGCACAGAGTTCCCGCGGCGATGGACCGATGAGATCGTCAGGGCTGCCGACGTCGTCGTGACCATGGGGTGTGGCGATGCCTGCCCCGTATTCCCCGGCAAGCGATACGAGGACTGGGAGCTCGCCGATCCGACGGGCCAGCCGATCGAGACGGTGCGAGGGATCCGAGACGACATCGAAGGGCGCGTGCGCACCCTGCTGTCGAGCCTGGACGCGCCCACTCGCAGGTGAACGCCACCCCGACCCGTCACAACGGTCCAGAGCGTGCGCGAAGAGGTCGCCGGCCGATGGCGAGCCCACTCCCGCTCGGACGGGACACGACATGCCCCCACCTCACCGCGCAGTCTCAGCGATCACCGGGCAGTGCGGGGCGCCGTGTAACGCTCGGTCTTACGGTGATACGAGGGGTCGCCATGGCAGGCCGACACGGCCAGTGCCTGAAAAGCGGCAACGATGCCGTGATCTGCAGGAGGGTTGGGCGACAGCGCCACCTTGGCGAGCCACAGAGCCGTGGCACTTTGCGCGGCCAGCTGAGAGGCAATGCCCTGCGCAGTTTCGTCGAGACGCTCCCGGGGGACGAGTTCGGTCACGAGACCGCGGCGGTACGCCTCCTCTGCTGGGACGTCGGTGCCGCGCAAGATCCAGTCCTTCGCAACCCCGAACCCCACCACCAGCGGCAAGCGCTGGAGACCCCCGGAGCCGGGGAGGCTGCCGAGCGGAACCTCTCGCATCGAGAAAATGGCGTCTGCCGCGGCGATCCGAATGTCGCACGCCAGCGCCAGCTCCAGGCCGCCGCCAACACACCATCCCTGGATAGCCGCGATGACGGGCAGCGGCGACGCGAGCACGCGGTTCTTGGTGGCGAAGTCCAATTCGACATAGCGGCGTGACTCGACATCGCGCAGAGCGCCCACCTCGCGGAGATCGGACCCGGTGCAGAATGCCCGCCCCTCCCCTGCGAGCACCACCGCACCGACGTCGTCGCGGCCTTCGACCAGTTCGAAGGCAGCCTGCAACGCGCGGTGAGTGTCCGAATGGAGTGCGTTGAGCACCTCCGGCCGTCGCAAGGTGATCCTGGCCACTCGATCCTCGACCGAGATCGACAGGTGCGCTGCTCCGGGATGAGACGGATCGATCGTCAAGGGCTCCATGGCACACTTCCTTCGAGGTCGGGTGTGATCGACAGGGCTTCTCGGCCTATGCCTTCCGGGCGGCATCGGCAGCGGCGGCGAGCCGCCTCCGCAGCTGCCGTCGCTCGCGTTCCAGTTCCGGATCGGGAACGGGGACCGCAGCCATCAGCTCCTGGGTGTACGGATCTTGCGGGTCGCCGTACACCTGCTCCCGGGAGCCCTGCTCGACGACGCGTCCGTCGCGCATGACGACGATGTAGTCGCACAGGTGCCGAACGGTCGCCAAATCGTGTGCGATGAACAACATCGTCAGCTCGAGCCGTTGCTGGAGATCGCGAAACAGGTTGAGGATCTGCGCCTGGATCGACACATCGAGAGACGACACCGGCTCGTCGCAGATCAGCAGTTTGGGATCAACGGCGAGGGCGCGAGCAATCCCGATCCGCTGGAGCTGCCCGCCTGAGAGCGCAGAAGGCTTCCGCCGGAGGTGGGCGCGTTCCATTCCCACCAACTCGAGCAGCTCGATGACCCGGGCGCGTCTCTCCTCGTCGGAACCGACCAGCTTGTGGATGCGGAGGCCCTCGCTGACGATGTCCTCCACCCACATCCGCGGGTTTAGCGACGAGTACGGATCCTGGAACACGATCTGCATGCTCCGCCGGAGCCGCTTCTTGTCGGGACCTTCCACCGAGGTCACGTCCTCGCCATCGAACAGGATGCGCCCCGAGGTCGGCTCGATGAGACGCATGATGCAGCGGGCGGTCGTCGATTTCCCCGAGCCCGACTCGCCGACCAGGCCTACCGCACTCCCCCGCCGCACCTCGAACGTCACGTGGTCGACGGCGTGCACGGCCTCGTGCCGTCGGAACAGGTAGCGGACGGGGAAGTCCTTGGTCAGATTCTCCACGCGGAGCAGCACACTGCTCATCGCGCCACAACCGGCTCCGGAAGCACTCCAGGGTTGAGGGCGAGTTCGCCGGCACGGTGGCAGGCGCTGGCGTGCTGACCCCCGGGGGGTGTCGTCAACAGCGGCTCGTCTTCACGACAGCGATCCGACGCCAGCAGGCATCGGGGATGGAAGGGGCAGCCGGAAGGCACCCTGAGGGCCGACGCCGGTTGCCCTCCGATGGTCGCCAGCTTGATTGGGATCTCGCCGTCGAGGCGGGGGACCGAGCCGAGCAATCCGATCGTGTAGGGGTGGATCGAGCGGTGATACATCTCTTGGATCGAACACTTCTCGACTGCGCGCCCTGCATACATCACCACGACCCGCTGGACGAAGCCCGCCAGGATTCCCAGATCGTGAGTGATGAGGAGGATGGCGACCTGGCGCTCCTCCGCGAGCTCGACCAGCAGGTCGAGCACCTTGGCCTGCACCCTCACGTCGAGCGCCGTCGTCGGCTCGTCGGCGATGATCAGCTTGGGCTCGGCGATCAGGGCCATCGCAATGATCACCCGTTGTCGCATGCCTCCCGAGAACTCGTGCGGGTGCGCCTTCATCCGCTCCTTGGGATTGTTCAGCCCCACCCGATCGAGAAGCGACGCCGCCCGCTCGAATGCCTCCTTGCGGGGCACGCCGCGGATCCGCAGCGGCTCCATCAGCTGGGCGCCGATCGTCTGAACCGGGTTCAGGGCCGATAGCGGATCCTGGAAGACGTAGCCGACTTGCCGTCCCCGGATCCCCCGGACGTGATCGGCCGGTGACTTGAGAAGATCCACGCCGTCGAACCAGATCTCCCCCTCGACGGTGGCGGTGGGAAGCAGCTGAAGAATCGAGAGCGCGGTGACCGTCTTGCCGGAGCCCGACTCACCTACGAGCCCGACCCGCTCACGATGGCCGATGCTCATCCGGAATTGGTTGACGGCACGGACCATGCCGTTGCGGCTGGGGAAGGAGATCGAGAGGTCCTTGACATCGAGAAGCAGCGAGCCGTCGGGGCCCGCTCCCGTCATCGGCTGTGGTGCTCGGTGGGCCATCAGCTTCCAATCATCGTGGGTCACTCAGGCTGAGCGCTCGGCTCGGCGGCTACTGCTCCCGACTCCAGCATGCTCGCGATCTCGTCGTCTTGATATCCGGCCATTCGCAGGACTTCTAGGGTCTGTTGTCCGAGAAGCGGGGGAGCCGACCGGACCCGGGCAGGGGTCTTGGCGAGCCGCAGCGGCGAACCGACCATTCTCAAGGTCCCTCCCGGAGCCTCCATCTCGACCACCATATCGTTCCACCTCACCTGCGGGTCATCGAATGCGTCACCCATCGAGTTCACGCGGGCGGCATAGACGTCATTGTCGATCAGCAGCTCCACCCACTCGGCGGCGGTCTTCGTAGCGAGCGCATCCTCGATCAACCGCTCGAACTCCCGGCGGTAGCGGTTTCTCTCGCGTGAGTTCGCAAAACGCGGGTCCGCCTTGAGATCGTCGATGCCGAGGATCGTGCACAGCTCCGACAGCTGCTGACCGCTGGGCAGAGCGATGAAGCCGTCCCGGGTCGCATAGAACCCGTACGGCGGCGGGATGTAGGGATGCGCGTGGGCAGGTGTCTCCCGGGAGGGCTCGCCTGCAGCCGAGTTGAGATAGAGCACGGCTTCCTCGGCCTGGGCGGCCACGACGCTGTCGAGCAGGTTCACGAACACATGCTGGCCTTCACCGGTCCGGCCGCGGTAGATGAGCGCTGCCATGATTGCCAATGCGCCATTCATCCCTCCGAGGACGTCTGCGACGGGAAATCCAACAGCCATGGGGTGCCGGTCGACCCCGGCGTTCAATGCCCCCATCCCTCCGATGGCCTGTGCAAGGATGTCCTGCCCGCGCCGGGCCGAGTACGGCCCGTCCTCGCCGTAGCCGGAGGCCGAGGCATAAACAATCGACGGGTTGAGCACGGTGCAGGCTTCATAGCCGAGGCCGAGGCGATCCATGACCCCCGGGCGGAAGTTCTCACACACCACGTCGGACATCGCCACCAGCCGCCTCACCACGTCGAGCCCAACCTCCGATTTGAGATCCACCGCGATGCTCCGCTTGTTCCGGTTGAGGGACAGGAACGAGGCGTTGTAGAGATCGAGGTCGTACCCACCCCCAGAGTCGGTGCGATAGCGCTCCACCGGGTTTCCCTCGGGAGTCAGGACCTCGAGCCGCTCGACCTTGATCACGTCAGCACCGAGATCGCCCAGCGTCTGAGTGCACAGAGGACCCTGGAGGCGCTCGGTGAAATCGACCACGCGCACCCCGTCGAGGGCCACCGGCTGGGGCGAGCCGCCCTCGGTCGCCGGGACCCGATCGTGCCGCGGGTGGAGCGCCATGGACTGAGGCTACCCGATGGTCGACCGGTCCACCACAGGCCTAGTGGTCTGCCGGACGCAACCTGGGTCAGGCGACCCAGTTCCCCCTGGCGAGCGCCTCCGGGTTGTCGAACCGGAAGGTGCTGAACACGAGACCCGACACCCCTGGAATCGACACGATCTCACCCTCGATACGCTCATCTGGCTCGTGCCACTGGCGCGCCACGAACAGGTGGGCGGGCGAGTCTGCGAACACCGGTGAATAGGTCTCCTTCAGGTGATCGGTGAGCGACGGCATCCCCTTGCCGTCGATGTAGTTCTGGAGGTAGCCGAAACCACGGTGCATCGGCCACAACTGATGCCACATCGACGGGCATTGCGAGGAGTTCTGGTCGATCACCAGGTCGTCGACGATCCCCTCGCTGATCCAGTCACGCCACTGCAGCTCCCAGTTCCCGAGCGGGGGCCCGATGACATCCCCCCGCGGCACACCGACGCCGAGCGTCATCCCCTTGCGGTGCAGCCGTCGACTCGTCTCGCGGATGAACTCCGTGAAGTAGGAGCCGATCAGGCGCCGCCATGCAGGTAGATCGAAGTCCTCCTCGATGATGTCGCGACCCGTGTGTGTCAGCATGTCCGCCCGCACCGGCTCGTCGAAGCCGAACTGGTCACCGTATTCCGCAGGACGGCATTGGCTCCTGGTGCACAGGAAGACCCCGTCGAACCCGTGATCGTCGGCGAGCGTCTCGATCCGGCTCGTCATGTGATCGCGGACGGCCTCGTGGGAGTAGCTCGGGACGCCCCATTGACGGACCGTCCCGGTGCGATCCGTGGTTGCGTACTCGGGGTGTGCCCGGCTCCAGTCGGTCTGCCAGGTGACGTGCTGACCGTGCATCGCGTTGTGGAAGCTCACCTGCCGTTCGTTCTCATCGGGGAGGCCCCGACCGTCATCGAGCACCGAGACGTAGAGCTGCGCTTTCATGCCGTTTTCATGGGCGATCCTCGGGATCACCTCGAGGTCATCCCAACCGATCGAACGGATCTTGGTCTCCTGAGTCCGCGGGTTGTCCGCGGAGGCGTAGTAGTGAGACAGGTCGCGTCGCGTTCGCAGCTCACGCCAGTGCACGATCTCGGTGCCGTGCAGTTCGCGCCACGCGCTGAACCGTCTCTTCACCGCATCGACCGTGTCGAGCTTGCCGTCGCCTTCGCCGAAGACGAGGTGGTCGGGCCACGACGCGCTGGCCACCGCGTACCGGTGCGACATGCGATTCCTCCTCGATGTCCGGAATCGGGTGAGCGCCCCTGACACCCAATCTGGTCTCGCAGATCTCCCCGATGAGCGTACTCGCCTCCGGGACACCGATTCCGCATCGATCCCGGATCCAAGTCACAATCCGAACGACTCTGTGCGTGCAAGCACGTGACCGGTTCAATGCTGCACGACGAAAGCGGGGATGGACATGCTCGAACAGATCCACACCGACGTGCTCATCGCAGGCGGGGGAATGGGGGGATTCATGGCGGCCGAGCGCGCTCGGTTGTCGGGTGCCCGCGTGGTCCTGCTCACCGGCGTCCCCGGCGCCTCGATCCGCATGGCCGGCTTCGCCACGGCACTGGACGAGGGCCCCGACGACCTCCCGGAGCACCTCTTCAACGACATGTTCATCGGCGGCGGGTTCGTCAACAACCCTCGGATGCTCGCGGCGGTCGTGGGGCGGATCGGAGCGGAGACTCGTTTTTTCGAAGAACTCGGCGTCCCGTTCGTGCGCCAGTCGGACGCAGCGGATGCTCCCCTGGCGCGCCGCCAGGCGTCCGGGGTATCTCGGCCACGGGCCGCCTACAGCACAGAGATGGTGGGCGACCAGATCCTGAAGCTCCTGCTCGAGCGCTTCGTCGCCGCCGACGATCCGCCGATCGTGATCGTCGAAAACGCCTTCCTGGTGGACATCGACACCGCCGACGGCGTGGCCAGGGGCGGGCTCGTCTACATCCCATCGGATCGGCACTGGATCCACGTCGTGTCCGGAGCCGTGGTCCTCGCCACCGGGGGCTGCGGCAGGCTCTACCGCAAGACCACCAACTTCCGCGGTAGCACCGGGATGGGCTACGCCATGGCGCTCGAGGCAGGTGTCGAACTCGTGGACATGGAGTTCGTCTCTTTCGAGCCCTCTGTGGCGGTAGCACCAGAACGGGCTGCGAACATGGAGCTCCCGACCATGGCCTTCTCCGACGGGGCACGGCTGCTCAACAGCCGAGGCGAGTCCTTCATCTCCACGCAACCTCCGGCGAGCAAGGACGTCATGAGCCGGGCGATCATGCGTGAGGTGGCCGAGGGCCGTGGGACACCGGCGGGCGGGGTCTACTTCGACATGAGCCTGATGGAACCCGACGCCGCCACCAGCTACCAGCAGATACGCCGGATACTCCGAGTGCTCGACACGTCGCCGGCCGAAGCACGAATCGAGGTCGGCCCAACCCAGCACTACATGATGGGCGGTATCCGCACCGACGAGAATGCCGCCACCCGGGTTCCCGGTCTCTTCGCCGTGGGCGAGGTAGCCGGGGGCACCCACGGAGCGCATCGCCTCGCCACCTGCGGAGGGACCGAGGTCATCGCCATGGGAGCCATCGCCGGTGAGGGAGCGGCCGGGCATGCACTCGAGCACCCCTCCCGCCGGCCGGCGGCATCGTTCGCCGAGGCGCCGAATCTGCTCGAAAGCGAAATCGACCCTCGCGACGCCGAGCGCCTGGAGACGATCAGGGGCGCCCTCGAGCGGGGGTGCGGTGTGCTCCGCAACCGTGACGACCTCGAAGGATCACTGGCGACGCTGGAGAACACCAGGCGGGATGTGGAGAACGACGCCAAGATGGCCAGCTTCGTCGGACGGGCTTCCATCGTCGCCACCGCGATCGCCACCTGCGCTCTGAGGCGCGAGGAGAGTCGGGGCGACCATTTCCGCACCGACTTCCCCAGCCGCGACGATCAGCGCTGGCTGGGAAACCAGCTGTGCGTCATCCGCCCCGACGGGAAACTCGGCGTGTGGTACGAGGGGTTGGCGGTCGGGGGCCGGGTGCATGAAGGGCAAACGGGCGACAGATAACGATGCAATACCGGACATTGGGCCGAACCGGGCTCGTCGTGTCTGCCGTTGGCTTCGGAGGATGGCCGATCGGAGGGACGTGGGGAAGCGTTGCCCCCTCCGATGCCATGGAAGCCCTGCACGCCGCCGTCGATGAGGGGATCACGTTCTTCGACACGTCGGACAAATACGGCGACGGGCGCAGCGAGGAGCTGATCGGACGCCTACGCAGGGAACGTTCCGATGCGACCATGGTGGTCGCGACGAAGGCCGGCCGCCGTCTCGATCCGCACGTCGCCACCGGTTACACCGCCGCCAACCTCGAGCGTTTCGTCGACCAGAGCCTGGCCAGGCTGGGGATGGAACGCGTGGACCTGCTGCAGCTGCACTCGCCGCCCACCGAGGTGTACTACCGGCCCGAGGTCTTCGAGGCCCTCGAGGGCCTCGTCGGCAAGGGGAAGATCCGCCACTTCGGAGCGAGCGTGAAGACCCCCGAGGAGGCGCTCAAGGCGATCGAGTACCCCGGAGTCGTGGCGATCCAGATCCTGTTCAACGCGTTCCGGCAAAGGCCGTCGGGCCTGCTGTTCGAGCAGTCGCTTCGCCGGGGAGTGGGGATCATCGCCCGGGTGCCGCTCGCCAGCGGCCTGTTGTCGGGGAGGATGACAGGCGACAGAGTGTTCGAGCAAGGCGATCACCGGCGCGCCCACCGTGATGGTGTGCCCTTCGTCGATCCAGCCGAGACCTTCTCGGGTGTCGACTTCGAGACCGGGCTCGCCGCCGTGGAGGAATTGAGACCCCTCGTGCCGGACGGCGCAACATTCACCCAGTTCGCCCTCAGGTGGATCCTCATGCATGACGCGGTGAGCACCGTCATCCCCGGGATCAAGACGGCCGCTCAGGCTCGGGAGAACGCCGGCGCCGCTGATCTGGCGCCGCTGCCTGCCGACACGATGCGTCGCGTTCGGGAGACCTACGACTCGTACATCAGGGATCAGGTACACCACCGATACTGAGCGACCAGCTCACCCTCTCGCCCCCATCGGGAGCCATGCGAGCGCATCGACCATCGGTCCCTCCGGGATGTACTCGAGACCCACGAACCCGTCATACCCGAGTTCGTCGAGGCGTTCGACGAATCGATCGAGTTCCAGATCGCCCGTTCCCGGCTGGTGTCTACCGGGATGATCGGCAATCTGCACGTGACGAATCCACGACAGCGTCTCGTCCACCCGCTTCAGCGGATCGCTTCCCGCCCGGGCGACGTGATACGTGTCGAACTGCAGCGCCACGGCCTGGTGGCCCACCGCGGAGACCACCTGAAGGGCGGTGTCCACGGTGGACACGGCGTAGCCGGGCCAATC
>Ga0209640_10002277_pt1 | contig 16692 bp, 17 predicted proteins | sample RifCSP10_1_FD_184018 | JGI IMG/M metagenome (GOLD analysis project Ga0209640, IMG submission 184018) | Soil microbial communities from Rifle, Colorado - Rifle CSP2_sed 10_1 (SPAdes) (version 2) | ecosystem: Environmental > Terrestrial > Deep subsurface > Rock core/Sediment | place: Rifle... | reverse complement strand
GGTAATGATCGCCGGGCCGGCTTCGTCGAAGTTCTGCTCGGCTCGTTCCAACGGATTTTCATTGAGGTCGCGTTTCTCATAATACAGCGCAATGTTCTTGGGCACCTCGAAGCCGGTGACGCACTCGGAAAAACTTTCCTGAAAATTATGGCGGCGAAACTCACCGTCGGTGGCAACCGGAAAACCGTGCGTTTCTTGTTTCTGAATCACAGCGCGGATGGCTTCGTCCTGCGCCTGTGCCAATTCTTCTTGCGAGACCTGCCCGCGGTCATAGAGCGCGAAGATCTGTTTCAATTTAGCCGGACGGACCAAACTGCCAATGTGGTCGATGCGAATGTTATTTAGGTCATGGGTGGTTGCCATTACCGTCTCCTGGATGGTTCAGCAATAGTCGTGCCTTGGGATAGATTTCTGGGCTACGCCGGGAAATGTCTGTGACGCTTATCGCAATTGACGCTGGTTTGCGAGGCAGAGTGTTCAAATGCCGCGCGACCCGTGATGGCTCCAGAAACAAACTTACATGAATTCGACAAAAATCGAATTCGCGACCATTAACCCTTTGGGGGTTAGCCTGAGGTAGGCTTTTTTTTCTTCCAAAAGCTCTCCGTCGATCCAGTCGCGAACCCGCGGATAGAATTCAACCGGCGGCTTGCCGAACCTCGAGCGAAACCTTTGGAGAGAAACTCCTTCCGTCATTCTCAAGCCGAGAAACATGAATTCACCGGCCGCTTGGGACAGGTCGATTTCCTCTCGTTCAACTACCGCTTGCTGCAATTCAGCCAATTGCGTCATGTAACGCCCGGGATTTTTTTCGTTGCTCCAGCGCTTGCCGAACACGCCATCCGAGTCGACACGCTTGTAGCTATGCGCGCCCGCGCCGAGGCCCAGATAATCGCCGCCGCGCCAATAATTGACATTGTGGCGCGAGTGCCAGCCGGAACGAGCGTAATTTGAGATCTCGTATCGAGACAATCCCAAGACAGAGAGTTTTCCCTCGATCAGCTCGGCCATGGCAATCTCTTCTTCTTCGCTGAGAGACTTCATTCGGCCGGCTCGGTATTCGTGATGAAACGGCGTGCCTTCTTCGAAGGTCAGATTGTAAGCGGAAATATGCGGCGGTTGAAATTCGGCCGCCGTATCGAGATCGGCTGCCAAATCCTTAAGCGACTGTCCGGGGTTGGCGTAGATCAAATCGAAGCTAAAATTTTCAAATCCCGCTTGGCGCAGGATGCTCAGAGCTTTGCGGGATTCCTCCGCGCTGTGAATCCGCCCGAGAAATTTTAGCAACCTTGTTTGAAACGACTGCACGCCAACGCTGATGCGGTTCACGCCGGCGTCGCGGTAGCCGAAGAACTTATCGCTGTCGACCGTTCCCGGATTGGCTTCGAGCGTGATTTCGCAGTCGAGATTGATGGGAAACGTCGCGGCGACCCAGGCGAGCAGCTTGCCGATGCTCTCAGGTTTAAAAGTCGACGGCGTGCCGCCGCCGAAGAAGATGCTTTGGACCGTCCGTCCGCGCCAGTCATCCAGGTTGCCGTAATGCTCTAACTCGCGCACTAGCGCGTCGGTATAATTGACTTCGGGAATCTCCGCCACCACGTGGGAATTAAAATCGCAGTACGGGCACTTGCTGATGCAGTACGGAATGTGGATGTAGAGCGAGAACGGCGCACCTGTCATTGCCTTCATAATATGCGGGCAGGTCGCTTACGGCAACCGGCGAAACCATCTGCAAAGATCTTTGCGTTTTGTGATTTACGTTCTACCGATCTTTGAATTTCAGCCGGGTGTTGCTATGATTCCACCGGGGTTTGGGGAGATGTCCATGTCTGTTCAGGAGCATAAGCAAAAGGGTAAAAAGAGCATCCGCTGTTTTGTCATCACCGTAAGCGATACGCGCGACGAAACGACGGATTCGAGTGGCCAGACCATCAAGGAATGCCTCGCCCGTGAGGGGCATCAGGCCTCGGGTTATCAAATCGTCAAAGATGAACCGCTGCAAATTGAGACGTTGCTCAACCAGGCGCTCGCGCGAGCCGATGTCGATGCGGTCATCGTTAATGGCGGCACCGGCATTGCGCCGCGCGATGGCACCTACGAAGTCGTCAGCCGTTTATTGGAAAAAAAACTCGATGGCTTCGGCGAGGTGTTTCGCTATTTGAGCTATCTCGACATCGGCTCCGCGGCGATTATGAGCCGCGCCGCCGCCGGGAGCGCGCGCGGCAAAATTTTGATTTCGCTGCCGGGCTCCAGGGGCGCGGTGACGCTGGCCATGGAAAAGCTTATTTTACCCGAGATTCGTCACATGGTCTCGCAGCTCGCAGGGGAATGAAAATCCGAATAAAATTTTTTGCCATCCTGCGCGAGCGCACGGGCAGGAGCGAAGCGACGACGGAGATCGCGGCGGGCAGCACCGTGGCCGATCTCTGGCGCCAGCTGCAAGGCGAATATCCCAAGCTCGATGTGCCGGGAATTCGTCTTCTATACGCGGTCAATCAGAATTATGTCAGTGCCGATCACAAGCTTAACGATAATGACGAAGTGGTTTTCCTTCCGCCGGTGAGCGGAGGCTGAGAAGAAATGTTTCGCGTGACGAATGATCCGATCGATCTAAACGAGCTGGTGCGCTATGTCAGCGACCCTGAAGCCGGCGCCATTGCCACGTTCATCGGCACGACGCGCAACAACAACGACGGCCGAAAGGTCATCGCCCTCGATTATGAAGCCTACCCGGAGATGGCGGAAAAAGAGCTCGCGCGCATTGGGGACGATGCAAGAAAGCAATGGCCGATCTGCCGCATGGGAATCGTGCACCGGCTTGGCCCGGTGCAGATCGGCGAAGCCAGCGTCATCATCGTGGTGTCGTCGGCGCACCGGGATGCGGCGTTCGCCGCCAGCCGCTTTGCGATTGAAGAAATCAAAAAGACCGTGCCGATCTGGAAGAAAGAAGTGTTCGAGGGCGGCGAGGTGTGGATCGGAACGCAGACCGGGCAGCCGTTTACAACAAAGTAAAAATTAAAAAAGGCAAAATTAAAATACGATTCGAGCTGCTAAACTTTGTTCGCTAACTTTCCCTAGCCTTTGTCGAGGATTTTTCCTCTTACTCTGGCGCGCAGCCAGATAATCACCGCGAAGATCGAAAGAATCAGTATACCCGAGACGATACCTTCCGCTTTATCGATCCCTTTGGCGATGCCTTGATAGGTTTCGCCGAGGCCCCAACCGAGGTAGGCAAGAAACAGGCAGCGCGGGATCGTGCCGTAAAAAGTCCAGAGACTGAACTGGCCGATCGGTAAACGCAGCAATCCGGCGGCGGCCGAGATGACCGACAGAGGAAAAATCGGCAGCGCGCGGAGAAAAAAGATCGTGGTATTGACCTGCCCGGCCTGAAAACGCCGCTCCAGGGCTTCCACGTCGTTCCAGCTGAAACCGAGAAATGTTTTCCAGCGATCGACCAAAGGTTTGCCGCCGAGGTAACCGATGGCATAGCCGACGTAGGCGCCGAGCGTAGAGGCGATGGAGCCGGGTAAGACGATTTGCAAGGTAATCGGCACCAAAGCCTGCACAAATGACAATTCCGCGCTGATGAGCACGAAACCGGCGCCCATAATGATCAGTGGCGATGGAATCGGCACGATCACTGACTCGATGATGACGCCGACAAAAACACTCCACGCTCCATGGGCGCGAATCGAGTCCATGATCCAATTGAGAATCTCAGTCACTGGAATCTCCAAAAAATTTTCGCCAGGGTAGCAGCTTCAATCCAGCAAATCCATCAAAGCCGCCGGATCAGATGACTCCCAGGAGCGTCAACAGATACAAGCTAGCGAGCACGACATAGGCGAGGCATGAAAGGATCAAGAAGATTAGACTCACCCGGCCGGGGCGCGCGGCGACCGGAAGCCGGCGCGGCAAGTAGACATGGTTGAGAAAGATTAGGGCCACCGAATAGATCACCGTGCCGACAAATCCGATGACGGCGGAAATCAGGATTAGCGTGCCGGGCTCGTTGAGCTGAACCGTGACCGAAGTAATGATCGTGAGGAGCAACAAGAAAAACAGATACCATTTGCGATAAGCAAACCGGCGGGCTTTAGGAAAAAAACCGTAGACGCAGTCCGTGTGAATTCGGCTCACGGCATCGACCGTGGCGAGCCAAGTATCGGAGAGAAACGCCGCCGCGACGATCAAAAACAAAACCTTTCCCCACCAGCCCCAGCTGATCTCGAAGAAGCGACTCTGGACGACCGCGATTTCGTAATGCTGCGGCAGCAGACCTTTGGGATACAGCAACGCGTACGCGAGCAGACAAGTAAGGACGGTCGTGAGGATATTACCACCGACGCCGATGCCGATATCCCAGGACATAAAACGCTTCCAACCCGGCACATGCGCGAGGCCCTCGTCATGGCTCGGCAGCGCGCCGGCGTCAGGAATCGACTCGGGCTTGCCCGTGATCGGACCTGTCATGCGCCCCATGTAGAAGGCCATTCCCGAACCCTTGTCGCGCAGCCAGTAAGAATAAAAAAGCGTCCAGAACCCTCCCAGTCCGGCAAACGTGATCGCCGTCAGTAGTTTCGTCGCGTCCGCCGGGTCCCACGGCCGCGCCGGCGGCCACTGGGGAATGACCAGGCCGCGCAAGAAATCGGGCAAGACCTTGAGCACTTCCGCATGAGCCGACGCCCAGAGCAGTCCAATCAATGTTATAAGAGCAACACCCCACATGAAAACTTCGATCAAGCGGTAGATCACGTTGCTCATCAAAATGGCGGCGAGAAATAGCGCCATCGACAAGTAAGCCCAAAAGAGCGTCTGCTGCTGGCGTGACCAACCGCTTGGCAGGTCGGTGAGCGCGGCCAGCGAAGTGCCGCCGGCCGCGGCAAAAGCGCCGAACCAGAGAAACGACAGCGTCATCAAGATCCAGAGAACAACCGCGCAGTAACGGTTCAAGCGAATGAAGCCTTGAAAGATGCTCTCGCCGGTCAAAAGTGTGTAGCGGCCGATCTCGTAGATGATCGGAAACTGCAGCAGGCAAGCGGGCAGCAGCAGAAAGAGAAACGCCAGACCATACTTGGCGATCGTGTAGGGCCAAAAAATCAACTCGCCGCTGCCCTGCGCCAACGCCATGAAAATGACGCCCGGGCCGAGCGCACGCCAAATGCTTGGCAGCGGTGGAAGCGGCGCTCTCTTGTATGGCGGCAGGACTCCCCAGAATAACCGATCGGGCATTGGCCGGCTATTCAGTCGATGCGGTGGACCGCGTCTTTGGGAAGAGAGGCGACGAACGCTTGCAAGGCCCGGTCGAGGTAGCTCGAATCCTTCGATTCCAAAGTGACCTTTACCTTGTAGTCGGACAGATCGAGCACGGGATAGGAGCCGAGCATGAGTTGGGGAAATTTCACCAGCAAATCGTTCAGCATGCCGGCGATGACGCCTTCACCGTATTTCACGTATACGTTTTTCAAGTGATAAGGCGTATCGCGAAACATCTCTTTGATGGCGTGAAAGCGTTCCTGCAAAATCTTCGGTATGCCGGGGAAAATATAGACGTTATGAATATTCACGATCGGCGCGAAGAGCGCTTCGGTAGCGAGCAGCGTGGCGCCCTCGGGGACATTGGCCATGCGCAGGCGCGCGTCATTGACTTGATCGCCCAGCCGCAGGCGCATGCGCTGTTCAATCTCCGGATGGCGCACAACCTTAAGGCCGAAGCCATGGGCGACGCCGTCAATCGTGACATCGTCATGGGTCGGCCCGACACCTCCGGAAGTGAAAACCAAATTGAAGCGATGCGAAAAAGTCGCGACTTCATGGCCGATCAGCTCGATCTCGTCCTGAATCGTCGAGATCTTTTGCACCTCGACGCCCAGACCGCGCAGCTCGGTGCAGAAAAAATGCGAGTTAATGTCCTGGGTTTTGCCCGACAAAACCTCGTTGCCGATAATCACGATGCCGGCGGTTTTCGACATGAGATTATTTCTTAGCGCAATCGATGCGCGTTGGCCAGCCGGATGCAATGCCGGCTAAAGATCAAACTCGCTGCAACTCATGAAAAAATTACACTTGGCGTTGGAGCAGACGTACTTGCATTTCTGATTGATCAGCTTGGCATTGCAAATCGGGCAGTAATCCCACCATTCATCCCCGGATTCGGTTTCGCGAGCTGACGGCGGTTCTGGTTGGCTCATTGGACAATTCTCCAAGCTGACGTCTGCGCGGGCGACGCTGAAACCCGCGAATCGGCTGTCGTCGCTGCCGATATCAAATCGGCGCAATACTTTTTGTAATCGAATTCTCGTTCTCTGACAAGGATTTTTCCTCCAAAAATCGGAATACATTGGACTTCATGACCGCCGCAAAATATAAAAGATCATTTGCATTAGCGCTCACCGGAGGGACGCACTGCCGACTGTCAAACATAACCCAAGGAGGAAACTGATTTGATTGCAAGAGGACCAACTGGGTGAGACTTCCTCCGGCTCTCCGTTATCGCGACTTCCGTTTGTTTACCTTCGGTTACTTTCCCGCCGAAACCGGCGAGTATATTCATTTCGTCGTGCAGAACTGGCTGGCATGGGAGCTCACCCATTCGGCGTTCTACCTCGGTTTGCTGGGTTTTTTTGAGTTCGCGCCGCGCTTCATCTTCGGTCCTATCGGCGGCGTGGTTGCCGATCGGATGGACCGGCTTAGGCTCTTGATCCTCAGCCGGGTCGCCAACCTGATCCAAAGCCTGGTTTTCGCTTTTCTGGTTTTCTCGGGCTTGCTGGAATTCTGGCATATCGTCGTGCTGGTGATTTTGATGGCGATCGTCAGTTCTTTCAGCACGGCCGCCCAGCAGGTGGTCGTCGTCACGCTGGTGCCGCAAGAGGGCGTGATGAGCGCCTTGGCGCTGCATTCGGCAACGCATAACTTGACCAAAGTTATCGGCCCGTCTCTCGGCGGCGTGCTCTTGACGCTGATCGGGCCGGGACCCTGCCTGCTGATCCAGGCGCTCACCATCTGTTTCATGCTGGTCGCGCTATTCAAGATGCGCCCGCCGCCATCGTCGGTGATGGCGGCGACGGGCGACTGGTTTAAAGACATCGCCGAGGGGGTGCTGTATCTGCGCCAGAACCGCCGCGTTTTTGCGACGATCCTGACCACTTATTCGAACGGTTTCTTCGGCATTTCGTACGCTCAGTTTTTGCCTTATTTCGCTCAGGAAGTCTTGCAAGTCGGTCCCTCGGGCTACGGCCTGCTGGTTTCCGCGCCGGGAGTGGGCGCCGTGCTGATTAGTTTTTTTCTCTCGACGCACACGCGTCTTAGCGGCATGCGCAAAATGTTGGTCGGCGCCAGCTTGATTTACGCCGCGGCAATCTTTCTTTTCGCAATATCATCTTTTTTAGCGCTGTCGATCGCGCTGCTCGCTGTGATCGGCTCCATGCAGATGAGCTATCGGGTACTGGCCCGGGCAATCATCCAGGAGGAATGTCCGCCGCATCTGTTGGGCCGCGCCATGAGCCTGTTTTTCCTCGATCGCGGCTTCGGCTCGCTTGGCGCCCTTTGCATCGGCAGCATCGCGGCATTGGTGCCGGTTCCATTGGCGGTCGCCGCCAGTGCGGTCACTTGTGGATTGGTTTCATGGCTGGTACCGAAGGCGGCAAGCGGCAGAAGAACTTCTCTTTGATTGATTCCGAGTTCCTTATATAATCCAAATTTTATCCGGGACGGTAAGCCTATGCAGGAACTTGGCGTAATTCTCATGGCGGCGGGTCAAGGTACCCGGATGCGCTCCAGCCTGCCCAAAGTGCTTCATCCGGTCTGCGGAAAACCGTTATTTCTGCACGCCTTAACGACAGCCCGAGAGCTACACCCGAAGCGCGTCGCGCTGGTTATCGGCTATCGCGCCGATCGGGTTCGACAAGCTTATTCGGCAAACGATGTCAGTTGGGTGGTCCAGGAACAACAGCTCGGCACGGGCCATGCCGTTTTGTGTACCCAAAAAGCCTTTGACCAGTTCGACGGCGATCTTCTTATCCTGAGCGGCGACGTGCCGCTGATTCGCGCAAGCACGCTGCACGCGATGGTTGAGCATCATCGGCGCCAACGAGCGGCACTGACGCTACTCACGGCTTTTCTCGACCAACCGAAAGGCTACGGCCGGATTCTGCGCGACGACCGGGGCGCGCTCATCGGCATCGTCGAGGAGAAAGACGCGAGTGATGAACAGAGGAAAATTCGCGAAGTCAATGCCGGCGTGTATGTGGTGTCGGCGCGGTTTGTATTCGCCGCGTTGAGCAAGGTCAAAAACCACAATCAACAGGGCGAATATTATCTGCCCGACGTCGTCGCCATCGGTCTCGATCAGGGAAAAATCGTTGAAACTGTGCGGGTCGGGGATGCCCGCGAGATGATCGGCGTCAACACCCGAGAGGAGCTCGCCTTTATGGAGAAAACGTTGCGCGAGAGCATAAACAAAAAATGGATGCTCGCGGGAGTGACGCTGAAGGACCCGGAGACGACGTACATCGACGAAGCCGTGAGCATCGGCAGAGATACCGTGATCGGACCCAACACTCAGCTGATGGGAAAAACCGTGATCGGCGAACGCTGCCGGATCGACGGCAGCGCGTTTCTCACCGACGCCGTGGTCGGCGAGGAAGTCCATCTGCGGTTTTCCGTCGTCATGAGCGATTGCCGGGTCGCGCGCGGCGCGATCATCGGCCCGTTCGCTCACCTGCGGCCGGGAACGGATCTCAGCGCCGACGTTCACATCGGCAATTTTGTCGAAACCAAGGAAGCAAAACTTGGCGAGGGCACCAAGGCGAATCATCTCACTTATCTTGGCGACGTGACGATCGGCCGCGACACCAACATCGGCGCCGGCACGATTACCTGCAACTACGACGGCTTCCACAAATACCGAACGGCGATCGGCGACCGCGTTCAGGTGGGCAGCGACACGACTTTGGTGGCGCCGATCAAACTCGGCGATGACGTATACGTCGCCACCGCCAGCACCGTCCGCCACGACGTGCCGGCGGGCGCGTTGGTTTTCAATCAACGAGAAGAACAGGTGCGCGAAGGCTGGACCGAGCAGAAGCGGCGCAAGATGAAAGGACGCAGTAAATAATGTGCGGCATCGTTGGATACATCGGCCACCGGGAAGCGGCGCCTTTGATCTTGGAGAGTTTGCGTAAGCTGGAATACCGCGGTTACGACTCCGCCGGCATCGCGGTGCTTCACGATGGACAGGTGTCGATCCGGCGCTGCGAAGGCAAGCTCGGCAATCTCGAAACTATGCTTACCCGTCAACCGATGATGGGGACAATCGGCATCGGCCACACGCGCTGGGCGACCCACGGGCGGCCGTCCGAGACCAACGCCCATCCGCACCGGGCCGGCGACGTGGTCGTCGTCCACAACGGCATCATCGAAAACTATCTCGAATTGAAAGAGCAACTGAGCAAGCGCGGCACTCACTTCAGCTCGGAGACCGACAGTGAGATCGTCGCCCATCTGGTCGCGGAAAAAGTCGAGCGCGGCATGGACTTTCTCGACGCCGTTCGCCGCACTTTGCGCGAAATTCGCGGCTCGTACGCCTTGCTGTTTCTCAACCGGCGGGATCCCAAGCGGTTGATCGTCGCCAAGAATTCCACGCCGATCGTGATCGGTTGGGGCGAGGGCGAGACGTTCATCGCCTCGGACATTCCCGCATTGTTGGACTACACGCGCAAAGTCACCTTTCTCGAAGACGGCGAGATCGGGGAAGTGAGCCTCGGCTCCTACAAGTTGCTCAACGGCCATGGGAAAGCGATTCACCGCCCGGTCAAGGAAATCACCTGGGACGCCGTGGCGGCGCGCAAGGGCGGCTACGCGCATTTCATGCTCAAGGAGATCCACGACCAGCCACGCGCGCTGGCAGATACGTTCCGCGGCCGTATTTCACTCAAGGACGGCCGAGTAGCGCTCGAAGACATCCAATTTACAGTCAATGAGGTGAAGGCGATCAAGCGCATCCATCTGGTTGCTTGCGGCACCGCCTGGCATGCCTGCCTGGTTGGGAAATTCATGCTCGAAGAGATTGCCGGGATTCCAGCGGAAGTCGACTATGGTTCGGAGTTTCGCTATCGCTCCCCGCTGATGGATCCCAAGTCGGTGCTATTGATGGTGAGCCAGTCCGGCGAAACCGCCGATACCTTGGCGGCCGTCGAAATCGCCCGTGCCAAGCGCGCGAAAATTCTTTCGATCTGTAACGTTATCGACTCATCGATTCCGCGCAAGTCGCACGGTGTTTTGTACACCCACGCCGGTCCTGAAATCAGCGTGGCAAGCACCAAGGCCTTTACCACTCAGTTGACTGCTCTCTACTTGCTGGCTGTGGCGCTCGGCCGGCTCAACGCCAAGCTCAGCGCCGCGGATGCGCGAAAATTATTGCGCGAGTTGATGCATCTGCCGAGTTGGATCGAAAAAGCGCTGGAAATCGAGAACGAGATCAAAGAATTGGCGCGCGAGCTCATGCATAGCCAGGATTTTCTTTATCTCGGCCGCGGCATCAACTATCCGATCGCTCTCGAAGGCGCGCTCAAACTCAAGGAGATCTCTTACATCCATGCCGAAGGCTACCCTGCGGGGGAGATGAAGCATGGGCCGATCGCGTTGATCGATGAGAAAATGCCGGTCGTGGTCTTGGCGCCGCGCGATCGTTATTTCGAGAAGACCGTCAGCAATCTCAAGGAAGTCGAATCGCGCGGCGGCAAAGTCGTGGTGCTGACGGACGACATCAAGACCGCCAAGGAGATCTCCGGCCATCGGCTCTTGACCCTGTCCAAGGCGTCGCATTATCTGACGCCGATCGTGATGACGATCCCGCTGCAGTTGCTTGCCTATTACATCGCGGTGCACCGCGGCACCGATGTCGATCAGCCGCGCAATCTGGCGAAAAGCGTCACGGTCGAGTGACCGCCCGGTTGGGAGTTCGACGGCAGCGTCGCCTAACGCCGAATCGACTTTTCCGCGCTGGAGCGACCTCGCTGTTGCTCTACCCGCAAAGCCGGAGCGGGAAAACCGCCCGGCGCATTTAAATCGGCTGATCGCGCAATAAGCGCGCGGCATCTTCGGGCGCGATCGAATTCATGTGCACGCCTGAGCCCCACTCGAAGCCAGCCGCGCGAGTCAGCTGCGGCAGGATCTCCATATGCCAGTGATAGTGCGGGTTCGAAGCGTTATCCTGCGGCGCCGAGTGAATGAAGTAATTGAACGGCGGATGATCGAGACGGCGGTCGAGCTTCAGGAGCAAGTCGCGGAGGATTTGGCCGAACGCGGTCATATCCTCCTCTGAGCTTTCTGCGAAAACCGCCGCATGATTTTTCGGCAAAATCCAAGTCTCGTAGCCGAAACGGGGCGCAAACGGGCAAAGCGCAACGAAGCGCTCGGAATCTGCCACTAGCCGTTCGCCGCTCTCGATCGCGCGCCGGCTGACCTCGCAATAGATGCAGCCTCCGGTGGCGGCGAAATGCTTGCTCGCGCCGTCGATCTCATCGATCATTTCCTTGGGCACGGTAGGTAGCGCCGTCAGCTGCGAGTGAATATGCTCCAGGGTCGCGCCGGCGCGCTCGCCCTGATTCTTGTAGATCACCAGGTAGCGCCAGCGCGAATCGTTACCGAGAGCACGCAGACGCGCGCGATAGGCGCATAAAATATCAGCGAAGTGTTGCGCGCTCAGTGCGCTCATCCGGGTCACATGATCAGGGCTCTCGATGATCACCTCGTGCACGCCAAGGCCGTTCATCGATTGATAGAAGCCATCGCTCTTGGCGGCCCATGCGCCGCTGTTTTCGAGCGCCGGATATTTATTGGGAACGATGCGCAGCCGCCAGCCGGGAGCATTCGCGTTAGTCTTGGGCTCGCGCTGCGCCCAGACTTCAGGCGGCGTCATAGCTTCGTTGCCGGCGCAGAAAGGGCAAGGCTCGCTGCTCGCCCGCGTTGCGCCGATATGCCATGGGCGAGAAGCTCTTTCTGGAGCGATGATCACCCAGCGGCCGGTGATCGGATCTTGTCGGAACTCGGGCATAGCGTCGGCAGCGATGCGCTGGCTCACAAGCCGCCATCGGTCTTCGGCACGAAACCCTTGGCAAAAAAATAAAACTCGGATGAGCCCTGGCGCGTGGCGTCCGGCTTGGTGCGCTGCACGGTGGAGAAGTGCTGTTGGATCTCGGCGGTGAACTGGTGCAGCTCGTTGCTGATGAAACTTTTGATCAGCAATGAGCCGCCCGGACGAAGAAATTGAACGGCCACTTTGAGAGCGATCTGGTTGAGCGCCAGGCAGCGCGCCATGTCAGCGTCGCGAATGCCGGTCAATTTGGGCGCCATGTCGGAGATGACGCAGTCGGCTGGCCGGCCCAGGAACTCTCTGATTCGTGCCTGGATTTCATCCGTGGTTACGTCGCCGTGGATAACCGTGACGTGGCGCTGCTGAAAAGGCTGAATGTTTTGCAGATCGACACCGATAACTCTGCCCTTTTGACCGACGATGTTGGCGGCAACTTGCAGCCAGCCACCGGGCGCGGCGCCAAGATCGACGACCGCGTCGCCGGGCCGTAACAGCCGGTAACGTTGCTGCAGTTCGAGCAGTTTATAGGCGGCGCGCGAACGATAACCTTCCTGTTTGGCTCTCTGGTAATAACGATCGTGTGGTTTGTAGCTCATTTTGCAAAGCAGCGCTGAGATTCGGCGGACAGCGGCAGCGAAAAAAAAAGCCCAGCCGGCGAATCAGGCTGGGCTCTTTGGGGCGGTGACTTGGGCCGCTTCAGCGCGCTCCCTTGACTTGAAATTCGACGCGGCGGTTGACGGCGCGTGCCCACTGCGTGTCTTGATTGATCAATGGCGTCCTTTCACCGATGCTGGCGCCCGAAATCCGGCTCGGGTCGATGCCCTGGGACGTAAGCTCCTTGATCACGGTTTGCGCCCGCCGTTCACCCAATTTCCGATTGTAATCTTCGCTGCCGACAGAGTCAGCGTGACCTTCGATGACCACGGCGAGGTCGGTTTTTTCTTTTAACCGCTGAGCCGCCAAATAGACTTGCCCCCTGCCGAGATCAGTTAGCTCAGCGGAATCGAAGCGAAACGCAACCTCAGGAAATATGACCTTTTCGGCCTCGACGATTTTAGCCACTTCCTTGACGACGATCTTTTCCACCGGCACCTCGACGATCTTAACCGTTTCGGCGGGCGCGGTCGGCGCAGCCGTCATCGGCTCGGCGGTGGTTTGTTCGAGCGGCGTCTTTCTCGGCATGCCGTAATCATGGTACGGCTGCGGCTCGGCTAAAATTGGTGGATGGGGATGATGGCCGAAGAATGCCTCTTGAGGCTCAGTCGCGCTGACCAGAAAGTGAAACGGCCGAAACACAATCCACTCCGTCAGCCAACCGATCGGATGGAGCAAATAGGCGGCAACCCTTAAGGGATTCGATTGACTGTCGTCATACTCATCGGGCGCGGCCAATAACGTTTGGGTCCCGAGCACTGATAACAAAATCAGACCGATGACAAATGAGCGCGCAATTTTCATGAAGGCCCTCCTTGAGGCGTCGGTACAGCGTAAGTTTAGGTGCTGCCGTCGCTTTTGTCAAATTTTTGCTGGCGATTTAATACCCCGCTTGGCTTATCAGCGGCATGAGCATAATTTAGTCTTGCGCGCTTTATCTGCTTCGACCCAAGATCGATCGGCGCAGAACCGGAGGTTGGCTTGCCATGACAGTCACATGCGAAAAAAAGGATCGTCTCATCGCGATCACTTGGGACCGGCCACCGCTTAACGTCTTGGATATCTCGCTGCTGCGCCAGCTGGACGGCACGCTGTCGTCTTGCGCCCGGGAATCGGCGGTCGATGTCGTTGTGCTGCGCGGCGCTGGAGAGCGCGCGTTTTCCGCCGGGGTCGATATTCGTGACCATACGCCGGAAAAAGTTCCCGAGATGCTCGACGTCGTTCACGGCGTGATTCGAAAGCTGCTGGCTTTACCGCAGGTGACAATCGCGGCGGTGCGCGGAGCCTGCCTCGGCGGCGGCCTAGAGATCGCAAGCTCTTGCGATCTAATTGTCGGATCGGAGGAAAGCTCGTTTGCCACGCCGGAGATTCTTGTCGGCTGTTATCCGCCGGTCGCGCTGGCGCGATTCGCCGGCGTGATCGGCTATCATCGCGCCGCCGAGATGATTCTCACCGGGCGGCGCTTCTCGGCGCCCGAGGCGCAAAGCATGGGCTTGATCAATCGCGTATCTTCGGCGGCAGAGTTCGAAAATAATCTTGCGGCCATGGCGGAAGAATTGCTGGGCAAGAGCGGCGCCGTGCTGCGCTTGACGCTGCGGGGCTTGCGCGAGCTCTCACTGCAAGGTTTTAATCAAGCGCTGCAACGCGCCGAAGAGATTTATTGTCGCGAGCTTCTGCAAACCGAAGATGTCGCCGAAGGAGTGGCGGCGTTTCTCGAAAAACGGCGGCCCAACTGGCGCCACTGTTAGCGCGCTTGCGCTGGGCTAACCGCTGAATGAGTCTTCACAGACCCATGCTGGGGTAGTTTCCGAGAGAATCACCGATTTCGAGTGAAGATCGAAGTCAGAGGTCGATGGCGAGGACGCCCGCGAGCGTCCTACGGATCTACTTTCCAGCTAGCTGCTTCTTAATGTTTTCGACGAACTCTTTCAGCATAGCGTCGGCTTTTTTGCGGATGATCGGCTGCCCGAACTCACCGATTTTGCCCAGAATATTCACGTCGGTCTCGACCACAAGTTCAGTCTGACTCGCGCTCAGCTCTTTGAGCGTCATGCTGGTCTTGCCGCTGACTGCTCCCGCGGCCATGCGGTCTTTCGCTTCGGCGCGCAGCGCGGCGCGCCAGTCATTCTTATTCTGCTCTTCAAGAATGATCTTGCCTTGCAAATTCAACTTGATCGGGCCGACGCGCACAACCAGCACGCCCTCGTACGTCGTATCGTCGATTTTGCTCACCGATTCGACTCCGGGCAGCGACTTGGCCACCTTGGGAACGTCCATCAAAAAATTCCACAGCGGCTCGCGCGCGACCGGGATCTGTGCTGTCTGACTAAATTTCACCGCCTCTTACCTTTCTTTTTGGCAACTTTTTTTCTAGCCGGCTTCGGCGCGGCCTTGGCGCGCGCCTGTTGGCGAATGTCGGCGAGGGCCTTTTCCAGCGCGCGCCGCACGAAGACCGCGGCCATATCCTTCTTGTAGGCCGCCGAGCCGCGGAAATCGCTGAGCGGGTCCACCGCTTCTTTGGCCTTTTCACCGGCTTCGGCAAAAGCTTCCGATTTGACCGGTTGACCGCGCAGCAACGCTTCGGCGGCCGTGGCGCGAATCGGCGTCACTCCCACGCTGCCCAGCGCGATGCGCACATCGGCAATAGTCTTGTTCGCTTTGTCGAGAGTGAGCACCGCGGCGGCCGACACCGTGGCATAATCATCGGCGGTGCGCGGCAAAAATTTGATATAGGCCGCGCCGGTGTTCGGCGCAAGCTTGGGTACCATCACCTCGGTGATGATTTCGTCCGGATTGAGCACGGTTTCGTAATAGTCCTTGAAAAATTCGTCGAGCGGAATCGTCCGGGTACCGTTTGCCGAGACCGCTTTGACCGTGGCGCCGAGGGCGATCAGGCTCGGTGGCGGATCCTGGTTCGGATCGGCGTGGGCCAGACCGCCGCCGACCGTCGCCATGTTGCGCACACGCAAGGTCGCCACATGGTGATAAGTTTCAGTGAGCATGGGCAGGCGGCGGCGCAGCAACGACGAGCCTTCGACCGCGCGGTGCGTGGCGAGGCCGCCGATCGAAATACCGCCGTTTTTGATTTCAATGCCGTTGAGGCCGCGCACGGAGCGCAGACTGACCAGACACGTCGGGCGCACGAGCCGCTGCTTCATCATGATGACCAGCGCCGTACCGCCGGCGATCAGTTTGGCATCGCTGCCGAATTCTTTCAGCGTCGCATGGACTTCTTTAAGATTCTTCGGGGTGCGATATTCGAAAGGTATCATGGCAGCATCCTTATTTGGCGAATTGGTGCGCTTTCTGGATCGATTCGATGATTTTATAGTAGCCCGTGCAGCGACACAGGTTGCCCATCATCCAATCTTTGATTTCGTCTTCGTCGGGCTTGGGATTTTCAGCGAGCAGCGCCGTGGCGGCGACGACTTGGCCCGGCGTACAGATACCGCATTGGAAACCGCCGTACTGGATAAAGCTCTTCTGAACCGGATTGAGCTCGCCATTTTTCGCCAGCCCTTCAACCGTGGTGATGTCATGGCCGTCGGCCATCACCGCCAGGGTCAGACAGGAACTGATCATGTCGCCGTCCATCAACACGGTACAGGCACCGCACACGCCGACGCTGCAGCCTTCCTTGGTTCCGGTCAAGCCGAGATCGTAGCGTAAGCAGTCGATCAAAAGCCGATTGGTCGGAACTTCGGTCTCGACGCGCTTGCCGTTGACGCGAAATTTAATCTTCTTATTCATCGCTGTTCTTTCCTCCAGTTTCTCTCGCGCGGAATTGAAATGCAGGCTGGAAAAACCTACTAGGGCTCTCTTATAGAAAGAAATTCCCTAAACTGCAAGCCGTTTTCCCGTGGGATTGGAGATAAATGGCCGGGGCATACTCGCGCCATGACGCCGGGACAAAATAGAAATTTGCGAGCGCATGAGAGCGCCCG
>Ga0209640_10002276_pt1 | contig 16694 bp, 17 predicted proteins | sample RifCSP10_1_FD_184018 | JGI IMG/M metagenome (GOLD analysis project Ga0209640, IMG submission 184018) | Soil microbial communities from Rifle, Colorado - Rifle CSP2_sed 10_1 (SPAdes) (version 2) | ecosystem: Environmental > Terrestrial > Deep subsurface > Rock core/Sediment | place: Rifle... | reverse complement strand
CTCGATACCGACGTTGTGCTGCTGGACATGTAACGACGCGAAGCGATGCTGCTCAGCAAAAGCCAATGCAATCTCGATTGCCTCCGGGTCCTTCGAGGCGTCATCCGTGATGCACACCTCGACGAGGCCATCGGGGCACACATCGACTTCGGCCGCGATGCTGGCGAGCAGATCGGCGAGCTGTGCGGGTCGATCGAAAGATGGGATGGCGATACTGAGCACTGGCGACTCGACCTCGGTGGACGCAACCGCCAGCAATCGACGGTCATCCACGAGCCGATTGCGAGAGCGATCCGCGAGGCGATCTGTGAGCGCTCGGGTTGCCTTCAGCGCCATGCGTGTCGTCTCGTGAGACCCGACAAGGTTCGCAGTCTGAGCGCGAAGGTCGTCAATCGTCCGGGCGAGGGCGGCAATCCCTGACCTGGCTTCCTCGTATTCATGCACTTGGACATCGAGCGCTGCGTTGGTCGATGTGATCTCGTCGCGCAGGACTTCGAGTGACCGCAGCTCGGAGGCGAGGCCCGCCTCAAGCTGCATATCCCGGGCGATCAGGTCCTCGATATCTGCGGCGGTCTGTCTCGTCGTCCGATCGACCGTCTCGACCGATCGTTGGAGCTCCGGGATGCGACGGGCTGTCGAGACCGTCTCCAGAACGGCCTTGGCCAGAACCAGGTTGGTGATCCCGACCAATGCCACTCCCGTCACGAGCATGATCCGGTTCGCGATCACGGCGCCGATCACCACGCAGCCCGCGCCGACTGTGGCTGAACCGAGCAGGGCAATCCGCACAGACCTGGCGGCAAGGAGGTCGCTGACCTTCATCGCGACTTGGAACCGCCCTCGATGTAGATCTCCAGCCGGTCAAGCGCGCTCATTCCCCGAGTATATGAACCACTTCCTCTGGCGAGTCTCCGGAATCGAGACCAGCCTCGCTCTAACGTGGGTGACCTAGCGTGAACCAGTCCGATCCACCGCGGAGCCTTCTGCGCACCGTCGCCCGTTGGGCCGTGGTGGTGGTCATATTCGCCTTTATCGGGCGGAGTCTGGTCGTCAATTGGGACGAGTTGTCGGAGGCAGATCTCCACTTCGACATCGGGTTGCTCGTCATCTCGTTCGGGTTGCTGACGATGTGGATGTTTGGTCAGGCCTGGATATGGCATCTGTTGACCCGGACCGTCCAGGTCGAGATTCCCTTTCCCAAGGCCATGGCGGCATGGTTCTACTCCCAGCTGGGGAAGTACATACCCGGAAAGGTCTTCCTCTATCTCGGGCGTCTCCACCTCTATGCCCGGGAGGGCCGGCCGGCAGGGCCGGTCACCCTCGCATTTGGGGTCGAGTTCGTGGGCAATCTCGCAGCCGCAGTGTTCACCGTGCTCGTCGCCGGTCTCACCCTCGACGTTCCCGGTTTCGACCGGTACCGATGGCTGCTGGTGGCCGCCCTCGTCGCACTCCTCGTCGGTCTTCACCCGAGGCCCCTTGGATGGCTCATCGCTGGGGCGGCCAGGCTGCTCCGGAGACGGCCGTTCCCGGTGACCCTCACCTACCCGCAGCTTCTCCGCTACTTGGGCCTCTACGTCCTGAACTGGCTGGTGTTTGGGGGCACTCTCTTCGTCTTCATTCGCTCCTTCTATCTGGTGGACCCCTCATCGATTCTCTACCTCACCGGGGCCTTCTCCCTGGCGGGCATGATCGGGATCCTGGCGTTCTTCACGCCGTCCGGTCTGGGAGTTCGGGAGGGCGTCCTCGCTCTCTTCCTCAACCAGGTGATGCCGACTTCGGTGGCAATCGTTGCCTCGGTGGCCTCCCGGATCTGGCTCACCGTCGTCGAACTTGGGAGCGCCGGTGTCGTTTACCTGGCGGCTCGCTACTGGTGGCACGACCTCGACGAGGGGGACAGCTTGCGGTCAATTGGTGACGGACTCGAAGGCTCCGACCAATAGCTCTGCGAGCCGCCTTTCATGGAAGCGTTGTTGATAGGCGGAATGCCCTGCCGCGGCCACCCGTTCCCGGTGTTCGGTGTCGTCGACCAAGGCTCGGATGGCGGCGGCCAGGGCGACAGGGTCGGCGGGGGGCACCATGATCACCTCTCCCTCGCTGAACAGAGACCTGATGCCGGGGCCGTCCCTGGTGACGATCGGCCGGCCCATCGCCAGAGCTTCGTACAGCTTGTGAGGGACGACCCGGCCTGCCTTCTCCGAGTCTCCGAACACCCCAAGGCACACAGATGAAGACGCGATCCGGGATGGCAGCTCATCAAGGGGCACCAGCCCGGATAGGTCCAATCTGACTCCGGTGCGTTTGATGGCGTCATCGAGAATCGGGCGGTCCTGGCCATCGCCGATGATCGTCGTGTGTATTCCGTGCGGCTCGAGGAGTGCCGCCGCCTCGACGATGGTGGCCACACCCTGAAGGGGGACGAGAGTGCCATAGAACAGGACCGATGCCGGCTCGACCTCGAGGTCACGTCGGGGCACGAACACCTCGTCGTCGGCGCCAACAGGGATCACGACCCCGTCTTGTCTCAATCCTCCGGCCAGCTCTTCGAATAACTCCAGGTGGGGTCGAGTGTCGGCGACGATGAGGTCGGGCCATCGAAGCGACCACTTGTCGACTGCTTTGGTCAGTCGAGCCACCATCGAACGGTGGTCGTGGAGTTGGCGATCGGAGATCACGGTGTCGTGCAGGGACAGGAAGGGATCGAAGACCAGCGGTCTTCTCTTGATCGACGCAGCGATGCGAACAATGGCCACGTCGAACCAGCCCGGATACGAGACCAGATATGCATCTGGCCGCGCCGCACCCAAGAGCCGAATCAGGAGCAGCGGGTACTTGTAGAGCGCACCGAGCGCCACCCGCCAGTTCAGCCTGGTGGCAAGACCGATTCGGTCGGCGACCCAGACGTCCTGGCGGATCACGACCACCTGAATCCCCGAGATCGACATGAGACGCGCCAGTTTCGTGTTTCGAGAGAAACCGGGATCAAAGGAACCGGCCCACACGACTCTCATGTTCAGATCGTGTTCTGTTGACTCAGACGTCCGACGGCGACGAACCCGATGCCCCAATCGGTGTCCCGAAACGGCCGTTGCACAGCGGCCACCGGTCTCATGGCAAGCTCCACGCTGCGACCGAGATTCGAAGGTGGCTGATAGATGCGACCGCTTCCCGAGGTACCCACCTCTGTCTCGCCCAACCGCCGTCGTGCAATGAGGTTGCGGGCGCTCTCGAGCACGTATCCCAAGGGCATTCCCCAGGACTCGACACCTCTCACCTCGAACCCGGCGGCGGCCAGCACGGCGGACAGGCCTTCTCGGGAATAGCGTCGGTAGTGGTCGACTTTCTCGTCCCAAGCTCCGTAGCGGCCAGGGTTGGACGGCATGCTCATCAGCACATGCCCACCCGGAGCGAGCCAGCGCGCCCATGACGTGAGGGCTGCGACGTCGTCCTCGATGTGCTCGAGGACCTCGAAAGCGACGAGAAGGTCGAAATGGCGATCTGGTTCCAGAGGGATCGTGGTGTTCCGGACCTCCCCACGTCCCAGGGCCGTCAATCGACTCGAAACCACCTCATACGAAGTCCGGTCTGGCTCGTATCCCCGGTAGTCGAATCGAGACGCGAATCGGTAGCCCATGGCCCCGATCCCGGCTCCGACCTCGACGACACTCGTCGGCTGAATTCGGGCGAGCCAGCTCTCGATGAAGGGCAGACGAAGGGAGGCACTGATGCTGAGCGCCGGGGGACGTTCGCTCACTTGACGGTGGTCGGCATCACGTCCTGGGGACGTTTGTTCAGTTGCACCATCAGGTCGGAGATCATCCCGATGAGCCCGAGGGCGAAGGCCACGCCGAGGATGACCACCGTGTTGGTGGCTACCCGAAAGTCCTTATCGACCAGGTCGTAGATCAGCTTGCCGACACCGACCAGGCCGAGGACCGCCGCCGGTGGGCCAAACACCCGCATCGGCTCCCACATCAAGGTCATCCGGACCACCTGTATCAGATAGCGTTTGGTGTCCTTCCACCAGTGAAACTTCGACTCCCCGGCCCGGGCCGCGTAATCGATTGGCACGTACCTGATGGAATACCCGTTGGACAGGAATGACATCGTCAATGTGGTGACACAGGAAAAGCCTCTGGGGAGCAGGTGAAGATAAGGGAGGGCCACCTCCCGGCGAAAAGCGCGGAAACCCGAGTTGAGGTCGGGAATCCGCACCCCCGTCAGGTATGACGCCAGCCGCCGGATCATCCACTTCGCCGGGCCGCGCAGCAGTTTGATCGTCCCTTCTTCGGAAGTGCGAGCTCCAACCACCTGATCGAACCCTTCCATCTGGTCGACCAGCTCTGGAATTGTGTCGTTGGGGTAGGTCATGTCTACGTCGGTCCACACCACCACGGTGCCTCGTGCCGCCTGTGTCCCGTACTTGCGTGCCGATCCGCTGCCACGGTTGGTGGCGAATTGGAGGAGGCGGATCCCGTCGATCCGCTGCAGACGCTCGCTTGACCCATCAGTCGAGCCGTCATCCACCACCAGGATCTCGTAGCTGTATCGAGAGTCATCCATGGTCTTGCGGATCCGTTCGATCTCGTCGTCGAGATGCCCGGCCTCGTTGAAAACAGGCAAGACGATCGAGACGTCAACCGAGCCATCGTCTGGGTGCTGGCTCATCGTCATTCGGCCGGATTATTACAGCCCGGCTGGGAGCACAGTGTTCAACGCCCCACCAATCGCGCGATCGCCTCCGCCGCCCGCTGCTCGCTGCGTCGGTTGCCGTCGACGTCGACATGGCGAAGGAAGAAGCTCTCGCAGCGAGAGCGATAGTCGACTTCGGGGCCGAGCCCGGTCAGGGCCGAGGCCAGCTCTTCACCCGATGTGGTGATCTCGAAGCCCCCCATCGGGTCGGAGAAGGTCTTCACCGTCTCCCCGTGCGGATTGTGATAGATGAAGGGGAGGCCACGGGCCATGGCTTCCAAGGGCACAGTGCTGAACCTGCTGATCAGGGCCGTGGCCCGGGGGAGGAGTCGGGAGGCCGATATCGACGTGACCCGGGACGAGTCGATCCGCGCCTTCTCCGCCGGGTGCACCGAGATCACAAAGGGGACACCTGCCCGCTCGCAGCCTTCGATCGCGGTGGCGAGCCACTGCTTGCGATCTGCGGTATTGACTCCGTAGACGAAGTTGAGGTTGATCACGGCGAGAGGTTCGCCTCCAATAACCGGTGGCGCCCACCACAATCGCTCCAGCCTGGTGCTGCCCACGATCGTCGTTTCCCGGTCGGGGAGGGCTTGCACATCGAAGTCGCCCTGACACAAGACCAGGTCGAGGTTGCGATAGGGGAGTCGTGCTTCGGGCGTGTCCGCATCCCAGAAGTCCTGGGCGCCTTCGACCTTGCCCAAGACAGGCACCCCGAGCTCACGACAGCGCGCGACAAAGGGTTCGAGGCTGCCGGTGTCCTTCATCACCAGGATCGCCGAGACTTCGCCGGCAATTTCATCGGGGTCGGGGAGGGCGAACACGTCGAGGTCGGGGTAGGCAGACAGCGCCGGCCAGGTGCGATCCCAGGGCGAAGGTCCGATGGCGACGCGGGCGGGCAGGCCGCGACGATCCAGCTCCGCAGCCAGCGGTGCCACTTCGGCCAGGTGGTAGTCGGCTGCCAGGACCAACAGGATCGGCTTGGCGGATGCTCCTGTGGGCAGCCAGGGCAGAGTGGTCGGGTTCCAGGGCCGGCGGGTCTCGTCGGCGAGGACTCTCTCGATGATGTCGACCCTTGGATCCGGTTCGCGGATGTTGCTGGGTGTCTCCCGCCTGGGCAGGGACCAGAAGACGAGAAGGACCCCGACCATCACCGTGGCTCCTCGCAGAATTGGGTCGACCTCCTCCCAGAATGCCGCCAGGAGTCCGGCGCCAATGGCTGCGAACAAGACGATGAACAGACCCCTGGAATTGGTCACTCGCATCATGCTTCTCGAGACGGTATCGCGCTGATCCTTCGATCGAAGGATCCGATCCGGTTTGCGATCCTCGACGTCGCTGACTTGGCTGGCCGTCTCGGCGCAGTCAGGAGCCGTCTCCCGTGATGAGACACACCAGCCATTCCCCTACCCGGTCTAGTCCCAATGGCAGTAATCGGTTTGACACTTCAGATAGGCGGGTATCCACCCGATAGGGGGAGTAAGACGTGGTGAACCCTTGAAGCGACTGATCCTGGTGCTGTCGGCTGTAGCCGCGTTGATAGTGGTGGCCACTCCTGCTTCGGCCGCCGGATTCGATCCCAGTTCGATGACCTTCCCCATAGACGGGGAGTATCGGATCACGGACAGCTTTGGCGATTGTCGTGGATCCAACTGCTCGCGCAGTCACGAGGGTGTCGATATGCCCGCTGCCAAGGGGACACCTGTGGTCGCAGCCGGTGACGGTGTCGTCAGCTGGATCAGCCCCGACCAGAACGGCTCCAACTGTTGCTATATCGGCATCGACCACGGTGACGGATGGGTCACTCGTTACATCCATCTCAACGACGATGCTCAGGACGCCGAGGGCAACTATCTCGACAACACCGACGGCCAGGGTTGGGGAATCGCCGATGGCCTGGTCAAAGGCAGCGAAGTGACCGCGGGCCAGCTCATCGGCTGGGTGGGCGACTCCGGCAACGCAGCTGAGGGTTACCCCCACCTCCACTTCGAGCTGCGGCACAACGGCCCCGCCATCGATCCGTTCCCCTATCTGCTCCTGGCGCTTGAGACCCCGAGTGGGTCTTTCAAAGACGACGACGACTCGGTCCACGAGGCGAACATCGACAAGATCTTCGCCCAGGGGATCACTCTCGGGTGCAACCCGCCCACCAATGACCGGTTCTGCCCGGAGCGCAACATCACCAGAGGGGAGATGGCCGCGTTCATCGCCCGCGCCCTGAACCTGACCGCCATGACCGGCACCAGCCCGTACGACGATGTCGACGGTCACTTGTTCTCGATAGCAGTCGACAAAGTTCAAACCGCAGGGATCGGCTTCGGGTGTGATGCCGACAGTTTCTGTCCTGACCGTCCATTGGAGCGCGATGAGATGGCCGAGCTCTTGGTGAGGGCGTTCGACTATGAGAATCCGGATGCACAGGACTTCTTCACCGACGACACCGACAACCCGTTCCACGACTCGATAAACAAACTGGCCGCGGCAGGGATCACGGTTGGGTGCAACCCTCCCGACAATGATCGCTACTGCCCCGATCGCCAGCTGACCCGAGCCGAGATGGCCACCTTCTTCGTGAGGTCGCTAGACCTCTAGGCCGGTCGAGGGTGTTGTCCCCCTGCGGAGCGGGGGGACCGTCCGGCCGTAGGCCGGGCGAGGGGGGACAACCTCTACTGGTCGGTGCCTTGAGCCAGACGTTCCCGGGTGATTGAGACGTGGACTCCGAGGTCGTGTTCGGCTCCTCCGTGATAGACACCGCGTAGAGGCATCACATCCTCGTAATCCCTACCGTGACCGATCTTGACATGTAGCTCACCGATCGGTTGGGGGTTGGTGGGGTCGAGGGCCCACCAGCCGTGGCCGGGAACGAAGACTTCGAGCCAGGCGTGGGTCTGGACGTCGAGCTCGGGGTCATCAGGCGCCTCGGCCACCGTCTGGTCGGCGGCGTAGAGGTATCCCGACACATACCTGGCCGGGATGCCGACACTTCGATACATGGCAATGCCGAGGTGGGCGAAGTCCTGGCACACACCCTTACCCTGGGAGAGCACGTCGGCCACTCCCATTCCGACATACGTGGCTCCGGTCTCGTACTTGAGGCTGGCGGTGACGGCGTCACAGATTCTGGTCACCGCCTCGACCACGCCGTCACTTTCCTCAATCACTTCCCGGGCGGTCTCGTGGATCAGGTCGTCCCAGACGGCGTGAGGCGAGGGCCGCAGGTAGCTGGACAACTCGCCGGCGAGAGGGGCCAGTGACTCGTTGGGGGGATTCTCCGACGGCTCGTGGGGTGGGCCGTTCTCGACGACCGACTCGGCCGAGATGCGCAGGTTGTCGTGTGGCTCGAGGATCCCAAACTCGTCGACCCTGGTCCCCCAATAGTCGGTGTAGGAGTGGATCGGGGTGGTTGGCGTCACGTCCACTCGATAGCTCAAGACTCTCTGGTGATCGTTGGCCGCCGGGCAGGCGCGGAGCAGGTTGTGCGACTCCCAGGCAGGCTGGCTGTAGGCGAACTCGTTGAGGTAGCGGATCTCGAGTCTCATGCCCAGCGATAGGAGTGAAGCTGAAGATCGGTGCCGGCGCGAAAGAAGTGCTCTTCGACCTCCTCGGAGACGTCGTAGATCTCCTTCTGCAATTCCTCGAGGAACTGGTCGAGCCCTTCGTTGACAATGACCGAGATGTCGCAGAACTCGGCACGGGCACGAACCCGGCCGATGGCTCGCTCTACCCGCGTCTGTTGTGGCGACTCGGCCAGACGCTCTAGCAAACGCTCCACCAGCTGGAGGCAATAGAGGACGCTACGCGGGAACTCCTGGCTGAGGAGCAAGAACTCGAGCACCTTGGTCGGGTTGAGCGAGGCGTCGTGAGCCTTGAGATAGGCCTCGTAGGCGGAGACCGACTTGAGCACCGACGCCCAGGTGTGAAATCCCATCTCGGCCTCTTCACCGGCGAGACGCGCATAGCGGACTGCCAGGAGCCGACAGGTCATCTCGGCGCGTTCCAGCATCCAGCCGAGCAGCATGAATCGGTATCCCTCGTCACGGGGCATGGTCTGAGCGGCCACCCCGCTGATCAGCTGGCAGCGACTCCTGATCGAGCTGAAGATCTCGTAGGCACGACGCTCGATGTCGATCTCGAAGTCGGCCCGGGCCAGTTCGAGGTAGAAGACGTTGATCGCCTCCCACAACTCAGTGGAGATCCCATCCCGCAGCCCGCGCGCGTTGTCACGGGCGCGCGCCACCGCGGAGATGATCGAACCCTGATTCGATCGCTCGGTCACCAGGTAGGAGCTCACGTCACGACCTTCCAGAGGGCCGGGGTAGGCAGCGTCGAGGAAGAGGACCTCCAGCAGCTCTTTCCACGCCCTGGTCTCGTCGGTGGACGGCGACTCGAGCAGGTTGTGATAGGTCACGTCGAGCATGCGGGCGGTGTCCTCGGCCCGCTCGATGTAGCGGCCCAACCAGTAGAGGTCCTCAGCGTGTCGTGACAGCATCTTCTAGCCCATCTTCGAGCACCCATGTGTCCTTGGAGCCTCCACCTTGTGAAGAGTTGACGATGAGTGAGCCCTCTTTCAGGGCGACCCGGGTGAGCCCACCGGGCACCACCTCTATCCCGTCCCCGCTCAGGACAAAGGGGCGAAAGTCGACGTGTCTTGGCTGGAGCTGGCCGTCCACGAAGGTGGGATGGGTGGACAGTTGGACCACCTCCTGGGCGATGTATCCCCTCGGGTTGGCTCGCAGCGCCTTGGCAGTGGCGGCCAGGGTGGCCTCGTCGGCGCCGGTGCCGATCACGATCCCGTACCCGCCGGCCTCGGCCACCGGCTTTACCACCAGTTGGTCGAGACGGCCCAGGATGAGCTCGAGCTGGTCCGGCTCCCAGGGCAGGTAGGTGGTCACGTTGGGAAGGATCGGTTTCTCACCCAGGTAGTACTCGATTAGGGCAGGCACGAACGGATATACGCCCTTGTCGTCGGCGGCACCGTTGCCGATGGCGTTGGCGATGGCCACCGTCCCCGCCCGGGCCGCACCGTGCAGGCCGGGCACGCCGAGCAGACTGTCCTGTCTGAACACGACCGGGTCCAAGAACTCGTCCTCGACCCGGCGGTAGATGACGTCGACCCGTTTCAGCCCACGGGTGGTGCGCAGATAGACGTGCCGGTCGTCGACGAGCAGGTCGCGGCCTTCGGCCAGCTCGACACCCATTTGCCGGGCCAGGAAGGAGTGCTCGAAGTAGGCCGAGTTGGCCACGCCGGGAGTGAGCACCACCACGGTGGGGTCGACGACGGGTGGCGGTGCGATCGCCTGAAGGGCACGAAGCAGCGAGGCTCCGTAGTGATCGACGGGTCGTATCGAGTGTCTGGCGAAACCAACCGGGAGCACCCGGGTCATCGCCACCCGATTCTCCAACACGTATGAGATGCCACTGGGGATGCGGAGATTGTCCTCGAGGACCCGGTAGGTGCCCTCTTCGTCCCTGACGATGTCGATGCCCGACACCACACATCGCGAGCCTCCGGGGGCGGGGATCCCGTGAGCCTCCCGGACGTAGCCGTCGGCCGACTCGATCAGCCAGCGCGGGACGATGCCGTCGTTGATCGCCTCCTGGCTTCCCACGTAGAGGTCATCGAGGAAGCGGTTGAGGACGGTGACCCGCTGGATCAGTCCCGCTTCGATGTGACGCCATTCGTCGGCCGGGATGACCCTGGGGACCAGATCCATCGGCCAGGTCCGGTCTATACCGCTCTCGTGGCCGGGGACGGCGAAGGTGATGCCAAGGGTGCGAAAGATCGATTCGATCAGACCGAATCGATCGGCGAGGTCGGCGTCGCCGATGGTATCGAGACGGTCCATGAGCTGTCGATAGTGGGGTCTCACCCCGGAGGGACCGTGAACCTCATCGAAGATTCCCATTGGGGGAGTGTATTGACACAGTCCGCCGCGGTTGCCCCGCACCGACATCGTGGCGGATCAGGTGGAGTCACCCGTCACAACGACGAGTGGCTGACTGTCAGATCTGGTCGATCGGGTGACCGGTGTCGGGCCGGACCTCGGTGCCGCAGAGCTGACATGCCCTGAGACCGGGCGCTACCTTCGACTGACAGGAGGGGCATTCGGCGAGAGGGAGGCGGACCTGCCCGTCGAGCACACCGTCTTCGAGGTCGATCTCTTCCAGCTTGGCCTTGAGCTGCTCGGCGGTATACCCCTGCTCCTCCAGCAGCGCCCACACGGCACGGACGATCATCAGCAGTTTGTCGACTCGTTCGTTGGTGTCTTCGATGCGGTTGGTGTGGAGGGTGCCATCGGCCACCGCGGCACTACGGGCAAGCGTGGCGGCCCGGGTCGCGGTCTTCTGGCCCATGCCGTACCCGATGAAGTATTCGAGCATGGCTCAGGTATCGGTATCACGCTCGTCAGGCTCAAGTGGAGAAACGATCCCATTCCAACCGGCAGATCGATGTCGTAGGCTCGCCTCGAGTAACGATGAGGACGACTAATGGCTGAGGACTACCCCCCGATCCTCGATGCGGCACAAGTAGCGGAGCTGTTGGGCATGAACGTGCAGATGGTCCGGCGCTATGCCAGGGAGGGGCGGCTTCCCGCCTACAAGCTCCCCGGTGGTCGCACCTTCAAGTTCTTTCGTGACGAGATCTATGACTTCGTCCGCTCCCATCCGGTTGCCGCGGAGAGTGACGATGTCAGAAGTGAGCGTTAGAGCGGATCACCGCAACGATCAACCGGTTGGGCACCACCACCGTGTTCCCGTCCTGGGACATCTCGACGTGATCGGCGGCCACCACCTCGATCGACCCGACGAGCGCCCGCCCGTCGGCCACCACCATCCGGACGGACTCGGAGCTCGCCGCGATCTCGGCGAGCCGTCCCTTGAGGCTGAGCGGCTCGCCGCTCTGCTCGGTCCCTCCTTCGGCGCTTCGTTCGATGGTCCACACCGCAGCCGCCAGCACCACCTCGACCCGGTCCTCTCCCCGATCGATGGTGGCGAAGTCGGACCCGGCGTAGATCACATGACCGGAGAAGGTCTGGGTTCCGGTCTCGGCGCGGACCCGCTCTCCGCGATGGACCAGCTCCAAGGCTCGCTCCCCGAGTGTCAGCCTCCGACGACGCAACAACTCGGTGAGTTGCTCGTCCTCCGCCGCCTCTTCGAGCCACTCCCGACCTGCACCTTGACGGAGGTGTTCTTCCATCTCCCGGTTCGGTTCCTCGCTCACAAGGCTCCCTTTTCGCGCTCTCGACATCGAATGAGGACCCGACGATAGGTTCCCCGAAAGTGGCAGCGAGTCCCTCCGTGCTATCGAGGGAAGCGGGCACCTCGACGCCGACCTCCAGGCCGGCTCGTCGGTTGCCGTCCGTGCCACACATCCTGGTCGCACTGGCGGCCGTGCTCGCCTTTGGCCTCAACTTCCTCGCGCTGCAGAGCAGCGAAGCAACCACCCTGGTGGTCGTTGCCGACGGAGCGATCGCCGAGGGCACCGCCCTTACGGCGGATCTCGTCCGCTCGGTTCCACTTCCGTCCGACTTCGAGGGATTGGAGCACCTAATCACCGCTGCCGATCTCGACAGACTTCACGGATGGATTGTGAGCCGATCGGTCGCCGACGGTGAGCTGGTGGATCGCTCGATCGTGATCCGTCCTGGCGCTAACGACGGTCTACGAACCATGAGTATCCCGGTGCCGGTCGAACATGCAGTCGGGGCAACGCTGATGGTGAGCGACCGGGTAGATGTCATCTCCGTGATTGATGGGCAGCCCAGCTTCGTTGCCGAGGACCTCGAAGTGGTTTCGATCGCCGCGACCAGCCAAGGTGGGTTGTCGGGAGTTGGCCCGTATCACATCGTGGTCGCGGTCACCTCGGATGAGGCGCTTGCCTTGGCGAAGGCCATCGACGACGGCTCGATCGAAGTCGTTCGCTCAACCGGTGCTCTCTTGTCGACCGGTGACGCCAGTTGAGCCAGGGCCCTGAGTTGGCGCTGGCTGCCTCGGCACGTCAATGGCCCGACCGGGTCCACAGATTCCTGCTCGACCACGGAGGCGGGAGGGTCCGATCCAGGGTCATGAGCCCCGACCAGGCGATGGCAGATCAATACGACGTGCTCCTGATCGACGATGTGTGCTCTTTCCTCACGCCGCGTTTGGTCAGGTCGATACGCGAGTTGGGTCGGGAGATCGTCGGCGTCTACAGCCCAAGCGACGCTCCTGACGCCAAACGGCACCTGCTCGAATGCGGGATAACCGATGTGATCGAGTCGGATGCCGATGCGGCTGAATTCGTCTCGATTGCGGCCGGGACGATGATTCATCACCGTCCGTCGATACCGCCGAAGGCAGCATCGACCAAGACGTATCGCGTCGGCGTGCTCGGTCCGCTGGGAGGAGTGGGTGTCACGGAGGTCTCGCTCGGCCTTGCTTCTGGTCTGTCCGTGTCGCGTTCCACTCTGCTCATCGACCTCGATCAACGCAGCCCATCGCTGGCGCAACGCCTCGACCTGCCTCTCCATCCGAACCTGATGACCGCCGTGGATAAGGCCCATCATGCAGGAGAGCTCCGGGATGCGATTTCCAGCTACGACAGGCTGAGCATCATCGGAGGTCTGGCAAGCTCAGCTAGCCCTCACCTGCCCGCAATCGAGATCGAAGGCCTGCTTGATGAGATTGGAAGAGCGGGATTCGAGACGGTGGTGGCCGACCTGGGTGCGCAGGCACCCGATCGGATAGACGCTCCACGATTCGATGCGCTGATAGTGGTGGGTCTGGCCAGCCCCGTCGGTATGTCGAGACTGGTGCGCGCGGTGCAGGAAGTGGTGGCCAGTGGCCAAGCCGCCGACACGGTTGCTGTGGTGAATCGAGTCGCGGCGGGTGGGAGGCGACGGCTGGAGATCAAATCGGAGATGGCTCGTCTGATGCCCCAGGTACCCGTCGTGCTGCTTCCTGAGGACCGAGGTATGGAGAGAGCAGCCTGGGACGGTACCTGTCCGACGCGTGGCCCCTTCGCCCGGTCGGTTGGTCGGATCGCGGCTCTGATCGACCGGGCGACATCGTGAGCGTCGATGCCTATCACGAAATCAGGCGACAGGCGTTGGCTCGGATCGATGGGTCGGGAGTGGATCCAGAGCGCGACACCGAACGGCTGGCCGACCTGCTTCGAGCAGCAGTCGACGACTACCAGCGCCACGCTCATCTCGGGGAAGGGCGCACTCTGGTCGACCCAGAGGCGACGTTCCAACGTCTGCTCCAGTCCGTTGCCTCACACGGTCCACTCGGTGAACTGCTGGATCGAGACGACATCGAGGAAATCTTCATCGAGGGCGATCAGGTCACCTACCTGGAAGCCGGGGGCCTATTGCGGGGTCTCGAGACTCCCAGCTCCGAACAGGAGAACAGACAGGTCATCGAACGACTGATCGCCGGCACCGATCGCCGATTGGACGCATCGAGCCCGGTTTCCCAGGCCCGCATCCTTGACGGATCGGCGCGACTCACAGCTGTCATTCCGCCGGTCGCCGATCGCCTGTCGGCCACGATCCGTCGGTACGCACTGCGAAGAGAGACCCTCGACTCATTGGTTGACCTCGGCTCCCTGAGCGAAAGCGCAGCCAACTTCCTCTCTATTGCCATGCAGTCTTCGGCGTCGGTCATCGTCAGTGGCCCGCCAGGTGCCGGAAAGACCTCATTCCTGTCGGCGCTCATCGCCGCCGTCCCCATCGATCACTGTGTGCGCGCTTGTGAGGAAGTCCGCGAGTTGCATGTCCCGCTGGTTCATGGGTCGTACTACGAGGCGCGCCCGCCGTCTCTCGACGGGACCGGGGAGATCAGCCTGCGCGATCTGGTCAAGGTCACCCTGGCGATGAGGCCCGACCTCATTGTCGTCGGCGAGGTGAGGGGCTCGGAGGCTTTTGAGCTGACAAGGGCTGTCAACGCCGGGTGCGGCTTGGCATGCACGATCCATGCCAATTCGGCCTCAGACGCCCTCGATGCATTGGTCAATGCTGCCCTCATGGCAGGAGAGAACGTCCCTGAGCGCGTCGTGCGGAAGATCTTCGCCTCATCGATCGACCTCGTGGTTCATCTCGATCGCGATGTCGACCCTCAAGGTGGAAGCATCAGACGGAGGACCGTCGAGATCCGTGCTCTCGTTCCATCGCTTCATGATGACTTCTCATCGGAGCCGCTGTTCCTACGAGAGCGACTCGGGGGGCCGCTCGTATGGACCGGAGCCTTGCCTCCGGACGCCTTGATACGACGCCTGGAGAGGGTGATGCCCTCCTCCCAGGCACTGACTCACGTGATGCAAGGGGCGGCGGCGACGTGGTGAGTGTCGCCGGCCCGGCCGCCTCGGCATTGGCGATTGGCCTCATGGTCTATTTCCTCGTGACCAATCGGAGCGTGCGCAGGGAGAAACGTTCCGATGCGGCTTCCTGGCTCAGAGACTCGGGTTTGGAGGTTACTTTGGCCCAGTTCTGGCTCACCTCGATGGGAGTCGGGTTGGGTACCTATCTGGTGGTACTTGCTATCACCGCCTTGCCGGTGGTGTCGCTCATGCCGGCCGTGGTGGTCGCCACATTGCCCAAGGCCTACTTCGCCAGGAGACGAGCCCGACGTCTCGAGGAGGTGCAGAAAGCGTGGCCTGATGGTTTGAGAGATCTGTTGTCGACGGTGCGCTCCGGGGCGTCGTTGCCCACAGCAATCGAGTCACTGGCGAGCTTTGGCCCTCTCCCGCTCCGAACCGCATTTCACGGGTTTGAGATCTATTCGAGGAGTCTCGGTGTGGTCCCGGCCCTCGAGATGATAAAGGCGGACTTGGCCGACCCGACCTCAGACCGGGTGATCGAGGTCCTGATCCTCGCCTACGAACGTGGCGGCTCCGTGGTGCCCGAGATTCTCTCGGACCTGGCCGAGGCAACGACGCGGGATCTCTGGACCCTGGAAGAGATTCAGACCGATGCGCTCGAGCAGAAGATCAACTCGCGCGTCGTTTTCGTGTTGCCATGGCTGGTACTGGTGGCACTGACAGCCAGATCGGGTCCGTTTCGCGAGTTCTATGCGTCGTCAGCCGGAGTCGTCGTGGCCCTAATCGGGGCGGTGATGAGTCTGGTTGGTGTGGTCATTGCCTCGAAACTCGGCCGCCAGCCGACCGAGACCAGGGTCTTCGTCAACCCCCGGGGCGCGGAATGACCGCGTCATCGCTGATGATGCTCGCCTCCGCGGTCACAGCGCTGACCGCGGCTCTGATCATGCGTCTGATCTTCCCTCCCGCCCGCAGCCTTTCTTCGCGGGTCGATCCTTATCTCGCTCCCACCAGGCTACGAGCGCAACGTCGCGTCTCGGGGAGTCCGATCGTGGTGGTGTTCGGTCCGATTGTCCGATCGTTGGCCGAGTCGATGGGCCGGGTGCTGGAGCGGTCGGGTGACGAGGTGACGATCCTCAAGTTGCGGCAGGCAGGCTGGTATCGCGACGTCCCAGAGGAGGAGAGCGTCGCTGCCTATCGGATGGCCCAACTCCGGTCGGTTGCGATCGCAGCGGGCTTGGCTCTGGCCGCCGGTCAAGCGCTGCATTTGGGGAGGAATCCAGACTTCAGCCATACCTTCACCGTTACCGGCCGTTGGAGCCGTTCTTCCGGCCGTTGCCGCCACCCATCTGCCCGGTGAGTTGCCACTTGAGCATCTTCCAGTTGTCGCCGAGTTTGCGATGCGCGCCGAGCACGGCCGAAGGCTCAAAGCCCACGTGCACCATGCAATCCTCGCAGCGCGGGTCGCGCCCGCGGCCGTAGGAATCCCACGGCGTTTTCTCGACGAAGTCCTTGAACGTGTCGTGATGCGCGTCGGTCATTAAGTAGCAGGGTCCCTTCCACCCGCGCGGGTTGTAGGTGGGATTGCCCCAGGCCGTGCACATCAGTTCGCGCTCGCCCCGCAGGTACTCCATGTAAATGGGCGACATCATCAGGTTGTACTTGCCGAGCAGGGACTGCGCGACACGGAATTTTTCCCGGATTTCTT
>Ga0209640_10002274_pt1 | contig 16698 bp, 8 predicted proteins | sample RifCSP10_1_FD_184018 | JGI IMG/M metagenome (GOLD analysis project Ga0209640, IMG submission 184018) | Soil microbial communities from Rifle, Colorado - Rifle CSP2_sed 10_1 (SPAdes) (version 2) | ecosystem: Environmental > Terrestrial > Deep subsurface > Rock core/Sediment | place: Rifle... | reverse complement strand
CATTTACTTACTCATCAGAAGTAAACGTTGATGTTGAACTTCTGCATGAATATGCGCTGGAGCAAAACTATCCTAATCCGTTCAACCCAATTACAACAATCAAGTATTCGATACTTAACGACGGATTTGTAAAGCTCGTTGTTTATAATCTGCTGGGTGAAGAAGTAGCGACACTTGTAAATAACACACAGAAAGCAGGAAGGTATGAAGTAGGATTTGATGGTTCAGAGCTGTCAAGCGGAGTATATATTTACAGGATAGAAACAAGCAACTTCACATCATCAAGGAAACTGATCCTCCTCCGCTGAAGATTACTATCCGGAACTTTGGTGTAGGATAGCTCCGGCGGACAAGTGTTGATGAAGTAATTGTGAAATCTCATTCTTAGCTTTGTTAAGAAAGTGAATAACCCCCGTTAAAGCGGGGGTTTTTTATTCATTATTGTCATAAGTAAATAATTTTCATTCATCAACTTAATTTTCTTGCATCTTGATTTTTGTTTTTGCACATTATATCCGGCATAAATTCACACGCTGTGGGCAAAACAAAATAATCGATTAATAAAGATTTTTTTTCTGATCATTAATTCTTCGTGGAAGAAGAAAGCAATACTGTCATGATATTTCCGGTATTCTGCAAAGAGATAGATCATTCAGACCAAGCACTTTATTATTTCGGCATATTCATTAATTCACTTCTCAATTCATTCAACTATTCTAAAATTAATTATAATGGAGGAAACCATGGCAACGGTCTATGTTAAACTTTCAGTAATAGGTGGTAAAATTCATATCGATCCCGATAGCTGTAAAGTAAACCCAAATGATGATATCAGGTGGTACACTAATGAGAGTACTTATACTTTCGAAATTGCATTACATAATAATGATGGATTCATTCCGAATGAACCGAGAATTGTTAGTAAAGAAGTTGGTGATTCTGATCCTGTTACTTTACAAGTTAACGATCCGACCGAAGATTATAATGTTAAATATTATTCTGTTTGTGTTTTGAATTCATCCACAGCAATATTGCCGCCGGATGCGCCGCCGAGAATAATTGTTGTAATGTAGTTTTAAAAATTAACTTAGTTTTGGTATTGCTGCTTCAGAAAAATATCTGGTATCTTGTTTTAATGAATTACTAGTTAAATAAGAATGTTTTTTAAAACGGAAATATTTTTAGTCATTTTTTTCTCCATTAGTATTTCATTTGCTCAGAACAGAATACTCCAGTTCAGTCATCTTAATACCCAGGATGGTTTGTCAGCTAACACTGTGTTCTGCATCCTTCAGGATCAAAGGGGGTTCCTTTGGGTTGGAACCTATGATGGATTAACTAAATATGATGGATACAAGTTTACAGTGTATAAAAGCATAGAAGGTAACTCCTCCAGCATTAGTGACAATAAAATCCGTGCATTCTGTGAAGACAAAGAGGGTAATCTTTGGATTGGTACCTGGTACAACGGTTTAAATAAGTATGATCAGAAGACTGAAAAGTTTACCAGGTATCTGCACGATGAAAATGATCCTTCAAGTATAAATTCAAATTCCATAATCGCTCTCTACATTGATAATTCCGGTAAACTTTTTATTGGAACAGGCGGCGGGGGATTAAACATTTTTGATCCTGAGAAACAAAAGTTTCATCGCTATATAAATAATCCTGAAGATTCCACAAGCCTGAGCGACAACGCAATTTATACAATTTTTGAAGATCAAAATGCTGCATTATGGCTGGGAACTGGGAAAGGCGGATTAAACAAATTTGACAAATTAAAAGGGACATTTACATATTTTAAATACAATCCAAGTGATTATGAAAGTATTAGCAGTAACTGGGTATTATCTTTACTCGAAGACCATTCAGGCAATTTTTGGATTGGTACAGGCACTAATGGTCTAAATAAATTTGATAGAACGAATAATAAATTCTTCCGTTACTCTAAGGACCCAAATAATTCTTCCGCAATCTGCTCAAATATGATCTGGGCAATTCATGAAGATTCCGAAGGTATACTTTGGTTAGGCACTGATGACGGGGGCTTGGCAATATTCAACAGGACTAAGGAAGAATTTTCTTGTTACCGTAAAAATTATGAGGACCCTTCGGGGCTAAATGACGATGCAGTTATTTCAATTTACGAAGATAGATCGGGCATTCTCTGGTTCGGAACCTGGAACGGCGGATTAAATATTTATAATAAGCGCAAGAACAAATTTTCAACATATTCGCACAATCCACGAAACAATAATAGCCTGAGTGGCAATAGCATCTATGCAATTTATAAGGATAGCTTTGGTGATGTTTGGGTGGGAACTGATATTAACGGACTAAACAGAATAAATGAGAAAAATAATTACCAGCATTATATACATAATCCTGGTGATCCTTTTAGTATAAGCAGCAATTCAATCAACTCGATATGTGAAGATGGTACTGGTAATCTTTGGATTGGTACTGATGGAGGAGGATTAAATAAATTTGACAGATCCACCGATAAATTTATTCACTTTAAATATAACCCAAACGATCTTGCAAAAAGCATATCTGGTAATAAAATATCTCAAATTTATATGGATAGTAACGGCGATTTATGGATTGGTGTCGCTAATGGTGGACTTAATAAATTACCAAAAGCAGGTGAGGATTTTATTCATTACTCACACAACCCGGGTAATCCCAAAAGTATAAGTCCTCAAACAATTTTTGCTTTTAATGAAGATGATTCCGGGAATTTATGGATTGGTACTAATGGCGGAGGGCTGAATATATTTAACAAAAAATCAGAAGAATTCATCCATTATAAATACGAATCGAAAGATCCATCAAGTCTTAGTAATAATGAAGTTTCTGTAATTCATAAAGATAAATACGGTACTATCTGGATAGGAACAAACGGAGGCGGAATAAATAAATTTGATTCACAATATAAAATTTTTAAAAGGTATTCTGAAAAAGATGGTTTACCGAATAATATGATTTGTGGAATACTGGAAGACAATGATGGTAATTTATGGATTAGCACATATAAGGGTTTATCAAAATTTAATCCCAAAACAGAAAGGTTCAGAAATTTTGGTGTAGAGGAAGGACTTCAGGGAAATGAGTTTAATAACTGGGCATACTTTAAAGGAAAGGATGGTAAGATGTATTTCGGTGGGACAAGCGGATTAAATGTATTCCATCCGGATAGCTTAAAAGATAATTCGTTCATTCCACCCGTTGTTATCACTGATTTTCAGTTACTTCATAAACCGGTTACTATTGGTTATGATACTTTATGGGATCGTACAATACTTGAGAAAGCAATATTTGAAACCAGTACTTTGGAATTAAATCATTATGATAACATAATCTCATTCGAATTTTCAGCGCTTGATTTTCAAAATCCGGAAAGGAATCAGTATTCTTATATTTTAGAAGGGTTTGACAAAGAATGGACTTATACCGATGCTGCCAAAAGATATGTCACCTATACGAATTTAGATCCCGGCGAATATATTTTCAGAGTGAAAGGATCAAATTGTGATGGAATATGGAATGAATCAGGTACATCATTAAGTATAATAATCCAGCCTCCGTGGTGGGCAACATGGTGGTCATATACACTTTATAGTTTACTCTTTGTTTTTGCATTCATGAGTTCTACAAGATTCTATCTTAATAGAAAACGATTAAGACTCCAGTTAAATCTGGAACATGAACATGCAAAAAAACTGGAAGAGATTGATCAGATGAAATCCAGTTTTTATGCAAATATTTCTCATGAGTTCCGAACACCGCTAATGCTGATACTTGGTCCGGCCGAAAAGATAATTACAAAAGTCTCAGATGATGATCTGAAAAAGCAGGCTGCTCTCGTTAAAAGCAATGCAAACAGGATGCTGATATTAATAAATCAGCTTCTCGATCTATCTAGAATTGAGGCTGGCAAAGTGATCCTTAAAGCTTCACAAGGAAACATCGCACAGTTTGTTAAAGGGATAACGATGGAGTTTGAATCAATTGCGGAAAGAAAAGATATCACATTAAATATTTCTTTCGAAAAGGAAAAGATCCTGGCTTATTTCGACAGGGAAAAGATGGAAAAAATAATTACTAACATACTTTCAAATGCTTTTAAATTCACACCGGAAGGCGGAACTATCAAAGTTAGTATGAACCAAACCGATAATAACTTTGTTGAGATAATTGTAAAAGACACAGGGATTGGGATACCAAAAAATGAACTGTTAAAAATTTTCGACAGGTTTTACCAGGTAAATGGTTCACATACAAAAGAATATGAAGGAACCGGGATAGGATTGGCCTTAACTAAAGAACTTGTTGGAATACATCAAGGAAAAATTTTTATCGACAGCGAAGAAGGTAAATGGACCGAAGTTAAACTAATTTTCGCTCTCGGCAAAAATCATTTGCTTGAAGAGGAATTAATTGAATCGCCTGATCTCGAAGAACATAAGATTCAACCGGTTGAAGGAGAATATGGACAGACAGTTTTAACAGACGAGGATTCTTATGCTGAACAATTAGCAGATAAAACTATAGTTCTGGTTGTTGAAGATAATGCTGACTTAAGAGAATTTATGAGAGATGCTTTACAGGAAAACTACCACGTTGAAGTAGCCTCTAACGGCGAGCAGGGTTTGCGAAAAGCTGAAAAATTAATTCCCGATTTAATTGTCAGCGATATAATGATGCCAAGGATGGATGGCCGTGAAATGACAACTAAAATTAAACAGGATGAAAAAACCAGCCACATACCGGTAATACTGCTTACTGCAAAATCAGACCAGGAAAGTAAACTCGAAGGATTTGCGTTGGGTGCGGATGATTATCTCATCAAACCATTTGATACAAAAGAACTGCTTGCAAGAATTAAAAGCCTTATAGACATCAGAAAATTTCTGCAGGAAAAATTCTCAACCGGAGCTTTTATAAAATCCAGGAAAGAAAAACCAAAACTAAGCGCCATCGACGAAAAATTTATGAACAGAATTATGACCGTTATTGAAGAACATCTTTCCGAAGAAAATTTCAGCATTGAAGAATTCGGCAGAGATGTTGGAATGAGCAGATCACAAATCCACCGAAAGCTTAAAGCTCTTACTGGTAAATCGGCAAGCGTTTACCTAAGATCTGTAAGGCTGGCAAGAGCCAAACAAATGATCGATGATAAAAAAGCAACCATTTCTGAAATTTCATATATGGTGGGATTTTCAAGTCCGGCGTATTTTTCAAGATGCTTTAAAGAAGAATTTGGTGCTCCCCCCAGCGGTCACTCAAGTTAAATCACTCTTCATTCCTTCTGATCAGTAAAAATCATACCAATTAACTGGATCTTTTTTTTGTCCTTTTTATTCAATTTTCCTGCAAAATGCAACATAGTTGCAAGAGATTGCAACATAGTTAATACCTACCCCACATAAAAATTTTGTTTATTTAAGTAAGTTTTCAAAAAATTCTGTTTCAGCCGATGTGAAAAAATTAATTGCCCACTTCGGGTTTATGTCCCACAAGTTCTATAAAAGGCATCAAAAATCGTTCAAGCGAAAAATCACCCCAGTTAACTTATGTAGATCCGGGTGGGCAATATCTAACGGTTAATTAAGCGGATCTCGATTCTGTTCCTTTACTCGGTGAGTTAAATTTGCGAAACGCAATGATTTAATTAGTAAACATGTTTTTGAGTTTACCATTTGCCCTCTATTATCGGGAATAATAAAATGATTTACATAAGGAATTCATATTTAGATGAAGTTACTCAACACGAATTCTGTCTAAAGCAGAATCAGCCGAATCCTTTTAGGGAAAAGACGACGATAAAATATTGTGTCTCTTATAAGTCAAAAGTGATAATTATAGTTATTAATTCTGAAGGTGATGTTGTTGAAAAACTTATTTCGAAGGAACTGGATGCCGGAATGTATGAAATTGAATTTTTCGCAGATGGATTAGCTGAAGGAACTTATTTCTACCAACTTATTGCCGGTAAATATTCGGAAACGAAAAAAATGGAATTAATACGATAGAAAATTATTAATAGAATTGTTTTACCTTCTTGTTAAAAAATATTTTTTCTATTAAGATTTTATGAAAATTTTTTATACAATTCTGCTCATAGTTTTACTTTATCTACTGATTTTCCGGGATTAGGATAATGAATACTAGAAAGATATACCTATCATCGAAACTAAAATCTTTTCTCTGATATCTCCTAAAGAATTGACCAACTGAGCAATTTCATGTAATGATCAAATCTTGCATTAAGCTAACCGGGTTAATAACCTGAAGAGTTGTGATGTTAATTTAAAAATCAGAGTAGCTGAGGATACGGAAATTGCATGCTCAGCAAATTTTAATTGACAATTCGCAATGATGAGCAGATTATTTCCGGAAAGAAATGAAAAGCTGGCTAATGGGATGTTGCTGAACAGATGTTAAGTTTAATAAAAGTGAAAATAATATATTGATTAAGTGACCTGGTAATTAATACTAAAACTTCTAATCAAATCCTGATGGAATGTTTTTAAAATATTACCCTTCACGGGTTTTCTATTTTTTTGAAGACCTAAAACTTCTGATACTTTAATTCTCATCAAAACAATTCAGCTAAAAATGACGGAATTCGAAACATGTAACATAAGTGAAAGTCGATGCGACATAGTTGCAAGTAAACCTTAAGAAAGTGTAAGTCTTTGCAACGTAGTTGATAACTACCCCCCTCCTTAATTTATTTTATTTGTGATGCACTTTTTAATAAACTATTTTCAACAAATTTTAGGAGTGTGTCATGAAAAAATTATTTGTGCTTTGCGTCGTTTTCTTAGCTGCAATATTTATTGGCTGCCAGGAAAACCTTATTACTGATCCTGTTGAAGACGGATCGGCAATATCAAGTGAGAACAACTTTGTTCTTGACAAGGATTTTATATCCTATCTACCTAAGTCAATTAGAATAGAGGGTTATCTCCCGGATCCAAGTCATCGTCTGAATGGAAGTGTTGAGATTAAAGGTTTACTTAGATACCGTCAGGATGGTGGCAGTAGAACTCCCAATTACACCACATCTCACCCTCCTGTAACAATAACAATGGATCTTAATGCCCGATTGTTTGGAGGATGTAATTATACAAAGTGGTCTGCAGCAGGGCGTTCAACTGATGTAGTAGCTTTTACCTCAACGAATGCAACATTTACATACCTGGAAAAAACTTTTAGGGTCAAAGGAAATTGCTGTGGTATATTAGATCTGGTTCTTAAATTTAAGGTAACGGAAAAAACCTTTGAACTGGATTCAATGTGGCTGAAAAAAGTTCCAGGACCAGTTGTGGTAGGAGATCCGGTTTGGTAATCACGCATTTAGGATATTGAAAAGATGGAAACCTGAAAAGCTCTGCTGATTTCCCGGCAGAGCTTCTTTATTTTAAACAAAATTATTAATCGTCATCCATTCTTTCTTTCACAGGAAATAAATATTTTTGAATTGAAAATTCACCTCACTAAATCCGGGAGTCAGTTCCAATGAAAAAATTTTATAAATTATTTTTAATTTTCCTTTTAGTAAAATTAATTGTTAGCTGCGGACCGGGAAACACGGTTAAAGTGAACAGCTTTTCTCCTACCGGTGAAGTTGAGAAACTGACAAACATTGTCATTGAATTTTCAGAAGACCTGGCACCACCCGATGTGTTGGACAAATGGCTTGATGAGCAGTTCATTAAATTTGAACCAGCGATAAGCGGAAAATTTAAATGGACAAATGCCAGCACACTCGTCTTTTCCCCTGATGCACCGCTCGAACCAATTCAGAGTTACAGTGCAACAATTAATCAGTTAGTTTTGTTTGATAAAAAGTTTTCACCTGATTTTGAAGAATATAATTTCCATACTCCTTACTTTGATGTTATTAAAGTTGATTTTTTCTGGACGAACATTCCACATCAATCGTACAAATTAAGTGTTCAGGCAAATATTCGTTTCAACTATCCGGTTGATCCTTCAGTTATCAAAGAGTACCTGGTTGTAATGAATTCAGGTACAGAGATTTCAGATTTTCAAATTGTATCCGATAAAAATTCCGAAACTATAGCAATTAATTTTGGAGAGATGCAGCAAACAGATACGAAACAGAATCTGGCAATTACAATTAAACAAGATCTTCAATCGGTGATTGGTAAAGAACCATTATCTGAGAGCCGTACATTCGAATCGAATCTTCCCCCGATAACTAAACTGGCAATTACAGGCGTAACTTCTGGATTTGATGGAAGCACGGGCTGGATTGAAGTTTCAACAACGCAAACTCTTGATAAAGATAACGTTAAAAATTATATCACAAGCGAACCTAAAAAACGACTGGAATTTTTTGTAAATGAAAATCAGTTGAGAATTGAAACTTCGCTTGCTGATGTTCAGACAGTCGACCTTTTTATTAAAAAAGGATTGCCAGGATTATACGGCGGAACTCTTGAATTCGATTTTGAGCAGACTGTTTCTATGGTTGACGTAAATCCATCAATAAATTTTGTTGATAAAAAAGGTAAATATCTTCTTCTTAGAGGACAAAAAAATCTCCAGGTTAATGCTGTAAATATTAATGAAGCAGAGATTGAAGTTTCACAGGTATTCAAAAATAATATTTTACACTTTCTGAACCAGTATAGTTATTACTATTACTATGATGAATACAATTACGGATATAATCCATCATACTATGTTGGCGATTATGGGAAATCAATTTCTACGGAAAAAATAAAATTTACCGAAAAGAAAAACTGGCTGAATACTTTTAATGTCAATCTTGATAAATCATTAAATCAAAAGTATAGAGGGATTTATGTCGTATCCGTCCGCTCAGCAGATGAAAGATGGATCAGCGATTCAAAGATGCTTGCTGTTTCTGACATCGGAATAATTACCAAATTATCAGGCGATGAAATTATTGCGTTTGTAAATTCGATTGCAGCTGCTGAACCGATAAACGATGCAGTTGTGACTGTGATTTCAACAAACAACCAGGAAATTATTTCCGGCAAAACAGATTCTGATGGGATGATCAGGTTTACCGGTTTAAAAGAAAAATTGAAAGAATTTTCTTCACGACTTATTGTAGTTGAGAAGGATGAAGATTTTAATTACCTGGATTTACGCGAATCCTTGATTGAAACTTCGCGTTATGATGTTGGTGGAATTACAATGTATTCCAATGAGTTTAATTCTTTTATTTATTCTCCCCGAGATATTTACAGACCTGGTGAAGAAGTAAATCTCTCAGGAATTATTCGTAACGATAAAATAGAAACAGTTAAAGACATTCCTGTCCTGATGAAAGTGATTACACCTACCGGAAAAACTTTCGATGAATTCAAAAGAGAACTTAATGAACAAGGATCATTTGTCGTAAATTTTAATCTTCCTGATTATGCGCAAACCGGTCGATACGCTATTGAGCTTTACACTGGCAGCAAGCAGATTATCGGTGCTTACAGCTTTAGTGTTGAAGAATTTGTCCCCGATAAAATCAGGTTGAATGTAACGGCAGATAAAAAAACTTATAATCCCGGAGACAAAGCAAAGATAAATCTCGATGCCGAATTTTTATTCGGTGCAAAAGCAGCCGGATTAAATTATGATTCAGATGTTCAGTTGAAGCACAGACCATATTATAGTAAAAATTTTTCCAGCTATGATTTCACTCAAAGCTCAATCATTACTGCAAATGTCCAGAACACATTTACACAGAGCAAACTCGATGAAAATGGAAAAGCGGAATTCTACTATGACATTCCTTCAGATATTGTCGGTGGAGGAATTTTTACCGGTTCGGCTTACATAAGTGTTTTTGATTTAACCGGAAGAACCGTGAACCGTTCTGTCAGCTTTGATGTTTATCCGAAAGATTATTTCATCGGGATTAAATCAGATGGCTATTATTTCGGGACAAATGAAAAAATTAATTTTAAATTTGTCGCAGTCAAGTCAAAAGATGAACAACAAACCGGATTATCAGCAATAGCAAAACTTGTCAGGTACGAATGGCAAACTGTTTTAAAGAAAGATTATTCGGGTAAGTATTACTATGCTTCAGAGGAAAAAGAAGTCCCTCAATGGGAGAAAAATATCGAGCTGAATGGAGAAACACATTTTCAAGTGGTAGTATCACAATCGGGTAAATATGAATTGCGTGTTTCAAAAAAGGGAAGTGCAGATTATCAGAAAAAAGTATTTTATGCATATGGATGGGGGGCTTCAACAGCTTCCTCATTTGAAGTTGATAAGGAAGGAAGAGTTGAAATAGTTTTTGATAAAGAAGAATACAAGCCTGGAGATAATGCGAAGATATTATTTACCTGTCCCTTCTCCGGCAGACTGCTTGTAACTTTTGAGAGAAACAATGTTCAGTCCTACCGTTATGTTGATGTTAAAGATAAATCTGTTGAACTCGAAGTTCCCGTCAGCGAAGAGTTTTTGCCGAACATTTATGTTTCTGCTACATTATTTAAGAAACATACTGCTGAAAGCAATACACCTTTTCTTGTCGGACATGGCTTCAAATCTATGAAAGTTGTTAAAAAGGAAAACAAGCTTCCGGTCAGTATAACTTCACCAAAAAAAATAAAACCAAAAACCACGCAGCAAATCACCATTAAAACCGAACCCAGAAAAAATATTTATGTTACACTTGCTGCAGTCGATGAAGGAATTCTCCAGGTATCAAATTTTAAAACTCCTGACCCGTTTGAATATATGTACGGTAAACGTCCTTTGATGGTTGAAAGTTATAACCTGTACAAACTTTTACTACCTGAAATTGTTTCGAGCAGCTCATCAACTGGCGGTGATGGAGATTTATCTGAACAGCTTATGAAAAGAACCACACCCATAACTGTTAAGAGATTTAAACTTCTCACTTACTGGAGCGGAATTAAAAAAACCGATAGTGAAGGCGTTGTTAATCTTCAAATAAATATTCCTCAGTTTAATGGTGAAGTTAGGTTAATGGCTGTTGCATATACAGATTCACGATTTGGTTCAGCTCAGGAATTTATAAAGGTAGCTGATGATCTGATCATCGAACCGGAAATTCCGCGCTTTCTTTCTTTAAATGATACGTTGATTATGCCTGTTACAGTTATCAACAACAGCGATAAGGATGCAAATATTAATTTGAATGTTAAAGCAGATGGTGTTCTAAAAATTTCTTCAGTTAATAAAAAATCACTTACGATAAAATCACAATCAATGAATCGTGCTGAGTTCAAAATAAGTGCAGGATCAGAAATTGGTGCCGGAAAAATAATAATCGAAACAGACGGATTCGCAAAGGTAAAAGAGGAAGTCGATATTGCTGTCAGACCGGTCTCACCCTTGGTTGCTGAAACAGGAAACGGTACCATTAAAGCTGGTGAAGATAAAAATATTAATATTCCATCAGGATTTTTAGAAAGCACAAAACATACGACTCTGACAATAAGTAAATTTCCCGCAGTTCAGTTTGCAAAACAATTAAAATATCTTGTCGGGTATCCTCACGGTTGCATCGAGCAGACAGTATCAAAACTTTTTCCGCAGATTTATTTTGAAGAGCTTGCCAGGCTTGCTGCTCCTGAATATTACCGAACAAGGAACCCGGTATACTATGTGAATGAAGGAATTAAAAAAATAGAAGCACTACAATTGTACGATGGATCGATGGCATACTGGCAGGGAGGAACTGAATCGAGTTGGTGGGGTTCGGTTTATGCCGCTCACTTTTTAGTTGAAACAAAAAAAGCCGGATACAATGTTTCCGAAAATGTGCTTGACAAGTTGCTAAGTTATTTATCAAAAAAAGTTACAGAGCCAAAAACTTTTGATTATGTTTCTTACTCACCAACCGGAAGGACCATAACAAAAATTGCAATGAAGGAAATTATTTATTCCCTTTATGTTTTAGCACTAGCGGGTAAAGGGGATATCTCGACGATGAATTATTATAAATCCAGACCTCACCTCGTTTCAGCTGACAGCAAGTATCTTCTTGCAGGTGCATTCGCTTTAATGGATAAATGGAATTCTTACTATGAAGTTATTCCAAACAGTTTCGAAGTAGTCAAGCCTGAAAGACAATCTGGTGGTAATTTTGATTCTGAAATCAGGGCTAACGCAATTATGCTTAATGTTCTTCTTGAAGTTGAACCAACAAGCAATCAAATCCCGGATATCATAAAATATTTAACACAAAATGCTAAAAACATGTATTCAACCCAGGAAAGTGCATTTGCTTTTCTTGCTCTTGGTAAGGCAGCAAAAATTAATGCTGATGCAAATGTTAAAGTGGAAATTTATTCTGATGGTTCTCTGTTAACAACTTCTGATAATAAAGATATTACTGTTGATAATAAGAAATTAAACAAAGGTAAAATTACTCTTAAAGCTTCAGGTAAAGGTGAGGTTTATTATTTCTGGAGTACTGAAGGAGTCAAGCTAAATGCAAAAGTGAACGAAAAAGATTCTTATATGAAAATCAGAAGAACTTTTTACAGCTATAAAACGAAAAGAGAAATTACAAACAATGTTTTCTACCAGGGCGAGCTGATTGTTTGTAAGATTTCTTTGACCGGAGGTGAACGTTCCGCCGAAAATATTGTGATTACGGATCTGATTCCTGCAGGATTTCAAATAGAAAACCCGAGACTTAATCCGGCGACAGAGCTTAGCTGGCAGCCGGTTAATCCGATTCCGGTTCAATACCTGGATGTACGGGATGACAGACTGTTTCTATTTACGAATCTTCAACGAAACAAAATGACTGAGTTTTATTATTTATTGAGAGTCGTTAACCAGGGCAGTTTTCAGTTACCGGTGATCGGAGCAGAAGCTATGTATGATCAGGAGTTTCACTCTTATCACGGAGCCGGAGTTGTAAAAATTCATCAGAGATTGGGAGATTGACAGAAGAAAATCATTATGCATTTTGAATTACTAAAAAAATACTCCGGAACAGCTAAAATTGTTTTATCGTTTGTGCTGCTTTTAGTTGTACTTGATATTCTTTTTCCTCTTCCTCCTTTGAAAGAATATTCAAAAGAAATTCTTGCCAGTGATGGAACAATTTTAACATCTTACTTAACATCCGATGATAAGTGGAGGTTAAAACCAAATCTCGATGAGGTTTCTCCTGATCTAGTTAAAGCTTTAATTAAAAAGGAAGACAACTGGTTTTACTGGCATTTTGGAGTTAACCCTGTTTCAGTTTTGAGAGCAGCAATTAAAAATTTGGCAAATGGAGAAACTGTTTCAGGCGCTTCAACAATTTCTATGCAGGTGATAAGGCTGCTTGAACAGCGTGAACGTACTTATTTAAATAAAATTATTGAAATAGTCAGAACAGTTCAGCTTGAACTCAAATATTCAAAAAAAGAAATTCTGGAAATTTATCTTAGCTTGCTTCCGTTTGGCGGCAATATTGAAGGTGTTAAATCAGCAAGCTATATTTATTTTAATAAGCCCCCGGAAAAATTAAGTCTTGCTCAATCAATTCTTTTAACTATTATCCCAAATGATCCCAATTCATTGAGACTAGATAAACCAAACGAATCTGTTTTAAAAAAACGAAATCAATTGATAAAAAGATTCGAGCAGAAAAATATATTCCTGAAAGATCAACTCTCTGATGCATTAAATGAACCATTCGTGTTTCAGCGAAATGGATTGCCGAATATAGCCCCGCAGCTTTGTCGGTTTGTCAGGGATAAATATTCTGAGGATAAAATTAATACGACAATTGACTTAGACATTCAGATCCAAGCTGAAAGACTTCTTTTTAATCACGTTAACAGAAACTGGCTCAGGGGAATTTCCAACGGTGCAGTAATCATTCTTGAAAATAAAAATAATTCTGTCATCGCTTATTGCGGATCAGCAAATTACAATGATGAAATTTCATCTGGACAGGTGAACGGAATTACTGCTGTCAGGTCACCCGGATCAACATTAAAACCTTTTTTGTATGCGCTTAATTCTGATAAAGGAACACTTACACCTAAAATGCAATTGCTGGACATTCCAACTGATTTCAGCGGTTATCAACCGGAAAACTATGAACAAGTTTTTAAAGGTGAAGTTACTGCTGAATTTGCGTTGGTGAATTCGCTGAACATTCCAGCTGTGAGGTTGCTGGAAAAAAGTGGTCTTGAAGAATTTATTACTTTTCTCGAACAAGCTGGAATGAACCAGATCCAAAATCAAAAAAATAAACTTGGTTTATCACTGATCCTGGGAGGATGCGGAGTAACTCTTGAAGAGTTAACTCAGTTATTTTCTTCTTTTGCAAAGAAGGGAATGCTGGTTCCGATTCGTTATGGTTCCGAAGATGAAATGACAGACGGAATAAAAATATTTTCTGAACAATCTTGCTACATTATCGGGGAAATACTTTCCGGTGTCGAAAGAAAAGATATTGTTGATCTTACTTATTATTCAAAGTTGCCGAAGTTTGCATGGAAGACTGGAACATCGTATGGCAAACGGGATGCTTGGGCCATCGGGTTCAATCCGAATTACACCATCGGTGTATGGATGGGAAATTTTGACGGTAAAGGTTCTCCATTTTTATCTGGGACAGAAGCTGCTGTTCCATTACTTTTCGATTTGTTTAATTCAGTCGATTATAAATCAGATTCAAAATGGTTTGATCTGCCTGAAGGACTCGCCAAAAGAAAAGTTTGCAGTGAAACCGGTTTGCTGCCGTCTGCAAATTGTACAAACATAACATTGGATTATTCAATAAAAGATGTAAGCCGCAATACAGTTTGCAAACTTCATCAGCCGGTTTATGTTAGCGTTGATGAATCAGTTCAGTATTGTACAGATTGTTTACCGGAAAAAGATTACAAAAGAAATATTTATCCGCTTTATGAACCGGATCTGACTATCTGGATGATGCAAAATAAATATTCATTTAACAAACCTCCGGAACATTATGACAAATGTCAGGCGAAATATACCAGCATAGGTCCGGATATTTTGTCGCCGACCGAAGATTATGAATACCTGATCGAAAAAAATTCCGGTCAGGAAATTATGCTGCTGGCAGCTTCCGACAGCCGTGTTAAAGCTCATTACTGGTTCATCAATGATAAATATTTTTCAAAAACCAAACCGGGAGAAAAAGTTTTTTATGCTCCTGAAAAGAATAATTTGAAGATAACCTGTCTCGATGATAAGGGTAGAGATAAAAGTGTTAGTATAAATTTAAAATTTTACTAAACTATTCGATACGGACAGAAATATATTACTCCTATTCGCTTAATAAAAAAAACTATCAATCTGAACTTCTGATTTTTTATGAGATTATCAGTCTTCAGATTTGTGTGCTTTTACATTTATCTCAAACTTCTTTGAGAGTTTATTCTCACTTAATTGCAGATCAACTCTGACACCGGGCTTGTGTAGGTGATAATCATCTGCTGATACTGAATCAACAGCAAAGCTGTTTGAAACAGAACCAGAAATAAAATCATTCATTTGTTTCCTGGCAATTCCGTCTGAATCATAAGTTGCAGTTGCTTCTGACTGGTAAACCCCTCCAGAATTAGAAACAAAAATCATCCGGATAGTTTTTGTCTGATAAAACATGCACATCATTTCAGGACTGCTGTTATCCTGGTGAACAGGTTTGCCATATTTTTTTGTAACTGCACTTTGCTTTTCACCGATCATTAAGTGAACATTAATATCCTGTGCTGTAAGTAAAGTAGGAATCAAAAAAGATACGAACAATAAAACAATAATTAATTTTAATGTTTCCATAAAACCCCCTCGTAAGCTAAATGGTTAAAGTTATTTGCTAGTTGTGAATGAAATAATCGGATTGTAAAATTTTGGCGCCTTTGGGTACGGCTTTGATTAGATAAGCAAAATGTTTTCCGAAACTGCATACAAGCCTCAGAAATCAAAATGAACAGTTTAAACTTAATTTAATCTGATCTTTAATTCAATTGAAATTACAATGGGGTATTATGGATTGCTTGCTGATTGTTTAGTAATCGTCTTCAACCAGCCAGCCCTGGGCTTTATCAGCAGACATTTCAGAAATGAATCTTGACGGTTTTGAAAGTGTTACACCAGCTTCACGGTTATACATATTCATCGGGTAAGTGACAAAAAGATTTTGTTTTGCTCTTGTTGAAGCAACGTACATCAGTCTGCGTTCTTCTTCCAGCGTTTCAAGACTTTCTGCAGATCTGGTTGAAGGGAAATATCCTTCGATTGCATGGATTATAAAAACGGAATGCCATTCCAAACCTTTTGCTGAATGAATTGTTGAAAGGGTTAAGAATTCATCTTCTTTATCAGCGGCACCGATATCAATCACGCTGTCTATTATCGGTTCAATTGCCATATCTGCTAAAAACGATTCCAGGCTTTTGTAATTATCAGATATGTTTAAAAATATTTCAAGATCTTTATTCCGTTTATTGAAATCGTCATACTTTGTTTTGAAGATTGGCTGATAATATTCGAATACCATCTGCACCATTTCAGAAGGAGGCATTTCTGTTGTGTGGAGTTTATAAAGAAGCTTGAACAGATCAATTAATTTTTCGTATTTAAATTTCTGATTTTTGTCTGGATGAGTTTCAATCGTCAATCTTGCGGTTGCCAGTTCATCCAGAATGTTCTGTGCGGTTTTTGGTCCGACTCCTT
>Ga0209640_10002273_pt1 | contig 16698 bp, 15 predicted proteins | sample RifCSP10_1_FD_184018 | JGI IMG/M metagenome (GOLD analysis project Ga0209640, IMG submission 184018) | Soil microbial communities from Rifle, Colorado - Rifle CSP2_sed 10_1 (SPAdes) (version 2) | ecosystem: Environmental > Terrestrial > Deep subsurface > Rock core/Sediment | place: Rifle... | reverse complement strand
AGCTCTTGAGCAGTGACATTCAATAGGCCATACTAAGCGCCTATGCATGAGCATCCTGCATCTCCCTGTGAGACTCTTGCCGAGCGATACCAAGCCTTGCTGGAGGTTGCGCAGGCGATCTCCGCCCACAGAGATCTCCACGCACTCTTTCAAGATCTTGCCCAGCGCCTTCCCCGAGTGGTGCATGTCAATTTCGTTGCCCTGACGTTACACGATCCTGTGCGAAATACGATGCGGTTACATACTATCCAGGCGAATGTGCCCGCCGATCTGGTGGGCGGCCATGAGGGGCCGGTCGAAGAGAGTCCTGCCGGATTGGTGTGGCAGACGCAGCAGCCCATCCTCGTTCCCGACCTCGCCGCAGAACGTCGTTGGCCCAAGGTCATCGGGCACATGCAGGAGGACAGCGCGAAGTCGTTTTGCTTCGTTCCCCTGACCACGGCGATGCGGCGACTGGGCGCTATGGGATTTTTGAGTTTGGAGAAAGGGGCCTATGGTGAAACGGACCTGGAATTTCTCCAACAGGTAGGCAAACAGGTCGCGGTGGCTGTGGACAATGTCCTCCATCACCAAGACCTGACTCATGATCGTGATCGATTACGGCTTCTACTCGAGGTGTCCGAAGCCATCGTGTCGCACCGCGACCTGTCCTCGCTCTTTCGGGATCTCGCGCAACGCCTCCCGACGGTCGCTCCGTTCGACTTCATCGGCTTGATTCTCCACGATCCCACAAAGAATCTGATGAAGGTCCATGTATTGGAGACTGCAGCCACTCACCACCTCACAACCAGACTGGACGGACTGGAGCTCCCGATCCAGGAGTCCTCCAGCGGCTGGGTCTGGACCTACCAGCAACCACTCAACATTCCGTTTCTCGCCGAAGAAACTCGATTCACGATGGGGATGGCGGCCCTCAAGGACATCGGCGTCCAGTCCGTCTGTCTGTTTCCCTTAACGACTGCCATGCGACGTCTCGGAGCGATGGGATTCGGGAGTCTCGAACCCCATGCCTTCGGAGACCAGAATCTGGGATTGCTCGGGCAGGTGGCGAAACAGGTTGCCGTGGCCGTGGACAACGTGCTTCATTTCGCCAGCACGGAAGCCACGCAGCAGTCTCTAGCCCGAGAACGAGATCGGCTCAGCTTAGTGCTGGAGATCAACAACGCCGTCGTGTCCCACCTCGAATTGCGATCACTCCTGAAGGCGATTTCCACATGCCTCGGCCGTGTGATCCCACACGATTTCGCGTGGTTTTGCCTCTACGATCCCGCGACGCACCAGTTGCGGGCTCATGCGCTGGACTTCCCCGGCAATCAAGACTTTGTCGGAGCGGGAGATCCCATTCCGTTGGAAGGAACCCCGGAAGGGTTGGCGTTCACGACCCAACAGACTGTCCTGGTCAGGAGTCTCAACCTCACGGAGTTTCCTACAGAGATCATGAAACGGGCAGATGCAGAAGGTTTGAAATCGGGATGCGCGATTCCGCTGATCTTGCACGGACAGACACTCGGTACCTTGAGTGTTGTCAGTAAGCAGGAAGATGCGTTCACCGAGGACGATGTGAAATTGCTCAGCCGGATTGGCGCGCAGGTCGCGCTCGCCGCTGCGAATTCGATGGCCTATCAGGAAATCTCATCGTTGAGGGACAAGCTGGCAAAGGAAAAGTTGTACCTGCAGGAGGAAATCCAGACTTCGTACAACTTCGAGGAAATCATCGGGGACAGCCGCGCTCTTAAACTGGTGCTCAAAGAGGTCCAGACTGTGGCGGCGACCGATTCGACGGTCCTGATCTTGGGCGAAACAGGGAGCGGGAAGGAATTGGTTGCCCGTGCGCTCCACAATCACAGCAATAGGCGGGAGCGCACATTCGTCAAGCTCAATTGCGCCGCGATTCCGACGGGGCTGTTGGAAAGCGAACTCTTCGGACATGAAAAAGGCGCCTTTACCGGTGCGATCGCCACCAAGATCGGCCGGTTTGAACTAGCTGACCGTGGAACCCTGTTCCTCGACGAGGTAGGAGAAATTCCCCTGGAGCTACAAGTGAAGCTACTGCGCGTGCTTCAAGAACAGGAATTTGAGCGATTGGGAAGCACCAGGACAATACGCGTCAATGTTCGCATACTCGCCGCAACCAATCGCGATCTAGATCACATGGTGGAAGAGCAGAGGTTTCGCAGCGATCTCTATTACCGACTCAAGGTCTTTCCGATCACGGTCCCTCCCCTGCGAGACCGCCAGGAAGATATTCCCTTGTTAGTCCGACACTTTGCTCAGAAATTTGCCCAACGGATGAAGAAACGCATCGAGACGATCCCGTCGGAGGCCATGAAAGCGCTTCAAGCCTATCACTGGCCTGGCAACGTGCGGGAGCTTGAAAATTTCATAGAGCGAGCGGTGATTCTTACTCAAGGACCGGATCTATTTGTGTCGCTCGCAGAATTAAAACGGACGACGGGTCACACAGCGGACTCTGGGGCTGCCACCCTTGAGCATGCCGAGCGTGAACATATTCTCAAGGCGCTGCAGAAGACGAATTGGACCATCGGTGGGCCTGCCGGGGCGGCGGCCAAGCTTGGCATGAAGCGGACCACTCTCCAATCCAAAATGCAGAAGTTGGGCATCTCTCGCCCCTCGTAGTTAGCCAAGTTTTTCACCCAGCCTCCATGAATGCTCCTGGCCAGCGCCGATCTTTCGGCACTGTGCCGTCACTTCGGCAGATTATCCTCGGCACGTCGTTTTTTCCGCGACAAAGACCTCCGAAAAAACTCGCGCAACCTCCTATAATTTCAGCGACATCGATGATCCAGGCCGTGTGAGAACTATTCTGGAACGCGAGTTGCCATTCATCCTCGTTATGAATGGCGTGAGATAAATCGATGGATCGCTGAGGGAGGGATCGATGGGTACGGCACTGGCGGTTACACAACAACAATCGACTGAGGCTGCGACTCGAAATTGGACAAGAATCCACAGCGCGGACCGTTGTCCGCGCTGCAGCGGACTCATGGTCGCCGAGTGGTGCGAGGATCTGTCGGACTACCGCGCTCAGCGTTGCGTGCAATGTGGCGAGGTCATCGATCCGGTTATCCTGCAGAATCGCCGGCAGTATGGAATGACAGAGGTGGATAGGTCCTTCTCTACACCCCGGAGGGGCCTGTCTACTCGGTGAGCCACAGAGATGGGTACGAGAATGGATGAAGGGGACTGTCGGAAGCGACAAGGAGGGCAACATGGAGCAGATGATCTTGGTGGTACTGGCAATGGTGGCGCTATGCTGGGGCCTACGTGCCACGCCATGGAAAACGGTGAAGGCACGTATGCGCGTCGCCCAGGGCGTATCGTTGCGTCGCTTGCGGAAACGCCTCTGATTTGGATCGTCGAATGGAACAGGTAGATGAAGGGGGAAGGCAGCGGCTCATCGCAAGGTCCCGCACAGGAGGGTTCGACCATGATGAAACACGTAACAGGGGCATGTTCGACGGCGCTCATTCTTGTTGCCGCACTGTCCCACCCTGGCGTAGCCGCGGCACATGGAACAGCCAGCGGAGAAGACGACCCCTGTATACGCCAGGTCGGAGAGAGGGTGATACATTTCAACGCCTATCAGCCCCAATACCAGTTGAAAGATCAGTACTGCACAGACATTCCCAAAGAGGGCGAGACCTTCCTGGTCGTGGATCTCGTGGACCCGGCGCTGCGCAGCGAGTTGGTCGGGATGCGGGTCGTGAAGGGGAACGGGAGCAAAGAAGAAAACGATCAGATTGTGGCGGATATTCGTCCGAGCACCCACCCGGACGGAGTACTGAGAGGTGAAGTCCGGCTGGATGAGGGCCTGTATACCGTCACCATCGCGGCCGAGAAGCAGAATCTGATGCGACGCCCGCAGTATCTCTTGCGGGTCCATATGACCGATTATCAGCAGCTGGTCCGCACCCTCGCCGTCCCCCTACTCGCCGTGCTGCTCGCGGCCTGGCTGGGGTACAAGCTCCTACGATCGGCGTGGCTGCGGAAGTGGTGGGCCGTCTTCTGTTCCTAGGGAGCCGGGCGTTCCGGCCCACGATTATATGGTTTGCAAAATGGGAGAAGGGGCAGGCGTGTCATTCTCATATCGATATCAATAACCAGCACAGGAGAAAACCTATGACATCACCGAATCGTTATCTGACATCCTGGGAGGGTTTTTGGAGTACCACGACCGGAGCACCGGGCGAAATCTTTTGGGATGCCGATCCCGCTCATGCGGCCCAACAGGATTTGGCTCTGTTCAGAGGCGATGTAGACCCACAGCTTACTATGATCGATGTGGGGTGTGGCAACGGAACGCAAACGCGCTTTCTTGCGGCTCATTTTGCAAAGGTACTGGGCACTGAAATTTCGCCCGCTGCCGTTGAGATTGCCCGAACGACGAATGCTGCTCCCAACGTCTCGTACCGGGTTCTTGATGTGCTTTCTCCGGATGATGCCCAAGCTCTCCACGAGGAAATTGGCGACGCGAATGTCTACATGCGGGGGGTGTTGCATCAACTTTCTCCCACGGATCAGGTGACGGCGATCCAGAGTATCGAGCGGCTACTTGGGAGAAGAGGGACATTGTATTTTATCGAACTGTCATCGGCTGCTGAACCATACTTGACTCAACTGATTAAACAGTATGGGTCGCCGCCTGGTTTGGCACGGGTATTTCAGCATGCGATTACGCCGGGCATGTTGAAAGAAAATGACTTAGCCGTGCTGTTTCCACCGAATCGTTTCACGCTGCTTCGTACCGGCAAGAGCCATATTCATACGGTGCATACCCTCCCGACGGGTGACGTGGCGAAAGTCCCGGCGTTTTACTCCATCATTCGGAAGCAGAACAGCGAAGCGTAGCTGCGGCTTGCTGGGAATCGACGTGAATTCAGGCGAGAGGAAATGGTGGACGCTGGTTGCTGTTCGATGGAACAGCGTGTGTTGATGTCCACGAGCGAGAGGGACGGGAAATGCTGAAGATTACGGGACAGCGAGATGCATCACCAGATTCCATATTGCTCATACTTGAAGGGAAGCTCGCAGGTCCTTGGGTAGAGGAACTCAATTCCTATTGGAATCAGATGTCTGTGATCCAACAGAGTTGCGCGGCGATCGACCTGACCGGCGTGACGTTCATTGATTCAGACGGCAAAGCACTGTTGACCAGGTTGTGGCAACAAGGCGCAGACCTTCGTGCGGCTGGTTGTTTGACCAGGTGCATTATAGAAGAGATTGCGAAAGCCGGCCGTGTCGGTTCGTCTCGCTTAAGCCGAAAGGACAAATGAGAGGGGAGCTGAACACGACTCATGTCGTGGTTGGTTGTATTCATGGCCGTCATTTTTCCACTCTTGCTGGTAAAAGACCTTGTTGACCTTGATCCTAAACAGATAGAATCGCCAGTTCCTCAGGGTAATGACAGGATCCATCATGCGTGAATCAGCCATTCGTACGGAGAATACCGCCATGTCCAGTAGCGAGCGCACGTGTCGATTTGCTGCCATCTTCCTGGCGAGCGTGCTGGTAACCAGCTGGCTCGGCTGCAAACAGGAAGCGGCTTCCACGCCAGCTCGTCCCATCCCGGAGGTGTCGGCGGTCACGGTGTCGCCTGGCACGATGCCGGACGAACCGGAGTTCATCGGTCAGACCGAAGCGTCTCGATTGGTCGAAATCCGTTCGCAGGTGACGGGCCTTCTCAAGGAGCGGTTCTTTGTGGAGGGACGCGACGTCAAGAAAGGCGACCGGCTCTATCAAATCGATCCAATCCCGTTCAAAGCAGCCATGAGTAGTGCCAATGCCAGGGTGGCGCAGGCGGATGCCCGTTTGGTGCAGGCTAAGCAGAACTTGGCACGCGTGAAGCCGCTGTTGGCGGAACAGGCAGTGAGCCAAAAAGATGTGGACGACGCGGTCGCCGAGGAATTAGGAGCGAAAGCGACACTGGAAGCAGCCAGGGGTGATTTGGTGCAGGCCAAATTCGATCTCGACAACACGCTCATTATTGCTCCCATCAGCGGTCGGATCGAGCGGAGCCGGCTTTACGAAGGACGCCTCATTTCCGCCCAGACCGATCTACTGACCACGATCCATCAGTTAGATCCCATGTACGTAAACGCAAGTGCCCCGGAAACGTTTGTCCTCAAACGCTTCCGGGACCGTGCGACGAATCGGATCCAAGGCGCGACACTCTATGAACTGCGCGGTGTCATCACCTTTACGGACGGCAGTACCTATGCCCATGAAGGCAAATTTGATTTGCTCGAAGTCGGTGTGCGTTCGGCCACCGGCACCAGAGACTTCCGCGTGATGTTTCCCAACCCGGACAGTGTCCTGTTCCCAGGACAGTTCGTGAAACTCCGCATTTTGGGTGCCGTGAGAACCGGTGTCATCCTGGTCCCCCAGAGCGCCGTCCAGCAGGGGCCCAAGGGACCCATTGTCTTTGTTGTGGGAGCGGACAATAAGGTGGAGATCCGCCCTGTTCAGGCCACGTCCTGGCGAGGCGGTCAGTGGTCTATCGAGGACGGCTTACATGAGGGAGAACAGGTAATCGTGGAGGGATTCCACATGATCGCGCCTGGCGCGCCTGTGAAAGCCGTTCCGTATAAAAAATCCGACCCGGCCGCTCCCGGCTCGCCGGCAGATGCGAAGCCAGAGCAGGCACAATGATCTCACACTTTTTCATCGACCGTCCGATTTTCGCATCGGTCCTCTCGATCGTCATCGTAGTGATGGGTCTCGTGTCTTTGCAGACTTTGCCCATCGCCCAATTTCCTGAAATTACCCCTCCCGTCGTGCAGATCGAGGCCGACTATCCCGGTGCGAGCGCCGAGGTGATCGCGGATTCAGTTGCGCGCCCGATCGAAGTGCAACTCCCCGGCATCGATAACCTGCTGTACTACGACTCGACCAGCACCAACGACGGACACATGACCATCAAGCTTACGTTCGAAATCGGGACGGACGTGGACATTGCGCAGGTACAGACCCAGAATCGTCAGAAGCTGGCGGAGCCTCAGTTGCCGCCCGAAGTTGTCCGCCAAGGCATCAGCGTCAAGAAGGTGTCCCCGGACTTGCTCGCGGTCGTTGCCCTCAGTTCCAGCGACCCCACGAAAGACCCTGTCTATATTTCCAACTACGCCACCCTCCGCGTGATCGATAATCTCAAACGGTTGCGCGGCGTCGGAGACGCGGTGGTTTTCGGCGGACAGAACTATTCGATGCGCCTGATCCTGGACCCGACCAGGATGGCGCAACTCAACCTCATGCCCACCGACATTGCCAATGTGGTCCGTGAACAAAATCGAGACTTTCCAGCCGGCACGATCGGGCGAGAGCCGGCGCTCAAAGGCACCGAACTGACGATCCCGGTGATCACACAAGGCCGTTTCACGGACGTGAAAGACTTTGAGGAGATGATTGTCCGGGCGCTTCCAGACGGATCGATGATCCGCCTCAAAGATGTAGCCAGGATCGAACTGGGTGCTCAATCCTATGGTCTCGATGGCCGGTGGAACGGTAAACCGAATGTGTTTCTCTTGACCTTCCTGTCGCCAGGCGCCAATGCCCTCGACACGGTAAAGCGAGTTCGGAAGGAAATGGAGTTGGTGTCAAAGAGCTTCCCACAGGGGGTCTCCTACGATATTCCGTACGACACAACCAAATTTATCGACGTGTCCATTAAAGAAGTGGTCAAGACTCTGGCGGAAGCGATGGTGCTGGTGATCCTCGTCGTATATCTGTTCCTCCAAAGTTGGCGCGCGACGCTGATCCCAGGCGTAGCCGTGCCGGTCTCCCTCATCGGTACCCTTGCCGGCATGCAGGCACTCGGCTTCTCGATCAACACTCTCACACTCTTTGGGATGGTCCTTGCGATCGGGATGGTGGTCGACGATGCCATCGTGGTGGTGGAGAACGTCGAGCGCCACATGAGAGAGGGACTCTCGCCGAAGGATGCCGCCAAAAAGGCAATGGACGAGGTGACGGGACCGGTGATCGCGATCGTGCTTGTCCTTTGTGCTGTATTTGTGCCGGTGGGTTTCTTGGGTGGTATCACGGGCGAGCTCTACAAACAATTTGCCATCACCATCGCCATCTCCGTCATCATTTCCGGGATGGTTGCCCTTACGCTCAGCCCAGCCCTCTGTTCCTTGGTGCTGAAGCCGGGCCATAGTCATCGTAGAGGTTTTTTCAGTCTCTTCAATCGATTCTTTGGTTGGACGCAGGCTCGCTATACAACTGTCGTGGGGATAATGCTCAACCGCTCAGTCTTATCCCTGGTGATTTTTGGGATCATCGGCCTCTTCGCCGTCGGATTATTCAAGACGATTCCTTCCAGTTTCTTACCGGAGGAAGATCAAGGCTACTTCATCACGATCGTCCAGCTGCCGGACGGTGCGTCTAAGCAACGGACCGATGCGGTGCTGAGTAAAATTGAAAACTACTTTGGCTCCATTCCTGCTATCCACTCGACTGATGCGTTGGTCGGACAGAACTTTGTTTTCGGCACCAGAGGGCCGAACTCTGCGACGATGTTTCTACCCTTGCATCACTGGGACGAACGCATTGAACCGCAGAATCACGTGAAGGCCCTGATCGGCGCCGCGTATGGAGAGTTCGCAAAAATTCCTGAAGCGCTGATTTTGGCCTTTAACGCTCCGTCTATCCGAGGACTCGGGGCTACGGGCGGGTTTTCCCTCCAGCTTCAAGATCCTAGCAGTGGAGATTTCAACAAGTTCGCCGGCGTGGCCCAAGAGTTTCTTGCCAAAGCCAGACAGCACCCGGCAATCGGAGCGATCGGCTCCAGCTTTCGCGTGAGCGCGCCGCGAATCTTTGCCCATGTGGACCGAGAACGAGCCAAATCGTTGGGCGTGCCGATTTCCGAAGTGTTCGACACCCTCCAAGCCTATTTCGGCAATCTCTATGTGAACGACTTCCTGAAATTCGGGCGCGTCTATCGGGTACAGACCGAGGCCGAGGCGCAATATCGATCCACGCCAGAAGACATCGCAAAGATCTACGTTCGTGCCGTGAATGGACAGCGATCTACCATGATTCCACTCGATACAGTGGTGACAACGGAATTCACCAGCGGACCGGATCCGGTCACCCACTTCAATGGATACAATACGGCCCTGGTCTTGGGAGCAGCGGCCCCAGGGTATAGTTCCGGACAGGTGCTCGATGCGCTGGATCAGGTGGCCCAGGAGGTGTTGATTCCCCAAGGATACGGGATCGACTGGAGCGGAATCTCCTACCAGGAGCGTATGGTTGGGCAGCAATCCCTTTTTGTCTTTGGCTTCGGTTTGCTGATGGTGTTTCTTGTTCTGGCGGCTCAGTACGAAAGTTGGGCTGTGCCTTTGGCTGTGCTTCTCGCCGTGCCCTTTGGTGTGTTCGGAGCCTTGTCCGCTGTGTGGCTGTTGGGGATGTCCAACGATATCTACTTCCAAATCGGATTGGTCACGCTGATCGGCCTCTCTGCTAAAAACGCAATTCTGATCGTCGAGTTCGCGAACAAACGATATGAAGCCGGACACTCCCTGGTCGATGCCGCGATGGAAGCCGCCAAAATTCGGTTCCGGCCGATCGTGATGACTTCCTTGGCCTTTATTCTGGGCGTGGTGCCATTAGTCCTCGCAACCGGCGCAGGCGCAGCCAGCCGCAATTCCATTGGAACCGGCGTCTTTGGCGGCATGCTTGCCGCTACGTTCCTGGCCATCCTCTTCGTGCCGCTCTTTTTTGTGCTGGTTCGGAAACTGAGTCGGCCTGGTGCTGGTCAAGCGGTTCCCCGCCCTGGGACAAGCTCAATTCCGTTAGAGATAGAAGAAGGAGAGTGACATGCGCAGCCTCGTCCTCGCAGTCTTTTCGTTGCTCCTGCTCGCGTGCGCTATGGGGCCAGACTATTCTCGTCCCGACATTCCCACCTCCGACTCCTTTCGCATGGCTGGGGAATCGAAAGATTTACCTTCCCTCGCGAATATGCCGTGGTGGGAACTCTACCAGGACGAAGAACTCCAGCATTTGATCCGTATCGCACTCGAAGAGAACAAAGATCTCAAACGAGCGGTCGCAAGTATCGACGAATTCCAGGCGCGCCTGTTCACGGCTCGAATGGACTTTGCCCCTCAATTCAGCATGACGGGCAATCTTCCCGTCGCTCGCCTGGGCGGCGTTACTTTTCCCGGTTTTCCCAGTCCCTTTAGCCATTATGGGCAAGGATCACTGGCCTGGGAGCTGGATATCTGGGGACGAATCCGCAGGGCGAATGAGGCTGGTCTGGCGGATCTCTTGGCTCGGGAGGAGAACCAACGAGCGGTCACTCTGCAAATCGTGGGCGGAGTGGCGCAGGCGTATTTCGATCTTCGGCAATTCGACATGCAGTTGGAGATCGCCAAGCGCACTTTGCTGGCATGGGAGGAGTCAGTGAGAATCGGTCAAGCACGGCTCCGGCAGGGAATGATCAACAGGCTGGATGTCGACCAATTTGAAGCGGAGCGGGAAAATGCCGCTGCTCGTATTGCGGAGCTGAAGCGTCATATGATTCAGAAAGAAAACGAGCTCAGCGTGCTGCTGGGAAGGAATCCCAGTCAGATCGCCAGAGGGCGATCGCTTACCGAACAAATGATGCCGCCCGTGGTGCCTGCCGGTCTTCCCTCTGAACTGCTCCAACGCCGTCCGGACATTGTGCAGGCGGAGCAAGAGCTCGTTGCAGCCACCGCCAGGATCGGGGTGGCGAAGGCCGAACGGTTTCCCAAGCTGTCGCTCACGGGAATCCTCGGTGTGGCAAGCCCGCGCCTTACGGATTTTGTGTCGCCGGCAACCAGTTTCGGAGTCCTTGCCCCGGTACTGACCGGGCCCTTGCTGAATGCCCAAACGTTAGGGTATCAACAGCGGGCCGCAGAAGCCCAAGCCAAACAGGCTGTGGCCCAGTACGAACAAACAATTCTCGTCGCGTTCAGAGAGGTTGAAGACGCGCTGGTGGGGGTCAGCACGGCCCATGAACAGGCGGACGCACAAGAAAGGCAGGTCAATGCCCTGCGGTCGGCGTTGCACCTTGCCACTTTGCGATACAAAGGTGGCCTGGCGAACTATTTGGATGTCCTCATAGCGCAGCGGAGTCTTTTTGAGGCGGAACTGGCACTCGCCGCCACCCGTCGTCTCCATCTGGTGTCAGTGGTCCAACTCTATAAGGCCCTTGGCGGTGGCTGGTCTCCCGAGATGGACCGATCCAAGGACAACAGTAAAGGATAACGGAGGCCATGGATAAACCAGCGGACACCCAGTACCCGATCCACGATTTGTTGCGTCGACGTTGGAGTCCGCGCGCCTTTGACGATCAGCCTGTCGAGCCGCAAAAGCTGCGGAGTCTCTTCGAAGCGGCACGGTGGGCGCCCTCATCGAATAACGGGCAGCCCTGGCGATTCCTGGTCGCCACTAAAGAGAATAAGATTGAGTATGATCGGTTATTCAACTGCCTGGTCGAAGGCAATCAGAAATGGGCATATCGTGCACCGGTGCTGCTGCTGTCCGTGGCGAAACTTCTGTTCGAAGATGGCTCGCCGAATCGCCATGCGCTCCATGACACGGGCATGGCGGCAGAACATCTCGTCGTCCAGGCCACGGCGCTTAGGCTTGTTGCCCATCAAATGGCGGGCTTTCGAATCGATCAGGCGCGAGCGGACTGTCAGATCCCGGAGGGCTATGAGCCGGTGGCTATGATGGCGGTCGGTTATCCGGGTGATCCTGCCCTGCTGTCGGACCACTTGAGAGCACGGGAAACTCAACCAAGAGTCCGCAAGCCATTGACAGAATTCGTGTACTCAGCAACCTGGGAGCAACCGTCGCCCCTTCTCCGATAAGGGATGAATTTCGTCACTTTCCAAGGATATAGTCGATTGCGCTTCGACTACCATACAGAGGTTTGAGAAGAGGGCTGGTTCTGCAGGCCGGCTCGACAACAGGGGCCTCACCGCTGGCCGTAGGTGATGGCAGGTTAAAATAAGGGCACGCAACAGTCACACAGAGGAAAGGCAAAGGAAACATCATGGCGTCACTCAGTGGAAAAGTCGCGATCGTCACCGGATCGTCCAGCGGGATTGGACGGGCGATCGCAGAGCGATTGGCCGAAGACGGGGCGATCGTGGTGGTGAATTACGGAACGAGTGCGGAGAAAGCTCAGCAAGTCGTTACGGGCATTCAGGCCAAGGGCGGGAAGGCTGTCGCCGTTCAATCCGATATGAGCCAGGTGGCGGAGGCGCGCCGGCTCGTCATCGAGACGGTAAAGCAGTTCAGCCGACTGGATATTCTCGTGAACAATGCCGGACGGTTTATGCCCAAGCTACTCCTGGAGACGACCGAGGCAGACTTTGATCAGATCATCGCCTTGAACGCCAAGGGTCCCTACTTCGCGATGCAGGAAGCGGCCAATGTGCTCAAAGAGGGCGGCCGCATCGTGAACATTTCTACCGATGGAACCCATTTGAGTTTTCCCGGTGCGACGGCTTATCTTGGCAGCAAAGGCGCGCTAGAACAGTATACGAAAGGCCTCGCACAAGAGCTGGCCTCTCGGGGCATTACGGTCAATACGGTCTCGCCAGGTTTTACCGAGACGGGCATGATGACAGACCAGTTCCGCCAGATCGGCATCGAAATGTCGCCGTTGAAACGGCTTGGTCTCCCCAAGGATATTGCCGACGTGGTGGCGTTCGTCGTCAGTGAGGAGGCGCGGTGGTTGACGGGCCAAAATATTCACGCCGGCGGCGGCGTTGTCATGTAGGAGAGAACAGATGGGGCGACAGAATATTTCCACAGGTGGCCCTTGGGAGGGCAAACTTGGGTACTCGCGAGCGGTACGAGTCGGTGCCTCTATATACGTATCTGGCTCGACGGCCATGACTTCCTCTGGCATGGTCGGCAAGGGGGATCCCTATGCACAGACGATTCAGACGTTGAAGAAGATTGAATCGGCGCTCCAGCAGGCTGGCGCCTCGCTTGCCGATGTGGTCCGAACGCGCATTTACGTGGTGAACATTGATCAATGGCAGGACATTGGCCGGGCCCATGGCGAAGTCTTCGGGGCTATCAGGCCTGCGACGACGATGGTGGAGGTCACACGGCTGATTGATCCGGACATGTTGGTCGAGATCGAGGTCGATGCCATTCTGACCGAGGGGAAATCATAGGGCCAGGCGTACGGGTTGCAGATGGATCTACAGGCACCAGAGCTCAGGCATCTGTCCAAGACGGATCCGGTCATGCGTCGGTTGATTCATGAGGTGGGCCCCTTCACCTTGACTCCCCGATCGAAGCGGTCGCCGTTTGAATCGTTGGCACGAGCGATTGCCTATCAACAATTGCACGAGAAAGCGGCGGAGAGTATATTGCGCCGGTTCGTGGCCTTGTTTCCGGCACGACGTTTCCCTCAACCAGATGATTTGCTCGCGATGAACGAGCAGGCGATTCACGGCGCTGGTTTTTCACAAGCCAAGGTCGCGGCGCTTCGCGATCTGGCTGCCAAGACACTCGATGGTACCGTACCGACAGGCGCCATCGTTCGGAAGCTCGACGACGAGGCGATCATTGAGCGGCTTATTGCGGTCCGTGGAATCGGCCGTTGGACGGTCGAAATGCTGCTGATCTTCCAACTGGGGCGGCCTGACGTTCTGCCGGTTGACGACTTCGGTGTGCGCAACGGGTTCCGCATCGCCTATGGTCGGCGTTCGATGCCGATGCCGAAAGAGGTGCTACGATTCGGGGAGCGCTGGAAGCCCTACCGCACCGCCGCAGCCTGGTATCTCTGGCGAGCGGCCGATCAAGCGAAGGAAGCCAAGAAGGCGTTAGCAGGCTGAGGTCGAGGTCAAGGTTGAGTGAATACCGGGCTCTCTATATCTCAGCCTTAGCCTGAACCTCAACCTTCTTGTGCTGGCGGACTTTTTCAGCATCCTGCTGGGCCTGAATGCATAAGAGATTCTGCCATGGCTGATGAGAAAAAACGACTCGACTCCAATGTCGCAGGCAATTTTTTTGTCGATGCGACCTGCATTAATTGCGATACCTGCCGGCAGTTGGCGCCGATGAGTTTTGAGGAGGTCGGTAATTTTTCCGCGGTCACTCAACAGCCGATCGATGAGGGGCATATTCAACAGGCCTATCACGCGCTCCTCGCCTGCCCGGTCGGCTCGATAGGCACCGAGCAGAGTGACAAGTTGCGGATGAAAGAAGCCATGGCGAGTTTTCCGCTCCAACTTGAAGATGAGGTGTCTTACTGCGGCTTTAATTCGGAAAAGTCGTTCGGTGCGAATAGCTTCTTCATCGAACATCCGGACGGCAACTGGCTCGTCGATTCTCCGCGGTATCTCAAACATCTCGTCGAGGCCTTTGAACAAAAGGGCGGCATCGCGTACATTTTTCTCACGCATAAAGACGATGTGGCCGATGCGGAGAAGTATGCCGCACACTTCTCCGCGAAACGGGTGATTCATCGGGCGGACGTCGAAGCGGCTCCGGATTCAGAATGGATCATTGAGGGGGGTGACAGTATACAAGTCATGCCGCAGTTTAGGATTATTCCTGTGCCGGGCCACACGGCGGGCAGCATGGCCCTTCTCTACAAAAATACGTTCCTCTTTACGGGGGATCATCTCTGGTGGGACTCCGCGCAGAAGAAGCTCGGTGCTCCGAGCCGGCTGGTATGGAGGAAGCATGTCCTGATGGACTCCATCCAGAAACTCCTCGACTACTCCTTCGAATGGGTGCTGGCCGGGCATGGGGATCGGACGCGTTTGCCGGCTGACGAGATGCGCGCCCAGCTGCAGGCGCTGGTCGTGCGTCGCCAACCCGGCAACGTAATGCCATAGCGATGTTCACGCGCCTCGCCCAGTGGATTGATCTTAACATTCTCTCTCTTAGCCGCGAGATGCGGCTATCATATCTGCCGCCCCTGATGGTCTACATGGCCTACGGTATCTCCGGTCTTACCGGGATCGTCGGCACCTTCTTCGTCAAGGACTACCTCGGCCTCTCCGCCGCGTTTCTTGCGGCGCTGGGATTTTGGGCCGGCATTCCTTGGGCACTCAAGATGCCGATCGGACATCTCGTCGATCTCTTGTGGCGCTGGAAAGGCTGGCTCGTGGGCCTTGGAGCCGGGCTGCTGGCCGCCAGTCTTGGGATCATGGCGGCATTGATCGGGAGTCGGGAAGTGATGACCTCCATCCTGCCCGCGGAAGTCTGGTATGTGATCAGTACATTACTTGGACCGATCGGCTACGTCGTGCAAGACGCGGTCGCGGATGCGATGACGGTCGATGCCGTGCCACGGGTGGATGAGCGGGGGCAGCCGTTCGACCAGCCGACACTCAAGCTCATGCACACCACCATGCAGACGCTCGGTCGTGTAGCCATCGTCGGCGGCGGGATTCTGGTGGCGATGATCAACGTGTATGTCTTCTCAGGAGTCGAAGGACTCCCACAGGCAGAGATCGTTTGGCTATACAAGCAGGTTTACCTCGTGGCGCTCGTGATCCCGTTTGTCTCGGTGCTTGGGGTGGGGGTTGCCTGGTTTCTGCAACAACGTCACATGCGGCAGCTTCGACAGCAGGGGTTCACGCGGGCGCAGATCAACGAGATGGTACGTGAACGGGGAAGCCTGGTGGAGGCGACCAGGCCCAATTGGTGGATTCTTGGCGGGAGTCTCGCCTTCGTGCTGTTCATCCTAACCGTCGGATTAGGCGGCTTCTCTTATAGCGAAGAGATTGTCTTTGTCGGCTCGATGACAATCGTCTTGTTTTTGATGGCCCGGCTGGTACGAGAACTGGAGCCTGACAAGCGTTTCACCCTGGTCGGGACAGCGGTCGTGGTCTTTATCTTCCGCGCTATTCCCGGTACCGGGTCAGGGACGACGTGGTGGATGATCGACCAGCTGAAGTTCGATCAGCAGTTTCTCTCTGTCCTCTCGCTGATCGGCAGCACGTTGACCCTGGCGGGGATGTTCGTCTTTCGCCGCTTCATGGCCGAGCGGTCGATTGCCTATGTCGTGGGGTTTCTCACGGTGATCGGAACCATTTTGACCCTTCCGATCGTGAGCATGTTCTACGGTTTGCACGAATGGACGGCAAGAATTACAGGGGGTATTGTCGATGCACGATTCATTGCGCTGATCGATACGGCATTAGAATCGCCGCTCGGTCAGATTTCCATGATTCCGATGCTGGCCTGGATTGCCAACTCCGCGCCCGCGAACTTGAAAGCCACCTTCTTTGCCGTGATGGCTTCATTTACGAATCTGGCCTTGTCGTTGAGCCAACTCGGTACTAAGTACATGAACGAAATCTATGTGATCAGTCGGGAAGTCCGTGACCAGGTTTCCGGCGTCGTTCAAATGCCTGCCGACTATAGCCAACTCGGCTCGCTCCTCATCGCGCAGTTAGTTCTGGGGTTGGCGCTTCCCTTTGCCGCGATTGTGTTTGCGAAGGTGACCCGCTTCAAAAGCGCGTGACGGTTCTGCTGCAATCGCAGATCCGCTGCTGCGACAAGCCTGGCCACTGCCGAGCGTGGCCAGGCCGACGGGCTCGTCGCTTAGTCCCTCAACCTTGAGAAGGATCTTCAGGCCGGCGAATGCTGGCGGTGTTTATCCGTTCGCCAGGACTCATCAAAGGGGCGAACGGCTCACACGAAGTGCGGTATGTACCTCCTCGGTCCTGC
>Ga0209640_10002272_pt1 | contig 16704 bp, 17 predicted proteins | sample RifCSP10_1_FD_184018 | JGI IMG/M metagenome (GOLD analysis project Ga0209640, IMG submission 184018) | Soil microbial communities from Rifle, Colorado - Rifle CSP2_sed 10_1 (SPAdes) (version 2) | ecosystem: Environmental > Terrestrial > Deep subsurface > Rock core/Sediment | place: Rifle... | reverse complement strand
AACAATCCGATGACTGCGAGTAGCGCGGGATCCGGCGTATTAGTCGCGGCTAGAAAAGTTTATGTTCGACAGACAAGTAGAGAAAGACGCCGTAGTTGTCGGCGGGGCCGTTAACGCCAATCGGGATTCCAACGCCGAGGACCGTTTGCACGTCATCTTTATTGATGACAGCAGCGCGAATTCCGGGAGAAAGCAGCGCTTTGAAATCACGCTCCTTTTTTCCCTTATCATTGATCTCCGCTTCGAATTCACCCAGCCACTCCAGCAGCACGTGAACGTCCGATGAAAGAGCAAAGACAACGCTTGCCCCAACGTCATAAGACACCAAAGATCGCTTGGGCGAAAGACGCCGCTCATCATTTAGCCGGATTCGGACTTTTGGGAGATAGCTTAATCCGAGATTGGCGTGCATGGCCAGGCGCCGGCCCAGCTTCTTGCTGGCAGCGATAGTCCATTCATATCCCACAACCCCGTTGCCGGTTCCTTTGTCTCGATCTCCGGTTGGAAGAATGAGGCTGAAGCCAGGCGCAAAGGCAGGAATTTCCGGTTCCTCGTTCGTTAGCTGATAGCGATATCCAATCTGAATATCACCGACTCCATTGTGTCTCCGGCTTTCCTCCCAAAGATGAAAGAAGGGGATGCTGAACGCGACTTGGTGGTCTTCGGTAAAGAGCCACCATTCCTGTTCAAAGTTAAACGACCAGCCGCGGCGCTTGAAGTCATTGCTGTAGACGGCGTTGAACGTGTGCTGCACCTCGCCCCGTTCCTGGTTGTAAGCCTCCTCCACCAGGAAACTGTTGTCATCGAATCCGTCAATAGGGCGCGGTCCAGCCGCCGCGACTATGCCGCCAGCGAAGACGCTCAGAATAGCCAGGCAAATACCGAACGAAAACATTATTTGGCTCATTGGTTTATCTGCTGAACCGACGCACCGCCTGTGATGGGAAAAGTTTTCCGGCTCGGACCGACCCTCGCGGCGGGGCGAATTTCACTGTATGCCGAAAAAGAAATATAAGATGATCACCACGCCAATCGCCGCAACCACGAGATTGGTACACACACCGATATTGACCCAATAACCTTCAGGGATTTCGATCGGCTTCATGGTCTTGAGCACACTCCGGTATTGCATAACCGAACTGAATTCCACAATCGCACCAAGCAAAATGAAACAAATGCCGACCCAGAACGAGGCATCCCGCTGCCACTCTTTGCCCTCAATCGTCATAAACATATGAAGGAAGAGACCGAAGCGCTCGATAACGAAGCCGAAGCCCATCAAGGTAATGCCGGTGCGGGTCCATGCCAGGAGCGTCCGCTCGGCTGCGAAAAATACTCGTGGATCATTTAGGTCGGACACGGTTTCCTCTCACACCCCCAGCCTTTGAGCAGGTCTTTGAAGGCTTCGCGGACGACCGATTCACGATGAGTGCCGGAAACCTTGCGCAGGTCTTGGAGCTGGTTCAAGTATTGTTGAATGAGTACCTGGCTCATGTAGCGACGGTCGAGTAATCCGCCGCAATGTACAGCAAAATGGAAAATTTGGCGAGGGAGTTTGGCCGGGAAGTCGGGAGCTTACTTGGGTAGCGTAAGGGCAGACACGAGGGTCTGCTCCTACGAGCGCAGTAACGGCCAAAGAAGCAACCCGACGACTCCTGAAATGATGACCAGAACAGGCTCGGAGAGTTTAAACCGCAACAGGATCGCCAAACTTGCAAGGCCGATGATCGCCGTAGGCAGATCCACGATCGCTCGCGTGCTCAGTACTACGACTGCGCCGGTGATGGCGCCGGTTGCTGCCGCCGTCGCGCCGTCGACAAATGCCTTTAGCTGCAGGTTGTCCCGATGGCGTTTGAACCACGGCGCCGGCAGGACAGTAAAAAAATAAACCGGCAGAAAAATTCCGATGGAGGCCATTACGGCGCCGGCGAAGCCGGCAACGAGAAAGCCGATAAAGGCGACGGTAATGACGACCGGACCCGGAGTGATCATCGCCACCGCAACCGCATCGAGGAACTGATGTTCGTTCAACCAGCCGAATTGTTGCACGACCCCTTGTTGTAAGAACGGAATAATGGCCAGGCCGCTGCCGAAGACAAAAGCGCCGGCTTTGGTAAAGAACAGAAGAATCTGCCCCAACACATCACCGGGATCAGCTGCCGCTCCGGCTTGCTGGACCCACTTCTCAATCAGCCAGATCAAAACTCCGAGTGCGAGGCCGCTTGCTGCGATCCAAAGGCCGCGTTGCCAACCGGGCCATGCCCGCACAAATAGAATCAGTAATCCGGCAAAAATGAAAAACTCGGCAAGCTCAGCCTGAGCCCACACCGTGACCAGAGCAAGGACGGCGAAAATGGTCCAGAGCAGAGGATCGCGCTTGTTGGTGCTGCGCGCGAGTTTATAAGCTGCAATGGCGATGATCGCGATGACGGTTGCGCCGATGGCATAGAAAAGCGCCTGCATCCACCACAGACCGCCGTATGCGACGTACGCCAGCGAAATGGCAAGTACCATAACGAAGGAAGGCAGGATGAAAGCCATGCCGACCAGCGTCGCCCCCAGGAGGCCGGCTTCGAAATAACCGATGGCGATGGCGGTCTGTGCCGCCAGCGGGCCCGGCATGATCTGAGCTAGCGCCAAGGAAAGTTTGTAGCTATCCTCCGTGATCCAGCGCCTCTGCTCGACCAAATCCCTGTGCATAAATCCAACCAGCGCAACCGGTCCGCCGAATCCGACCGTGCCTAGTTTGAGAAAGTACGTCGTAAGCAGCCAAAGGCCAATTCTGTTTGACGGGATCGGTTCACCCGAACTCGACCCCGCAGGGGGTATTGGTTTGGAAGTTTGTTGCATCATAACCCGTGTTTCTGGGACAAACTCTCCTCAGGATCGCCCGGCGATTTCATGGTTGCCCGTGGCGGTTGATATAGCAGGGTTACACATGTTTCGACAATGCGTCTTTCCGTCCCGGAAGAGGCAAGACACGGTTGGACGGTAAATCTCGGCCAAATGTTTTCCTTTTCTCCGGCCGTGACTTTCCCAACGAATGTCATATAGGTAGAGCGTGTCAAAAACCGTATCAGCACACGGTGGACGCTTGAAGGCGGCGCCGCTCGATCCGACGGTGCGGGCGTTGGGAGTCGTGTCTCTGCTCAACGATCTCTCCAGCGAAGTTGCGGTGCGCACGCTGCCGCTTTTTCTTGCCAATGTTCTCGGCGTGCGCACCAGTATTATCGGTCTCATTGAAGGCCTCGCTGAGAGCACAGCCACGCTCCTCAAGCTCGTTTCCGGACACCTCTCGGATCGCATCGGTAAGAAAAAAGCGCTCGCCCTTTGGGGTTATGCTCTCTCCAATCTCACCAAGCCATTCCTCTACTTCGCCAGCTCCTGGACCGTAGTCCTGCTTGTCAGGTTCTTGGATCGGGTAGGAAAGGGGGTCCGCAGCGCACCGCGCGATGCTTTGATCGCTGACGTTACCCTGCCCGAGAATCGAGGACGCGCCTTCGGCTTTAACAAGGCGATGGATAAAGCAGGAGGCTTTATCGGCCTTCTGCTCGCGGCCGGGGTTCTTTATTTAACCGAGCGCCACGCCGTCGCTCTCACTTGGGAAAGCTATCAGTGGCTCGTACTGCTTGCAGTGGTGCCCGGGCTTGCCGCGGTGGCGATCCTGGCAAAATGGGTAGAGGAACGACCTGCCGCACCGGTGAAAATGTCTGCTCGGCTTCTCTGGTCAGAGATGGGCGGGCGCTTCTGGGCATTCATCGGCGTGCTAACCCTTTTCACGCTCGGCAACTCCAGCGATGCTTTTCTTATGCTCCGCGCACAGACGCTCGGCTTGTCGCTCGTGGAAATTTTCCTCCTGGTTGCGCTCTTCAATCTTGTGATCAGCGTTACTTCAACGAAAGGCGGCGCGCTATCAGATAGTTTTGGCAGGCGCGGTTTGATTGTCGCCGGCTGGCTGATCTATGCGGCAATTTATTTCGGCCTTGCTTATGCTTCGTCCGAGTGGCACATGTGGGTTCTCTACGCCGGATATGGGCTCTACTACGGCGCCTTCCAGGGAGCGTCCAGCGCTTTAGTCGCGGATATGGTGCCGCAACACCTGCGCGGAACCGGTTACGGTATCTTCAACGCTGCTTTGGGAGTGGCCGCTTTTCCCGCTAGCCTGATCGCGGGCATTCTTTGGGATGGGTATGGTCCGGCTGCGCCGTTTCTTTTTGGTGGGGTACTCTCGCTAGTCGCGGTCGTCGGATTGTTGATGCTGCCAGCGGGGAAAGTAACCAGTAAGCAGTAAGCAGGGGGCAGGGAACTTCGGAATTGCGGCGACTCCTTCGGTTCAATCGCTGGGGTTGCTTTGCTGCGTTGAATCATTTGGCCATCCAACGTCCGGCATTCCCGCATGCCCTTGGCGGAAATCCGGGCGAAATTCGGACTGGACCCCCGATAAAAACATTCGCGGGTGACGCCGCGAGAACAAGTCTTAGTTAGCGGTGAATTCTGATACCCCGCAGCTTGCTGCGGGGGTAGTTCATTTTCGTGATCCGCTGCGATAGAATCGGATCTGCACCTTCTCCACCGTAGCGAGGCCGTCCACTATTGCGCCGTCGATAATCGGCAGGAACGCCTCGATCTTGTCGAGGGTATCGACAATTTCCACCACGATCGGCAAATCCGTCGACAGGTCCAGGATCCGCGCCGTATGGATCCGGCTGCGCGCTCCGTATCCTTCCAAGCCGCGCAGAACGGTCGCGCCTGCCAAGCCTCTTTCCCTCGCCGTGCGCACAATCCATTCGTAGAGCAGCATGCCGCTGTGCCGGTCGCTTTCGCCGATAAAAATCCGCAGCAAGTAACCTTCTTCCGGTAGCGTCATCAGGCACCTCACATAAGCCGAGCCAAGAGATTGCCGAGCCACACGGCCAACAGTCCCAGGAATATTTGAAGAGTGACGTTCATCGCGGCGGCCAACAGTTGGGCGCTCCGGGTCAGAGAAAAAGTCTCAATCGTAAGAGACGAGAACGTGGTGAAGCCGCCGAGTAGTCCGATGAAAACAAATAGCCGTGCTTCAGAACTAAAAAGCGATCGACTGTCCGCGAGGCCCGCGAGAAACCCAATCGCCAGGGAACCAGTGACGTTAACCACCAGAGTGCCGTAGGGAAACCACGGATTATCTAAAATACGATGTACCCAGCCGCTAAGGACGTACCGGAAGATGGAACCCAAGAAGCCGCCCGCACCCACCAAGAGAATCGGCAACACGCAAATCTTCCCCCACGCATCAAAAATAAACCCCTACTCCAGATAAGATTTGAAGTAGGGGTCATCAATCCGCCCGATGCGAATGGTTTAACTGGCGAACCCCATCGCCGTCATATTCAATTGGTTAATATGTTGAGTGTTGCTGCCTGTCAAGCTGCCGAGCCCGTACGGTTGGCCAAGCTGCTGGTTCGGCGGGCAGATTCGCGGTTTGGGATTGCGTGGAACTCAAAACCGGAATCGCTCCAACCCGACCAGGCAATGGCCGGGCTGGAGCTTGTATCTTGAAATCAGCGATCGGTTCGCGTCCTGCTGCGATGCATCGATGTAGGTTCTTGCGTAGACGTGCCACTCTCTATCTTTGAGGCGTCCTCAGCGCCTCGTCGGTACCATTCGCTGACGATTGCTCCGGCTGTTTCACGTCCGCCGAGTCCGAATGACAGGCCCAGGGCGAGCGCCAGGGCACCGACAAAGCCCATAAACAAGATATTAACGAGCGAGGTTGCGATACCGATCTGGTTGACGGCGATTATGACTCCAAAGCCCCACACCGCGACACGTGCCACGCTTGCGACAAATTGAGGATTGCTAAATCCTGCTTGGGCTGTAGCGCCGCGAACCAATGATCCAAGGGCATTTGCCGCCAAGCCGGCGATCACCAGGACGACCAACGCCACGATCAGATTGGGTATCCACAGCAGAAATTGATGCAGTACTTGGGACACTGCAGGCAACCCGAGTGCATCAAATGCAACGATCAGCGTGAGAAGGCGAATAAACCATTTGGCGATCTCACCGACAAATCCCGAAGCATCGCAGCGGATTCCCATGTTTTCGATGAAACCACTAATGCCCGCGCGCGTGGCCATCTCGTTGAAGTTAACTCTGCGGAGTAAAAATACTACGCCTTTGGCGATAAGGCCGGCGATGAACCAACCTACGAGGAGAATAATGATAAAACCAATGATCCTCGGAACGGCACCAAGCAAAAGGGCCAAAGCTCCTGTGGCTGAAGTCATCAACGCATCGCCCCAATCTCTTATCCCACCTGCGGCTCCTTCAGGCATAAAAATTCTCCTTTGATCGAAATTTCCATCCAAAAAAAGACGCAACGCATATGCCAAGTAAGTGCTATGTCGCGGTTGCGGGAAACCTCAAAAGGTCGTTGAGTTCGTCATAACAAGTCGATCGCTGTCTAACGATGTGGCCTTGGCTATCAGGCTGCTGAAAATACTCGTAGGATTCGTTACGCTCAGTCGAATCGCTCGCTACGACCTAATGGCTAACTACGGCTCCGGTGGCCGATTTTTCGCCTCCGAGATCCTTTGAGAACCCACAAGCAAACCTTTCTGATTCGACTGTTGTGATTCAGGGGTTGCTTTCAACGGTCTCTTCAATCTTTACAAAATTCCCGGGGCATGATGCCAGATCGAACCGGCACAAAGAAATCGGTCTTGATCCAGTCTCCATCGGGCGTCCTATCTATGATACTTACAGAAGAAAGATTTTTACTGTGAGACGGAGGGGCGTATTGGCCTGCGCCTACGGGAGGTCGCTAAAAACAAGACGGTGCCCCACGCGCGCCATCATTGCGCGCCGTATGGCGAAAAGAGCAGCAGATTTTACCCCGCCACGCGCTGCACGCGTTGCGCGATCTCGCCTTTCGGCTGGACGCCGACGATGCGGTCGATTTCCTTGCCGCCCTTCAGAACCAATAGGGTTGGAATACTTCGCACCTCGAAGCGCGTGGCCGTGGCCGGATTTTCATCCACGTTCAGTTTCGCCACGCGCACCCGTCCGGCCATTTCCTGTGCCAGCTCTTCGAGCACCGGCGCGACCATGCGGCAGGGCGCGCACCAGGGTGCCCACAGATCGAGCAGCACCGGCACGGGCGAGCGCTCGACCTCGGCGGCAAACGTCGCATCGGTGACCGTGACGGGCTTGCCTCCAATGGGCAGCGGACTCTTACAGCGCCCGCAGATCGGTTGAAGCTCCTGTTTGAGCTTCTCCAGCGGCACGCGATTGGTCGCGCCGCAAGTCGGACAACGAATCAACGTTGCATCAGCCATGGGTCCTCCGTTTTCCTGCGGCACTGCTTGCCGCCGGCCGGCGGCACCGGCGCGCGGCCGGTGATTTCGACTCGTCCATGCGGCCTACCTGTTCGCGGCGTCGATTGTGAGCTGCGCCGCTGATTTTAGATTGGCTGTCGTTGCCGTTGACGACAAAGTCCAACCCGACTCGGCGTACTCGAGGATGCTCCTACTCTGTAGTGGCGCGTTAGGCAACGGATCTTGCTGCCTCGGACCGCGCCCGACTGAACACATTAATCATCTCGCGGTTGAACGCCGGGATATCGTCGGGCCTGCGGCTCGACACCAGCTTGCCGTCAACCACTACTTCTTGGTCGATCCACTGCGCGCCGGCATTGGTGAGATCAGTCTTGAGAGACGGCCAAGCCGCGATCCGTTTGCCGCGCGCGGCTTGGGCTTCGATCACGGTCCAAGGGCCGTGGCAGATCGCCGCCACCGGTTTGTCAGCGGAGAAGAACGACTTCACGAACTCGACCGCCTTGGGCTCGGTGCGCAGCCTGTCGGGATTGATCACTCCTCCCGGCAGCAGCAGCGCATCGAAATCTTCGGGCCGGGCTTGATCGAGCGGCACATCGACGGCAAAGTTGTCGCCCCAATCGGTGAAATTCCACCCGCGGACCACATCTCGCTTGGGTGAGATGATGCTGGTATCGGCGCCGGCGTCATCGAGTGCTTTGGGCGGCTCGGTGAGCTCGACCTGCTCGAAACCGTCGGTCACCAGAATCGCAACTTTTACTCCCTTGAGATTTTCCATGGCTTCTCCCTTGATAATAATTTGCATACGTCATTCCTGTTTGATGTTAAGACCGCAACCGACATGCCAGCAGGCGCCCGGCAAAGCCTGCTGTTTTACCCTTGCGCAAGAACCGACCGTTGAAAGCGTGTCATGTCGCGCGTCATTAAGTTTTGCCATTCCGGTCTTTCACGAATCGGGATTAGCGCCCATTGATGCAGCCGCGATGTCGCGAGCATTTTCTCAATGTTGGTAGGAACTCATGAGGGTCCGTCCCACAAACGACACATCGCCGCGCGAAGATTTCTCATCCGCGCACTCCAGAAGCGAGCACCTAAGAAGATTTCTCGCTTGGGTTGGATCAACATTCATTTTACTCCCTGGCGTTGCCGAACTTCAGGTTCGACTTGTGCAATCTGTGCCTCCCTCCGGCAAGGAAAGTTCTTCGTGGCCGCTTGCTCATCATCGGCCGTTCGACTTGCTCCGAAGTACTCGCTGCCGTTCGGCAAACTGTCGCGATGATGGGACAGGCGACTGAGGCAAAGCATCCAAGAATGATTCCCGAGACATAGATCTGGCATAGGAGTTGCGCCATAAATTCAGCGCGTCAGGTTCAGTGCCTGAGTAGTTCATGTCGCGCCATGAAGCCGAGGCGCCCGAATCGAAATCACCGAAGGACAATAAGTATCGCTCCACGGTTCGCAATCGGGAAACGGGAGAGGCCAGGTTGAAGGGGAAACAAATTCGGCCGAAACAATAACTGAAATATTAAAAGAAAGCGAGGAACTGACACATGGCAACATGGGAGCCGTTTGATGGATTCCAGGCGCTCCAGAGAGAAATTGCGAGCGCCTTCGAGCGGGCCAGCCCGCAATATCACCCGGCCTTTCGCGCAGCCTTTTTACCGGGTCGCGCGGCACGGGAATACCCGCTCATCAATGTCTACGAAGAACAGGACCGCGTGCACGTCGAAGCGCTGGCTCCGGGCGCCGACCCGTCGTCATTCAACATCACGATGATCGGCCGAACGCTAACGATCTGTGGTGAAAAACCGCGCGTGCCGGGAGATGTAAAGCCGGAGGCGTTCCACCGCGAGGAGCGTGCGGCTGGCCGGTTTAACCGGAGTATCGAGATTCCTGCGGAGGTCGAGCAGGGCGAAGGGCTTGCCGGTCAATACAAGAACGGTCTTTTGCTTGTGAGTTTGCCCAAGTCCGAAAAAGCCAAGCCCAAGCAGATTAAGGTACAGGTCGACTAAAAATCGGCCCAACAATTGGGGAGGATGTAATCATGGCAGAAAAGACAGTGGCCACCAGCGCCGGTAAGCAGGTGCAGCAGAACAAGGAGCACACCCGTATGCCGGAGCGCTACCTACCGCCACCGGTCGATATTTATGAAACCGAGGAAGGCTTGGTTCTGTTAGCGGATCTCCCGGGTGTGTCGCCGAATGACCTTAAGATCCGTCTCGAGGATAACATTCTGACAATTCAGGCCAGCCCTAAACATTTGGTTGAGGCGGAGCCGCTCGAACGCGAGTTCGAGCTGTTTAATTTTTTCCGGCAGTTCCAGCTGAGCGATGAAGTCGATCAGGAGAGGATTACCGCGACGCTGAATCAAGGCGTTCTGAGGCTGTCTCTGCCCAGAGCGGAAAAGGCGAAACCGCGGGAAATCCCGGTAAAGATTGCCGACGAGAAGGCCGCCGCCTAAAGCGCAGAAGCAGGCCCGATGCATGTTGCGCTCTGCTGCAGATGCTTTGGCGCACAAGCTGGAGCTGCACAGCATGAGCATTCGCCGGGGCCCATTTTCGCGGCAGTGGATCGCCCACGTCGCAGCGAATTTTGATCGACCACGGATGAAACAAATCGGCCAACGATAAATCCGGCCATATTCCAAAACGGGAGGAGTCATTATGGCGAAGGCAATCGGAATAGACCTCGGAACGACCAATTCCGTGGTGGCAGTTATGGAGGGCGGAAAGCCCAACGTCATCATCAACAGCGAGGGCAGCCGTTTGACGCCGTCGGTTGTTGCCTTCACCAAAACGGGCGAGCGGCTGACGGGCCAGATTGCTAAGCGCCAGGCAGTGCTCAATGCGGAAAATACGATCTACTCGGCCAAACGATTTATCGGGCGGCGCTATTCCGAAGTTCAGTCGGAGATCAAAAACGTGCCTTACAAGGTTGTCGCCGGGCCGAACGATGCCGTGCGGTTTGCGATTACTGGCAAACAATACGCGCCGGAAGAAATTTCCGCGTTGATCTTGCGCAAGCTCGCCGATGAAGCGGCAAAATACCTGGGCGAGAAAACTAATGACGCGGTCATCACCGTGCCGGCCTATTTCAATGACGCGCAGCGCCAGGCGACCAAGGATGCCGGCAAGATTGCCGGACTCAATGTCCTGCGCATTATCAACGAGCCCACGGCGGCGGCGCTCGCCTACGGTCTCGACAAGAAAAAGAACGAAACCATCCTGGTCTTCGATCTTGGCGGCGGCACCTTCGACGTCTCCATTCTCGAAGTCGGCGACGGCGTATTCGAAGTTCAATCGACCGCGGGCGATACTCACCTGGGCGGGGACGATTTCGACAAACGGGTGGTCGACTGGTTGGCGGAAGAATTCCAGCGCGACCGAGGCATCGATCTGCGCAAAGACCGCCAGGCGCTGCAGCGTTTAACCGAAGCCGCAGAGAAGGCCAAAATAGAGCTCTCCAGCGCCGTGGAAACGACCATCAGCTTGCCCTTCGTCACCGCCGATGCCTCCGGCCCCAAGCATCTCGAGATGAAGCTCACGCGGGCTAAGTTCGAACAGCTGGTCGCTGATTTGATCGAGCGCTGCGTCGGCCCGGTCAAGCAGGCTCTAACCGACGCCAAAATCAGCGAACGCGATATCGAGGAGGTTATTCTCGTCGGCGGCTCGACGCGCATCCCGGCGGTGCAGGCGATGGTGCGGCGTTTGACCGGCGGCAAGGAACCCAATCAAACCGTCAACCCGGACGAGGTCGTCGCCGTCGGCGCGGCGATCCAAGCGGGCGTGCTGGCAGGCGAGGTGGAAAATGTCGTGCTCCTCGACGTGACGCCGCTTTCGCTCGGCGTGGAGACGCTCGGCGGCGTGATGACCAAGCTGATCGAACGCAACACGACGATTCCGGTGCGCAAGTCGGAAACTTTTTCCACTGCGGAGGACAACCAGTCCGCCGTCGACATTCACGTCTTACAAGGCGAGCGCGAGCTGGCGCGGGACAATCGCACCCTGGGGAATTTTCGCCTCGAGGGCATCCGGCCCGGCCCGCGCGGGACGGCGCAGATCGAGGTCAGTTTCGACACGGATGCCAATGGTATTTTGACCGTGACGGCGAAGGACAAGGAGAGCGGCAAAGAGCAAAAAATCACGATCTCCGGTTCGACTCAGCTCGGTAAAGAAGAGATCGACCGCATGATCTCCGATGCGCAGAGCCATTCCGAAGAAGACCGCCGACGGCGCGAGGAAATCGAGGCCCGCAACAGCGCCGATTCGATGGCGTACCAGGTCGAGCGGCAGCTGCGCGAGTTGGGCGACCGCGTACCCATGAACGAGAAGGCGCGCGCCGAACAACTGATCACCGATATTCGCGAGCTGGTAAAGAACAATTCGACAGACATTGCTCGGCTGCGCCAGTTGACCAGCGACCTGCAACAGGTCGGCTACGGTTTGGCGTCAGCGCAGAGCGGGGCGACGGCCGGCACGCAAGGCGACGAACCAACCGGCCGGCAACGGCCGGGCGGCGATGATGACGTGATCGACGCGGAGTTCAAACAAACGTGAGGGGAGAAGAGTGGAGTACTGGAGTGCTGGAGTATTGGGGTTCAACAAGCATGATTCCAATACTCCATCACTCCATTGACCCAATCTTCTAAGGGGAGCACATGGAAGCAGCCGATAAAAACAGCAACCGAACGAACGACGGCGAGCTGACGGATGCCGAACCTGCCGCGGAAGTGGACCGGCTGAAGGCAGAATTGCAGCGCGAGCATGACACGTTGCTGCGCGCGCTGGCCGATTTCGACAACTACCGCCGCCGCGTTGAACGCGATCGCTTAAGCGCGGCGCGCAGCGGCAAGCGCGACACCATACTCCGGTTGCTCGACGTGCTCGACGGCTTCGACCTCGCGCTCGGCCATATGGGCGGCGCGCCTGCCTCGTCGATCGCGACCGGCGTGCAAGCCCTTCACCGCAAATTGCTCGGTGTTCTCGAGGCCGAGGGTGTGACGCCGATGGAAAGCCTCGGGAAGAGTTTCGACCCGCGCTTCCACGATGCCATCGGCATGGTGGAGAGCAATGAGTTCGAGTCGGGCGCGGTCGCCGAAGAGTTGCAGCGTGGCTACCGCTGGGGTGACGATATGCTCAGGCCGGCGCGTGTGCGCGTAGCGCAATGACCCCTCGGTCTCGCGTTTTGAGTCTTGAGTTTTCCCCGGTAGGATAGGTAAAGGACGATGAGCGGGCGCTTTTTTTGAGTTTCGCACCAACTCGAAACCCGGAACTGGAAGCTAGAAACTGCGACAACCATGGCAGTTCAATTCAGGGACTATTATGAGGTTCTCGGTCTCAACAAGAACGCGACCGAGAGCGAAATCAAGTCGGCCTATCGCAAGCTGGCGCGCAAATATCATCCCGATGTCAACCCCAAAGATAAAACCGCTGAGGAGAAGTTCAAAGAGGTCAACGAGGCCTACGAAGTTTTGTCGGACGCCGATAAGCGCAAGCGCTATGACCAGTTGGGCCAGAACTGGAAGGCCGGGGAGGAATTCAGGCCTCCGCCCGGGTGGCAGGAAGCGAACGTCGAATTTGGCGATCTCGGAGAAATGTTCGGCGCTGGCGCGGGCACCAGCGGCTTCAGTGATTTTTTCGAAGCTCTATTCGGCGGCCGTCGCGGCGCCGGACCGCGCAGCACGCGCGGAGGCCCGGGCTTTGCGATGCGCGGGCGCGACGTCGAAGCCGAGATCGAGCTAATTCTCGAAGAGGCTCATCGAGGCAGCACACGCAGCATAACCCTGCAGGCCACCGAAGTCTGTCCTGAATGCCGCGGCTCCGGCTCTAAAGACAATAAGACGACATGCCCGACGTGCCGCGGTGCTGGCGCGATTCGCCGGCCGAAGACGCTCGAAGTAACGATTCCGCCCGGCGTGCGCGACGGCTCGGTGATTCGGCTGGGCGGACAAGGGGAGCCCGGCGCAAACGGTGCTCAGTCGGGCGACTTGTTCCTGCGCGTGCGCATCCGTCCGCATCGGCTATTCGATGTCACGGGCGAGAACGACATCCAAGTCGAGCTGCCGGTCGCGCCCTGGGAAGCTGCGCTCGGCGCTAAAGTCATGGTGCCCACGCTGGAAGGCCCCGTTGAGATGACGATCCCGGCTGGAACCCAAGCAGGCCAGCGGCTGAGACTGCGCGGGCAAGGTTTGAACCGGCGGGCCGGCGGGCGCGGCGACCAATACGCCAAGCTGAAGATCGTCAACCCGCCGACACTAACAGCGGCTGAGAGAGAACACTTCGAGAAGCTCAGAAGCGCATCGCATTTTAATGCCCGGGAGTTGATGCCGAACCGATGACGACATTACATCGATATGAGATTGTTTTCCGCCGCCCCGATAGTCGGCTCTTAACCCTCGAATTGCTCGCGGCGCATGCGGACATCCACCCCGCGCTGGTCGAGCGTTTTGTCGAATGCGGGCTGATCGAGCCAAGCGCGCGCGAAGGCGCCAGGATGTTTTTCGACGCTGCGGCTGTGCCGCGACTGCGCACGATTAGACGACTGCGGGAAAATCTCGGCATTAACGTCGCGGGGATTGCGGTCGTCCTCGATCTGCTCGACAAGCTCGCTGCGCTGCAACGTGAGAACGAACTCCAACGGAGCAGACTGTAACGAATTTTCGATTTTGGATTTTAGATTTGCGATTGCCGAAAAGGCGAAGTGCGGTTGAGTCGGCCCTGCGAGAACCTCGGGACGAACGGCTAAGTCTTTGATTGAGGGGTGAGGCTCTCGACTCGTAGTTCATCGCGATCGCGTGATTTATGGCGTTGACTGGTCGATCACAATATTGACGCTGTTCGCGCCGACTTCCACGGGATTGTTCGCATACTCGCCGCTTAGGTCGCCAGCGCCGCGGGTGACCGGGTTGCCGTCTTTATCGAGGCGGACGCTGATGGTGATTTTGCCGGCGAACCGAGTGCCTTGCATCATTACATTGTCCTGGCTCAAGGTGTAATCGAGCGGGAACGTCGGGCGGTCGATTTTCTTGACGGCAAGCGGCGGTCCGGCCGCAGTACCGGCGGGGCGGGCGATGATGAATAACGCGGCGTTGGGATCCAGCTTGGCTTTGAGTTTAGGATCGATCGTGATCTTGCCGCTGATTTGCGCCGTCGAGGATGGCGCAGCGGCGGCCGTCCTAGGCGCAGAGTCTGGCCTTTTCTGATCGCTGATCGGGATTTCAGCCAGCACTTTGGCGATCTCGTTTCTTTCTTCTCCCGGCGGAACTAAACTCAAGAGCCTTTCAAAGATTCCCCGCGCCGAAGCGAAATCTTTTTTATCCTGGTACAGAACCATGCCTTTGCCCCAAAGTGCCATGGGGAGATTCGGCGCTTGGGATAAAGCCTTATCGAAGGCCATCAATGCGCCGTCACCGTGGCCCGCCTGCAACAAAATGTAGCCCATGTAACTGTGCGCTTCAGGATTGTCGGGATCGGCGGAGAGGACTTTTTTGAAGGCTTCGATCGCCTTGGGAAATTCCTGCCGGGCGAACGCCTGTTTGCCTTCGTTCATGGCGACTCGCACATCGCCGGACGCGGCAGTTGTGCCGGTCATGAAGTCGCCGGTCATCGTGTCGTTTTCCGACAGGCGCGGTCGAATCGACTGCGTCAGCATTACGCCGAGGGCCAGACCGAAGAGCATGAGAAAGATTCCGCCCGTGACAATTTGCCAGCGGCGTAAACGGGCGCGATCGCTGCCGCCCGTAGTGGCGATCTTGCGTGTGTCTCGCGGCGCCGCCTTGGTGGCCGGCGCCTCGGGTGGCAGAGCGCGAAGTTGCTGCATGACCGCGGCAGCTTTTGTTTCGATTTCCTGTTTGAGCGCGATGCGGTCGGAGTCGGAGAGCTTGCCGGACTGAAAATCGAATTCCAACTCGCTTAATTCATCTTGCAACCTGGCACGCTCGCGGAGCAGGCCGGCTCTCGGGCTTGGGTCTTCCAAGTCCGGGCGGGCGAAATCTTCTTTAAGAAGCTCGCTGCGCGCTGCTTCGCTCGCGTCAGCGCCGGTGGCATGAAACTTTTTCACCGTGGACCAGCGCCGGATAAACCACAGTGCTGTAATCACGCCCAGAACAAGTACGACGTAGGGCAAGATCCACAACAGCGCGCTGAAACCGGTGGTTTTGGGTTTAAGCAAAACCCACTCGCCATATTTTGACACGAAAAACTCTTTGACTTGCTCTGGAGTTTTGCCGGCTTGGAGCTGCTCGCGCACGACCGCGCGCATTTGCTGCGCCATTTCCGAAGGAGAGTCGGCAACCGACAGGTTCTGGCAAACCACGCAGCGCAATTCGGTGGCGATTGCGCGAGTTTGTTCTTCGAGATCAGGGGGGGCGGCGGCGAAGAGCGGCGCATTATTAAATAAGACAAACAGAAGTACAGTGACCCACGATCGGCTGAGTCGAAGAAGATAGGACTGGATTCCCGAATGCGCGGGAATGACGGCAGCGATGGCCGTTGCCACGATTGAAGACTCCACTCTATGTAGAATTGCCAGCATGCTCATTCTCATCGGATCGGCTGATAGTCGCCTTTGCCTTCTTGGGCGCTGACGATGCCCCTGGCGGCTTCTTCCAATTTCGCGAGCACCAATGGCGCGCGGATGGCGCCGACGTGCTTGTAGGTGATGCGCCCTTGCGGGTCGATGAAAAAACTCTCCGGGATGCCCCAAGTACCGTAGTCGACGGCGATCTTGCCGGATTCATCCTTGCCGTTGGGATAGGTGACCTCGAATTCCTTGAGAAACTCAAGCGAGTTGCGATCGGTGTCTTGAAGCGCGACGCCGATAAAAACCCTATTTTCGTCTTTCACTTTTTGCCATGCAGCCTCGAGGTCGCGCGCCTCGGCGCGGCACGGCGGGCACCACGAGGCCCAGAAATTGAGAAACACGGCTTTGCCGCGGAGATCTTCGAGCGTGAGCTTGCCGCCGTCAAAGAGCGTGATCGTAAACGGCGCGGCCGGCTTGGCAATGAGCGGCGAGGTGATGTAGCGCGCATCACGGGTAAAGCCGAAGGCAAGCAAGCCCACGATTGGCCCGATGATCAAAGCAACGAGTACTAATCGGCGCCAGGGCATTAGTCCTCGCTGCGCTCGGAATGGCAAATCTCAGACTTCAAAATTCCGTCCTTGCGGGTTTGCTGTGAAAAAAAGTCTTCACCACGCGGCTAAGCTGCAAGCAACCGAATTCGCATTCCCGCAAAGACGCAAAGGCGCGAAGTAAGAAGCAAAAAATTCCAAAAACTTTGCGTCTTGGCGCCTTGGCGCGAGGAATATCCGAATCCGAGTGCCTTCATGGCTCCGCCGTGTCAATTTTTTTCATCGGCCAGATGCAGATCAAAGTTCCGAACGCGATGACG
>Ga0209640_10002271_pt1 | contig 16708 bp, 15 predicted proteins | sample RifCSP10_1_FD_184018 | JGI IMG/M metagenome (GOLD analysis project Ga0209640, IMG submission 184018) | Soil microbial communities from Rifle, Colorado - Rifle CSP2_sed 10_1 (SPAdes) (version 2) | ecosystem: Environmental > Terrestrial > Deep subsurface > Rock core/Sediment | place: Rifle... | reverse complement strand
ACTGCGGTTACGCGAATCCGGTTCCGGTGGCCGGACCGCGCTGCGAGGACGTTTGTGGCCGCTTGCCGCCAGCTCCGTGAGCTGGCTGTCTCCCAGAATCTTCTCGCGCGGTCAGGCGATCCCGATCGGCCACCTCCAAACGGCTTCGCGTCACCGCAGCGTCACTACAACGGCTGTTGCAGCGCTGGCGAGGTACGCTCTCTTCGATGGCGACAAAGGGGGAGCGCGAGCTGCTGGTTGTCGACGACCGCGACGTGTGGATCTCGAACCCGCGAAAGGTGCTCTTCCCCGAAAGGGGGCACACGAAGCTCGATCTGGTCCGCTACTATCTCGCCGTTGCCGAAGGCGCCCTCCGCGGCGCAGGTGGCCGGCCCAACGTGCTGGTGCGCTATCCCAACGGCGTCGGCCAGGAGTTCTTCTACCAGAAGCGCGCACCGGAGTCGCGCCCGGACTGGATCGATGTGGTGGAGCTGAAGTTCCCGTCCGGGCGCGTCGCCGAGGAAGTGGTGCCGCGCAACGCCGCCTCGCTCGCGTGGATCGCCAACCTGGCATGCCTGGAGCTCCATCCCCATCCCGTGCGAGCCGAGGATCTCGATCATCCCGATGAGCTTCGCGTCGACCTCGACCCCGTGCCTGGGGTCGAGTGGTCTCAGGTGCAGGAGGTTGCCCGCGTCGTACACGCCACGCTGGAGGATTGTGGCCTGGTCGGATGGCCGAAGACGTCGGGCTCGCGCGGCATCCATGTCAACGTGCGCATCGAACGGCGCTGGACGTTTCTCGAGGTGCGACGCGCGGCCCTCGCGCTGGCGCGCGAGGTGGAGCGGCGCGCCCCTGCGCTGGCGACGAGCAGGTGGTGGAAAGAGGAGCGCCACGGCGTGTTCATCGACTACAACCAGAATGCAAAGGATCGCACCGTCGCGTCGGCGTACTCGGTCCGTCCCAAGCCCGACGCCCGCGTGTCGGCGCCGCTCACCTGGAGCGAAATCGACGCATGCGACCCGGCAGACTTCACGATGGCGACGATGCCTGCACGCTTCATGGCGGTCGGGGATCGCCACGCCGAGATAGACAGGCATCCGTGTTCGCTGGACGCGCTGCTCGACCTCTCGGCGCGACACGAAAAGGAGGGTGCTGGCGACGCGCCATGGCCGCCGCAGTACAGGAAGCAGCCGGGAGAGCCGTCGCGCGTGCAGCCGTCACGTGCGCGAAGTAGTAGGCAGTAAGCAGTAAGCAGTAAGCAGTAAGCAGTAGGCAGTAAGCAGTAAGCAGTAAGCAGTAAGCAGTAGGCAGTAGGCAGGAAAGCCTGATGAGTACCACTGCCTACCGCCTACCGCCTACTGCCTACTGCCTACTGTCTACTTACTTCCGAAGACCTTCTCGAGCTCGTAGGGGGGCGTGACCTCGAGCTGATCGTAGCGGCAGTCGCTCGGCGACTTGTCCGGTCGCCAGCGCAGAAATGTTGCCGCGTGTCGAAAGCGATCGCCCTGCAGGTGGTCGTACTTCACTTCGCAAACGCGTTCGACGTGCAAGGGTTCCCACGAGAGGTCCTTGCCGGCGCTCCATCGGCTCTGGCCGCCGGGCATGCGCTGTCCGCTCTCGCCGGCCTCGGCCCACGAGCGCCACGGATGCGACGCCAGCGCGTTCTTGCGCAGCGGCTCGAGCTCGGCGCCGAGCGCCTTCCGCGCGGCCATCGTGAACGAAGACGTCACCCCGACGTGATGCAGCCTGCCGCGGTCGTCGTACAGGCCAAGAAGCAGCGATCCAATCGCATCTGGCGCGTTCTTGTGCCACCTGAACCCTGCGACGACGCAATCGGCCGTGCGAGCGTGCTTGATCTTGAACATCGCGCGCTTGCCCGGCTGGTACACGGTGTCCGCGGGCTTCGCGATGACGCCGTCCAGACCGGCGCCTTCGAAACGCTCGAGCCACTCTGCCGCGACGCGTCGATCGCGGGTCATGGGCGTCAGATACACGGGCGGCTCGACGCCTGAAAGGAGCAGCTCGAGCGTCCGGCGACGTTGATGCTGCGGCACGTCCATGACAGGCTGCGCATTGACGGCGAGCACATCGAACGCGACAAACGCCGCAGGAGATTCTTTGGCAAGCTTGGCGACGCGCGAGGCTGCCGGGTGCAGCCGGAGCTGCAGCGCGTCGAAGTCGAGACCGTGCGAGGTCGCGATCACAATCTCCCCGTCGAGGACAGTCCCTGCAGGGAGTCGTTCGGCCAGTGCGTCGTGCAGCTCGGGGAAATAACGATCGAGCGGTCTGAGATCACGGCTCTGGATGTAGACGTCTCCCTCGGTGCGGAAGACGATGGCGCGAAAGCCATCCCACTTGGGTTCGAAGAGGAAGCCGTCGCCGGTCGGCAGCGTGTCGACCAGCCTGGCCAGCATCGGGTCAATGGGCGGAACGACCACGGGACCGAAGTTCGACGGTGTTAATCCCGGAGCTCACTAGGGTTGCCAATTTCCAGCGGGACTGGAGCTTCGATTCGCACGGCTACGTAGCCGGGTCGGGCCCCGCCGGAAATTGGCAACCCAAGTGAGCTCCGGGCCTCAGTAGTGCCGGCGTCGAGAGCAGGTGTCTCGCGGAGCCGGCCGACGCGGTCGCCAAAGAACCGGGTGCATCGAATCGGACTGCAACGTTGCGCCTCAGGGTGGGCGTGCCGCGCGGCTGGCGGAGTCGAGATACCTGCTCTCGCGCCCGGCATCACCAACCAGCGCGATCTAACGTCCCGTCGACGTCGCCTGACCCTTGAATACTGAGTCGATGGCCGCCTGGGCACATTTCTCGCCGTCGCCGCTGGACACCCCCATCGCACCGATGACCTGGCCGTTGAGGACGATCGGCAGCGCGCCAGGTTGCGGGAAGTCGTCCATGAACGTCGGGGCCAGATTTTCGCCGTTGCGTACCAGCTTGTTGGTTTCCGACGTGGCGCGCCGCCAGCGCAGGGCCGACTGCGCCTTCATCAGCGCCGTGTCGATGGCATTCGGCGCGGCGCCTTCCATGGCGTGCGACTCGATCACATTGCCGCCCCAGTCCAGAATCGCCATCGCAACGATCACCTTGCTGCGCTCGGCCCACGCGATGCAGGCATCCGCCAGGGCGCGCGCGCCAGCGCTCGAGATGACCTTGATGTCCCGGGTCAGCTTGACGTCCCCGTTCGTTTGCGCCGCGGACAGTTCGCCCGCAAAGGGCGTGGCGACCAGGACGCAGACCACGAGCAAGAAGGCCTGAATGCGCATGTGACGTCTCCTTCCGGCTTTTGCATTTTGCATTTTGAATTTTGCATTACGTGTCACTTCCTCACCTCGTTCCCGACATCCCCTTGAACACGAGCTTCTGCATGCCGGCACCCGTCTGCGCAACGTACAGATTGCCCTTCGAATCGGTCGCGAGGTGATGGCCCGCGCCAGTCAGGCCTGCAGGCTTGATGGAGCCGGCGATCTCCAGCGTCTTGCGATCCACGATGACGATGTCCTGGCCGTTGCCCACGTACAGGTATTGCTGCGCCGGGTCGGCGGAGAGCGCAAGGTTGCGCGCAAACTGCGTGTCGGTCTTCACCAGCTGCCTCACGAACTTGCCGTCGGCGCTGAACTGCTGCACGCGCCGGTTCTCGCGGTCGGCCACGTAGACCATCCCATCTCTGGCCACGCGGAGGGCGTGGACGATGCTGAAATTCTGCGGCCCCGGGCCCGGCGGATAGCTCGTCGGCGTGACCACTTCACAGTGGTCGTCGTCCATGGGCTTGTTGCCGAACGCGCCCCACATGCGCTTGTAGGCGCCCGTATCCGGATTGAAGACCACCACGCGGTGGTTGCCGTAGCCGTCGGCCACGAAGAGCTCGTTGGTCGGGGAATGCAGCCAGACGTCGGCCGCGCGATGCACGTTCTGCGTGTCCGCGTTACCCTTGCTCTGGCTGGTGCGGCCGATCTGCAGCACGAACTTGCCGTCCTGCGTGAACTTCACGATTTGATCGTCGGCGACGGGCCTGAGCCCGGCGATGCCGTTGGTCGGGCAGTTGTTGCCGGTGATCCACACGAAGCCCTTGGCGTCGATGTGAATGCCGTGCTCGCGCTCGGGCCACTGATAGCCGGCGCCGTCGCCGCCCCACGCCTTGATGAAGGTGCCGGCGGTGTCGAAGACGACGACGGGCGGGGCTGCCATCTTGGCGTCCTCTGGCTTCAGAAGCGTCCGCGGGCGATGCAGCAGCCACACATTGTCCTGCGCGTCGATGGCGAAGCTGGACGGGTCGCCGAGCTTCCATTTCGGCGGCAGCTTTGGCCACGCGCGATCCACTTCAAAGGTTGGCAGACTGCGCGATGCGGTGACTGCCTGGGCGGCCAGGGTCCTCTGGGAAATCCAGCTCGAGTCGACGAGGGCGACGACAACTGCGGCCGCAAGGGCCAGGTAAAGATGCGCGCGTGTCACGGCTCCCTCCTTACATGAAAGATGGAAGGCAATCGAGAGGAGGGAATTCTGGCACAAGTCGCCCTCGTCGCGGCAGCGGCTTTACGACACGTCCGGACCTTGACGGGCGCACCGTTCAGCGGTATTCCTACAGCGTCCGGACAGGGTGAACCAGCCAAGGGCCTGCCCTTGATATCCCGATGATGATTGCCCTTGGCTGGTTGGCAGCATCTTCTTGGCGCGCTCCGCGCGCCTAGGACCGCTATACGGGGATCACAACGAGTACAAGATTCGCGTTTGGGGCCGTATAGCGGTCCAATTCGAATGAGGTGGAGCGCATCAATGCTGAAAAGAATCGTTCTCGACGCGGCGTTGGCTGCCGGCATGGGAATGTTGCTGTCCATGGGCACGGTGCAGGTGTCGGCGCATCACGCCTTCGCAGCCGAGTTCGACGCGAGCAAGCCTGTGAGGTTCGACAAGGCGGTGGTGAAAAAGATGGAATGGGTCAATCCCCATGTCTGGATCCACATCGAGGTACCGACGGCTGACGGCAAGGCGGAAATGTGGGCCATCGAGGCCGGCACGCCGAACGTACTTTTCCGCCGGGGCTTCACCAAGGAAGCGCTGCTCCCGGGCACGGCCATCGTCGTCGACGGATACCGTGCGAAGGACGGCTCGCGACGCGCCAACGGCCGCGACCTGACGCTTCCGGACGGCCGGACGCTGTTCCTCGGCTCATCAGGTACGGGTGCGCCTGTCGAAAAGCAGTAGGCAGTAGGCAGTAGGCAGTAGGCAGTAACGATCCGTTCATTGTTCCGGCGGATTGCCGGACACATAGAGTTGGTACAGCTCCTCCTCCGTCGCGGGAACCTTTCTCGTGATGTCGATCACCATCGTCTTGCCTTCCCAGCGTCTCACGAGCGTCTCCTTGCGGAGATGCCCGAGCGCGGTCTCTTCCGCCATCTCCATGCACCTGAACGGAATCAGCTGCGCATGCGGCTCGAGCCGACGATAGAGAGGCAGGCGGATCGTCCAAGGTTGCGTAAACACCTTGGAATCTTCGATCCTCGCTTCGTATTGAATGGCGTCGCGCCCGAGTGGTGTGTAACGCTCGGTGACGCGCAGCGCGTCGCTGTGAAAATTGCCGGAGCGGTCGAACCAGGTGTACGGGGTGAATCTCGACACATCGACGACGAGCGTGTCGCCTTCCCAGCGGCCGACAGAGTGTCCCATGAATGCGTCGCCGGGATACGGCACCACTTGATCGAGATGAATGGTGCGGTCGGCGTTTCGGAACTCGAAGGCCATCATCACCTTCGTGGATCCCTGGATGATCTGGAACTTGTACGGCATGTACATCGCGCGCGGCACACCAGGGAGGTAGCACCTCAGCTCGGGATCGCGATCGAGCCAGTTGGCGAAGTTTTCCCGCTGCCTCGCCGCTGCCCACGGCTGATAGGGAATCTCGTCGCCGTCGACCACGCCGACGTCGGCCGGAATCCAGCCAATCGCGCCAAGTGCAACGACGGGGGCGGCGAGGACCGGCACATTGGGATAGACGCCGCGTTGAGCGACGATCGGTCGCGCGTCGTGGCTCAGTACGTCCCAATACGCCGAGGAATTAGCCTGCCAGATGCCGCTGAAATCAGGTTTCCCGTCAGCGGTGCGGCGTACTTGTCCAGCCGGCTGGCCGCCTTGCGATTGTCCCGCTCGCGTCGTCAACATGAACACCCCGGCAACCACAGCCGTCGCCGCAGCGGCGCTCGCCACGTGTTTGAAAACATTTTGCATGTCAGACCTCCTCGCGAGGCTGAGAGCGCTTTTCACAATGCCGTCGCACGTAGTGTCCAGCTTCCGCCTTCGCGTAAAGCTTCGGCGGACCGCCGTAGCCTTGGCGGAGGCGGTTAGCCGGACCCGTCGCGGTCCGCCTGAAGGCGGACACTACAGCATTGGGAAGAGCGCGGTAAGGGTGATATGTCACGGTACGCAACGCGCAGCCTTGTTCGACGGATCGGCTGCGGTTCCACCCGGCCTGTCGCGATACACCTCGTGGCAATGGAGGCACGCATCGGCAATCTGGTTCGTCACCTCGATCACCGCGTCTCGATCCCTGGACTGCGACGCTCGATATGCTGCTCGTCCGGCTTCCGCAAGCTCCGCCGTGTACGCCACCCAGTCCGCGCGCGCGACTGGAACAGGCTTCCCGTTCTCGCAGCGGCGACCCGGCGTCAAAAGGAGCGGCGTGGATTCCGCCAGCGCGATCGCCGCATAGTCGACCAGCTCCCACCCTGCGTAAATTCCAGCGCCCCAGTCGACCCAGGAGAAATTTGTCGGTCCACCGGGCTGCCAGCCAACTTTCACTTCACCGGGATCGGCGTTCTGGACGTTGAACAGCAGGTTCGAGCTGGGGAACAGGATGCCGCGCATGACCTGCGCCATGTTACCCGGAGGCGGCGCGATCGGTACGGATGCGCTGGCGCGCGGCGCCGGGGGCGTCGCAGGTCCAACGATTGAGATCTGTGCGAGGGTGTCGTCCCCTCTCAGCTCTGTGGACCCCGCCTTGAAGGAGTTCACCTGGAGCATGAGGGCGACAAGATCAGCGGCCTGGGTGCGCGAGAGCGTTCCTGGGTTCGTCGCGGGCATCGTATGCTCGATCTTGTCGACGAGGTCGGCCAGGGACCGGGTGTCCCATATGCGAAGAAAATCGGCGCCGGCAAGCGGCGGACCGAGACCGCCCGCGAGCGCTGGACCATGGCACGGCAGACATTGCACGTCGTACAACGTTTTCCCGCGCTGAGCCTGCATGCCGGTGTACACGCCGTCGGCGATCGTGCTGCGTGTCTGTGCGATCGCCGTCCACGTCACACCCGCTAGCGTGAGCGCGGCAACTGCGAGCGCGGGCGTACAGCGTGATCGCATCCTGTCCTCGATGGCCCCGCACGTGGCGGCGAGGCGCGTGGAGCGCGCCAAGCCAGCACTGCCAACCAGCCAAGGGCCCTGCGGGATATCAAAGGCGGAGCCCTTGGCTGGTTCGGCGGGCGCGAATCGTATCACGAACGCCCGTTGAGACTCGATGGTTGTACGTGGCTTCGGCGATGACCATGGTGGGGATGATCAGGCGATATCTGGCTTGCTCGAGCGCCGCACGACAGCGCACGTGATCGGCGTCGTCCTGGTCGACAACGGCATAGAGCGGCCCAGTGTCAACGACGGCGAGCATGTCCCCATTCTGCGGTGAGGATCTTCTCGGCGTTGCGCGCCGTGTGGCGACGCCCGCTCCGGCCGAGTGCTGCGAACGGCAGCGCGGGCCGCTCGCTCGAGGCGCCAAGAAAGGACTCTACCGCACGGCGGACAATGTCGGACACCGAGGTCTCACGCCGCCGGGCCTCACGTGCGAGCAGGGTCGCCAGGTCGTCCGGAAGGCTGACGGTGATGCGCGTCATACGTGCATGCCAGCATACGCCACCGGTGCGCTGACGGTAATAGCGGGTGTTAGCGCGTGGCGACGGTGCGAGGCGGGCCGCCAGTCGAACTGGCGGCCCGCAAACGATTAGCTCGCAGCGTCACGGAGTTATGGAATCGTAGTTCAAATTCTCCGGCAACGGGCCAGCGATTGGAAACTCGAAGAATTGCGCTGGCTCAGGATGGATGATCTCTGTGCCGTCCGATTGGAAGAACCTTGCGGCCTGATCCTGGGCACCCTTCGCGATGTCCCCGAAATTTGCGAGGCCGACCGCGAACCCGTGCGGGTTTCTTGGCAGGGTGGGAAACGGGTACTGAAAGCGGGCAAGCCACGCCAGATCGTGCCGGTAGTACAACACCCGGTCGGCCAGGTCGCCTGCGCGCACGATGGCCGTTGTGGACGGGTTGGTGGCCGACTGGTCCGCTTTCGCAATCTGGAAGAGAACCGATTTCTCAGTCATCCCAGGAAGCGGAGACCTCCGCAGGTGCGGTGCGAATGCGGCGGGACTGCCGGCCTGCCCCACCCATTCAAAGTGCTCGGCGAAGGCCTGGATCTCCATGGCTCCCACGATGGTGTTCGTGACCGGCGCCTGAATGATCCGAGTCGTCGAATCCTCGAGCCCAGCCGTGAAGGGAAGCTGGTCCCGGAGCGGCCGATTGTCGTCGAAGAACCACGGGCCGGGAATGGACACGCCGTCGATTGTGGTGATTCCCGGGAAGTTGAGCAGTGACGGCTGTCGGGCGTGAAGTATCGTGCCGGGGGCGGTCCTGCGGATACCGAGGAACGCGCCCGGAACCGGGTCGAATGGTGCCGAGACGGCCCCGGCCTGTACGTGCGGCTCCACCGCCAGGAAAACGGTTCCGTAACCGCCGCCCAGCGAACTACCAAGGTAGTAGATCCTGGAGGGGTCGAGATCGGACAGCCCGTCACCATTCACGTCCATTCCAATCTCGATGACCCGCGCAAGCTGCATCAGGTCCGCGGCCGTCTGCCGAAACCCATCGGAGAGCGCGACGGCCGACCGCGGCCGGCCGGTCAAGATGCCCTCGGAGTCCTCGATCCGCCCATCGTCGTTCAGATCGGTGCCGCGTCCTCCTGCAGAAAATGTGATGGGCGCGCCGACCGTCTCGCTGACCGTCAAGGTGCCGCGCCAGCCGAACCCGTGGCCGACCGCATTGATGGCGATGGTCGCAATGCCGTAGCGCGCCATCGAGCTGGCGACGGACAAGGGCAGGACGTTCTTGTTGCCGTTGACGGCGTGGCCGACGATCACGACGGGCCAGCCACTGCTCGGCGTTGGGCCGGATGGCAGGAAGAGGTTGAAGTACATGTCATCTGTCCCTTGCACAGCCGGCGTGCCGCTGCGTGTCCCGACCGGCGGGATGTACTGGACGGGGTGGACTTCGTAATCCGGTGAGACGTACTTGCCGAACGCAATGCTGCCGACAACACCGGGGAAGATATTCAACAGCGAGAGGTTGAGCGGCACCGACGCAGGAGGGAAATAGGGAGGATCGGTCAGTGTTTGCTGCCGCCATGCAATCCCCGTGATCTGGTTCAGTGCGAAGACCGTTCGCTCTCCACTCGGTCCCAGCAGGAAGTCGGCCGGATCAGGCGTGGCGTCGTGGATCTGGTCCCGGATCTTCTCCATGACCGCCGTCGCGCTCTGGGTGGTGAACACGCTGGCCACGACGACGTCACCCGGGGTCACGCCGTGGCGCCACGCCGCCTGCATCGCTTCGACCAACGCTATCTTGTAATCGGCGCGGTCGATTGTGAGGAATCGCCGGAACTCGTCGGTGGCCTTGACCGGGAATCCATTCCAGTCACGGATCCCGCGGGTCACGATCAAGGCGAAGCGTGTGTGCTGCGCCAGGAGCGCATCCGATTCCACGTGCAACATGTTGGTGTCCGTATCCCAGACGACCTGATCGATCCCGACTTTGGTGCCCCACGGCATGAGGTCCTGGCCCGGCACCGTACTCCCAAGGCTCACCAGGAATACTCTGTCGCTGGTGACGGTGCTCGGTTCGATCGGGCCGCTGAATGGGATGGACAACCTCGGCTGGAGGTTGAAGCCATCCAGTTCGTTGATGACAGCGAGATCCTCGCATTCGGAGATGGACAGCGCACAGCCGTCCGGGGGCGGCGGCAACGAGACATGCCGTCCCGTATTCTGGGCATCGTCGGGTTCCGTGAACCAATCACTCGGGAACGGGCCCGTGTCTGTCGAATCCAGGTCGAAGAGCGCGTAGGTGCGGTGCTCCTGACCCATCACCGACGGAGTCAAAAGGATGGCCGAGACGAGCACGACGAGTGCGATGTGACACCGATGGTGCGTCATGGCAATTCCTTTCGCTGTAGCCCGTTGTGAACGTCGCGACGACGGCGGCCAGTCGAACGTCAACTGCCGACCACTGTTTCGGGCGACGGGAGCAAAGGAGGTGCCGCTAGTGGCGAACAAGAGACTCGCCACTTGAACGTGTCAGGGAAGGCACGCACCCGAATTTCTGCGCGCTCTGTGCCAAGTATGCCCAAGGCAATCCCGCGACACTTCGAGGCAGAATGGCCATTTTGCTCGCGGCTCATCGTCGGAGACATAGCGCGCGTGGCTTATGGAGTACGTTTCTGCATCAACGACTCCCGCATCGGGAAGGGATTGTGACCTTCGAGATGCGCTGATCGAGCCGACGCTTTGATCTCGTCAGGTCGACATTGGTCAGGAAGTTGGAAGCAGGCCCTCACACGACGCTGCGAGCGACTCATGTCGCTAGAGCCCCGAGTCAAGGATCAGCGAGCACGCTCTCATGCGAAATTCCGCTCGCACTGCGGGGAATTCCACGTGGTACAGATCAGTCGCGACGCAGGTGGACGGTGGTGTAGTATCCGCCTGACGGAGGGCGCTATGACCGTTCGACCTCTCGTGCGGATTCTAACGATGGCTGTGGTTTCAGTCGTCTCGGCCATCGCGCTTGGCGCGCAGGCCACCGGAACGTACGTCTCGCCCAAGACCCCGTGGGGAGAGCCCGACTTGCAGGGCATCTGGAGCGGCGACACGCTGACCCCGCTCGAGCGGCCGGCGAAATTTGCAAACAGGCCGGTGCTGACCGATCAGGAGGCAGAAGCGATAGAGGAAGATGTTGCGTCGCGGCCCGGGCGCGACGACCGCTCGCAGCGCGGCACCGAGCGCGATGTCGCCCAGGCCTACAACCAGCATTGGCTCGCGCCGCCGACCCGGCTGGCCGATCGGCGCACCTCGCCCATCGTCGATCCCGCCGACGGGAGAGTGCCGCCGATGACACGTGAGGGACAGGCGCGCGTGGCACAGATGCGCGAGTACCTGGACGCATTGCTGCAGGGAACCTCGGGTGGTCGGGCCGGCCCAATCTCGCCGCGGCGCAAAGAGCCGCCGCCCTATTACAACGTCGCGCGCATGAACCGCGCCGATGGTCCCGAAGACCGCCAGACGACGGAGAGATGTCTCGGCGCTAGCATGCCGAATCTTGGCGCGGTGTACAGGATCGTCCAGTCACAGGGCGCAGTCGGCATCTATCACGACTCCGGCCAGGGGCAGGGCTTCGTCCGAACGGTTCCTGTCGATGGGTCGGCGCATCTGCCCTCGAAGATCCGGCTGCTGCACGGCGACGCGCGCGGCCGATGGGAGGGCGATACCCTCGTGATCGACACCACGAACTTCACACAGAAGATGGACTTCCGGGGATCGCGCGAGAACCTGCACCTCATCGAGCGGCTCACACGGACGGCCGATAATCGCATCACCTATCGCGTCACCGTGGACGATTCCACCATCTGGACGCGCCCGTGGACGGCCGAGATCCCGTGGGAGCGACAGCCAGACAATCTGAACCAGGTATACGAATCGACATGTCACGAGGGGAACTACGGGCTGCTGGGCATGCTGGCGAACACGCGCGCGGCGGAGCGCCTTTTCAGGGACGGAAAGGGCCCGAACCCGGAACTGCAGGACAACGCGACAGGCGGGGACAGCGACGGCGGCATCGGCAGATGACAGATGTCGGCTGATGCGGCGGTCGAGTGGCTGGCGGCCACTGCGTGGAGCGTCGCGCTGCACGAGTCACAATATGCTTACGCCATCGTCGAATCGGTTCACGTGTGGGCGCTCTGTCTGTTCGTCGGGTTCGCGGTCGTCCTGGATCTGCGGCTCGTCGGGATCATTTTCCGCGGGGTGCCGATTGCGCACATGATCGACCGCGTTCTTCCGTGGACGAAGGCAGGCTTCGTCGTCATGGTGATCAGCGGGGTGTTGCTCTTCTACGCGATTCCTGTCCGCACCTATCACAACGTGTTCTTCCGCGTGAAAGTCGTTCTGTTGATCCTGGCGGGCCTCAACGCGCTGACGTTTCACTCTGGCGTCTCGCGGAAGGCGGCCGGGTGGGACCTCAATCTCAGCCCTGCGCCGCGCGCGGTGAAGCTGGCGGGGGTGTTCTCACTGGCGCTCTGGGCGTTGGTGGTCTTCTCAGGCCGCTTGATTGCCTATAACTGGTTCGACTGCAGCAAGCCGCAGTCGGCGCTGATCAACTCGCTGGCCGGGTGCACGCCCGAGATGATCGATCCGTATCAGTAACAGGCCGATGAAACAAGCACTTCGCGTAATTCAAAATGCAAGAGTCAAAATGCAAACCATATGAAATGTTCCGAATTGACGGCGTTTGCATTTTGCACTTTGCATCTTGCATTCAGGTTGCGGGCTGTTTGCGCAACCTGCTAGGAGCGGTCCGGTGTTGCTGCCGTTGTTTCAGGCGCTCGAGAACAGCGCCATCGGAGAAGCCATCCGCAATTCGCTCTGGCTGTTTCCGATCATCGAAGCGTTCCATCTCATTGGCCTCGCCGTGATTGGCGGCGCCATTCTCGTCGTCGACTTTCGTCTGCTCGGTCTGGGGCTCCGTAATCACCCGGTGTCGAAGCTTGCACGCGACATGCAGCCCTGGGTGATCGGCAGCATCATCGTGATGATCCTGTCGGGGTTCCCGCTGTTCTTGTCCGAGGCGATCAAGTGCTACTACAGCTTCGCGTTCTGGACGAAGATGACGGCGCTCCTCGGCGCCCTGATCTTTACTTTCACGATCCGGCGCTCCGTGACGTCTGCGTCCGACGGCCGCATTTCGCCGCTGTGGAACAGGGCCGTTGGGATCACCTCGATTGCCCTGTGGTCGACCGTCGGATGGGGCGGGCGCTGGATCGGGTTCTCGGGGTAGCGGGAGGCCGAGCAGATTGTGTCGTTCACGCTTCTCGCTTCTCAGTGCTCGGTTCGTGTTCACCTTCGGGTCCGGCTAAAGCCGGACACTACGTACCTTCAATCGTAGTGTCCGCCTTCACCCCTCGGCGATGCTCGGGGTGCCCTGAGCACAGTCGAAGGGCAGGCGGACTTCAACGTTCGAACTCGAACCGAACGTCTGAACACGAACAACGCACCGAGAAGACAGAAGTGTGGACGACGGTCACCGCGATGCGCCTCGAATCGCAGCGATGTCCTGAACGGTAAAGCTCCAGTCAGCATCACGGTCGCTCCGGAGTTCATCGTCGTGCCAGATCGGCCGCATCAGTCCGCGAGTGTTGTGGGCGTTCGAGGCCAGCAGGAGATGGCCGAGCTCGTGCGCGATCGCATACCCAAGCAGCCTTTGCACCTGCATGCGGGCTGCCTTTGCCACCCGGTCGACCCGATCGACGTAGACGGTTGCGAGCACGGCCGAGCCGGTACCTGTGTCGACGAACGCGTCTCCGAGCGGCAGGTGTCGATCGCCGCGCTCCATCGTTGATCGTACGATGCGTACGACGAGCTCGCCGAGGGGGGGCGCGTCGCACGACCCGGCTGCGTCAGGCGACGCGCAGTGCTTCCACGAGACGTCGATCGAAGCCGACGCGAGGACGTCGCCCGCCAGGTGGAGTGCGGCCGCTTTCTGCTGCGGATCGAGACCCGGGGTCTCGTACACGCGGACGGTGACACGCGTCACGGGCGTGTCCGCCGTCGCGCTCCCGCGTGCGGCCGTCAGCACACAGAGCGGAATGATTGTGCAGAGGTCTCTCGCTGTCATTCCGCAAGGGTGCAGTGGGGCGGCCCGTGCCTCAATGCATGGGAGGTGACATGGGGTAATACGTCGGTGACGTGCGATGACCGGGCTCGTTGTAGGGCGCACGCTTTAGCGTGCGCCTCGCGCAGGCTGAAGCCTGCGCGCTACGATGACGGAAATCGTGGAAACCGAGGTCGTGACTACACGCCGGAACGGACGGCGGGTGCGTCGGTGTCGGGTATCGAGGCCGGCATGCGGACGTGGAAGTCGTGCAGACCCAGGTCGCGGAGCAGAGGCGCGTAGCGCGCGTCAGCCCTGAGCCCGGCGAGCCTCGGGTCGACCGCGATGTTGGTCACGGCTGGGTCGCGCTCGTCGCACGCCCGCCTGAGTGCTTCGAACGCGAAGTCGACCTGCCCGAGCGCGGTGTGCGCCAACGCGAGGTAATAAGGCGAGATGTACCGTTCCGATCCCGATCGCTCGAGCCTGGCAATGAGGTCGGTCGCCGTCGCGCGATCGCCGATGACGGCCCGCGCGTAGGCCAGCGAGGCGATGGCCGTTGGATGCGGATCGCTGCCTTGCGCGGCCGACTCCAGCACACGGAGCGCTTCCTTCCGGCTGTCCGCGGCGAGGAGCGCCGACGCCAACACGAGCCGCGCTGTCAGATGGCTGTCGTCCATCTCGAGGGTGTGGCGACAGAGATCGAGCGCCGCGTCGTAGTCGCCGGCCAGGTAGCGAACCCACGCCGAAATCGTGTTTGCCGTGAGGCATCGGGGGTCGAGCTCGCGTGCCAACTCGGCCTGGCGAATCGCCTGGGCGAAGTTGCCGACGGATGCCAGGAGCCTGGCGTACCCGCCTCGGGCCGCCTCGAGGCTCGAGTTCAAAGCGATGGCCTTGGTATACGCGGCGCGGGCGCCTGACATGTCCCAGAGCAGCATCCGTCGGACTTCGCCCATCACGAAGTGCGCTTCGGCCACCGTCCCGTCGAGCTGCAGTGCGCGTTCGGCGGCTCTGCGCGCCCGCTCTAACGCGTGTAGCGGCCGCTCACGGTAGTACGTCGCGCCCATCGCTTCGATGATCGCCACCCCCGCATGGGCAGCCGCGAACGACGGATCCCGCGTGACAGCGTCTTGAAAACATGCCAGCGCTTCCGTGTGCCCGGTATCAGCGACCCGATGCCAGTGAAAGCGGCCCTTGAGGAACGACTGATACGCGCCGACGTCCTGGGAGCCGCGCAGCGCCACTGGGTCCTCGGCGTCCAGTTCCATCGCGAGCGAGCGGGCGATGCGTGTCGCAATCTCGGTCTGCGCAGTAATCCAATCCGTCAGAGGCTGCTCGTGCGTGTCCACCCACAGGTGCGTCTCGCTCGCGGTTTCCACAAGACGAGCCGTAATGCGCACGCGGCCGCCGTTGTGCCGGATGCTGCCTTCGAGCAGATAGTCCGCCCGCAGCGCGGTGCCAATGTCGTGGGCGGAGGCCGTCGTGTTCCGAAACGCCATCGACGAATGACTCGAGATGACGCCCAGGCGGCCCCGGCAGCGCCGCCCGAGCTGCGAGATCATTTCGTCCGTGAACGCGTGGCCGAAATAGTCGTGCTGAAAGCCCTCGCCGAGCTCGGTGAACGGGAGCACCGCGATGCGAATCCGGTGACCCTCAGGGCGGCCAGGCGATGGTTCGTCCTCGCCCTGATTCGCCAGGAAGCGATACCCGCGCCTCGGCACGGTCTCGATGAAGTGGGGTGTATCGGCGTCGTCGCCGAGCGCCGCCCTGAGCCTCTTGATGGCGGCGTTGAGGCTGTGCTCGAAATCGACGAACGTGCCCGCCGGCCACAGCCGCTGGCGCAGCTCATCGCGCGTGACCACCTGGCCGCGACGCTCGAGCAGCATCTGCAGGATGACGAACGGCTGCTCCTGCAGACGAACGCGCCTGTCGCCCGTACGGAGCTCGCGCGAATTGACGTCCAGATCGAATGCGCCGAACTCCATCTGTGTATCCCTGCCTGTGCTCATGAATCCCAGGACCCGCGCGGGTGTCACGCCCCAGCATGACGTATTTGATCGGGCCTGAGAAGGGGCAACCCTTGATGCGAGACCCTCGCTCGCGCGATGTCACCTTCATGTCACCTGGGCGTCACCTTCGCGCTGCCCAAGCGGTCGGGATGTGACGAGAGCGTGAAATCCGTGTACGCAGAGAGGGCCACGCAAAAGCGTGGCCCTCTCTGCGTGGAAGGGGTACGAGGAAACTGCGTGTCAGAACCGGTACGAGATACCTACCTCCGCCAGGCGGGGCGGCATGATGGATCGTGGCCGCAGGAACTCGGCGCCTGAGCGGTTCTGCAGACCGGTCGCCGTGTTCGCGTTCAGCGCATTGTACACATCGAGTGCGACCGTCGCCGAGTGTGCACGAGGCAACGGGAACCGCTTCTCGACCCGGACCTGCACGAGGTTGAGATTCGGCCGGCGGTGGGTGCCGATGGGCTCCACGTTCAGCACGATCGACGGAATGGTCCGTCCGCCCGTAAATCGCACTTGCCGAGCGAACGGGTCACCGCTCGTATGGTGGAAGTTCCCAGAGACCGCCACGTCGGCCGGCAGGATGTAGGTCCCGATCAACTTGCCATCCCAGTCCCAGGTCGTATCGGTCGAGAAGATCTCGGCGTTGGGTGTGAAGAACCCGACGTGCTCGCCCGCGGCGGAGAAGGTAGGACTCGACGTGCCGAAGCCGAGGGAACTGGCGCTCCCCTGGGCGCCGATGGGCCAGTCCTTCTTCGTGGCCGAGTACGAGGCCA